>Ga0209587_1000506_pt1 | contig 19101 bp, 16 predicted proteins | sample NGEPerD_2_FD_184512 | JGI IMG/M metagenome (GOLD analysis project Ga0209587, IMG submission 184512) | Arctic peat soil microbial communities from the Barrow Environmental Observatory site, Barrow, Alaska, USA - NGEE PermafrostL1-D... | ecosystem: Environmental > Terrestrial > Soil > Wetlands >... | reverse complement strand
CGGTGGACTCCAACGCGGCCTCCAAGGACCGCGCCGCGGCGCGCCGCCTGTGGGAGGTCTCCGAGCAGCTCACCGGCGTCAGCTTCGATCTGGTCACCGCCCGCTAGGCGTGCTCCACGGCTGGGAGCTTCTCCACGGTGGCGCGGAGGATCTCGCTGAAGGTGGGGAACTGGCTCATGGAGTCGCGCAGGACGCCGAGCGGCACCTCGGCCTTCACCGCCAGCACCGCCTGGTGGATCCACTCGCCGGCCAGCGGGCCGACGGCCCACGCGCCCACAAGCACTTCCCGGCGCGAGTCGGCGATCACGCCGAAGCCGCCTGTGAGATCGCGCCCGTAGGTCTCGGTGCGGTCGGTGGCCGACAGATCCGAGTCGGCGGTCATGGCGTCGATCCCCTTCTCGCGCGCCTGTGACTCGGTGAGCCCTACGCAGGCCACCTCGGGGTCGCAGAACACCACCCGGGGGACCGCTTTGTAGTCGGCGGGGCGCGGGCTGCCGAGGATGTCCGCGCACACGATGCGCGCCTGGTAGGACGCCACGTGGGTGAAGGGCGCCACGCCCGTCACGTCGCCGATCGCGTACACCCCCTCGGCCGCCCGGCAGCGCTCGTCCACCTCGATCCCGCGCTTGCCCGGCTCGATGCCCACCGTGTCCAGGCCAAGGTCGGAGGTACGGGGCTCGCGACCCACCGCCACCAGGATGCGATGCCCCTGCACCTCTTCCCCGGTGTCCAGGTGCACGATGGAGCGGCCGTCCTCGCCGGGCGAGACGGAGGAGGCCCGGGCGCCCAGGCGCAGCTCGATCCCCTCCTCGGAGAGCAGCGGCGCGAGCATGTCGCCCACGGCGGGCTCCTCGCGCGCGAGGAGGCGCTCGGCGCTGTGCACCAGGGTCACCGAGCTGCCCAGCCGCGACATGGCCTGGGCGAGCTCGATGCCCACCGGGCCGCCGCCCAGGACCACGGCGCTCTCGGGCACCTCGGACATGGAGGTGGCCTCGCGATTGGTCCAGTAGCCGGCCGCGTCCAGGCCGTCGAGGTCGGGGACCCGGCTGGTGGTGCCCGTGGCCAGGATCACGCGCTCGGCCTCCAGCACGCGGTCGCCCACGGCCACCTGGTCGGGGCCGTCGAGTCGCCCGCGGCCGCGCACCACGTCCACGCCCCGGTCGGCGAAGGCCTTGGCCTTGCCCGTGTCGTCCAGCCCCGAGTTCATGTAGTCGCGGTAGTCGAGCACGTCCTCGACGCTGGCCACCCTGGCCTCCACGCCGGCCACGTGGCGGCTCGAGCCCACCGCTTCCACCGGGCGCAGCAGCGCCTTGCTGGGGATGCAGGCCCAGAACGGGCACTCGCCGCCCACCAGCTCGTCCTCGACCATGGCCACCTTGCACCCGGCGTCGGCCAGGCGGCCCGCGGCGCCGCTGCCGCCGGGCCCTGCGCCGATCACTACCGCGTCGTAGCGGTCCTCCCCCTCAGCCTGCATCGCTCTCCTCTCGAGGTAGGTCGGGTGCGCCGCGCAACGAGCGCTCGAGCCACTGTACGTTCCAGGCCCTGCCCAGCTTCACGCCGACGCCGTGGAAGGTGCCGACCTCGGTGAAGCCGTGGCGGCGGTGCAGGCGATCACTCGCCTCGTTGGGGCGCGTCACGCCGGCCACCGCCAGGCGCAGCGAGGTGGCGTCCAGCCGTGCGAGCAGCTCCGCGTAGAGCGCGTCGCCCACGCCTTGCCCGCGGTGGTCGGAGTGGATGTAGACAGAGGTCTCCACCGTGGTGTCGTAGGCCGGCTTGTCCTTGAAGGAGCCGCTCTTCGCGTAGCCCGCCACCACCCCGTCGCGCTCGGCCACCAGCAGCAGCCGGCCGGCGCGCGCGTCGCTGGTCGCCATGGTTTCGTGCCACCACTCCAGCGGCTTGGCCTCGAGGTCGAACGTGGCCGGGGTGAGCGCAGCGGCCGCGTAGATCGCAGCCACGGCCGGCAGGTCGTCCTCGCGCGCTTCACGTACCTCGAGCACTAGCCCACGAAAGCACACACTGGCGCTCGCGCGGCCGCGGACTTAGGATGGTGCGCGCATGGGCGCCCGGGGAGGACTCGCCGCGATCAGGTTCACGCTCGCGTGCGTACGTTGGGCTCCCTAGTCGCGGCGGCCCCGGCCTCCGCCGCGCCCGCCCGCTCCGCACAGGCCGGCGCGGCCGTCTACGCCCTAGCCAACAACTGCTACGCGCTGCGCTCGGAGTCGCTCGGGCGCTTCGTCTCCAGGGACGCGACGGGCTATTCCGCCGCGGCCGGCCCGGGCGAGCCGATCCACATGCGCGCCAGTGCGCTCGGTCGCTACCTGCTCTACGACAGCAAGGCGAGCTTCGTGGCCCGCGGCCCGCTGGGCGACATCGCCTCCTCTCAGCAGCCCAACGAAAACGCCGACTTCCGCGTGGACCAGGCCGCCAGCGGGAGCTTCCGGATCATGCTCACTTCGGTGGGCAAGGAGCTCTCGGCTTCCGGCCCGGGCGGCAAGCTCGTGCTCGCCGATCCAGGCGGCCCCGCCGGCGTCTTCTCCTTCCAGCCCACCGACGGCTGCGCCACCTTCCCCGAGGTGGAGGTGAGCGCCGTCGGCACACCAGCCAAGGGCCGCACGCCCTACGGCGAGGTGAAGGGCTACCTCGACGCCCACATGCACATGATGGCCTTCGAGTTCCTCGGCGGGAACGTCCACTGCGGCCGCCCGTGGAGTCCCTACGGCGTGACCGTCGCGCTCGTGGACTGCCCCGATCACTACCCCAACGGCGGTGGCGCCGCGCTGGAGAACGTGCTCTTCGGCAGTCCGGCACGCACCCACGACCCGGTGGGCTGGCCGACCTTCAAGGACTGGCCCCACCACAAGTCGCTCACCCACGAGGGCTCCTACTACAAATGGCTGGAGCGGGCCTGGCGAGGCGGTCTGCGCACCTACGTGAACCTCCTCGTGGAGAACGTGCAGCTGTGCGAGGTCTACCCGACCAAGCGCAACAGCTGCAACGAGATGGACGCGGTGCGCCTGCAGGCGCGCCGCATTCGCGAGTTGGAGGACTACATCGACGCCCAGAGCGGCGGCCCGGGCAAGGGGTGGTTCCGGATCGTCACGAACCCCTTCGAGGCCCGGCGCGTGATCAACGACGGCAAGCTCGCGGTGATCCTCGGGATCGAGGTCTCCCGGATCTTCGACTGCCGGCTCAACGACGGGGTGCCCGAGTGCAACCGCGCCCAGATCGACCGCCAGCTCGACGAGGTCTACAAGCTCGGCGTGCGCGACATGGAGCTGGTGAACAAGTTCGACAACGCGCTGGGCGGCGTGGCCGGCGACTCGGGCCAGACCGGCGCGGCCGTGAACTCCGCGAACAAGCGCGAGACCGGCCAGTACTGGGACATGCAGACCTGTGACGGGCACACCCACGGCGTCAATGACCGCGAACAGACCACCGCCGCGGGCGACGACCGCGACGACCTGGCCGGCAACGGCTTCCGCGCGTTCGCCCCGATGGGCGCGGCGCCTGTATATCCCGAGCCGCCGCACTGCAACACCCGCGGGCTCTCCGACCTGGGGGAGTACCTGATACGCCAGATGGCCAGGAAGCGGATGATCGTCGACCCGGACCACCTGAGCGTGCGCGCGCGCAAGGGGGTCATGACGGTGCTCGAGGCCGAGCGCTACTCCGGCGTGGTCTCCAGCCACAGCTGGAGCACCCCCGACGCCCTGCCGCGGATCTATGACCTCGGCGGTGTGGTGACCCCCTACGCGGGCGACTCCGAGGATTTCGTGAAGGTCTGGCGCGAGACCAAGCCGATGCGCAACGGCTCCTACTACTTCGGCTTCGGCTACGGCGCCGACATGAACGGCTTCGGCTCCCAGGGCGCGCCGCGCAAGGGCGGCAACGTCACCTACCCGCTCAAGTCCTTCGACGGCAAGGTCACGATCAACCGCCAGCGCAGCGGCCAGCGGATCTTCGACATCAACACCGACGGCGTGGCGCACTATGGCCTCTACCCGGACTGGATCGAAGACCTTCGCAAGCTCGCGGGCAACGGGATCGTCAAGGACATGGTGCGCGGCTCGGAGTCCTACCTCCAGATGTGGGAGCGAGCCGAGGGCGTGCCGGGTCCGCGCTGCCTGCGCTCGCGCGGGCGCTTCACCCGCCGCGGCCTCGGCCGCCTGCGTCTGGGACGCAGCCCCGGCCAGGTGCTGCGCCGGGGCGGCCAGCCGCGCACGCGTGTGGGCCGCGCGTGGCGCTACTGCGCGGACGGCAAGGGAAACCGCAACCGCCGCAAGCGCAGGGTGATGGGCGTGTTCACCAAGGCGGGAAGGCTCGGACTGGTGGTGAGCACCGCCCGCGACCACAAGGGCCGTCGCGTGGGCACCGGGGCCCGCGCGCGCCGCGCGCGCAGGGGCACCAAGCGCTTCGGCCGCGGCCTGCGCGTGCGCAGGCTGCCCGGCGGGGCGCGGCTGGTCTACGGCGTGCGGCGCGGCCGGGTGCGCTACGTGGCGGTGGCCACGCGCAAGGTGGGCGGCAACCGCAAGCGCGTGCGCGCGCATTTGCGGCTCGCGGGGTTTCGGTAGGCGCTTCAGGCCCCGCGTATCTCGAGCCCGCCGTCGGGCTTGACCGACACACTCAGCCTTCCTTCGATGAGCGCGCTCAGCTCGTCGCCCACGAGCTCTCGGCGCCAACCGTGCAGCGCGCGCACGTCACTGCTGCCCGCCCCGCGACGCACCGACGCCACCAGGGCGGCGAGCTCGGACTGCGTGGCGATCAGCTCGGTGGCCACGCCGCTTTCCATCGAGCGGTGGCGCACCACGGCCTGGGCCAGCGACACCAGCGGCGCCTCCGCGGGGTCGCGCCGTGGGGGAGAGGGCGGCGAGGGCGGCGGCTCTGAGTCGCGCCCCGCCTCGATCTCGGCGAGCAGCTCCGCTCCTCGTCGGTGGAGGGTCTGCTGGGGCAGCCCGCGAATGTTCTCCAGCGCGCCCTTGTCGCGCGGCTTGCGGCGCGCCAGCTCCACCACCGCCTGGTCGGGCACCACGAACGCGGGCGGGCGGTCCATCTCGCGCGCCACCCCCTCGCGCCAGCCGGCCAGCCGCCGCGCGATGGCGCGCCCGGGGGCATCCAGGCGGCCGACCTTGGGCAGCCGCTCATACGCGCGCTCCGGCGTGCGCTCGTCGCGCGACTCCTCCACCGCACGGCACTCCTCGAGCGCCCACTCCAGCCGTCCCCGCTCGGTCAGGTCGCGCTCCAGCGCGTCGCCCAGCGCCAGCAGGCAGCGGGCGTCGTCGGCCGCGTAGTCGATCTGCTTCTCGGTGAGCGGCCGCTTGTCCCAGCGGGTGAAGCCCTCGCCGCCGCTCAGGCGCACGCCAAGCACCCGCCTGACCAGTGACTCGTATCCCTCCTGGTTGCCGAATCCCAGAAAGCCCGCTGCCACCTGCGTGTCGAACACGTGGGTGACGTCGGTGTTCCAGGTGCGGCGCAGGATCGCCACGTCCTGGCGGCCGGCGTGCACCAGCACCTCCACGTCGGGGTCGGCGAGCGCGCGCGCCAGCGGGGCGGGGTCGAGTCCGGAGGACTCGTCGATCGGGTCGAGCACCTCGGTGTGCACGCCGTCGGGACCGTCGGCGTCCGGCACCGCCACCGACACCAGGCACAGCTGCGCCTGGTAGCGCCGCTCGGACACGAACTCGGTGTCGATGGCCACTCGCCTGTGCTCGCGTGCCCGCTCGGCTATCGCTTCGCTCACCGGGCGAATCTATCCGCCTCGCCCGCCCGGGTAGCCTCGCCAGGCGATGAGCCCATATCTCGCGCACGAGACGTGGTTCGTGCCGGACCCTGAGAGCTTTCCCCTCGACTGGGGCTTCGCCGGCCAGACCGAGACTCTGATCTACCTCGTAGCGGCGGTGGCGATCGCCGTGGCGGTCCGCTTGATCGCTACGCGCATTCACGGGGTGGACGTGCCGGCGCTGGGGCGCCTCGCGCCGTGGATGCCGTTCGCCATGCGCATCCACCTGGCGGTGTCCCTGATCGGCCTGCTATCGCTGGGCTACTACCTGTCGCCGGCGCTGGACCTCCACGCCGACGTGGCCGGAATCCTGCTGGCCGTCGTGATGGTGGTCGTGGCCCTGGGGATGGTCACGGGCCGCCATGCCCGCGCCGCTGCGTGGCTGCTGGTGGCCGCGGGACCGCTGGGGATGCTCGAGTTCGGCGTCTCGCCGGTGCTGCAGCGGGTGGACATGCTCGGGCCGGCGCTGTTCGTGGCCGTGGCGGGTCCGGGGCGATGGTCGGCCGATCACGAGGTTGGTGCCGCGAGCGATCCCGACGAGGCCGTGCTGGAGCGCGCGGCCTGGCTGCTGCGCGTGGCGGTGGGCGCCGCGCTGATCGTCGTGGCCTTCGCCGAGAAGCTGGCCAACCCCGAGCTGGCGCTCACCTTCCTGGTTCAGGAGCCGCAGTTCAACATCGCGCAGGAGGTGGGCCTGGGGATCTCGGACCTGGAGTTCGTGCGGTTGGCGGGCGGCGTGGAGGTCCTGTTCGGGCTGCTGCTGATCAGCGGCGCGCTTCCGCAGGCGGTGGTGATCCTCGCGGGGGTCCCCTTCAACGCCACCCTCTACTTCCTCGGCAACGTCGAGCTGGTGGGGCACCTGCCCATCTACGGCACGATGCTCGTGCTGCTGGTCCTGGGCTCCGATCCGCGGCTGCGCCCGCGGGTCTCCACGCCGTGGCCGTGGCGCTCGCGATACTCGGATCCGTGATCTCCGCTTCGCTGCTGATCGCTGTCGCAGTGTCGGCGGCGAGCCTGCCCACCGCCGAGCCTCCCGCGGTGGCCTCACGCCCGGCGGCCGCAACCGCCCAGACGATGGAGGTCGGCCGCTCGGTGCGCGGGCGCCCCATCCGCGCCCTGCGTGTGGGCAGCGCCCGTGCCCGCGTGCGAGTACTGGTGGTGGGCGCGATCCACGGCAACGAGCTTGCCGGTCGCGCAGTGACTCGGCGGCTTCGTGGGCTCCGGCCGCCGCGCGGGGTGGCGCTGTGGCTGGTGGACGAGTTAAACCCCGACGGCTCCGCCGCGGGCTCACGGCAGAACGCAAACGGGGTGGACCTCAACCGCAACTTCCCCTACCGCTGGCGGGCGATGGGAGCGCCGTTCGACACTTACCACTCCGGTGGTTCGCCGCTGTCCGAGCCAGAGTCGCGGGGCCATGCGAACTTCGTGCGCCGGCTGCGCCCGCGGGTCACGATCTACTACCACCAGATGATGGACCTGGTCGATCGCGGCGGCGGCGACCGCTTCCTCGAGCGGCTGTACGCCCGCCGGTCGGGCCTGCGCTACGGAGCGATCCCGCCGCCGCCCGGCGCCGCGACCGGGTGGCAGAGCGAGACGTTCCCGCGCGACACGGCGTTCGTGGTCGAGCTGGCTGCCGGCTCGCTCGCCCGCGCCGCGGTCGCGCGACACGTGGGTGCCGTGCGGTCCGTGCTCGCGGCGGTGGCCCCGCCGCGGGTGCTGCAGCGACCGATCCCATTCGGCGCCGACCGCAAGCGCCAGATGCGCTCCTACTCGCGCCGTCACTACGGCATCGACGACCACCGGCTGCGACGCCCGCGCGTGATCGTGGAGCACTACACGGGCTCGGACAGCTTCGACTCCGCCTACCAGACGTTTGCCCGCAACCAGCGCGACGTGGAGCTGGGCGAGCTGCCCGGCGTGTGCGCCCACTTTCTGATCGACCGCGACGGCACGATCGCCCAGCTGGTGCCCACGTCGATCGCCTGCCGTCACACCGTGGGGCTCAACTACACCGCGATCGGCATCGAGCATGTGGGTACGAGCGATGGCCAGGTGCTCTCCAACCGCGCTCAGCTGCGCAGCTCGCTGCGCCTCACGCGCATGCTCCAAGGCCTCCACCGGATCGCCACGCGCAACGTGATCGGGCACAACGAGAGCCGCGAGAGCCCGTTCCACCGCGAACGGGTGGTGCGCCTGCGCCGCCAGACCCACGGCGACTTCGTGACGGCCAGCATGCGCCGCTACCGCCGCGCGCTGGAGCGGCTGCCGGTGCCGCGCAGCGTGCGCTAGCGGCGCCCGCGCAGCCGCCGCCGGGCCCGCGTGAACAGCGAGCCCGCGGCGAACACCGCCAGGTCCGCCACCGCGCTGTAGAGGTGCCCGAGCGGCCCGGTCGCCAGCCACGCGGCCAGGCGCTCGGACGGGCCGCGCCGCAGCTGTCGGACAGGGGCCGCCATGGGGCGCCACGCTATCGTCACACGGTCCCTTGAGCACCGTCACCACATCCACCGAGGAGCTCTCCGACTCACGCGTGCGCGTGGACGTGGAGGTGCCCCCCAACGCCATCGAAGAGGAGCTGCGCAACGCGGCCGACGTGCTCGGGCGCGACATGAAGGTGCCCGGCTTTCGCAAGGGCAAGGTGCCCGCTGAGGTCGTGCTCCGCCAGGTCGGGCGCGAGGCCGTGCTCGACGAGGCCGTGCGCCGCGCGCTGCCCGAGTGGTACGAGCAGGCGGTGCAGGACGCCGGCCTCGCCCCGGTCGGCAGCCCCTCGGTGGACATGTCCGACCTGCCCGAGCGCGGATCGCCGCTCGCCTTCTCCTTCGAGGTGGGCGTGCGCCCCACGGCCAAGCTCGGCGACTACAAGGGAGTGGAGGCCGGCCGGCGCGAGCCGGAGGCCGACGAGGATGCCGTGCAGGCCGAGCTTGACCGCCTGCGCGAGTCGCTCGCCTCGCTGGAGACCGTGGACAAGGAGTCCGAGCAGGGCGACTACGTGGTGATCGACTTCCTCGGCAAGCTCGATGACGAGCCGTTCGAGGGAGGCGAGGCGCGCGGGTTCCCGCTGGAGCTGGGCTCGGGCCGGCTCGTCGAGGGCTTCGAGGACCAGCTGGTGGGGACCAAGGCCGGCGAGGATCACGAGGTGCGCGTGACCTTCCCCGAGGAGTACCAGGCCGAGCACCTCGCAGGCAAGGAGGCCGTGTTCGAAGTGTCGGTGAAGGAGGTCAAGCAAAAACGCCTGCCCGACCTCGGCGACGAGCTGGCGGTGGAGGCCGGCGGGTACGACTCTCTCGACGAGCTGCGCGACGAGATCCGCAGCCAGCTGTCGGCCGCCCAGGAGGAGGCGATCGACCGCGAGTTCCGCGAGGCCGCCGTGGATGCCGCGGCCGACCAGGCCGCCATCGAGATCCCCCACGAGCTGGTGCACTCCAAGGCCCACGAGATGTGGCACGTGGCCGCGCGCCGGCTGCAGCAGCAGGGGCTCGACCCGGCCCAGTACCTGCAACTGACCAACAAGACCGAGGAGGAGCTGGTCACCGAGTCCGAGCCCGACGCCGAGCGCGCGCTGCGTCGCGAGGCCGTGCTGGCCGCGGTGATCGACCAGGAGGGGATCGAGGTCTCCGACGACGAGATCATCGACACGCTCCGACAGGCTGCCAGCGAGTCCGGCAAGCCCGAGCCGAGCGACAAGGCGCTGCGCCGCTCGCTGAAGAAGGCACGCGCCCGCGGGGCCGACGACGCCCTGCGCGAGGACATCGCGATGCGCAAGGCGGTAGACGTGATCGTGGAGAGCGCCAAGCCCATCCCCATGGAGCAGGCGCAGGCGCGAGAGGACCTCTGGACGCCCGACAAGGAGTCCTCAACAGAGGAGCCCAAGAAGCTCTGGACGCCGGGCTCCTAGCCCTCGGGACCGCGAAAACCCGTTGCTAGACTCGGCCGCCCCGCCCGACGCGGACGCAATCTTCGCGCCGCGGCAGGAATCCCTTCGAGCAAGCGAAACTGAACGCGAGAGCAATGAGCCCACTGGTCCCAATGGTCGTCGAGCAAACCTCTCGCGGAGAGCGTGCCTTCGACATCTACTCCCGGCTGCTCAACGAGCGCATCGTGTTCCTGGGCACGCCGATCACCGACGAGATCGCAAACCTGATCGTCGCCCAGCTCCTGCACCTGCAGGCCGAGGATCCCGACAAGGACATCTCGCTCTACATCAACTCCCCCGGCGGGTCGGTGTACGCCGGCCTCGCGATCTACGACACGATGCAGTACGTCAAGCCCGACATTCAGACGATCTGCGTCGGCATCGCAATGTCGATGGGCGCGCTGCTGCTGTCCGGAGGCGCCGAGGGCAAGCGGCTCTCGCTGCCCAACGCGAAGATCCTCATCCACCAGGTCTCCTCGAGCTTCCAGGGCCAGGCGTCGGACATCGAGATCCACGCCAAGGAGATCATCGACACGCGCACCCGCCTGGACGAGATCCTCGCCCAGCACACGGGCCAGGAGCTGGAAAAGGTGGCCAGGGACACCGAGCGCGACTACTTTATGACGGCTGAAGAGGCGAAGGCCTACAACCTCATCGACAAGGTGATCTCCCACGTCTGAGTAGCAGCCATGGCTCGTCCCACGGACTCAAACGAACAGCTCCTGTGCAGCTTCTGCGGCAAGTCCCAGCGCCAAGTCAAGAAGCTGATCGCCGGGCCGGGCGTCTACATCTGCGACGAGTGCATCGACCTCTGTAACGAGATCATCGACGAGGAGCTCACCGGCACCTCGACCTTCGACCTCGAGAACCTCCCGAAGCCGAAGGAGATCTGGTCGGTCCTTCAGGAGTACGTAGTAGGCCAGGAGCCCGCCAAGCGGGCTCTTTCCGTTGCGGTCTACAACCACTACAAGCGCGTGCAGATGATGCAGTCCGACCAGGAGCAGGACCTGGAGCTGCAGAAGTCCAACATCCTGCTGCTCGGGCCCACCGGCTGCGGCAAGACGCTGCTTGCGCAGACGCTCGCGAAGATCCTCAACGTCCCGTTCGCGATCGCCGACGCCACGGCGCTGACGGAGGCCGGCTACGTGGGCGAGGACGTGGAGAACATCCTGCTCAAGCTCATCCAGGCCGCCGACTTCGACGTCAAGAAGGCCGAGACCGGGATCATCTACATCGACGAGGTCGACAAGATCGCGCGCAAGGCGGACAACCCGTCGATCACGCGCGACGTGTCGGGCGAGGGCGTGCAGCAGGCGCTGCTGAAGATCCTCGAGGGGACCACCGCCTCGGTGCCGCCCCAGGGCGGGCGCAAGCACCCCCACCAGGAGTTCCTCACGATCGACACCACGAACATCCTGTTCGTCTGCGGCGGCGCGTTCGCGGACCTGGACAAGGTGATCGAGCGGCGCATCGGGCACAAGGGCGTGGGCTTCGGCGCGGATGTGAGCTCCAAGCACGACAAGGACGCCGGAGAGCTCTTCGAGCAGGTGCTGCCGGAAGACCTCGTGGAGTACGGGCTGATTCCCGAGTTCATCGGCCGCCTACCGGTGTTCTCGGTGATCCACCAGCTCTTGCGCGACGACCTGGTCACGATCCTCACCGAGCCGCGCAACGCGCTCGTCAAGCAGTTCGAGCGCTTCTTCCAGTTCGACGGCATCGAGCTGGTGTTCGCCGAGGACTCACTCTCCGCGGTGGCCGACAAGGCCCTCGAGCGCGAGACCGGCGCGCGCGGCCTGCGCTCGATCATCGAGGAGACGCTGCTGGACGTGCAGTTCGAGCTGCCCTCGCGCCGCGACGTGAAGAAGTGCGTGGTCACCAGGGAGACGATCGTCGGGGGCCGCCACCCCACGCTGGTCACCGAGGCGGCCAAGGACGAGCCGGACGACGAGGCCGCCGACGCGGCCGAGTCCGCGTAGCCGGCTGCAAACCTTCGCCTGACCGGGTCATCGGCGGACTCGCGTGCAGAGCACGCTTCGCCGCCTGCTTCCCCGGTCATGCTCGGTTTTCGCTCGGCTATGCCGACTCGGTTGAGTGGGCCTAGCCGCCGCTGGCGCGACCGACCGATCGGGCGTACGGTAGGTCGTCGAGATCCCGCCGCCCGGCACAGGCTTTGGTCTGGTCATCGGAGACTCTTCCACGGTTCGCAACAGCGTTGTCCGGGGGCCGGCCGACGGAGCCTTCGGGCTCTCATCCTCGGGCCAGGACGTGCGTGTGCGCAACGTGACCGTGCGGGGGAAGGTCGTCGCCTTCGAGCGCCCAGGCAGCGACGCAACGATGTTCGCGACCAACACGGTGGCCACCGGCGGCTTCCGGGCTCAAGATGCCCATCCAGACAGTCCAATGAATCCCAATACCGACTTCGTCACGCTCACGGTGGACCACTCCTGTTGTAGCTTCGACGGCGCTGCCTTCGGAGGTACCCTCGTGGATGGCGGCGGGAATCAGGGCGGTTCGCCGGGGGCCCAGTTCGTGGACTCAGCGGGCGGCGACTATCACCAGCTCTCGGGCTCCGGCACCCTCGATAACGGTGCCAACGACGTCCTCAACGGCAGCTTCGACTTCGACGGCGGCGCCCGCATTCTCGGCATCACCGACATCGGCGCGGACGAGTTCGGTTCCGCCGCCGCGACGGTGCTGACAGGCGCCGCCGGCGGCGTAGGGTCGAGCGGCGCCACGCTCAGCGGCACCGTCAACCCCAACGGCGTATCCACCAACGCGTTGTTCGAGTACGGCACGACCACTGCCTATGGCCAGCAGACGGCGCCTGTGGCGGTGGGTTCGGACACGCTGGACCACTCCGTGAACAGCGCGGTCAGCGGGCTCTCGCCCTCCACGACCTACCACTACCGGATCGTCGGCACGAACGGCGGTTCGCTGGGACCTGACCGGACTCTCACCACGACCGCCGCTCCCGCCGGCGGCGGCGATCCGCTTGCCGGCCCTGGGACCCCGGGCGGGCCGGGCCCGGGCGGAGGATCGGCTTCGCCGAGCAACGCGTTCACTTTCGGCCGACTCGTGGCTTCGGCCAAACGGGGAACTCTCACGTTCTCCCCGACCTTGCCAGGACCGGGCCTGCTGGTGGCGACCGCCACTGCGAACGTGACCGGGAAGGCTCGCTCGATCCGGGTGGCGCGCCTCCGCCGGGCCGTCGCGCGCGCGGGCCGCTTGAAGCTGGTGCTCAAGCCGTCGCGCGCCGCGCTCAAGGTGCTCAAGCGCAAGGGCCGTCTGCGCGCCCGCTTGGCGGTCACCTACACGCCCACGGGCGGAACCCCGCGCACCACCCGCCGCACGGTCACCTTCCGCCTACGCCGGCGCTAGGCACGCGCGCCGCCGGCGCTGAGCTCGCGCTCTGCGTGCCGCAGGCGCCTACACTGAGATTGGGTGTGATGCACCCAAAGTGGTACACTCACACCTATGAAGACGATCCAGGTTCGCAACGTTCCCGAAGCGGTCCATCGGGTACTCCGCTCCCGCGCGGCTGCCGCGGGAGTGTCGCTGTCGGATTACGCGCTCGGCGAGCTCGAGCGGGTGGCCGAGCACCCCCCAGTAGCCGATCTGCTCGCACGCGCACGGGCGCGATCAGGGGGCGCGGACACCGGCTCGATCGTCGGAGCCGTTCGCGCTGGACGCGAACGTCCATAGAGCAATGCTCGTGGTTGATACGTCGGCCGTCCTCGAGGCCCTCGCCGGCCGCGCCCCCGTGCCGAAGCTGGTCGAGCGCCTCGCAGCGGACGGCGACCTTCACGCGCCGCACCTGATCGACATCGAGTTTCTCCACGCGCTGCGACGCCTGACGCTGGATCAGAGCATCAAGGACGACCGGGCCATCGACGCGCGCGCCGACTTCGCCGCGCTGGCACTTGTCCGCTACCCCCACCACGGGCTCAGCGACAGGATCTGGGAGCTCCGCCACAACCTCACCGCGTACGATGCCGCTTTCGTGGCCCTGGCCGAGACGCTCGGCGCTCCGCTTGCCACCTGTGACGCCCGTTTGGCATCGGCCCCCGGGCACGCTGCCGCCATCGAGCTGTTCTGGCATTCCTGAGCCGCCCTCGCCTACGCGCCGCCTCGCCGAAGGTGCAACCCTTTCTGCCATGAGGGCAGGGGGCCTTCTCGCAGTACTCGTCGCGGCGATCGCGTGCGCGCTCTTCGCCGTGCCCGCCAGCGCCGGCCACCCGCAGGGCAAGGCGGCGCAGATGTCGCTCATTGAGGGCGGCAACGCCTCCGTTTTCGCCTCCGCGGTTTCGGCCGCTCCGCCCCTGGATGGCAAGGGGCAGAACATCGACCTGGTGGCCAACCTCGCGCTGGACCCCGAGGCCGGAGTGCCCGGCGGCGCGAACGACCGTGACTTCTCCAGCTCCCCCGCCGCCGCGGACCTGGAGCTGGCGGGCGACTACGCCTACGTGGGGTCCTACAGCCAGGGGCTGGTGATCGTGAACATCTCCTCCTGCGACGACCCGTCGCAGCCGGCGAAGTGCCAGCCGTTCGTGCAGGGGGCCCTTCCGTGCTCGGGTGGGCAGTTCGACGTCCAGCTCTCGCCCGACGCGAACATCGCGGTCGTCGCGCACGAGAGCGCGTCTTCGAGTAAGGACTGCCACAAGGGGGAAGAGGGCGCGCAGATCGTGGACATCTCCAACAAGTCCGCGCCGCGCGAGATCGCCTTCATCAGCGACCACAAGTCCGACGGGTCGGCCAGTGGCGAGGTGGTGGACGGCGCGCACAACGTCACGCTGGACTGGCCCAACCTCTACATCGACAACTACACGCCGACCTACCCGGAGATCGATGTCTACAGCCTGGCCAACCCGGCCAGCCCGGCGAAGATCGGGGCGATCAACTTCAACGCAAATGGCAAGCTGGGCCCGCACGATTCGATCCCCAACCATCGCCCCGACGGCAAGAACTTGCTGTACGCGGCGTCGATCACAAAGAGCGATGTGATTGACATCAGCGACCCGACCAAACCACGCGTGATGCAGACGATCATCGACCCGCAGGTGGGCATCTCCCACGGCGCCGAGCCCAATCACAAGCGCGACGTGCTGATCGTGACTGACGAGTACGGCGGCGGCACGGGCGTCGGCGCCTGCGGGGGCCAGCAGGGCGACGCCACCGGCGCCACCCCGCTCGTCCCCGGGCAGGCCGGCTCCGCCGGCGTTGGCGCCGTGCACTTCTACCGCCTCGACCCGGCCACAGGGCTGGTGCAGCGGGGGGGCACCGACAAGGCCGGCATCTTCAACATCCCGGCCGAGGCGAACGAGCCGGCACAGGTGGCCGACGACGCGGGCTGCACCAGCCACGTCTTCTGGCAGGCGCCGGACCAGAACCGGTTCACGATCGCCTGGTACGGGCGCGGCACGCGCGTGGTGGACTTCTCTGACCCGGCCAAGCCGCGCCAGCTCGGCTTCTTCGTGCCGCTGGGCGCAAACACCTGGTCGGCCAAGCCCCATCGTGGCTTCATCTTCTCCGGTGACATGGCCCGCGGCTTGGACGTGCTGCGCTACCGCGGCGAGTCATGTGACAGGTGGCCCACGACGTCGGGCAGCGCCGAGGACCAGCGCGCCGAGACCCAGCGGGGCGGCGCCGGCACCGGCAAGCCCGGCAGCTCGCCCACGCGCGGTCCCAGCCCGCGCAAGTTCACCGGCCCCTGCAAGCCGTTCACCACCGCCCAGGCTCGGGCGGCCTCCCGGCGCCTCGTGATTTCGCGCAGCACCAGGCGCAGCGGCAACCGCAAGGCGCCGGTCGTCGTGCGCTGCCGGTCCGTCAAGCCGTGCCGCGGCACGCTGCGCCTGCGGGCCCGGCTGGCCAAGGGCAAGAAGGCTCGTCGCGTGACCGTCGGCCGCCGCACGTTCGGCGTGGGCGCCGGCAAGCGCCGCAAGCTGCAGGTCAAGCTCAACCGCAAGGGCCGGCGGCTCGTCCGCAACAACCGGCGCCTGCGCCTGTACGCCTTCGCCAAGCTGCGCCGTCAGGCCGGCATCGCCACCGCGCCGAACACCGCGCGCGGCTCCTACCGCCTGATCACGCCCAGGCGCTAGGCGCCTGTCCCCATCCCGCTTTCCTAAAGGGCGGGAGCCGGCCGCCGATGGGTGAGCATGCCTGCCCGTCCGGCCCCCACCGCCGGAGTCGTTCGCTCGCGCCGCTACGCGGCTCACGTTCGCATTGCCATAGCGGTCTTCGGCGGGGGGCTGTTGCTGGCCGACCCGGACGTGCACATGCAGACCACCGCCGCGGCGATCGGCCTGGGTGTGATCGGCGTCACCGGAGTGGTGGAGAGCCTGGTGGTGCACGAGCGGTGGCTTAAGCTCGAGGAGACGCTGTCGTGCATCGCCGCGGTGTTCATCGTGGGGGTGGGTGGAGGCCAGATCTCCGCGATCACGATGCTGTGGCTGGTGGCGGCCGCCGTGGGGGTGCTCGCGCGCGGCGGCAGGGTGGGCAGCGTCGGACGCGTGCTGGTGCTGGGAGCGCTGTTCTCGCCGCTGTTCCTGCACGGCACGATGTCCGCTGAGAACCTCGGCCTCGCCGTAGGCTCGATCGCGCTGCTGCTGGCCACCGGTCGGATCTCGCGCGAGACCGGCGAGCTGCTGCGCCAGGCGCGCTACGACGCCGACCACGACGCCCTGACCGGCCTGCTGGCACGCGATGCCTTCCGCCAGCGCGTGGACGCGCTCGCCCTGCGCGCGAGCTCCGATGCCCCGGCGAGCCTGATCATGGTGGACCTCGACGACTTCGGCGCGGTGAACAAGCGCCACGGACACGCCGCGGGCGACGCCCTGCTCGCCGGCGTGGCGGCCGCGATGCGCGGCGTGCTGCGCCCCGAGGACGCCCTCGGCCGCGTGGGTGGCGACGAGTTCGCCGCGTTTGCCTTCTGCGAGGACCCCGAGCCCGTGGCACAGCGGCTCCTGGACGCGGTCAAGGCCGCGGCCGGCGAGCGCGAGGCCAAGGGCGCCGCGGGCGTGGCGCAGTGCCCGCAGGACGGCGACGACGCCGAGGCGCTTCTGGCGGCCGCCGACGTTGCCCTGCGCGTGGCCAAGCGCGGCGAGGAGTGCCGGATCTCGGTCTACTGGGGCGCGCCGCTCACCTCGAGCTCCACCGTGGGCGCGCGCGCCGCGCTGGAGCGGCTCACGCGCGGGGAGGGGCTGGCGATGGCCGTGCAACCGATCGTGGACGTCGAGACCGGCCGCCCGCATGCCTTCGAGGCCCTCGCCCGGTTTGCCATCCGGGGCGGCGAGGGCCCGCTGCACTGGTTCTCCCTGGCCGACGAGCTGGGCATGCGCGCCGAGCTGGAGCTGGCGTGCCTGGACGCCGCGCTGGACCTGATGCCGAGCCTTCCCGCGGGCACGCGCCTGAGCGTGAACCTGTCCGCGCCGATGCTGATCGATCCCCGCGCCGAGCAGCGCTTCGATGCCCAGCCCGACCTGTCCCGGCTGATCGTGGAGGTGACTGAGGAGACGCTGGTACGTCACGGCTCGGCCGTGGAGCACATGGTGGCCGAGCTGCGGGAGCGCGGCACGCTGGTGGCGGTGGACGACATCGGCGCCGGCTACTCGGGCCTGGGCCAGCTGGCCGCCCTGCGCCCCGCCTACCTGAAGCTCGACCGCGGCCTGGTGCGCGACATCGACCAGGACGCCGCCCGCGGCTCCCTGGTCCGAATGCTCGTGGACTACGCACGCAGCACCGGCGGCCTGCTGGTTGCCGAGGGCGTGGAGACAGTCGCCGAGCTCACCGAGGTGCGGCTGGCGCGCGCCCCGCTGGTGCAGGGGTACCTGCTGGGGCGCCCGGGCAAGCCGTGGCCGGCGGTGAACGCGGGGGCGCTCGGGCGCCTCAGCGGGACAGCCGCCGCTTGAGCCGCGCTACGGTCTCCAGCCGCTCGATGTCCTCTCGATCCTTGGGTCGGTCGGCCGATTGCTTCATCGCGATCAGGTCCTCGATCGACGCCACCAACACCCCGGTGGGCCCGATGTCGAGACGAGTGGCGCGGGCGCGGAGGCTGCGGTAGGCGGGACTGCCGTCCGGCCGCGCGAGGATGTCGAGCGCACCCAGCGTCGTGTCGGTCGTGAGGATCTCGATGCCCGCAAGCGACCTGCCGTCGGGCACGAACGGGACATCCTCGTCGATCCCGCGGAGTCTCGCGTCTATCTCGATCAGGGCCTTGCCCAAGACCTCGAGGTTGCCGCGATCCTGGGCCGGGCATATGTCCAGGTCGAAGGTGTTGCGCTCCGATCCGTGCAGGATCGCTGCGATTCCGCCGATCACGACGAAGTCCACGCCGTGGGCCACGAGGTGGGCCAGCAGCGCCCGCGGACGAAACTCAGCCGGCATCCGGCATCAGTGCTCTGAGCTCTTCGATCTCCCGGTGAGCGGTCTCGAAGGCCGCCAGGCGCTCGGCAGGGGACATGCGCAGGCTGCGGGCGATCAGCGTTTCGTCGATGGAGGACGCGTGGGCGGTGGCCGTAAGAGAGAGGCGCGCGCCGGTGGCCCGGAGAACCTCGTCCAGGCGGGCGACGGTGGGATTGGAGCCGGGCCGCTCCATGTGGGCCACGGCACCCTGGGTGATCCCGAGCCGCCCCGCGAGGTCTTGTTGGGTGAGACCCGCGGTTCGGCGGGCCTCTCGGATGAGAACGGCAGGGCTCACGGTCGATTCATATTAGCTACTAATCATATTTACATCAGCTAATGATGGTGAGGAGCGAGCCGGGACCAGCCGTCTACAGCCAGGCTGACAGACTGTTTGCCCGTGCCCACCGACCGCCTAAAGGCCCTCTCCGACCGCACCCGCTACGACCCGTCCGAGGTCGAGTCGAGGGTGTTCGCCCGCTGGGAGGAGGCCGGGGTGTTCAGCCCCGAGCCCGAGGGCAGCGTGGACGAGAACTACTCGATCGCCGTGCCGCCGCCCAACGTGACCGGCGCGCTGCACATGGGCCACGCCCTGAACTCCGCGATCCAGGACCTCCTGATCCGGATGGCCCGCATGCGCGGTCGGCGGGCCAAGTGGATCTACGGCACCGATCACGCCGGCATCGGCACGCAGGTGAAGGTCGAGGAGGCACTCGCGGCCGAGGGCAAGACCAAGGAGGACCTCGGGCGCGAGGAGTTCGAGAAGCGGGTGTGGGAGTGGCGGGAGCGCTACGGCGGCGAGATCACCTCCCAGTACAAGGCGCTGGGCTGCTCGCTGGACTACGCCGACGAGCGCTTCACGATGGACGACGAGTACGTGAAGGCCGTGCTGCACGTGTTCACGAAGCTCTACGAGAAGGGCCTGGTCTACCGCGACAACTACATGGTCAACTGGGACCCCGGCACTCAGTCGGCGATCTCCGACCTCGAGGTGGTTCAGCGCCAGGTGGAGGACACGCTGTAC
>Ga0209587_1000505_pt1 | contig 19104 bp, 21 predicted proteins | sample NGEPerD_2_FD_184512 | JGI IMG/M metagenome (GOLD analysis project Ga0209587, IMG submission 184512) | Arctic peat soil microbial communities from the Barrow Environmental Observatory site, Barrow, Alaska, USA - NGEE PermafrostL1-D... | ecosystem: Environmental > Terrestrial > Soil > Wetlands >... | reverse complement strand
ACGCCGGAGCGCGAGACCCGTGCTATCTCGGTGAGTGCAGCATCCGGATCGGGGACGTGTTCCAGGACCTCGATCGCGAGCACGAGATCGAAGCTCCGGTCCGGGAACGGCAGGGCGACAATGTCTCCGAACGCGGCCGAGAGCGCGCGGGCACGCCAGTGCTCGGCGAGCGCGGCGTCGGGCAGATCCAGACCCACGACGTCGGCATCGGGGTAGTGACGCTTCACGCGTTCGGAGATCTCACCCTCACCGATTCCTACTTCGAGGACACGGTCCGGCGCTCGTGACGGGAGTGACGCATCGAGATGATCGAGGAACCTCGCCATGAGTCGGCGCTCGATCGGATTCGAGCTCGCGTACTTGTCGTACGCGTTGCCGACCGGAACCGTGTCGGTCACAACGATGCCGGCGCGACCTCGTCGCGCGGCTTCGACAGGCGTACGAACAGGTCCGCGAGGAGCCCGATCGCGAAGATCTGGAACGCGGCGAACAGGATGAGCAACGTGTTCGCGGCGAGCCGGTAGTCGCGCGTCACCCAGTCGTAGCCGAGCTTGGCGAATCCCACCGCGGCGAGCGCCAACGCGAGTGGCATGAAGATCCGCAGCGGGTTGTAGGACAGGACGAGGCGAACGACCTGGGTCAGATAGCGCCGCGTGTCCTTCCACCAGTGGAACTTCGACTTCCCCGCTCGTTGTGAGTACTCGATCGGCACGTATTTCACCGAGTAGCCGTTCGCGAGGAACGCCATCGTGAGCGTCGTGACGCACGAGAAACCCTTGGGGAGGAGATGGAGGTACTGGCGTCCCACGTCGGCGCGAAACGCGCGGAGACCCGAGTTGAGGTCGGGGATCTTCGTTTCGACGAGGTAGCTCGCGAGCTTGCGGATGAACCACTTGGCGGGTACCCGCGCCACTCTGGCGGTGCCCTGCTCCGAGGTTCGTGCGCCGACGACCTGGTCGTAGCCCGCCAGCTCCTTCACGATGTGGGGGATCTCGTCGTTGGGGTAGGTCATGTCGGCATCGGTCCAGACGACGATGCGGCCGCGGGCTGCCCGCGTCCCGGCCTTGCGGGCGGAGCCCGTTCCCCGGTTCTTCGAGAACTGGATCAGCCGGATTCCTTCGATGGTTTGGAGCTGATCGCCCGAGCCGTCGTCCGAGCCGTCGTCGACGACGACGATCTCGTAGCTGTACGGGGAGGCTTCGAGGGACGCGCGGATGCGATCCACCTCCGTGCGGAGGTGGCCTTTCTCGTTATAGACCGGAAGCACCACGGTCACGTCGAGATCGGTCGCAGCGGCGTCAGCCATGGCGGACGCGGGAGGTTAGTTCCTCGCAGCACGGATCGTCTCGTCGACCAGGACGCATGTACCGGTGCCGACGGCGTGGGCAGGGGTTAGCGGCGGCCAGCTTCGAGCTGGTCCGTCTCGGCTTTGAGGTCGGCCTCGTACATCATCGCGACGAGCTCCTCGAACGTAATCTTCGGCTCCCAGCCCAGCAGGCGCTTCGCCTTGGTGGCGTCGCCCATCAAGAGGTCGACCTCGGCGGGGCGTTCGAAGCGGGTGTCGTGGGTCACGAACGGCTCCCAGTCGTCGTAGCCCGCGATGCGGAACGCCGCGTCGAGGAACTCTCGGATCGTGTGCGTCTCGCCCGTCGCGATCACGTAGTCGTCGGGCTCGTCCTGTTGGAGCATGAGTCGCATCGCATCGACGTAGTCGCCGGCAAAGCCCCAGTCGCGCGCGGAATCGAGGTTCCCGAGGCTGATCCGATCCTGGAGCCCGAGCTTGATCCGGGCCAGGGAGTTGGTGATCTTGCGGGTCACGAACTCGAGTCCGCGTCGCGGCGACTCGTGATTGAACAGGATCCCATTCGAGGCGTGGAGCCCGTATGCCTCGCGGTAGTTCACGGTCATGCCGTGGCCGAACACCTTGGCCACGCCGTAGGGCGAGCGCGGGTGGAACGGGGTCTGCTCCGTCTGGGGGGTCTCTCGGACCTGGCCGAACATCTCCGATGAGGACGCCTGGTAGAAGCGGATTGGGTTGTCGTCGACGCCGCCGACGATCCGCACCGCCTCGAGCATGCGCAAGACGCCCAGACCGGTGATCTCCGAGGTGAGCTCGGCCTGGCGAAACGAGAGCTGCACGAAGCTCATCGCGCCCAGGTTGTACACCTCGTCGGGTTGGACCTGTTCCATTGCCGCGATGAGCGATGACAGGTCGCGCAGGTCACCATCGACGAGCTCGAGTGATGGATTCTCGTCCAGGACCATCTGCGCCTTCGGGTTGGCCTGGCCGTGGATGAGGCCGAACACTTGGTAGCCCTGAGCAGCGAGGAGCTGGCCAAGGTAGCGACCGTCCTGGCCGGTGATCCCGGTGATGAGGGCGCGTTTCATCAGCGTGACGCTAGTCGCGCCGCTCTGGAAAGTCCGCGTCGCACTGCTCGAGGAACTCGGCGCAGCGTTGCTCTTCGTCGACCTCGCCGATGGCGGCCGCGCTCGCTCGCAGCCCGTCGAGGGACCGCAGGAAACCCCGGTTGGGCTCGTGGCTCCACCGCACATACCCCGCGCCCCGCCAGCCTGACTTGCGGAGCTGGTCGAGACCTCGGTGGTAGCCGGAGCGGTAGTAGGCGTACGCCTCGATCGGATCACGGGCCAGTGCACCGAGCTGGGCCCACCCGTCGAGGAACCGCGGGTGGGCCGCGACGACGGCCGCGACCGCGTCACGGCGCGCGCCGGGAGGATCGTCGTCCATCGCCAATGCGGCGCTCAACGCGGCTGTGACCTCCTCGGGCTCAGGATCGAGGAGGGTCTCGGGGAGGCCTCGCGAGAGGTTGACCGGGTGTCCGTCGGGTCCGTGGGGCATTCCTCCACGCTATCGAACTGCGGTACCGTCTCCTCGGACCGCCGGTAGCATCGATCCGGTGACGTCACCTGATGCAGCCGCCGCCCCGCGCCGCGACGCGCGACGCGCGACGCGCGTCGTGCTCGTCCGCCACGCGGTCACTCTCGAGACGGGCATGACGCTGTCCGGTCGGGCGCCCGGGATCGACCTCTCGGACCCGGGCCGTGCGCAGGCCGAAGCCACGGGCGCGCGCCTCGCCTCGGTGCCGGTTGCCGCGGTGTACGCCAGCCCGATCGAGCGGACCACCCAGACTGCCGAGCTCATTGCCAAGCACCACGGCCTTGCGGTCGAACCGCTTCCTGGCGTCATCGAGGCCGATTACGGGGAGTGGACCGGCGAGAAGCTCTCCGACCTCGCGAAGACCGACCTCTGGAAGACTGTGCAGGCCGCACCGTCTCGCGTCCGGTTCCCCGGCGGCGAGTCGATGGTCGCCATGCAGGCTCGGATGGTCGCGGCCATCGAAGCCGTCGCCCAGGACCACCCAGGCGCGGCTGTCGTCGTGGTCTCGCATGCCGATCCCATCAAGGCCGCGATCGCCCATTTCACCGGGCTCGCGCTCGACCTGTTCCAGCGGGTCGCGGTCGCGCCCGCTTCGGTCACCGTGGTCGAGCTCGGTCCCCTCGGCGCCACGCTCCTCAAGTGCAACGACACCGGAACCCTCGACGAGCTGGCCGCGAAGCCGTCCGCAGACGGTGGTGGCGACGCTGAGCGCGACGATGAGCCCGAGGCGGACCCACAGGTGGGTGGCCATGGGTGATCCCATCGAGCTCGACCCGGTGGATTCCCTCGGCGCGGGCGCGGTCGGTGAACCCGGCCGGCGCACGTTCCTCATCCAGGCGGCGAAGTCCGACGCCCGCCTCACCGTCCTCGTCGAGAAGGAGCAGATCGAACTGCTGGCGCGGGAGGCGATGGTCTTCCTGGAACGGATCGCCGAGGAGTTCCCCGAAGATCCCGTCGAGCTCGGCCCGGACCTGCGGCGCGCTGCTTCGGTCGACGAACCGGCCGTGCCCTTGTTCCGCGCGCGTCTCATCGGCCTCGGGTTCGAGCCCGAGCGCGAGCTCGTGCTCATCGAGCTCCGAGAGCGGTCCGAGGGCGACGAGGCCGATGAGGGCGACGAAGCCGTTCCTGACGGGAGCGAGGCCGACGGATTCATCGCCCGTCTCTTCGCCACGCGGGCGCAGGTACGCGCGATGGCCGCGCGCGCGGTCGAGGCGGTCACGGCCGGCCGGCCCAAGTGCCCGCTCTGCGATCTGCCGATGGATCCCCAGGGCCACCGGTGTCCGCGGTGGAACTGAGCGCGGACGACGCGCTCGACCTGCTTCGAGGAGGAGACCTCGAGGTCGTGGGGCAGATTCCGTGGTCGTCGAACGCAACGTTTCTCGCGTCGCTGACCACCGACGACGTCGAGCTCCCGGTGATCTACAAGCCGCGACGAGGCGAGAGGCCGCTGTGGGACTTCACGCTCGGCACGCTGTGTCAACGAGAGCTCGCGGCCCACGACCTGTCGGCCTTGCTCGGTTGGTCGCTCGTTCCCCCGACCGTGCTGCGCGATGGTCCACACGGTGATGGCATGGTCCAGCTGTTCATCGATCACGACCCGGAGGAGCACTACTTCACGTTGCTCGAGGACCACCTCGACACGCTCCGGGCGTTCGCCGTCTTCGACGTGTTGGTCAACAACGCGGACCGCAAGGGCGGGCACTGCCTGCACGGCCGCGTCGACGGGCAGGTGTGGGGCATCGACCACGGGCTGACCTTCCACGAAGAGTGGAAGCTCCGAACCGTCATCTGGGATTTCGCGGGCGAGCCGGTGCCCGAGCGGTTGGCCGACGATGTGTGTCGTCTCGCCGCCGAGCCGGCGCGCCTCGAAGGGGCCCTGGGGTCTCTTCTGTCGCCCTCCGAGCTCGACGCGCTATGCCGCCGGATCGACGAGCTCACCCGCGTCGGCAGCCTGCCGCAGCCCGAACCCGGCTACCACTCGGTCCCGTGGCCGATGATCTGACCGAGCGCGCACCGCGATGCCCCCGTAGTGGCGGCGGCTCGGTGGTCAGCCCGTTCCGAGCTGCTGTGCGAGGTAGTTCGTCTCGCCCAGCTTGGCGATGAGCGAGATCTGGGTCTCGAGCCAGTCGATCGTCTCTTCCCCGGCGCTGATCATCGGTTCGAGAATGAGCCGGGTGCCGTCGTCACCCTCTGCTCGGCAGGTGTCGACCGCCTGTACGAGCCGCTTGCACTGGCCCATCTCGAGCTCGAGCGCGGTGTCGAACTGCTCGCCGACGGTGGCACCGGTCTTCACGCGGCCGAGCTTGTTCATGTTGGGAACGGCGTCGAGGTAGATGATGCGGTCGATGAGCTGTTCGGCGTGGCGCATCTCGGCCATCGACTCCTCGTAGATCTTGGCGGCCAGCGTGGCGTAGCCCCAGTTCGAGAGCAGCTTGGCGTTGACGAAGTAGGTGTTGATGGCAGCCAGCTCAGCCGCGAGCAGCTCGTCGAGAATGCCCTTGATCTTGGTGCTGCCCTTCATGGTGCTCCCCCTCGGCTCGATGCGCTCATGGTGCCTTCTTCACGGTAATTGGTACGGCACCGGGCGCGCCGCCGGAGAATTCGGGCCACCGCTTGCGCGACTTCTTCGACAACTTGTGCATCAGCGCGATTGCATCGGGGTCGTCGTCGCCGGGTCTCGTCTCGATCCAGCCGTCGCGCAGCATCGCGTCCATGAGGTCGCGGCCCGCCTCGGTCCGCACGATCGTGAGCGTCCAGTCGTTGAACGCGCCGATGCCGCCGGTCGAGATGTCGGCGTGTTCGGCGGCGAAGTCGGGGCAATGGATGCAACCCTCGCGCGTCCAGGCGTGGCATTCCTTGAGCGGGATCTCGTGGTAGTCGCCGTTGTGCATCCAGATCTGAAAGACGCCCTTGATGTTCATCTTCTTGATGTCGGCCTTTGCGAGCCCATACTTGGCTTCGAAGAGCTCCTCGAAGATTGCGTCGTCGAAGGTCTTCGAACACAGCAGGCCGATGTTGAGGGCGAGACGCCGCGCGACCTTGCCCGCCTTGCGCTGTTTCATCACGGGAGGGATCGAGCTCTGGCAGCTCATGCCGACGAGAGCGATCCGCTCGGCACCCGCTTCGATGGCTTCGTTGTAGGCGAGCGGGTTCGCGGAGTACGTGTATCGGCTCCCCGCTCCGGCGATGACCTCTTCTCGGGTTCGCGCGACGCCCGGGATCGCCTTCCACGTCGAGCCGTCGCCCTCGAGGTAGGAGACGAGTGCGGCGTCGATCAGATCGTGCTCGAGCGCGTACACGAGGATGGCCGAGACGAGCCCGCCGTCCTGGCCGACTTCGTGGAGCACCGGATCGGCAGCCTTGGCGAGAACGATGTCCTTGTACATGCCCGATGGCTCGTCGATCGTGCGGGGGCGGCCGAACATGAACTCGTCGATCTCGGGCTCCCAGGCGCGAAACCGGGGGCATGCCCGTGTGCACGACGTGCAGGCCTTGTCGCCATGAGAGCAGTCAGCCTCACCGCCGTAGTCGTCTTCGAGCTGGAACGGCTTGTACACACCATCGCCGTCCCGGTACCCGAGGACGTCGTGGGGGCACGCGATCACACAACCGGCGCACCCGGTGCACAATCCCGACGTCACGACCTCGTCGTAGAGGTGCTTCCACGAGAGCTTCTCGGGCGGCATTCCGGCAGTCTGCCACGTCCTACAGTCGGGTTTCGTGCCGGACGAACCCGACGAACCCGACGGATCGAGACGCCGCGTGTCCGCCGAATCAGGCCCGGAGCAACCGCTCGACTGCCTGGACGGCCTCGGTGACCTTGGCGTCACCCTCGGCGCGGTCGGACGCAGCCGCGTCGCGCACGCAATGCCGGATGTGAGCGTCGATCAACGCCAGCCCGACGCCTTGGGTGGCCTTGGTGACGGACGCGACCTGCGCCAGGACATCGATGCAATAGCGGTCCTCGTCAATCATGCGCTGGATCCCACGGATCTGTCCTTCGATCCGGGCGAGCCGCCGCCGGTAGTCGTCCCGGTCGAGCGAGTAACCGTGCACTGTGACCTCCTCGAGCTGACCCCACCGTCGACCCGGGGGGCGACTCCGGGGCGACCCCCTTGTGCGGGATAGGATGGGGGGGTATACTAGCAGCATCTCATCGGCGTCGCCGACCCCGCGGAGGCGAGCCGGTCAAGATCTCTTGGACGCGAGGAGCTCCGAGATGAGCGATACGAACACTGCGCAGCGTTGTGATCTTCCGGTGTGCGGCATGACGTGCGCATCGTGCGCGGCCCGGATCGAGAAGGGCCTCGGAGGCCTCCCCGGCGTGGCCGAGGCACGGGTCAACTTCGCGACGAACGTCGCGACCGTCCTGTACGACCCCGACCGGACTGGTCCGGACGATTTCCGCGGCGAGGTGACCGATCTCGGATACTCGGTCCCACAGGCCCAGGCCGGCGGGGGTCACGACCACGGCGGATCCGAGGAGACCGCGGACGAGGTTCGAGCCGTCCGGAGACGGCTCGTCGCGGCCGCGATCCTGACGGTGCCGCTCCTCGCGATCTCGATGATCCCGCCGCTGAAGTTCGACGGCTGGCCCTGGGTGGCCGCGGCCCTCGCCACACCGGTCGTGTTCTGGGCCGGGTGGCCGTTCCATCGGGCCACGATCATCAACCTGCGCCACGGCGCGTTCACGATGGACACGCTCGTGTCCATCGGCACCGTCTCGGCCTGGGTGTGGTCCTTCGTTGCGCTCGTCGCGCTGGACGCGAGCGAAGCCGGGCTGACGGTCTCGGGCGGCCCCGGCGGTGGCGCCCACGTCTACTTCGAGACCGCCGGCGTCGTCATCACCCTGTTGCTCCTCGGGAAGTTCTTCGAGGCCCGAGCGCGCGGCCGGTCGGGAGCGGCTCTGCGCGCGCTCCTCGAGCTGGGAGCGAAGACGGCCCGCCTCGAGTCCGGCGCGGAAGTTCCGGTCGGGGAGCTGCAGATCGGCGACCGCTCTCGTGACGCGGCCCGGGGAGAAGGTCGCTACCGACGGAATCGTCGTCGACGGAGCGTCCGCGGTTGACGTTTCCATGCTGACGGGCGAGCCAGTCCCCGTCGACGTGGTCACGGGCGACTCGGTGTTCGGTGCGACCATCAACGCGTCGGGCCGGATCGTCGTCGAGGTGACGAAGGTCGGGGCCGACACGGCGTTGGCGCAGATCGCTGCGCTGGTCGAAGCCGCGCAAGGTTCGAAGGCGCCCGTCCAGCGGCTCGCCGATCGGGTCTCGAGCGTGTTCGTCCCGATCGTGCTGGTCATCGCGGTCGTCACGCTCGGCGCGTGGCTGATCTCCGGCGCGCCCGCCAACGACGCGTTCACCGCCGCGGTGCTGATCATCGCGTGCCCGTGCGCGCTCGGCCTCGCGACGCCGACCGCGATCATGGTCGGTACCGGACGGGGGCACAGCTCGGCATCGTGATCAAGGGTGGCGAGGTGCTGGAGGCGACCCGCACGATCGACACCGCAGTCCTCGACAAGACCGGCACCATCACCGAAGGCCGGATGGAGCTGGTCGACGTGTCCACCGCACCCGGTGTCACGCCGGGCGAGCTCTTGGCTCGCGTGGGCTCGGCCGAGGACCCCTCGGAGCATCCGATCGCCCGTGCCATCGCGCAGGGTGCCCGTGATCGGGGGGCGGCGTTGAGCACGCCCACCGCGTTCGAGAATCGCTCGGGTCTCGGCGTGGTCGCGACGGTGGAGGGGATCGAGATCCGAGTGGGGCGGGCCACGTTCGTCGGCTCGCCGGGCCCCGAGCTCACCGCGGCCGCCGCGGAAGCCGACGCGCGCGGTCACACCGTCGTGTTCGCCGGGTGGGATGGGGCGGCCATGGGCGCGTTCGTGGTCGCCGATCGGGCCAAGCCGACGTCGCGTGAGGCCATCGGCGCGCTGCACGACCTCGGCGTCACCACCGTGATGGTGACGGGCGACCGCCGCGCCCCGGCTGAGACCATGGCGGCCGAAGTCGGGATCGACGAGGTCGTGGCCGAGAGCCTGCCCGGCGACAAGGTGGCCGTCGTGGCCCGCCTCCAGGCCGAGGGTCGTCACGTCGCTGTCGTCGGTGACGGCGTGAACGATGCGCGGGCGCTGGCGCAGGCTGACCTGGGTATCGCCATCGGGACCGGCACCGACGTCGCGATCGAGGCGAGCGACCTCACGCTCGTGTCGGGAGATCTGCGAGCCGCACCCGATGCCATCGCGCTGGCCCGCAAGACCCTGGCGACCATCAAGGGGAATCTGTTCTGGGCCTTCGCCTACAACGTCGCCGCGATCCCCGCGGCGGCGTTCGGGCTCCTGAACCCGGTCATCGCCGCCGCGGCGATGGGTTTCTCCTCGGTGTTCGTCGTCACGAACTCGCTGCGGCTCCGCCGCTTCCGTGGGGTGCGCACATAGGCGAGCGACGCGCGCTCAGCGCGGTTGGGTCGCGAGCCAAGCGTCGATGAGGCCGCCTTGCGCGGTGGCGTTCTCCTCGAGGCCGGCCACGATCACGCGTTCGACCTTCCCGCCGACGAGGGGCACGTGCACGACGAGTCGGCCCGTGGCCGTGCGGCGGGTCCCCGAGCCGTGGGCATCCAGCCGGGCGTCGTAGCTCCCCTCGAGCAGCTTCGTGTAGTTGTCGGGAAGAATCCGATAGGTCGCGGTGTGCTCCGCCAGGTTGTTCACTGAGTCCTCGACCCAGGTCAGCTTGTCGGGATCGATCACGCGGCGCACCGCGCCGGACAGCTCGGCCATGAACTGGTAGCGCACGCGCTGGCGAACCGTGTCACCGTCGCGGGATTGCTCGAGCACCTCGACCGAGCCGATCTTGGGGAGCTGGTCCATCGTCTCGAGACACGATCGGTCGACCAACGCCGCGTCGATGGTGTCCAGCCCCGCGGCGAAGTCCTGGGTGAGGGTGAAGTCCACTGCACCAGCATGACCCGTTGCGCGTACGCTGGCTGACACCCGTGGGACAGGGAGCGACCGATGAGTGCGACAGCGTGACGAAGATCACCGAGATCCTGGGCCGGGGTCGGTCGTGCTCGTTCGAGTTCGGCCCGCCGCGTACGGAGAAGATGGAACGCACACTCGAGCAGACGCTCATCGACCTCGAGCCGCTCCGTCCTTCGTTCGTGTCGGTCACCTACGGCGCCGGCGGCTCGACGAGGGAGCGCACCCACGAGCTGGTCTGTGAGATCGAGCGCGAGACCTCGATGACCGCGATGGCTCACCTCACGTGCGCGTGTCACACGCGCGCCGAGCTCGTCGCGATCGTCGAGCGCTACCGCGGCGCGGGAATCGAGAACCTCCTCGCCCTCGGCGGTGACCCGCCGAAGGACCTCGACCTCCCGCCGGGCGAGCTCGACCACGCGATCGAGCTCGTGGAGCTCATGCGCGACGTCGGTGATTTCTCGATCGGGGTCGCCGCGCATCCCGAGCCGCATCCGCGTTCTCCGTCGAAGGAGTCGGACCGGCTCCACACCGCGGAGAAGCTCCGCGCGGCGGACTTCGCGATCACCCAGTTCTTCTTCGATGCGGACCACTACTTCGACCTGGTCGACGGCCTCGCCGCCCACAGCGTCGAGAAGCCCGTCATCGCCGGCATCATGCCCGCCACCAGCATCGCCGCCATCAAGCGCATGACCGAGCTCCAGGGCTCGGAGTTCCCGGCGTGGCTCGCCGACAAGCTCCACGCGGTGGGTGACGATCCCGAAGCTGTCCGGCGGGTCGGAGTGGAAGAGGCGACTGCGCTCTGCGCGACTCTCATCAAGGGTGGCGTGCCCGGCTTGCACTTCTACACGCTGAACCGGTCAACCGCGACCCGAGAGATCTACGACGCCCTCGGTCTCGACCCGCGCGGCGACTGAGGGCCAGACGGCCCCGACGCGGGTCGCGCCTCGAGATCGGCGCGGCGGGGCCGGCACGCGCTGCGACCTCAGCCGGAGGCGAGCTTGCGCCAGAGCGCCCGGTAGTTGGGGTACTCGAGGCCGGGCTGCACGTAGCCGGAGCGGATGAGCTCGTCGTGGTAGGTGGAGAGGTTGCGCCACGGGATGCCCGAGTCGGCGTGGTGGGCGAGGTGCCAGCCGGTGTTGAACGGCACGATCCAGAACCGGGCGGTCAGGGATTGGCGGACCGAGTGCGTGGTCTCGCGGCGGTCGGTGGATCGGATCAGGCCACCATGTTCGGCGATGGCACGCAGGCGGTTCAGGACACGCCATACGGTGAGATGCGGCAGCAACCAGAGCAATGGATACAGCCACGGGTGGCCCACCGCGAACGCAGCCGCGGCCAGCACAACCTGGGTCGCAAGGATCGACCACGCCTGACGTTTCACGTCCCGGTTGTCGGAGCCGAGGCCCCGGACAAGGCCGTGTATCAGCTTGATGCCGGTGATCCCGACCGCGTCACGAGTGAGCTTGCGTCGCATCGAGTCGCGCGGGATCGGGTAGTCGCGGTACAGCGCGATGTCGGGTTCGTTCGGGCCGAACTCCTCGCGGTGATGCGCCATGTGCCCGCGCCGGTACAGGTCGATCGGTGTGAACGCGGGGTACGCGACGAGCCACCGTCCGACCCAGTCGTTGAGCCGACGGTTGGAGAACATCAACCGGTGGGCGGCTTCATGGCCGAGGATGTTGAGGAGCAAGTGCGCCCGACCCATCAACACGAACGCAAGCACCCAACCGATCGGATGGTTCACCCACACCGCGATCGCGGCCACGCCGATGATCTGCACCCAGATGAAGGCGAGCGTCAGGGCGTTGCGCAGTGACCGGATCGTGCGGAGCTGGTCGCGAAGTTCCCGGGTCGGCCTGCCATTCGCCATGATCTGGTCACCGGTCGGCTCCACGAGGAGCGAACGGTCGACGACCATGGTCTTCGGCGACGAGGCGACGGGTTCGGGCGACGGCGGAGAAGCTGGCTGGGGTGGGGCCACGAGTCGATATGTTACAGGAATGACACAGGCGCAGCCAGCACGTAATACCCCATCGCCGTCATCGCCATCATCGCCGTCATCTCAGGCGTCGGCCAGTGCGTTGTCGTGGCCTGATGGCGAGCTCCTGGGTCGCCCGTTGAGCGCCCGGTCGGTGATCGCCAGCCTGTTGTTCGGCATGGATCGGCCGCGGATGCGGGGCGCGTTGCTCGTGCGCTGGTGCGCACTCTTCGACGTCGGAGACGGCACCGCCCGGGTCGCGCTCAGCCGCATGACCGCGCAGGGCGAGCTGATCGCCGAGGATGGGAGCTACGAGCTCGCGGGCCGGTTGGCCGCGCGCCGTCGGGATCAGGAGTGGGCGCTCGCGCCGGAGCTTTCGCCGTGGCGCGGCGGGTGGGAGCTCGCGATCGTGGCGCCGGGCGCCCGTCCGGCGACCGAGCGCCAAGCGCTGCGCGATGCGATGCGTCGCTCGCATCTCGGCGAGCTACGCGAAGGCGTGTGGGCCCGGCCGGACAACCTCCCCACGGCGGCCCGGCCCGAGGCCGCGCGCGTCGTCATCGAAGGGCAGTGTGGGGTGTGGCAGGCGACGCCGCCGGATGATCCCGTGGTGCTCGCGGACCAGTTGTTCGATCCGGCCGGCTGGGCCCGCCGGGCCGATGACTTGCTGGCGCGGCTCGACGCCGCCTCGGCGCGCCTTGTCGAGGGTGAATCGGGATTGGTCGCGGAGGCGTTCGTCGTGGGCGCCGCCGCGCTCGTTCACGTGCGCGCCGATCCACTGCTCCCCCCGGCGCTTCGGCCTTCGACGTGGCCGGGCGCCGAGCTGCGCGATCACTACCGGCAGTACCGGCACGCGTTCGCCACGGCGACTGCGAGCTGGTTCCGCGCCAACCGCAGCGCCTGAACCGCGGCTACCACCCCAACCCATCCGCTTCGGCGTCATCGGCCAGGAACTATTCACGGCGGCCGCTGGTGACGCCAAAGCCGCGGCGGTCGACCCGCCTCCACCTTTGGCGTCATCGGACGGCAACTATTCCCGGCGGCTGACGCCAAAGCGTCGAGGGGGCGGGGTCGTCGACTCGCTTCCACCTTTGGCGATGTCGCGACCACCCCTTGAGGCCGCCGGTAACTGTTCACCGCTGGTGACGCCGAAGCGCCGCGAGGGTGGCGGTCGCTCAGATGGTGTTGGTGACGAGCAGGACGACGGTCACGAGGCCGATGGCGATGCGGTACCAGCCGAATATCGACAGGTCGTGGCGCTGCAGGTAGCCGACCATCCACTTGATGGCGATGGCCGCAGCGACGAACGACGCGACGATGCCGACGAGCGGGCTGACCCATCCGAACGCGTCGATCACCTCGGAGCCGTTGCGCACGATCTCGTAGCTGCTCGCGGCGCTGAGCGTGGCGAGACCGAGCAGGAAGCTGAACTCGACTGCGGCGGCCAGGGTCAGACCCACCAGCACCGCGGCGACGATGGTGACGAGGCTTCGGCTGACGCCCGGCCAGAGCGCGACCGCTTGAGCGACGCCGATGATGAGGGCCTGGCGGAGGCTGAGCTGGTCCAGTGGTACGCCCGCTCCGGCCGGCGGTTCGAGGTGCCAGACGTACACGAGGATCGCCACGCCGCCGACGATCCAGGCCGCGGCGACGGGCCCCGCGCCGAACAGCCGGTCCTGGATCGGATCACTGAACGCGAAGCCGATGATCCCGGCGGGTATGAACGCGACCACGAGTGCGAGGAACAGGTGTCGTCCGCGGACGCTGCGGCCGACGATGCCGGCCGCCATGTCGGCGATGCGCGACCAGTACAGCAGGAGCACCGCGAGGATCGCGCCGATCTGGATGATGACGGTGTAAGACGTCGTGACCGAACGCGTGGCGCCGGTTTGGCCGATGTCGAGGAGCCGCTCGGCGACCGTGAGGTGGCCGGTCGAGCTGATGGGCAGGTATTCGGTGACGCCCTCGACGATGCCGAGCACGATCGCGTTGGCGATGGTCAGCTCGTTGCCGGTCGTCGCGAGGACCCAGCCGCTTGCCCCGGCCGCGGTGGGGGCAAGGACGACGCCGATGGCGAGCAGGGCGAGCCCGGCCAGCAGGAGCCGAGACGGGGACGGGCGCATCGCGCGCACGCTACTCAGCAGGTGGCGGCGCGCCCGGCATGGCACACATGGCGGAGGGAGTGGGATTTGAACCCACGGTGGGTTGCCCCACAATGGTTTTCGAGACCATCCGATTCGGCCGCTCTCGCATCCCTCCGGGGTCGGACCGAGGTCCGACCGGCTGGACAGTCTACCGATCGGCCGCGGGACGACGGTTGGAGAAGAAGGTGCGCAGGATTCGTCCGCACTCGTCGGCCCGGATGCCCGAGACGACCTCGGGCTCGTGGTTGAGCCGTGGGTCGGCGGCCAGGTTGTACAGGCTGCCGGTCGCACCGGCCTTGGGGTCCGGCGCGCCGAACACGATCGTTGCCACCCGGGCGTTGATTGCGGCGCCGGCGCACATCGCGCAGGGTTCGAGCGTGACCGCGAGCACGTACTCGTCGAGCCGCCACGATCCGTGGGCCGCCGCGGCGTCGCGCAGCGCGAGGATCTCGGCGTGTGCGGTCGGATCGCCTCGTAGCTCGCGTTCGTTGTGCGCCCGGGCGACGATCTCGCCATCGTGTGCTCGGGCGACAATCGCTCCGATCGGCACGTCGTCGTGGGCAACGGCCGCGGCCGCCTCGGCCAGCGCCATCTCGATGAGATGATCGGAGTGCGCGGGGTCCACGGGCCGAGGCTACCGGCGCCCGGAATCAGTCAGCGGGCGTCGAACATGCGGACCGTGCACCCGCGGTCGACCCCGGCGCCGAAGGGCGCGGTTGTCCGTCGACGGCTCCGGCCAGGCCACCCTACGGCACACGAGAGGGCCCGCTGAGAGCTGCTTCCTTCCGGACCTGACTCGGTTCACGAGATCTCGTTGCGCAGGACCCGGCCATCAAAGCCACGTGCGGATCGCCTTCCCTACGGCGGCCCGGGCCTCGAGCGGGAGTTCAGCCCCCCCTGACGTGGATTGGGGGTACAAGGCACCACGAGCTCCCCGCCTAGCACGGTCCGCGTGGTCGACGTTACCAGCCTCGGTAGGATCACCCGCTCGGGAGGGATGCGAGAGCGGCCGAATCGGCACGCTTGGAAAGCGTGTGTGGGGCAACTCACCGTGGGTTCGAATCCCACTCCCTCCGCCACTGCTACTCCCTCGCCACGGGGCCACGTCGGCGGATGAGGTCGTCGATCCACGGCACCGCCCCCGCGATCGTCGGGCTTCGACCCGGATCGCAACGGCGCGACGTGCAGGGGCGTTCGGTAAGGTCGGTCGCAGACGCCGCGACGACCGCGCGGCTCGGTGACGGGAACGATCTGCGATGGCCTACCAGTCGCTCTACCGCAAGTACCGACCGCAGCGCTTCGGTGAGCTGATCGGCCAGGAACACCTCACGGCCGCGTTACGGGCCTCGGTGCGCGAGGACCGTGTCGGCCACGCCTACCTCTTCTCCGGGCCGCGGGGAACGGGCAAGACGACGACGGCCCGGATCCTCGGCAAGGCGATCAACTGTCTCGCGCGCGGTGACGACGGTGAGCCGTGCGGCGAGTGTGAGAACTGCGCGGCGATTGCGAGCGGCACCTTCTCCGACCTCATCGAGCTCGACGCCGCGTCGAACACCGGTGTCGACTCCATCCGCGACCTCATCGAACGCGTGCACCTCGGCGTCGGCGCGACGACGGTCAAGAAGGTGTACATCATCGATGAGGTCCACATGCTCACCACCGCGGCGTCGAACGCGTTGCTGAAGACCCTCGAGGAACCGCCCGGTCACGTCATGTTCGCGCTGGCGACGACGAACCCAGAGAAGGTGCTTCCGACCATTCGGTCCCGCACCCAGCACTTCGAGCTGTCGCTCTACACGACGGACCAGCTCATCGCGATCCTGCGCGGCGTGCTGGAGCGAGAAGGCGTCGAGGCCGAAGACGAGGCCGTCGAGCGCATCGCGCACCAGGGCGCCGGTTCTGCTCGCGACGTGCTCAGCCTGCTCGACCAGGCCCTCGCCGCGAACACCGCCCGCCTGGACCTCAGCACGGTCACCGACGCGTTCGGTGGCTCGCCGTTCGAGATTCGCGTGAACGTGCTCGATGCCGTCGCGGCCGAGGACCCCGCGGGCGCGCTCGGAGCGCTCGCCGAGCTCCTCGAGACCGGCCACGAGCCGCGCCGCGTGGCCGACGACCTCCTCCGCACGCTCCGAGATGCGTTCGTGCTGGCTGCGGCGGATGGTCGCGTCCGAGTCGAGCTCACCGAGGACGAACAGGCCCGCCTGCGGGCCCTGGCAACCCATCTCGGCAACGCGCGGCTTGTGCGCGCGCTCGAGACCCTCGGCCACTCCGTCGCCGACATGCGCGGCACCGACGCGACCGATCCGAGGCTCACCCTGGAGATCGCGCTGGTACGCGTCGCCCGTCGGGACACGCTCCCGCAGGTCGAGTCACTCGCCGACCGGGTCGAACGGCTCGAGCAGGCCCTCTCGGACAGAGCCGCCGCGGCGTCCGGGACCACCGCGCCCGCCGCGACGCCGCCGGCGACGCAGCCCTCGCTCGGCGAGCTCCGCCGTGAACGCGCCGCACGAGTGCCGCCGTCCGACCCCGATCCGGTCACGGCTTCCTCGCCGCCTATCGCGTCAGAACCACCGGCGGCGCCCGCCGCTGCACCCGCACCGCCGGTGCCGGCGGTACCGCTGACATCGAGTGACGCCTCGTTCGACCTTGACGACGTGATCGTCGCGTGGGCCGCGGTCCTGCCCGGGCTGTCCTTGTCGTTGCGAAACGCGGTGCAGGAAGCCCAGCCGATTGCGATCGAGGACGATGTCGTCGTGTTCGGCGTCGCGCCGCGGGCGATCGATCGAACGAAACGTCGCTTCCAGCGGGAGGCGCCCCAGATCCGTGCCGCGCTCGCCGAGCACCTCGGCGCGAACCCTCGATTCCGTCTCGTTGCCCAGGACGGCCTCGGCCAGCCCGGGCCTGCCTCGTCGCCAACCGGCCCGTCCGACGGCTCGCCGCCGGCCGCATCCCCGTCCTCACCGTCGGCGAAGACGGCCGAGGAGCCCCCGCCACCACCCGACGAACCCGACGAGGTCATCGACCCGGAGGAGCTGGTCGACGCCCCGACCGCGGGAACGACGGTAGATTCGGTGTCTCGGTTGCAGAACGACTTCGGCGCCACGGTCGTCGAAGAGATCCCCCAGACCTAACCCCCCTCGACCCCCCTCGCGATGAGCGAGCCGATCAGGAGCCTGGCGTGGCCAACCCCCAGAAGCAGATGAATCAGATGATGCGCCAGGTGCAGCAGATGCAGGCCGACATGGCCACTGCGCAGGAAGCCCTGGAATCCGAGACGGTCGAGGGATCGGCGGGTGGTGGCATGGTCCGCGCGGTGGCGACAGGCTCGGGGACGATCCAGGCGGTGTCGATCGACCCGCAGGTCGTCGACCCCGAAGACGTGGAGATGCTCGAGGACCTCGTCGTCGCGGCCGTGAGCGAGGCCCTGCGGACTGCCCAGGAAAAGGCGTCGGAGCGGATGGGCGCAGTCACCGGCGGGCTCGACCTCGGCGGCCTCGGCGGCCTCCTCGGCTAGGCCGACACTCGATTGGCCTCTCCCTACGAAGGACCCGTCCAGCGGCTCATCGACGAGCTCGGTCGGCTCCCCGGCGTTGGTCCCAAGTCGGCCCAGCGCATCGCCTTCTACATCCTGAACGTCCCGCGCGAAGACGCGGAACGACTCGCGGGCGCGATTCGCGAGGCCAAGGAGAAGATGTCGTGGTGTCGCCGGTGCTTCAACCTCGCCGAGGGTGAGCTGTGCGTGTTCTGCCGCGACGAACGACGTGACGCCGCGCTGCTGTGTGTCGTCGAGGAGCCCCGTGACATCGTCGCGTTGGAGCGCACCCAGGGGTTCCGCGGCCGCTACCACGTGCTCCAGGGTGCGATCCGACCCATCGAGGGTGTCGGACCCGAACAGCTCCGAGTCCAGGAGCTCCTGGCGCGCGTCTCCGAAGAGGGCGTGGAGGAGGTCATCCTGGCGACGAACCCCAACATCGAGGGTGAAGCCACCGCGATGTATCTGGCGCGGCTGCTGGCGCCCGTTGGTGTGAAGGTGACGCGCATCGCCAGCGGCCTGCCCGTCGGCGGTGACCTCGAGTACGCCGACGAGGTCACGCTCGGTCGTGCGCTCGAAGGCCGTCGTTCCGTCGAGGACTGACGACCCTGAGGCGGGTCGCGTTCAGCCGACGTCGGTGAGTGCTCCGCCGATGACCTTGGCGACGGCGTCGGTTTCGGTGAGGAACCCGTCGTGGCCGCTCACGGACTGGATCACCGTCACCTCGCCGCTCGTCGGCAGCAACGCGGCCAGCTCGTGTTGCAGCCGAAGCGGGTACAGGTGGTCCGACGAGATGCCGGCCAGCGCGACCGGGCTGCGCACCCGCGCCAGCGCCGCGGCGACACCCCCACGACCACGCCCGACGTCGTGGAAGTTCATGGCGTTGCTCAATGTGATGTAGCTGTTCGCGTCGAAGCGGCGGGTGAGCTTGTCGCCGTGGTACTCGAGGTAGCTCTCGATGGCGTAGCGACCGCCGGTGAGCGGGTCCTCGTCGCCCTGGTGGCCGCGGCCGAACCGCTGCTCGAACTCCCATTCCGACCGATAGCTCAACGTGCCGATGCCGCGCGCGAGCGACAGGCCCGCATGCGGTCCCTCACCGGGCGCCGCGTCGTAGTAGTCGCCGCCGCGGAATCCCGGATCCGCGCGGATCGATCGGATCTGGAGCGAGCAGAGCGCGATCTCCTCGGCGGTGGCCTTGGCCCCGCACGCGATCACGACCGCGGCGCCGACCCGTTCGGGGAAGCCGACGCACCACTCGAGGACTCGCATCCCGCCCATGGACCCGCCGACGACAGCCGCCCAACGGCTGATCCCGAGCTTCTCGGCGAGCGCGGCCTCGGCGACGACCTGATCGCGGATTGTCACGGCCGGAAAGCGCGACCCGTACGGTCGGCCGTCGTCGGCGGCCGATGCGGGCCCGGTCGTTCCCCGACAGCTGCCGAGCACGTTCGGGCAGACCACGAAGAAGCGATCGGTGTCGAGCGCGCGGCCGGGGCCGATGATCTCGTCCCACCAACCCGGCGACGGGTGCCCGGGGCCCGTCGGGCCGGCCGCGTGGCTGTCACCGGTGAGCGCGTGGAGGACGAG
>Ga0209587_1000504_pt1 | contig 19109 bp, 22 predicted proteins | sample NGEPerD_2_FD_184512 | JGI IMG/M metagenome (GOLD analysis project Ga0209587, IMG submission 184512) | Arctic peat soil microbial communities from the Barrow Environmental Observatory site, Barrow, Alaska, USA - NGEE PermafrostL1-D... | ecosystem: Environmental > Terrestrial > Soil > Wetlands >... | reverse complement strand
TGCGGCTCGCCCCGCGCCTCGACGATCACGTCGTCGCCGCCTTTGGTGATCTCAATGATCGAATCCCACTGTTGCCTGATGTCATCGGACGAAATCGTTCTGTTCATGGATGATGCTCCGGTTGTGCGTGTTGCTGGGGATGGTTCGAGGATTCGCGCCGTTGATTGGCCTCTATTCTACGCGTGTATGGTCACGATCGTGATCCCTGTCCAGGATCGCGATGAACACAGCGGGGCTCACAATCCGAATCCCAGCGAACTCACCCAGCTCCAGCAGGTCGGGGTCGCCGGAGACGAGAAAATCCGCCTGATACACCACCGCATTGGTGATCAGGTAGTCGTCCTTGCGATCACGCGTGATCACAGGATAAAGGAGCTCCGCGTCATCGCGGGAGTCGCCAACGGTGATGATCCTGGTGAAGAGTTCAGTGATCTTCGGCGGATCGATCCTGCTGGCTAGGTAGGGCTTTCTTGTTGCCTTCTCGTGAACTTCTTCCAGGAGCTTCGGGCTCACCAATGGGACAAACTGGCGCAGCAGCGCCGCCCGCACGATTCGCGCTGGTGGACCATCCCCAGATGGATAGATCAGGTAGCTAATGTAGACATTGGCGTCCAGGATCGCACGAATCACGTTCGAGGTTCATCGCGTGCGAATCGCAGCTTCCCTTCGGCGGCGAGCTCGTCGAAGATTTCATGTGCAGCCCGATTTGCGAGCTCGTCAGCCTCCTCCTGCGTGAGATCCTTGTTGCGCTCCATCTGCTCTTTCTCAAACTCGCGCATCCATTGCAAGGCTTCCTTGCGCCGGGCTTTCTCCCGCCCGTTCCGAAGTTCATCGAACTCTTCCGGCGAGATCACGACTGCCTTCGGCTTGCCGTGCGATTCCACGATTACGGCTTCGCCCTCGCTGGCGGCCTTCATCATCGCTCCCCAGTGTTGCTTGGCTTCATTGGACGATATCGTGCGAATCCTGTTGGCGGGGTTGCGGCGGGATAGTGTATCTGCCATGGTCGTGTCCTCTATTTGCGCCGAATTGACATAGAGCAATGATAATGGATGAATAGCTGGATGTAAATACATCCGAAATCAGGGACCATTTTGAACGCGCCCGCCGGGGACTGAGCAGGATTACGGCTCGATGCGCTCTACGCCGGGATACCGCTCCATCTTTTGGTCGAAGGTGTAGATGCGCGACATGCCGAGACGTTTTGCCAGGGCAAGATGGAAACAGTCGGCAAAGGATAACGGTCCCTGATCTTTCCAGAAGTCGAGCGCCGCGACGAGGGCGTCGAGGTGATCACACTGCAGACCGGGAAACGTCAGAATCCCTTTCAGTGAAACCGCGAGCGGTTCGTTCGGTACGGCATATTGTCGCTGCAGCACGTAGATACACTCAAAGATCACCGTGCTTGCCAGGTACGCCTTCGTCTCACTAGTCTGGAGGCTTGCGAACAACCTTGAGGATCGAGGAGAGAAGTCGTCGTCCGTTTGCATCAAGTGATAGACAAGGACATTGGTGTCAACGAAGGCAACATCGTCCTTCATCATGAATCAAGCTCACTGGCGACCTGATCCGCGATCGCCTGAGCAGCCGTTTTCCGAATCTCCTGGGGACCGAGGTGCCTACCCATGGCATATTCATGCAAGTAGCCTGAGGTCCAGTCAACTACATCTTGTTGGCGGATCAGAACAATCTCGTTCTCGCGCCTTTCAGCAACAAGCACATCGCCCTCATGAATGTCCAGAGCCTCGCGAATGGCGACCGGGATGGTGATCTGCCCCTTGCGTGTCATCCTGGTGGTTTGGACGGCCATGGCGTCATCTCCCCTACTTGAATACAACTCGACGTTGAATGTACTACCTCATTGCCAGTGTAGCACCTGTCCCGGTGGTAGTACGTCTCGGCCTTGATCCCAAAATGGAGACACCCGGAGCAGTCCTCGCTCCGGGTGTTCTTTGATCCGACTGGCCGCGAGAACGCTAGCTAGCTGGAACTGCCAGTGACTCGCGAACCTGCTTCGCGGCGCTCACCATGTTCTTGAGCGCGCCGGTGGATTCCTCCGGCTTGCGCGTCTTGAGACCGCAGTCGGGGTTGACCCAGACCTGGTCGACATCGAGCACGGTCAGCGTCGCCTTCAGGTTCTCGGCGATCTCGTCGGCTGGGGGCACGCGCGGGCTGTGGATGTCGTAGACACCCGGTCCGATGCCCTTGTCATACCCCTGCTGCTTGAACGCTTCCAGCAGCTCCAGACCGGAACGGGCGTTCTCGATCGAGATCACATCGGCGTCCAGCGCGCTGATCGCCGGGAAGATGTCGTTGAACTCGGAGTAGCACATGTGCGTGTGCACCTGCGTTTCCACCCGAGCGCCGGCGGCGGTGATCCGGAAGCTCTCGACCGCCCAGTCGAGATAGTGCCGCCAGTCGTCCTTGCGCAGCGGCAATCCCTCACGCAGCGCCGCTTCGTCGATCTGGATCATCCTGATGCCGGCCGCATCGAGATCGGCGACCTCGTCCCGGATCGCCAGCGCGATCTGCCTGCAGGTTTCGGAGCGCGGTTGATCGTCGCGCACGAAGGACCAGTTCAGGATCGTGACCGGACCCGTGAGCATGCCCTTGACCGGTTTGTCGCTAAGCGACTGGGCATATTCGGCCCATTTCACCGTCATCGGGTTCGGGCGGGAGACATCGCCGAAAATCACCGGCGGGCGGACGTAGCGCGAGCCGTAGCTCTGCACCCAGCCGTTGCGAGTGAAGGTGAAGCCCTCCAGCTGCTCGCCGAAGTACTGCACCATGTCGTTGCGCTCGGGCTCGCCGTGGACGAGCACATCGATGCCAAGCTCTTCCTGATGGTCGATCACCTGTTTGATCTGCGTCTTGATGAAGGTCTCGTACTCCGGCGCGGTGATGCTGCCCTTCTCGAACTGGCGGCGCATCTTGCGGACATCGCCGGTCTGCGGGAAGGAGCCTATCGTGGTGGTGGGCAGCTTCGGCAGGTTGAGCCGGTCTCGCTGGATCCTGGCACGCTCGGCGAAAGGTTTGCCGCGATCGGCGACATCGGATGGCAGATGTGCGAGGCGATCCCGCACCGCCGGGTTGCGCCGGCGTGGCGACTGCGAGGCCGTGTCGAGCAACTCCCGGTTCGCCTTCAGTTCGTCGGCGATGGCGTTGCGACCCTGGGTGAGCCCCTTGGTCAGCACGACGACCTCGTGCAGCTTCTGCTCGGCGAAGGCCAGCCAGCTTTTCACTTCATCGTCGAGGTCGGGCTCGTTGTCGACATCGTACGGAGTGTGCAGCAGCGAGCAGGAGGTCGACACCATCATGCGGTCGGCATCGATCGTCTTGGCCAGTTTCTCGATCGTATCGAAGGAGTCGCTGAGGTTGTTGACCCAGATGTTGCGACCGTCCACGACCCCGGCGACCAGCGTCTTGCTCTCCGGAAAGCCGTGCTTCGCGATCAGGTCGAGGTTCTCCGGGCCACGCACGAAGTCGAGCCCGATGCCGTCGACCGGCAGGTTGACAAGCGTCTCGTAGGCGTCGCCAACCTGGTCGAAGTAGGTCTGGACGATGAGCTTCGCGTCGCCCTTGGCCTCGGCGATCGCGGCGTAGGCCCTCTTGAGCGCTTCGAGCTCGCCACCGACGAGGTCTTGCACGAGGACAGGCTCGTCGATCTGGATCCACTCGGCGCCGGCCTTGGCCAGCTTGCTGACGATCTCTGTGTAGACGGGCAACAGCCTGTCGAGCAGCGACAGGCGATCGAAGCTTTCGTCGTGCGACTTGCCGAGCAGCAGGTAGGTGATCGGTCCGACCAGTACCGGCTTGGCCTGGGCGCCCGCGGCCTGGGCTTCCTTCAGCTCGTCGAACGGCTTGGTGGTCGAAAGCGAGAAGGTGGTGTCCGGGTGCAGCTCGGGCACGATGTAGTGGTAGTTGGTGTCGAACCACTTGGTCATTTCCATCGCGGCAATGTCATTTTCGCCGGTGCGACCGCGCGCCATTGCGAAGTAGGTGTCGAGATCGACCACGTCGCCGTTCCAGCCGTAGCGCTCCGGGACGTTCCCGACGAGCGCGGTAGTGTCGAGCACCTGGTCGTAGAGCGAGAAGTCGTTCACTGGCATCAGGTCGAGACCAGCTCCGGCCTGGGCCTCCCAACCGGCACGACGAACGTCCTCGGCCGCGCCGAGCAGATCGTCCTCTTCGATTTTGCCGGACCAGTAGGATTCCAGCGCCTTCTTGAGCTCGCGGTTCTTGCCAATACGAGGGTAGCCTGGGATTGTGGCCATTGCCATGGATGACTCCAATTCGTTTCAGGTCGAGGCGCTTGCCCGCCATGGGCAAGGTCGACCGATCGAGGGGTAGTCGTTGGGGTGTTGTTTATGCGCCAACCGATGTCCGGAACAGCGAACAAGGCAACCATGCACGGCACCGTTGCAGGTCGCGTGCCAACGCCTAGTATACCTATTCAATGTCCGACTATGGGATGACACCGTGATTGCCGGCGATCCCTGACCGCCGCAAAGGTGCTAGCTGACGGAAACCGTTGCGGGAGGTTGCTTACCGTGTCGATTTCGAATGCAGTCGAACGACTATCCAGTGCCGGCCTGTCCACGCGGGGTCCGCAGGGCCCACTCACACCACCAGAGGGAGTGAATCAATGACGGAAGCAGCTACCACGGCAACCACCTGGATGATCGTCCCCGCCCACAGCGTGGTCGAGTTCGCGGTCACGCACATGATGTTCACCACGGCCAAGGGTCGGTTCCAGGACTTTTCCGGCACGATCGGCTTCGACGAGCAAAACGTCGAGAACTCGAGCGTCGAAGTGACGATCAGGACGGACAGCATCAACACCAATACCGATGCCCGCGGCGCTCATTTGCGTACCACCGATTTCTTCGACGTGTCTGGGGAAACCCGGTGGACATTCGAGAAATAGGAGAGACGTTGATTTGTGTCGGTGTGCGCTAACCCGCGCTCAGACACGGGATCAGGAGAAAGGACGATTCGATGGCGAAACAACCTGTAACCAAGGTGTCCGCGTCCGAGTATGGGGACGAATATCTGCTTACCTGGGCCGACGCCGAGAAGGTCCTTGAATCAGCCGAGATGTACTGGATCACCAGCCTGGACAACGGCGAACCGCACACGGTGCCAGTTATCGGCGTGTGGTGGGAAGGGGCATTGTATTCCTGCAATCCGCGTAGCGAGAGGAAATACAAGAACCTTCTGGCGAACCCTGTCTGCCAAGCACTCACCGGGTGCAGCAGGTTGAACGAAGGGCTGGATGTCGTCGTCCATGGCCGGGCTGAGGAGATGACCGAGCTCGACGATCGCATGCGATTTGGGCGTCAAATGGCCGAGAAGTACCCCGAACCCTGGCGGTTTGAGGGCACCGAGGAAGGCATGTGGGTGTATCGCCTCATCCCGACGCATGTGCGAGCCTTTCATCGCTTCAATCCCATCAGCTCTGCCCGTTGGGATCTTGAGGGAGATTCCACACCATGATTCCCGATCGCATCAGTGTGGATCCGCGATAGAGCGCGCCCGAAGCAGCCGCTGCTCGAGTGCGTGTCTACAAGAAGGAACGCGGATCCAGAAGGGGTTCTCGGCCGTTGTTCGATGAGGTGACCACGACATGAAACTGACAGTGACGACCAACGTCTCGGTGGACGGCGTGATGCAGGGGTTGGGCGGATCTGACGAGGATCGCCGCGGGGGCTTCGACCGCGGCGGGTGGGCCATTCCACTTCTCGATACCGAAGCCGGGGACCATATCAACGAGGTCTACGGCGGCGCGGCCGCGTTTCTGTTCGGCCGGCGGACGTACGAGATCTTCGCCGGCTACTGGGGAGCATTCATCGATCCGCGCACGAACCCGATCGCCGCCGCGCTGAACAGCCGGCCCAAGTACGTGATATCGACCAGCCTCACCGACCCGCAGTGGGCGGGCACGACCGTCCTGACCGGCGACGTCGCCGCGGCCGTCCGTGATCTGAAGGCGCAGCAAGACGTCGAACTGGTGGTGCCTGGCAGCGGCGTCCTCGTCCGATGGCTGCTCGACAACGGCTTTGTCGACGAAATGAACCTGTTCATCTTCCCCGTCGTCATCGGCCAGGGCACCCGGCTGTTCCCCGATGCCGGTCCGGACAGAGCGCTCGACCTGGTCACCTCACGGACCACTTCTGGGGGCATTACTATCCAGACCTGGCGGCTTGCTGGGCGCCCGGAGTACGCAACAGGCGAGGCCGACCCGAACACCTGACGCGGGTGCCGCACTGGACGGCCGACTGGTTTCAGCCGTATGGCCAAGACCCACCCACTAACGGATCGGTTCACGGGGTCCGTTCACACCGATCAACCGCACTCTAGGAGAACGACATGACCGCTACCTGCACCTTCGACGTCTTTTCCACCCTCGACGGCTACGGCTCCTTCGGCGCCAACGCCAACTGGGGCGGCTGGGGCAAGCAGGGTCCCGAGTTTCTCGACCGCCGCCTCGCCTTGTACAGCGAGGAGCAGCGGATGGTTCTCGGGGCCAACACCTTTCGGCTGTTCGTACGACTGATGGGACCGAGCACCGGGGAGTTGAAGGAGCTTGACCCCGTGAACACCCGGATGCGGAGCATGCCGACAACGGTGGTGTCGACGACACTCGAAGGACCCCTTGACTGGCCGGACGCGACCCTCGTGAGTGGTGACGCCGTCGACGTCGTCGCCCGGCTCAAGGAGGAGTCCGAGGTGCCGTTGCGCTCGCACGGCAGCCTGTCGTTGAACCGGGCGCTGATGGCCGTCGGCCTGGTCGACCGCGTGCAGGTGACGCTCTTCCCTGTCATCACCGGTCAGACCGGGCAGGCCCCGATCTTCCAGAGTGCGGCCGACTTCGACCTGGAGCTGGTCGAGAATCGGACGCTCGACGGTCACATCCAAGAGCTCACCTACCGACCCACCCTGCATTGACCTGTGGGGGCCCGGAGTACGCAACAGGCGGGGCCTACCCGAACCCATGACCTATGCGCCTGCGGCCTCTACCTCAACGACCCCACCGCCTGGACCAAACCCCCGACGAACTAACGGGCGAGACCACTAGCGAATCTTGCTGCCTGACCAGAAAGGACGAAGCGATGCAACAGAGCAGCCCCCTTTCGACGCTCGACCACCTCACTGTCCTCGTGGGTGAGTGGGAGATCGAGGCGACCCACCAGGCCCTGCCTGGCGACGTCATCCGCGGGCGGGCGACCTTCGAGTGGCTAGGGGAGGGCGTATTCCTGGTCTGGCGTGCTCGCTACGATCACCCGGACATCCCCGACAGCATCGCCATCATGGGCTGCGACGACTCCGGCGACCTCCGCAACCCCGGCGGTGGCTGCGCGGTGCAGTACTACGACGAGCGTGGTGTCACGCGCCGCTATCAGCTCAGCGCCGAGCCCGGCGTGTGGCGCTACTGGCGGGACGAGCCCGGGTTCTCACAGCGCTTCACGGGCACGATCAGTCCGGACGGCTCCACCGTCGAGGGCCTCGTGGAGCTGAACCAGGACGGCAAGACGTGGGAGCCGGATCTCCCCATCACCTACCGGCGCGTCGGGCAAGAGGCGCGACAAACCGATCTATGAACAGGAGAACACTGTGAACACCATCACCCGTGGAGACCTGACCGACGCGATCAACGCTGGAACCGTCACCGTGGTCGACGCCCTTCCGGCTGCACCGTTCACCACCCGGCACCTGCCCGGTGCGCTCAACCTGACCATCGAGGAGATCGCCAGCGCCGGTGAGGTCCTGCCCAACCGGACCGCCGCGATCGTCACCTACTCCACCGACGGGATCGCCGCCTGGGCAGCCGCCGGACTGCCCCTCGAATCCGGTTCAGCCACGAAGGGGGCAGCTGGCGCCGGACCGTCCGACGACGAAGACGCTATCCGATAGATCAATCACAGGAGGCAAAAGTGTCTGTATCAGTGCTCAACTTCTCAATGTCCCTCGATGGCTACATCGCGGGTCCGAACGACAACCCGGACAACCCCGGCGGCGACGGCTTCGACCGGCTGCACCAGTGGTTTTTCACTCCGGACGGGGAGTTCTTCCGGCCGTCCGGGCCGGCCGGAGAATTGGTCGATGAAGAGAGCGGGTCCGGTGCGCTGCTGACGGGACGGAATACCGCGGAGCAGGCCGATCACTGGGGCGGTGACGTTCACGGCGCCCCGATCTTCGTGCTCAGCCGCCGCCCGCCCGACCCATCGGTGGACAACTATCCTCTGGTGACGTACGTGACCGACGGGATCGAAAGCGCGATGGCACAGGCGAAGGCGGCGGCCGGGGACGGGCACGTGAATGTGCATGGCGCGTACACGTCGCAGCGGGCGCTCGAAGCCGGTGTGCTGGATGAGCTGCAGATCCACGTGATGCCTGTGCTGTTCGGCGATGGCCGCCGGCTGTTCGAGGTCCTGCCGTCGCGCATCGAGCTGGAGATCGTTCGGGTGATCGACACGCCGGAGGCCACCCATATCCGCTATCGCATTCGTCGCTAAGTTGTTGGCCGCCTCGCGCGGTCGAGTGCCTTGCACATTGCAAGGAGCGAACAGGAAGGAGGATCGAGATGGGAAAGACGATCATGGGCGCGGTGGTCTCGCTGGACGGCTTCATGGCCGATGACAACGACGGGATCGGATCGCTCTTCGATTGGCTCGGAAACGGAAATGTCACCTGGTCCTTCCCCGGCAGCGACGACGAGTTTCAGACTACGCAGGCATCGGCGGACTTCATGCGTGCTGTCTATACCCGACATCGCCGTTGTCGTCATCGGCCGACGGCTGTTCGACCTGACCAACGGCTGGGACGGCAAGCCCCCCGCCGGCGAGCACGTCTTCGTGGTCACCCACGACCCGCCGAAAAACTGGGAGCATGCGGGCACCGCGCCGTTCACGTTCGTTAACGGTGTCGAGGTGGCCATCGGTGCCGCGCAGGAGTACGCCGGCGACCGCGTGATCGATGTGGCCGCTGGCCAGATCGGCGGCCAGGCCCCGCGGCTCGGCCTCATCGACCAGGTCGTCGTCAATCTCGTTCCCGCGGTGTTCGGCTCGGGCCGGCCGTTTTTCGCGACCGGCGCCATGGCCGAGCCGATCCTGTTCGAGAACCCCTCGCAGGTCATCATGGGGGACCGCGTGACGCACCTCATGTATGACATCGTGACGCGTTGAGTGACATGACAATTGCCTGCTCGCACGACCGCAACCGGTCGCATGAGCAATGATCACTGGAGGTACAACCATGACCGATCTTGCACCTACCGACGTGAAGAACCTGGATCAATACGGAAACGACGTCCTGCAGTGGACCAGGGTGCATGACCTCCTCGCAGCGGGGCCGTCCCAGCCCGGTGTCTCGTGCTTTCTCGGTACGACTCGACCTGATGGACGGCCGCATTCCGCCCCCGTTGGCCCGCTCTGGATGGATGGCGATCTCTTGCTCGTCAGCGGGCCTGCGACACGCAAGTCGCAAAACCTGGCGGGGAATCCCGCCTGCACATTCTCGATCGGGCTGGAGGGTATCGATGTCGTCCTCAACGGCGTCGCAACCCGAATCACCGATTCGCCGACGCTCGAAGACGCGGCTCGCCTGTACCGGGAGGTTGGCGGGTGGCCCGCCGAGGTGGAGGGAGACGCCTTCACGGCACCGTTCAGCGCGCCGAGCGCTGGACCGCCTCCCTGGCACCTCTTACCGCTTCACCTTCCACACCGCCGTCGCGGTCGCCACCGCGGAGCCGGACGGCGCAACGCGCTGGCGATTCGACCGCTGATGGTGTGACGGACCGGTCATGACCGTTTTTCCCGGCTCGCGGTGACATCGCCGCGCATCAGAGCCGCGTCCTGGTTGATCGTCGAATCGCGGAGGATGATGGTGGGATCGAGATGGATCTTGCATGGCTCGTGCAGTCCGTCCGGGTCGCGCAAGCGCCGGAGCAGGGCGTCGACCGCGGTCACGCCGATCTCCTCTGCCGGAAGCTGGACACTGCTGAGCGACGGGTGCAGATAGGCCGAAAATGGATGGTCACCGTAGCCCATCACCGCGACTTCATCGGGAATCGTGCGGCCCGCCTCCCGCACCGCACGATAAATCCCGAGTGCAAAGTAGTCGCTTCCCGCCATGATCACCGTTCGAGGCTCGAGCGTTGGCGCCAGCGTCTGGGCAAGGCCGTAGGCGTCCTCAGGATCCCAGGGAAGCGTGCTGGACTGCCGTCGACGTGTCGGAACCCGGATGATCGTCTCTTCCCGGATGCCGTGGTCCACCAACGCGCGCCGGAATCCTCGCACGCGATCATCCACCGATGTGACCAGTAGGTCCTCTTCCATCAGGATCACCCGGGCATAGTCACCGTCGAGCAGCTCGCTTGTCGCCCGGCGGACACTGCCCTCGTAGTCCACACCGACAAAGTCACAATCGAGATCGGGCAGGTCACGATTGACCAAAACGATCGGTATGCGCGCCTGCTTCAGCCGTTGCCAGTGACCGGACGCCTGCTGGACCGGCACGATGATCGCCCCGTCGACACCCGACCGCAGCAATGCCGTCGCGGCACGCTGTTCGTTTTCGACATTCTCCTCCGTGACCATCAGGACCAGGGAATACCCGTGTCGCCGGCATTGCTGCTCGATGGCGCTGACGAGCCTGGCGTAAAACGGGTTCGACGGATTGGTGATCACCAGGCCCAGCGCCATCGCCGACCCCATCACCAGGGACCGCGCCATGGCGTTGGGAACATAGCCGAGTCGTTCCGCTTCGGCCTGAATACGCAAGCGCGTCTCCTCGCTTACAGCATCCTTGCCAGCCAGCGCGCGTGAGACGGTGTTGACCGACAGGCCCAGCGAGTTGGCGATGTCCTTCAGGGTTGCGCGTCGTGCGTCACCAGTCACGTCGTTACCTCGTCGCTATCTCGTTGTTGCCCGGAGCTGGTACAAAAGCAGGCTCGCCATAGCCGCCATATCCTCACAAATTGAGCGCACGGCCCTCGGGAACACCCGCATCGACCTCGTGCATGGCAGCCATCCAGCTGTGAAAGCTGTCGCCGCGCCGGCGCAGCTCGGCGTGCAACCGATTCAGCAGCTGGTCGCGGATTCCCGCCATTTCCGGATGATCATACCGGTTCAGGAGCTCATCGGGGTCGGACCGGAGATCGTACAGCTCGTTGACATCCGCCGGATTGACGACCAGCTTGTGGCGCTCGGTGCGAAGCATGCGTTGCGGATAGGGAAAATGCAGCCCGTGAAACTCGGCGACGATCGCATCACGCCAGGCGGTCACCGGCTCGCCACGAACGAGCGGTACGAGGCTGCGGCCGTCCATGTGGTCCGGAACCGGCGTGCCGGCAAGCTCCAGCACCGTCGGCGTCAAATCCAGGAGCGAGGCGAAACGCGACTCTACCCGGGCAGCCGGCGCACCGGGGATGCGCACGATCATGGGGATGCGGTAGATGTCATCATACATCGCGGGCGCCTTGGAATTGAGCCGGTGAGATCCCGTGAATTCGCCATGATCGGCGGTGAAGATGATCGCCGTCGATTCCCAAAGCCCGAGTTCCCGCACCGCGTCGAGCACCCGCTGGATCTGTACATCGATCATCGCGACATAGCCACGATACACCGCGATCAGCTTGCGCCAGGTGTCCAGGGAAAGCGTGTCGAAGCCCCAATATGCCGCGTAGTTGGCCTGAACGCGCGGTTTGGCGGCGAAGGTTTCGGCGATCGATCGCGGCAGTTCGATCGCGCCCGGATCGTATCGATCGAACCACTCCCGCGGGATGCAATACGGAAGGTGCGGTCCGAACCAGTGCACGCCAAGCGAGAATGGCTGCGCTCCCTCGTGCCACGTTGCCGCACAGGAACGCAGGCGCTCGATGGCTTGGTCGGCAAGGTAGGCGTCGAATGTCGCCTCGACCGGCTGGTCGAGCACGGCGGCAAGCAGGGGCCCCGGTTGACCGTTCGGCTGTGTTGCCCGGATCTCCTCGCTGACCCGATATCGCGGCAGCCCGCGCGCATCCAGCCACGCGAGGTAGGCAGGGTGATCGACAGGGTTTTCCCAGCCGGGGTAATGCGCTCCCTCGAACCCGAACGCTTCTGGGCCGCGCGCCTCGCCGACATGCCATTTGCCGACGTGCCCCGTGCGATACCCGGCGTCGCGCAATGCATGGCCGAACGATGGAAACCTGCCATCGAGCTCTTCGCGGAAGCCGACGTTCATCCCGGTGTTGGCCAGCAGCCCGTGGCGGAACGGGTGGACGCCGGTCACCAGCGAGGCGCGCGCTGGCGCGCAGATCGCGGTCGGCGTGAAGGCCGCATCGAACCGGGCGCCTTCGGCGGCGAGACCGTCAAGCGCCGGCGTGTCGCACATCGTCTGTCCATAGCAACCGATGGTATCGATCCGGTGCTGATCGGTCACAAGCATCAGGATGTTCGTCGGTGTCGCGCCTGACGTTTCGTGCATGCCTGTTTCCTCTCCATCTCGTATCCCGGCATCCATACAGCCTGTGGAGGCGCCGTGCGCCCAACTCCCGCGCCATTTGGTCAAAGGCGTGGATCGAGATAATCACGCAGCCTGTCGCCGAAGACGCCAATGCAGAGCACGACGAGGCTGAGCGCGATGCCGGGCATGGTCGCGATCCACCACGCATTGTTGAGATAGTCGCGACCGTTAGCCACACTCCGCCCCCACGATGCCTGATCCGGCGGCGTGCCCAGGCCCAGGTAGCTCAACGACGCTTCGGCAATGATCACCAGGCCGACTTCAACCGTCGTGATCACGATCAGGGGGGCGATGGTGGAGGGCACAATGTGATGAAGCAGGAGCCTCCAGGAGCCCGCGCCCATTGCCCTCGCGGCGAGGACATAGTCACGCTCCTTCGCCGCCAGTGTTGCCGCCCGCGCCACCCGGCTGAACGTCACCCAGCGCGTGAGGGCCAGCGCGAGGATCACATTGACCACACTCGGCCCGAGCACGGCGGCGATCAGGATGGCAAGCAGGATGGATGGGAACGCGAGTTGAATGTCCGCCAGGCGCATCAGAACCGTATCGACCCAACCGCCACGAAACCCGGCGGCGACACCGGTCACGAGGCCGATGAACCCCGCAATCAGGATGGTCGCGGCGCCGACCAGCAGCGACACGCGCGCCCCCTGGATGAGCTGGGCGAAGACATCCTGGCCGACCTGGTCGGTCCCCAGCCAGGCTCGCGAGCCATCGGTTAGTACAGCGCCGGGTGGTTCGAGCCGGGCCGTAATGTTCACCTGCACCGCGTTGTACTCAACGATCATTGGGCCCACAATCGCGATGCCGATGAACACGAGCAGCGGAAGCCCCCACATCCAGAGCCGGAAGCGAGGGGACTGCCAGAGGACCCGCGGGGGCCGCGTTCCCGCCAGGCTGGAAACGTTGCTGGCTGAGCTCGAGCTCGGGTCATGGTGCGTGGAGTGGCTGGATTGCGTCGATTGCATCACTGCACCCTGATTCTCGGATCGAGCAGCCCGTAGCTCAGGTCCACCAGCAGGTTGATGAGGATGAAACTCGCGGTAATGAACAGGATGGCAACCTGCACCAGCGGATAATCCCGCTGGTAGATCGCATCGATCAGCAACCGGCCGACCCCCGGCCAGCCGAACACGGTCTCGACGATTACCGCGCCGCCCAGCAACGTCCCGAGCTGGAGGCCCACAATGGTCACCACCGGAATCAGCATGTTGCGCATGGCATGACGAGCAAGGACGACACGGGGATGCAGCCCCTTCGCCCGCGCCGTTCGAACGTAGTCATCGTGCAGGACATCGAGCAGGCCACTGCGGATCAGTCTCGTGAGCACGCCGATCAGCGGCATTGCCAGGGTGATCGACGGCAGGATCAGGTGCGACCAGCCGGAGGACCCGGCGCTGGGCAGGATCTGGAACTGCCGCGCGAACACGAGGATGAGCATGATGCCGAGCCAGAAGCTGGGGACGGACTGACCGAGCAGCGAGGCGACGGAGATCGCCGCATCGAGCAACGAGCCGCGTTTGAGTGCCGCGATGATCCCCAGTGGGAAGCTCACCGACAGGCCGATCGCCGCCGCCGCGCCGGCCAGTCGTGCGGTCGCGGCCACCCGCGATGCCACTTCGGAGGCGACCGGGCGGTTTAGCCAGAGTGACTCGCCGAAATCCATCTGGATGACGTCGCTGAGGTAGCGACCATACTGCACCGGGATCGATTCATCGAGGCCGAGTCGTTCCCGCAAGGCCTCGATGTCCTCCTGCGTGCCGGACGGCCCGATCATCATGGCGGCGGGATCGCCTGGCGCGAGCCGGATTGCCAGGAAGATGATCGTCAGGGCGCCCCACAGGACGAACAGCGAATATCCCACGCGCTTGACCAGGTAATGCGACATCGGAAGATCCTTCCGTGCGATGCGGCATGGCGAGGGGGCTCTCCCTCGCCATGCCGTGTCTGCCTAGGATCCCGGAACCGTGACGGAGCGGAAGTTCGGCACCGAGCTCGGCGCCGGGACGAACCCTTCGATACCCGACTGGTAAACGTAGTTCACGATCAGGTCGATCGGGAAGATTCCGACCGCCTCGTCCCAGATGATCCGGCAGGCATCACCGAAGAGCTGCTCGCGCTCTTCCTGATCCGTGGTGGCGGCGGAAGCGATCAGGATATTGTCGAGCTCCTCGTTCTTGTAGCCGTTGCGGTTCGCCTCCGAAACGTAGAGACGACGGAGCGTGAAGTCGGCGTCGCCGGTGCGGACGACATTCGTCTGGAAGTTCATGTCCCAGTTCAGGGCCACGAGATCCTCGATCCAGAGACCGCGCTCCTTTTCGAGACTCTCCACCTTCACTCCGATCGCATCCCAGTACGAGATCATCGTCTGGATGAGCGCCCGGTCCTGTGGTCCCGAATCCGGGTTCCACTGGACGGTCGTTTCGAAGCCATCCGGGTATCCCGCATCCGCGAGCAGGGACATCGCCCGTTCCGGATCATATTCGTATGGCGTCTGGGCCTCGAAGCCGAAGACTGTTGGCGGAATCGGCGCCTGGGCACGCTGCCCGACACTTGCCATCAGCTCCGTGACGATGGCCTCAACATCGAGCGCATAGGTCATGGCCTGTCGCACGCGCGCATCGGTGAACGGCTCGCGCTGGGCGTTGAACCAGTTGAAGTAATAGCCGTACGACTGGGCGGAATCAATGACGAGATCGGGGTTATCCTGGAGCGCCGGAAGCTGGTCAGGCGCGATCTGGAAGGTGAAGTCGATCTCGCCGGTTTCGAGGGCAGTGAGACGCGCGGCCGGCTCCGGAATGTCCCGGACGATCAGGCGTTCCAGCAGCGGGGCGCCGCCCCAGTAGTCCGCGTTCGCCTCCATGATCATCTCCGAGTCCGGCACCCAGGAGGCGAATTTGAATGGGCCGATGCCGGTCGGGTTGGTCCAGAACCCATCCTCGGACATGCCGGCCGCAGGGCCAATGAACAGCAGCGTCGCGTTGACGGGGATCGTGCCCAATGGTTCGGTGGTGTTGATGATGACCGTGAGCGGATCTGGCGTCTCCACGGATTCAACCTGCGCCCAGAGTGGCTTCAGCGGACCATCCAGCTCCAGCACGCGCTCCAGGGACGCCTTGACATCCGCGGAGGTGAATCCGGTGCCATCGTGGAAAGTGACACCTTCGCGCAGGTCGAATCGCCACGAAGTGTCGCTCGTGGCCTCCCACCCTGTGGCCAGGCTGGGCACCAGGTCTCCGGTCTCCGGATCGCGGGCGATCAGCGTGTCGAGATACATCGTGAGAATGACCGAGGTGGATTCCTCGACGGCAAATGCGCCGTGTGGGTCGATGCCCTCAATGCTGCGCGGCAGGACGAGCGTCAACTCGCCAGCGGGGGCGCCGCTCGCGGGCGTCGCCTGGGCGGCCACCAGCTCTGGCCGGGCGGCCAGCACGCCTGCCAGCGGGGCACTGACGCCCAGCGCCAGCAAACGCCGCACCAGCGTGCGACGAGTCATCGCCCCGCTTTCATGCGCCTGGATCAGGGAGGTCACCGATTCGGATGTAATATGTCGGGTAGCAGTCATGTGGAAATCTCCTGGGTGTCCCCGTCGGAAGGAACATCGCCGCTGAACCCACCGCATAACGCGTGGATCGCGCCGCGAATTGCACGCTCGGTTGTCCGTTGGCAAGAACCTCCTTTCCGGGATATTCATTGCGTCGAAAACGTCGCACGGACGCAAATGGCTACCAGACTAGGAATCGTCGGCCAGTAGCGTCGTCAGTCCTTGAGCACCAGGTAGATCAACACCTTGGCGGTTGCCTTGGAGTCTGATCCTGATGCGCCCGTCACCTCGCCCTTGAGGCGAAGCCACCCGCCGAACTCACGTGCCGGCGTGGTTGCCATTCCTCGCTCGCTGAGGCGTATTTGATGGACATCCAGATCGCACCAGTGCAGACCGTCCGGAGAGATCTGGATGGTTGCGCTCAGGCGGGTCTCTTCGCTCAATTCGAGAACACGCACAAACCAGCGCGCCTCGCGCGCCCATGCCACTTCGTAGGGCTCGGTGGTGAAGCCGCCGCTCAGGGTCGTGTTGCGCTCCAGCACAACAGAGAGTGATTGCCGCATTGCCTGCCTACCAATCCACCGAAACGAGGACAGAGTCCAGGAAGAGAAAGTTGCGCACGTTGGTGTGGGTCCGCGCCGAGACGTAGAAATTCAGGAGATTGCCGAGCGAGCCATAGGATTCGTCGTATGCGGGCACGGGGATATCGTGCATGTCGTAGACCCGGTCGTTGATCTGCAGCTCGATGTTGGAGCGGGTGCTAGTGTCGATCTGCCAGCGCAGGTAATGCCAGTTGACCTTGGTCGGCACCTCGTTGTAACAGAGCTCCTGCGGCTCGCCGAACGGATGCCAGTCCTCCGGATTTGGCGCCGTGAAGTCGGCCAGGCGGTCGAGCTTCACCTTGCCCTCAAAATGTTCGCGGGGAGTCGGTTCGGGGACCGATGGATACACCCACTGCCGGCGCAGGTTGTTGTCGAGATCGGTGTTGAGATAGCGAGCCACACAGTGATAGCGCACGGTGTCGCAGATGTCGGTTGCCACAGTGAAGGCGCCGAACTGCGTTTCGGACGGGTGCGTGTTGGCATCCCACGCTCCGCCGCCTGCCTGGCTGGCGGCGTCGTTCTCCTCGGAGGCGGCTTCGGCCTTGTAGGTGAAATACGTCTCGAACTGGACACGACCGCGTCCAGCCATCGTCAACCGCCGGATCGCGACGGCGGTGTGCCCCGCCTCCGGCCTGGTCGCCACCTTCAGGGCGTAGGTACCGGACATCGCGCCGTGCGTGCCGACATCGAAAAACGAGCACGAGCTCAGCTGCGGCGGACGGAAGTCGTGCATGTGGTCGTCAACGGTATCGAGATTCGAGTGACCGTCGTAGTTGCCGAGCAGCTCGACCCAGCCGTGCGTGCCGGTGTTGAAATCGTCGTACGCGAGGATTCGTTCGAGCGGCTGGAACCGCGACAACCGGACGTCGTGGTGACGCGGCAGATAGTGTGACGGTGGGGTCACCGTCGCATGATGGGGATCGGTCATGCGTGCATCTCTCCACAGGACGTAATCGCTAACGTGAACGCTCATGTCACCACGTTATCAGCACCATGCGGCAAGGTCAAGCGGGTGTTAGCACACATGGCATGCACATCCGTGCACGCGATCAGCGCGTAGTGGACCGTTCGAGACAAGACATGGCGCGTATGGAGAACGTCAGGACGTAGCGCAGGGCGACCTATGCGATGTCGTACTTTGCCATTCAGTCCTCATCGTTGAGGAGTTCCAGTTCGATCTGCCGGATGTGCGTTGGGTCGGCGATCAGGTCGATGGAGACAATCTGGCCGTCCCTGATGGTGAAGTCGATGACAACGCGCGGCGTCCCGCCCGGCGCCCAGACAGCCCCTGGCACGCCATCGATGAGGGTTGGTTTCGCGGCTTGGGCACGGCCCGAGAAGGTCTTTGCCACCGCCGTCGCACCTACGGCTTGCCAATCGCCGCCCATCGCCACGGCGACACGGTCGGCGCGGACCACGGCGTCCGGATCGAGCAACGCGACAAGCGACTGGAGGTCACCGATGCGCGAGGCCGCCAGAAAGGCGTCGACAACTGTTCGCTGGCGGTCATGAACGATGGTGGCATCTGTGTCCGCGCCCTGTACCCTGCGGCGGGCTCGGCTCGCGAGCTTCCTTGTCGCGGCCGGGGAGCGCTCCACGATGAGCGCGATCTCGTCAAACGTTACCGCGAACATGTCGTGCAGCACGAAGGCGAGGCGCTCGGCGGGAGCCAGCGTTTCAAGCACCACCAGCACCGCCTTGCCGACCGAGTCCGCCAGGAGCACCTCATGCTCTGGGTCAGCGTTGCTGGCACTGCGCATGAGCGGCTCAGGCATGTGATCTGGCATCCACTCCTCGCGTCGTGACGCGCGCGAGCGCAGCATGTCCAGGCACACGCGCGAAACGACTGTTGTCAGCCAGCCGCCCAGGTTCTCCACCTGGCTGGGGTCGGTGCGGCTGAACCGGAGCCATGCCTCCTGCACCGCGTCGTCCGCCTCGCTCACCGAGCCGAGCATCCGGTAGGCCACCGCCCGCAGGTGGGAGCGATTCTCCTCGAATTCCTCCGCCATCTGGTCGTTGTGGCTCATCGGTTACATTCCCCTATCGCGGTCATCGCGCGCCATTGTCGTGATGAACGCATCCATCAGTCACATTCTCCCGGCGCGTTCCGTCAGGGTAGCGACGGCCGAAAGACGGTCGATGCGATAACACATTCGGCCTCTCGTTTGGTTACGAGGAGCATCAATACATTGGAGATACTCATGACTTCATCCATCCTGGTTACTGGCGGCACCGGAACACTCGGGAAACACGTCGTCCGGCGCCTGCGGGACGCGGGTCGCGACGTACGGGTGCTCAGCCGGCACACCCGTGAGGCAGAGGACGGTGTCCAGTATATGGCTGGAGACCTGGCCACGGGCGAGGGAGTCGAAAAAGCCGTGGAGGGGGTCGAGACCATCGTCCACCTCGCTGGCAGCCAGAAGGGCGACGAGGACAAGGCCCGGAAACTGGTACAGGCG
>Ga0209587_1000503_pt1 | contig 19143 bp, 17 predicted proteins | sample NGEPerD_2_FD_184512 | JGI IMG/M metagenome (GOLD analysis project Ga0209587, IMG submission 184512) | Arctic peat soil microbial communities from the Barrow Environmental Observatory site, Barrow, Alaska, USA - NGEE PermafrostL1-D... | ecosystem: Environmental > Terrestrial > Soil > Wetlands >... | reverse complement strand
ACCCAGTCATCGCGCGTCGGCGGTGCGGAGAGCTTCGGGAGCTCGGCGGCCAGCCAGGAGGCCAGCTCGGTCCGGAACGTCTCGTCGGATTCGGAGTACCGCAGATCCATGCGCCGCGCCGTCAGACCAGCATCTCGGCACGCAGGCGGTCGATCGCGCCGGGCTCCAGTCCGGCGTCGACGGCGTAGCCGGCGATCGTGCCGTGCGCGGCCCGAAGGCCGGCCAGCATTGCGAGCATGACCGAGGCCTCGACCGGGTACTTCTGGTGCGCGACCTCCGCCACTCCCCCGCGCTCGTCGGCGGCGACGCGGTGGCGCTCGACCATCAGGGCCATGACGTCGGCGCTGCGAGAATAGTCGTTCGCAATCGTGTCGTCGTCCACGCCCAGGATGGCGAGCACCAACGCGGCAACGATGCCGGTCCGGTCCTTCCCCGCGGCGCAGTGGAACACCACCGGATGCGTCGCCCCATCGGCGACGACCCCGAGCACGCCGGCGATCCGATCGGCGAAGCGCTCGAGCATCAGCGAGTACAGGCGGTCGGTCGAGAAGGTCTCCGGATCAGGTGAGCCGGGCTCACGCTCCGTGCGATCGCGGCGGGTCTCGTCGAGGATCGGCAGATGCAGGAACTTCACACCCGTTGACGCCAGTGAACCGTGGGGGAACTGGTCGACCTCGTGGCCGGCGCGCAGGTCCACCACGGTGCGCAGGCCGAGCTCGTCGACGACGTGGCGCACGTCGGCGTCGGACATGGTCGACAACGAGTCGCTGCGAAACACGCGCCCGGACCGAACGGTCCGGCCGTCGGCGCCCGGGTAGCCGCCGACGTCTCGGAAGTTGACCGGGCCGTCCAGCGGGACGCGAATCGGCAAGCTCATGGGCCGGTCACTTCAGGTCGAGGTCCAGCATTCGGATCGCGTTGCCGCGCATGATCTTGTGTACCACGTCGTCGTCGAGGCCCTCCACGTAGCCCTCGGCGATCCGCTTCGTGTCGGGCCAGGTCGAGTCGGTATGCGGGTAGTCGGTCTCGAAGGTCGTGTTGTCGACACCGACCCGGCGGAGCGACTCGATGCCGTGCTGATCGCGGAAGAAGCAGCCGAACACCTGCCGGTAGTAGTAGGTGGACGGCGGCTCGGGGACGATGTCGGCGACACCACCCCAGGCGCGGTGCTCACGCCAGACGTCGTCCGCCCGTTCGAGGATGTACGGGATCCAGCCGATCTGGCCCTCGGAGTACGCGAGCTCGACCGTCGGGACCCGTACGAGCACCCCTGAGAACAAGAAGTCGGTGAGGCTGGCCATGGCGTTACCGAAGCTGAGCGTCGCCGCCACCGCCACCGGCGCGTCCGCAGACGTGGCCGGCATCTTCGAGCTCGACCCGATGTGCATGCAGACCACCGTGGCCGTCTCAGCGCACGCGGCGAAGAGCGGGTCCCGGTGATCCGTGTGGATGCTGGGCAGCCCGAGATGCGGCGGGATCTCGCTGCAGCACACCGCCCGCACGCCGCGAGCGGCGTTGCGACGCACCTCGGCGGCTGCGAGCTCGACGTCCCACAGCGGGATGAGACACAGCGGAATGAGGCGACCGCCACTGTCGCCGCACCACTCGTCCACCATTCAGTCGTTGTACGCGTACACGCACGCCTCGGCGAGCTCCCGATCGGATGCCTCGAGGAAGGCCTGCCCGCAGAAGCGGGGAAACGTGGGAAACGAGAGCGACGCCTCGACCCAATTCAGCTCCATGTCGGCCACGCGGGCCTTCGGCTCGTAACAGCCCGGCCGCATCTCCTCGTAGGTGATCGGCGACATGGTCATGTCGTCCCGGTCGAAGCCGACGGCGGCAACGTGGCGCTTGTTGATGTAGACGAGATCCTCGTAGACCCAGCAGTCCGCCTGCGGGCCGTCGGGATCGAAGCTCTGCTCGTAGGTCCCGCCACCGATGTGGCGCATCGACCCGATCCCTCGTCGTTCGACGCGCGGGCCCCGCTCGCGGAATCGCTCGGGGAGCCAGGTCTGCCAGAGGTGGGGGGGCTCGACGACGTGGTCGTCGACACTGACGATCTTCGGCAACTCCGCCACGGGACCTCCAGAATCCGATGGGCGAGATCCGACGGGTCAAATCTGACGGGTCGTCAGATCCTAGCGAGCGCGGCTCCGGACCGACCGACCGAGACCCGACGGTGCTGCCAGCGCGCCGGCGGGCGCCCGGACGGCCGCGACTCGAGCCAGCTCAGCAGGGTCGGCCGGGTGGGACGGTCAGGTCGACGAGGTAGTCCACGACCCGATCGTCCAGACACGCGATGCCGGCAGGAAACGAGGTGTGGCCCTGGCCGTCGAAGACGACGAGCTGGGCCTCGCCGCCGAGCCGGCCCGCCAACGCCTCGGACCATTGGGGCGGGGTGACCGGGTCGTTCGTGGTGCCGATGACGACGATCGGTGCAGCATCGGGAGCCGACACCGGCGGCAGGCCCGGCCCGGGGGTCACCGGCCAGTAGGCACACGACAAGCCGAGGCCGACGTTCGTCGCCCCGAATCGGGGCGCACGGGCCGCGGCCTCCGCTTCCACGCCGGGATAGGCATCAGGCGGGCCGAGCGTGGGGCCATCGACACAGCTGATCGCCAGAAACGCGGCCCACGCGACGCCGTAGCGCCCATCGGGACTGCGCTCGACGTAGGCGTCGAACTCGTCGAGCAGACCAGCACCGTCGCCGTCGGCGGCGCGGGCCAGCGCGCCGGCGAGATCACCCCAGCTCGACTGGCTGTACAGCGTGGCCGCAACCGCGATGTCGGCCACCGCGGGGGTGACCAAGCGGTCACCGGCGCGGGTCGACACGACGAGGGGTGCAGCTTCGATCGCGGCGCTCACCTCCGCGTACACCCCCGACGGGTCATCGCGGATCGGACAGGATCGATCGGAGGCGCAATCCGCGGCGAACTCGTCGAAGCCGTGCTCGAGAGCTTCGCTCTGCTGGATGACGACCTCGGCAGCCGACAATGCCGGATCCACCGCGCCGTCGAGGACCATCGCCCGAACTCGGTCGGGGTAGCGCGTGGCGTACACAGCACCCAGCTCGGTGCCGTAGGAGTAGCCGAGGAAGCTGATCTCCTCCTCGCCGAGGGCCTGCCGGATCCGCTCCATGTCGGTGACGGTGTCGACCGTGGCGATGTTGGCGAGCAGCTCCGGACCTGACCCATCGCCGCAGTCGGTCGCGAACCGGCGACTCACCTCGTCGAGCTGGGCCCACTCGGCCCCGTTCTCGGGCGCGGTGTCACCCGAGAACAGGTAGTCGAGCTCGTCGCCGCACGCGACCGGCGCGCTCGCCCCGGTGCCGCGCGGGTCCCAGCCGACGATATCGAATCGCTCGAGCAGCGCATCGGGCAGGAAGCTCGGCGCGGCACGGGCGAGGTCGACTCCCGACGCACCCGGTCCCCCCGGGTTGACCAACAGACTGCCGATGCGGGCGGCGGGATCCGTGGCGGGCACCCGGTACAGCGCCAGCTCGATCGTCTTGCTGTCCGGCTCCTGGGTCAGTGGAACGGTCATGACACCGCACTCGCCCGACCCGCAGTAGCGCCAGCTGATCTCCGCCGGCGCGGGCTCGACCGGGCTGGTGGTGGTCGTCGACGACGACCGCGGCCATGGCTGGGCGGTACCCGGGTTCCCACTGCTGGTGGTGCACGCGGCGGCAAGCAACGCGCCCAGGAGTGCGATCGCAACCGTGGCGAGCATCCGAGGGGCAGTCCGACGCACGGCCATGTTCCACGTTGACACACCTCGAGGGCAACGAGGGCGCGGCTTAGCCTCGGAGATGCTCTGGGCCGCGATAGCTCTCACCCTTCTCTCCGCGTTCTTCGTCGCGCTCGGCTCGGTCGCGCAACAGCGCGAGGCGGTGCGCGTGGACGAGAGCGGCGTGGCCCTGTTCCTCGCGCTCATTCGCAACCCGCGCTGGTGGGCGGGCTGGGTCGGTGACACGGGTGGCTACATCGCCCAGGCGGGCGCGCTGGCGTTGGGCTCGCTGCTGATCGTCCAGCCGTTGATGGTCACGTCGCTGCTGTTCGCCTTGCCGATGAGCGCCCGATGGAACAGGCGCCGCATCGCAGCGTCCGAGCTGTGGTGGGCGTGCGTGCTCATAGCCGCGATCGGCGTCTTCCTCGTCGCCGGTCAGCCCGATACCGGGGTGGACGTCGCGCCGTTCTCGGTCTGGGCCCCCGCGCTCATCGTCCTCACGGTCGTCGTCGCCGGCGCGCTCGTCGTCGTGACGACCCAGACCGGCCGCATTCGAGCGGTAGCGCTCGCGGTCGGGGCTGGGTGCTGCTACGGCGTGACCAGCGCGACGACGAAATCCGCGATGAGCCTCCTCGGCGACGGCCTCGGGCCGCTGCTCACCGGCTGGGAGACCTACGTGGTCGTCGTCGCGGCGATCAGTGGATTCACGATGCACCAGCTCTCGTTCCAGGCGGGATCGCTCGAGCTCTCGTTGCCCGCGATCACCATCCTGGATCCCATCATCGCCGCCGCGCTCGGCATCACCGTGCTCGACGAGACCCTCCGCGCCGACGGCGCCGAATGGGCCCTCATCGGCGCGAGCCTTGCTGCGATGGTCATCGGGACAATCGCGCTGGCACGCGCCGGCGTTCCCAAGCCACCCATTGGAACGAGGCCGGACAGAGCACGATCGCCACCGCGCAGCGCAGGCTGACGTCGACCGCCGGATTCCGGGACTCGAGCTGGGCGGGCGAGCCCAAGCCTCACGCGACTTGCGATCCGGCTCCGCTCGGCGGTTCGGCGTCATCGGGCGCGGGCACGCCGCCGACCGGCTTGGGAACCAAGAGCGGACCGAGTCTGGGGATCGCGACGAGCCCCTCGGCCCCGGCGTACACGACTCCGACCCGCGGCAGATCCGCGGCTTCGGAGTACACGAGACAGCGCGGGAACCACTGCGGGTCGAACTTCTGGTTGAAGGACCGCAGCGACTCGACCTGGAAGACCCCGTTGAGCCGCCGGATCCACCACGTCGCGAACCGCTGGGTCGGTGAGTGCTGCACGTCGGGGTCGAGGAGGCGACCGAACGCGGCGAAGTTCATCGACAGTCGGATCACGCCCCGCGCGCGCAGCGCAACGGCGGCGTTGGCAATCAGGAACTCGGTCATGCCGTTCGGCGCATCGGGATCGTGACGCATCAAGTCGAGCGTGTAGCCGAAGTCGGCGCCGTAGGCAGGCACGACGCGCAGGAAACCACCGGGCCGACCGTGCTCGTCGAACGCGACACACAGCAGGAACTCGGGGTTCTCGCCCTTGACGTCTTGGCTGAGCGCCATCGTGAACCCGCGTTCGGGGTTCCTGCCCCGCCACCGCGCGCTGATCGCGTTCAGCTCGTCGACCAACACGGCCGACGCGTCCGCTTCGCGCACCACCCGGAACTCATAGCTCCGTCCGACCCGCCGCACCGCCTGACGCAGAGACCGGGTGCCGGGGCCGTCGAGATCGAAGCGATCGCAGTGGATGATCGCCTCGTCACCCAGGTAGAAGTGCCGCAGACCGCGCGACGAATACAACGGGACATCACTCTCGCGCACGGCAAGGAACGCGGGCCGCCACGCGCGATCCGCGCAGAAGGCCAGGAACTCGTCGACCACGAGCGCGATGGACTCGGGACGCCCGATCGGATCACCGGAGGCGAGGCCGTAGCCGGCGAGGTAGGTGTAGGCGATCATGGCCTCGCCGTCGGACGAGAAGAAGAAGCTCTTGTCGTCACGCAGCGAGAAATACGCCAGGGTGTCCCAGCCGTAGTCACGCACGAGACGCTCGGCGTGCTCCCAGTCGGAGCTTCGATGCGGGACACGAAACACGAGAGGCCGGAACAGCACGACGAGGAGCCCGACGAGCCCTGCGATACCGAGGGCCAACAGCGCGGCCGGGAGGAAGTCCGCAAAGAAACGGTGCTCGTAGGTGAACGGACCGGAGACGCCGACAAGGCCGAACGTGATCGTTTCGACCATTCTCCCGAACGACAACGACGGCTCGATGTGATCACGTTCGAGCCAGAGCGCCACGAAACCGAAGCCGAGGACAGTCCCGAGGTACAGGGGGATGGTTCGGACGAGTCGGAGCAGCGACGGCGGGTCGGCGGGCGCCCGGAATCGATTCCGGTAAGCAACGAGCAGCCCAACCATCAGCGCCGAGTACGCCGCGGAGACGAGGTGGGGACCCTTGGAGATGTCGAGGACCAACCCCACGGCGAACAGCACGACCGCGATGTTCCACGCGCCGCGCTTGCGCCGCCCCAGCTGGTCGGCGATGGCGATGAGCACGAACCCGATGAGCACGGTCGCCACATGGCCGGTGACGCGGGCCCACAAAGGCATGAACGCGTCGCCGAGCGGAGCGAACCGCTCGTGCACGAACTGCAGCCGCGACGCGATCGCGAGGACGCCGCCGAGCGCGGTCAACCACGCGATCACCGCGACCGGCACCCGCGACGGCAAGTGTGGGGACGAGGGCGCGGCCTGCAACGCGGTCACGGTGGCGACCGCTTCCGGCGGGACGTCGCCGATCTCGGTGCTCACGACGGCGCGCCCCTCGTCGGTCTGGCCCGCACCGGTTGAGGCCTGGGTGAGCCCACCCATCCCGGGTTCGGGCCGCAACGTGGGGAACAGGATGACCTCGCGAATGCTCGGCGTGCCGGTGAGCAGCATCACGAGCCGGTCGATGCCGATGCCGAGCCCTCCGGTGGGAGGCATGCCGTACTCCAGTGCACGGACGTAGTCGAGATCGATGTCGCCGGCCTCGGCGTCACCGGTGGCTTTCGCGTCGGCCTCGTCTCGGAACCGCTGGAGCTGGTCGACCGGATCGTTGAGCTCGCTGAACGCGTTGGCGAGCTCGTGACCGTTCACGACGAGCTCGAACCGCTCCGTGAGCGTCGGGTCAACACGATGGGCCTTGGCCAGCGGCGACACCTCGCGCGGGTGGTCGAGGACGAACGTCGGCTGGATGATCTTGTGCTGGAGGAGCTCGTCGTACACCGCGTTGGTGAGCTTGCCGCTCCCCCATTCCCGTTCGTAGGCCACACCGAGCCCGTCGAGCACCGCGCGGGCCTCATCGACCGCCATGGCCGGGTGGATGTCCACGCCGAGCTCTTCGGTGATGAGCTCCACCATCGTCGCCCGGCGAAACGGGGGGTGGAGGTCGATGGTGTTGCCGCCGTATTCGACGGTCAGCTCGGGCAGCACCTCGGTCGCGGCGTCGATGATGATTCCCTCGGTGAGGTCCATCATGTCGTGGTAGTCGCCGAAGGCCTGGTACGCCTCGAGCATCGTGAACTCGGGGTTGTGGGTGGTGTCGATGCCCTCGTTGCGGAACACACGGCCGATCTCGAACACCCGATCGAGCCCACCGACGATCAATCGCTTCAAATGGAGCTCGAGCGCGATTCGCAGGTACAGATCGATGTCGAGCGCGTTGTGGTGGGTGATGAACGGACGCGCCGTCGCTCCGCCCTGGGTGCTCTGCAGCACGGGTCCTTCGACCTCGACGAAATCACGTTCGAGGAGAAACTGTCGCACCCGGGCGAGGATGTCGATCCGGGCTCGGGCGATGCGGCGTGCGTCGGAGTTCATGACGAGGTCGATGTAGCGCTGGCGGTACCGCGTGTCGACATCGCTCAGGCCGTGCCACTTGTCGGGCAGCGGCCGGATCGCCTTCGACAGCAGCTCGAACGCTGCGACCTTCACCGACAGCTCGCCTCGCCGGGTCGTCATGACCGTTCCGTGCACGCCGATCCAATCACCCCGATCGAGGCGATCGAAGTCACCGTGGACGTCCTCACCGATCACGGCCGTGCTCACGAACAGTTGGATCGGGACGTCGCGGTCCTGCAACGTCGCGAACGTGAGCCGGCCCTGGCGGCGCAGCAGGATCAGCCGGCCCGCGACCGAGACCTGCTCGTCGGTCTCGGTGCCGGGAGCCAGGTCCGCGTGCGCGGCGTGCAGCGCACCCGCGGTCGTCGTCCGATCGAAGCGGTACGGGTACGGCTCGACTCCTGCCGAACGCAGCGCGTCGAGCTTGGCCAGCCGCAGCTCCCGCTGCTCGGCGACGAAGTCGGCGCTCTCATGGCCCTCGTAGTCTGAAGGCTCCTCACCGGCGGAGTCCGAAGCCTGATCGCCCGGACCGGCGGAATCCATTGGTTCCGTGTCCGGTGGTTGCGTGCCCGGTGGTTGCGGGTCCGGCTCAGGCGCCGGCTTCGCGCCGGGATCGGACGCGCCGCTGCCTGCGTCCGGTCCTTCGCTCATCCTGGCGAAGATAGCGGTTGGTTCGGCGCGCGCCGGTGCTTTAGGTGCCGATGACGTCCGGGCGACCGAGGCCCTCGGCCTCGCACATGCCCACGTAGAAGTCGCGGATCAGCCCTGCGTCGATGACCGACTCGACGTTGTCGTCAGCATCGAGGTTGAGGTTGGCTCCGTAGATCGCGAACCAGACGTCGGTCTGGTGATCCTGACCATCAGCCACGGTGAGCGTGTGCACCGAACCCGCGGGTTCGTAGAGGTACGAACCCGCGGTGTTGACCTCGGGGTACTCGAGGTACTTCCACGATCCCGCGATGGTGAACGCGAACACCTCGCCGGTGTGCTTGTGCCGCGGGATCGTGATGCCGGGCTCGAAGCGCGTCCGAATCACCCAGAGCCCGGCTTCGATGTCGACCTGGAGGAGCTGGAGATGGGAACCGTCACCGAGAGGCACGAACGGGAGCTCGTCCTCGCCGCGGTGCAGGGCACGGGGGATGTCAAGTGTCGTCATGCAGGACAGGATACGGCCGCGCGGTCACCCGCGCCGCGTGTCGTCGTGCGCGGCAGCCGCGAGATCGCGCAGGAACGGACCCACGTCGGCGCGGGTGGCCAAGAAGCGCCCCAGTGCGCCCGAGACCGCGGTCACCCCCAGGCTCGCCAGACCGGGCACGGGCGCAAGCGTGGCCTCGAGATCCGCCCCGCCGTCGTCCGTGGTCACGACCCGCAGGGTCTGGCGCACATCGAGCAGCGCGGGATCACGGCCGGCGTCGACGTAGCCCGCCCGCAGGCGTTCGACGAAGGCGCCCAGGTCGTCGGCGGGCACGCCGAGCGGGAGCCAGCCGTCGCCGAGCTCGACGATCCGCCGGAAGGTGGCGTCGTTGGGTCCACCCCCATACAGAACGGGGACCCGGGACTGGGCGGGGCGCGGCTCACACCACAACTCGTCGAAGCTGACCGTCGGCGACTCGAACCGCGCCGGTGGCTCCTGCTCCCACAGCACCCGACAGGCGCGCACGAGGTCGTCCATCCGGGCGGCCCGGCCGGCAAACGGCGCGGCCGGGTCGACGAACTCCTCGCGCTGCCAACCGGTCCCGACCCCGAGATCCACCCGGCCACGAGACAGCACATCGATCGTCGCGACCGTGCGCGCCACCACGAGTGGTGATCGCAGCGGTGCGATGAGGAGGCCGGTCGCGAGGCGCACTCGCTCGGTCGCACTCGCCATCGCGGCGAGCACGCTGAGTGGTTCGAGCCACGGCTCGTCCGGCGGGTACGGGAACTTCCCGAACGGGTAGCGGTCGGTGCGCGTGCCCATGGCGAGATGGTCGGGCATCACCACATGGTCGATGCCGGCCTCGTCAGCGGCGCGGGCGACGTCGATCACCGCCGCGAGGTCGTCACCGTAGAGTCGACCGAGACCCGAGACCGTCACTCCAACTCTCACTCGTTCACCCCTGAACCATTAGCGTGCGGCGGTTACGCCGCCGGATATCACCAGAGGATGCCACCTTGGACCGACTGGGAGGAAAGACCGCGCTGATCACCGGCGCGGGTAAGGGCATGGGTCGGGTCGCCGCCGAGCTGTTCGCGAGCCATGGCGCGCGCGTCGTGGTCGCAGATCTCGTGGCCGAAGACGGCGAGGCGGCGGTCGCCGCGATCCGTGGCGCGGGCGGCGAGGCGGTGTTCGTCCACACTGATGTCTCCCGAGCCGACCAGGCCGAGACGATGGTGCGGGCCGCGGTCGACACGTTCGGCGGGCTCCACGTGCTCTACAACAATGCCGGGATCTTCCCCGCCGATGACGGCGGCACGACCGAGACGACCGAGCCCACCTGGGACGCGGTCATGGACGTCAACCTGAAGGGCGTGTGGTTGGGCTGCAAGTACGCCATCCCCGCCATGATCGACTCCGGCGGTGGATCGATCGTGAACGTGGCGTCGTTCGTCGCGCTCGTGGGCGCGGCCACCTCGCAGATCGCGTACACCGCGAGCAAGGGCGGCGTCCTGTCCATGACCCGGGAGATCGCGGTGGAATACGCGCGCCAGGGCATCCGCGCCAACGCGCTGTGCCCCGGACCGATCGAGACCCCGATGCTCGCTGAGCTGATGTCGGACCCCGAGCGCCGGCAACGTCGACTCGTCCACATCCCGATGGGCCGGCTCGGCCACGCCGAGGAGATCGCCAAGGCCGCGCTCTTCCTCGCGTCGGACGACGCCTCGTTCATGACCGGGGCGTCCCTGGTCGTCGACGGCGGCATCACCGCCGCCTACGTCACCCCCGAATAGCCGACAGGATCATGGCGGCGCCCGCGAGTCGTCTCGTTCCGCCGGCTGTGTCGTCCAGCCGTCGGGGCGCCGGGCCAGTCGCCGCCCGCCTTCGTGGGTGGCGACATGATGGCGGCGGCACAACAGGACGAGGTTGTCCTCGGCGGTGGAACCGCCCCGGTGGCGGGGAACGACGTGGTGCACGTCGCACCAGGCCGCAGGCGCGTCGCAACTCGCGCACACGCAGCCGCCGTCACGGGCGGTCACGGCTCGGCGCAGGTGATCGGGGATCACTCTGGTCGGCTTGCCGACATCGAGGACCTGTGAGGGGGTCATGACCATGCGGGTGAGCGCGGCATCACAGGCGAGTCGTCGGATCGTGGTCGGTGCCACCGGCCCGGCCCCTTCGATGTCGCACCGCGCCCGGGTGAGATCGGCCGGGAAGCTGCCCGTGAGGGTGTCGGCGTCGATCGTGACCGCGATCGCGGCCCTCGCCGGCGGCAGCCGACCAGCCTGACCGGTCCGGCCGTCACAGATTGCGATGAGCGCGTCAGCCATACGCTGGCCGAGGCTCCGGGGCGGCAGATCACCGTCGGCCGAATCGGGCCGGTCCACCGAACGCAGCGTGGCGAGGACCCGCGCGCCGCCTTCGGAGTCAAGCATCCCGTCGATCGCGACCATGCCGCCGAACGTTGGCGAGACGTGCAGAGATCGCCGCTGGAACCGCTGGTAGGGGTCACGCGTGGCGAGTTGATCGTCAGCGAGCAGGGCCCAGCGGCGGGCGACGACCGAGAAGCGTCGCGGATCCAGATTCGAGGCGGCGTCCACGAGTGCATCCTCGTGCTCGGCGAACAGCTCCTCACGGTTCCGGGCCACCCGGGCGAGCTCGTCCACGTGGGCCACCGACACGTCGCCCACGGCGAGGGCCTTGCCGGTGCGGTCGCAGTCACGCGCCAATCGGGCACTACGAACAAGCCGCGCCGCGTCCGGTTTCGATACCGGCGCCTCATGTGCCAGCCACGACGTGGCACTGAGCGTGCCGTCGGCCTGCCAGGCGGCGTCGCGATCCGCGTCGCCGATCGCGCGCAGCAGTTCGGCCTCCAGCCGATCCTTCCACCGCGCCAGCTCCACCGCGCGGTCCACCCGCGCGCCGCCCGACCAACCCGACCGGTCCTCCCCCGCGACGGCGCCGATCGCGGTCCGCAAGCCGGCGAGCACCCGGTCGGAACCCCCGGTTCCATCGGAGTAGGTCGTCGCGTCCATGCAGCTCGGACTCTACGGAAAGGGTGGGACAGTCAACTCCGCAGCCCATGGAACTCTGGTCGGCGGGGACGGTCGCGCCGCCAGGTTCGGGTGAGCCGGGGCGGCCGGCCCGGGCCGGGGCGTCCCGTGACGTCGTAGCCTGGTCCACTTCGACCGGAGGACCGACGTGCAGTCGGGCCCGAACCCGAGGGGGCGCCGCGACCATGCGACCTGGCATGCTCGATCTGGCCACGTTGACCCGGTCGGTGGATGCCGGCGATGTCGACACCGTGCTCGTCTGCTTCACCGACCTCCAGGGCCGGCTCATCGGCAAGCGCGTCACCGGCCACTTCTTCTGCGACCACGTGGCCGACGCCGTGGAGGCAATGGAGGCCTGCGTGTACCTCCTCGCGGTGGACGTCGACATGACGCCGGTGCCCGGCTACCGGTTCGCGAGCTGGGACACCGGCTACGGCGACTTCCGCTGCGTCCCCGACTTTGCCACCCTGCGCCTCGTCCCCTGGCTCGAGAAGACCGCTCTCGTGCTCTGCGACCTGTACGGCCAGGACGGCGCGCCGGTGTCGGTCTCACCCCGCCAGATCCTGCGCCGCCAGGTGGACCGCGCCACGGCCGCGGGTTACCGGGTGATGTGCGGCTCGGAGCTCGAGTTCTTCCTGTTCAAGGACTCCTACGAAGACGCCGAGGCACTCGACTTCTCCGGCCTCACACCCCATTCGGCGGTCATCGAGGACTACCACATCTTCCAGACGACGCGTGACGAGTACCTGATCCGCCAGATCCGCAACGGCATGGACGCCGCCGGCATCCCGGTCGAGTTCTCGAAGGGCGAAGCCGGGCGCGGCCAGCACGAGATCAACCTGCGCTACGCCGACGCGCTCGAGATGGCCGACCGCCACACGATCTACAAGAACGGCGCGAAGGAGATCGCCGCGCTGAACGAGCGGTCGTTGACGTTCATGGCGAAGTACTCGATGGACGACGTCGGGTCGTCGTGCCACATCCATTCGAGCCTCTGGAACCCCGACGGCACCGAGAGCCTCATGTGGGACGACGACGCGCCCGACCACCTCTCCCCCACCTTTCGCGGTTGGCTCGGCGGGCTCATCGCGACGGGTCGGGAGCTGGCGTGGATGTACGCACCGACCGTCAACTCGTACAAGCGATACCAGCCCGAGTCGTGGGCGCCGACGGCGCTGGCCTGGGGCCGCGACAACCGCACGTGCGGGTTCCGCCTCGTCGGCCACGGCCCGTCGTTCCGGGTCGAGTCGCGCGTCCCCGGCGCGGATGCCAATCCGTACCTCGCGTTCGCGGCAACGATCGCCGCGGGGTTGCACGGCATCGAGCAGGACATCGAGGTCCCGCCCGTCTCCGACGGCAACGCCTACACCGCGACCGATGTCGCCCATGTTCCGTCGACGCTCGTCGACGCGATCGGCGAGCTGGAGCGGAGCGAGGTCGCCGACGCCGCCTTCGGCCCCGACGTCCACCAGCACCTGCTCAACACCGCGAAGCAGGAGTGGGCGTCGTTCAACCGCGTCGTGACCGACTGGGAGCGCCGCCGGAACTTCGTGCAGTTCTAGCTCGACCTCGCCCGAAGCGCCCCGAGTGAAGGAGCCGCTACCGCCGCTACTGCGCCAATCGCCGGCGCGCTACTTGACGGCAACCGGTGCGACCATTCCGCTGACGGCACCGGTCACCGGTAGGGGCGTGGCCGACAGGAGGAACTCGTAGACGCTGTCGTTCGCACAGTCGGTAGCGAGGTCATCGAGGTACCAGAGCTGGCCCTGGGTGAGACCCACATCGCGCAGGTCGAGCATGTGGACCGCCATCATCGCATCGGCGTGTTCCGGCGGATAGATCTCGAATGCGTACGTGTCGTTGGCGACGAGCGCGACGTCGTGGTCGTGGAACCATTCGACCGCGCCCACGCCGAACCCGGGGGCGTGAATGCGGTAGTCGTCCTTCCGGCCGTCTTGCAGCACGGCCATCTGACCGGTCCGAACGAGAATCGCGTCGCCGCTCATCACTGCTGTTCCGGTAGCCGCGACCGCGGCGTCGAGATCCTCGCCCCCGATGACGTGACCCTCGGGAAGCTGCGCGACGTCGTGGAGGCGGGCGACGTCGAGGAGCAGCCCCCGAGTGACGATCGGGCCCACGTGTTCGATGCCGAGCCGAGCGGCGCCGGCTTCGGTGACCACCTCGGCGGAGACACCGTTGTACAACAGCCCCTCGTAGCCGGCATGGGAGAGCGCGTCGATGTGGGTGGCGGCCTGCATGGACAGCTCGAGCAGGTCGTCGGTCGTGGTGAAGTCCGCCGGGTCGCCGGTGAAAGCGACGTTGACGTACTTCATGCGCAGCGTCGGATTGAGCCGACCGGGCGCGCCGGGACCGTCGGTCTGGGGCCCGTCGACATCCATCGCGATCGCGAGTGAGAAGCTCTCGCCGCGACGGACGCACGCCGCGCCGCGCCGAACCGCCTCGGCGTCGATGAGGTTGAGGGTGCCGCGCTGGTCGTCGTCGCCCCAGCGCCCCCAGTTCGAGACCCGGGAAGCCAGCGCGGACAGCTCGTCGGGCAGCGGCACCGCTAGGACTCCGCGTAGCGAGCGCGCAGCTCGTGCTTCAGCACCTTGCCCGTCGGGTTGCGGGGCAGGACGTCGACGAGCTCGAGCTGTTCGGGGAGCTTCTGGACCATGAGGCCGGCGTCTCGACCGAACTCGCCCATCTCCTCGAGGGTGATCGGGGTGGCATCGGCGGCGGTCACGACCACCGCGCACGCCCGCTCGCCGCGGCGCGCATCGGGCAGACCGACCACGGCGACATCGGCGATCTTCGGGTGGGTGAACAGAATGTCCTCCACCTCCTTGGCGCTGATGTTCTCGCCCTTGCGGATGATCACGTCCTTGACCCGACCCGTGATCGCCACGTAACCGTCGGTGTCGACGACGCCGAGGTCGCCCGTCTTGAAGAACCCGTCCGCATCGAACGCGTCGGCGTCGAGCGAGGCGTCGAGGTAGCCCTGGCAGAGCTGCGGACCCCGCACGCGCAGCTCGCCCTCCTCACCGGGCGGTGCGATGGTCCCGTCGAGCTTCACGACCTTGATCTCGACGCCGGGAGTGGCGCGTCCTTCGGTCTCGGCGAGCTTGTCGTCGGGGTCGTGGATGCTCGCCATGACGAGGATCGGGCACTCGGTGAGCCCGTAGCCGCTCACGATGCCGACGCCGCCGAGCTCGGACCTCATGTCGTAGTGCAGCTGCGGTGGTTTGGCCGCGCCGCCGCCCACGAAGGCGCGCACGTTGGGGAACAGCCGCTCCCCGCCGGGCAGGGCGCGCTGCGCGTCGAGGTACGCGAGATGGAACACGGTCCCCGCGCCGGCGATGGTGACGTCCTCCCGGCGGAGCACCGGGATCGTGGTCGCCGGGGCGAAGGCCTCGACGATCGCGTGCGAGCACCCCGAGATCAGCGCGGCCATGAGCAACCCGAGCCCACCGATGTGGGTGAACGGGAACACGAGACCGTGGCGATCCGCCGGGTCCAGCTCGAAGGCGAGCACCATCGCCCACGCTGATGCCCACACGCTCGGGTCCGTGTGCTTGGCGCCCTTCGGATCCGCGGTCGTACCCGAGGTGTAGAAGAGCCAGCGCAGGGCGTCCGGCACATGCGGCGGCGGTGGGAGATGGTCAGGGTCGTCCTGCGGTAGGGCTCGGTCGGCCACGAGCACCTCGAGGCCGTCGGCCTCGCGCGCGATGCCGAGCGCCATCGCCTCGAAGTCGAATCCCTTCCACTGCCCCGGGACGATGAGCAGCTTGGCGCCGGCTTGGCGCGTGACGAAGCCGACCTCGCGCTCTCGGTAGATGGGCAGGATCGGGTTCTGCACCACCCCCAGGCGACTCAACGCGCCGACGAGGACGAACGACTCGATCCAGGTGGGAAGCTGCCAGGAGACGACGTCGCCCTCCCGCAGACCCAGCTGGTGGAAGCCCGCCGCGACGCGTTCACACTCCTCGCGGTACTCGACGAAGGAGATCTCGCGGCCGTCCTCGTCGATCGCGAGGCGCGCGCCGGGCGTCGCCGCGGCCCGCGCCTCGATGAGCCGCCACAGTGTGGGCTCGTCCGAGACCCACGCTCGGGCCGTGCTCATGCGGTGATCCCTCCGTCGAGCGACAGCACGGAGCCGACCATCTTGGGGACGTCGTCGGACGCGATGAACGCGATCAGCCCGGCGAGCTCGTCGGGCTGGCTCGCTCCGATCTTGGACGTCACCCGGTCGAAGGCGGTGAAGTCGATCCCGTCGGGGAAGTCCAGACCCTTGGTCATCGGGGTGCGCATCCCGCCGGGGGCGACCGCGTTGATGCGCACGCCGCGCTCGGCGTACTCGAGCGCGAGCGCCTTGGTCAGGTTCACGACGCCGGCCTTCGAGGCGCAGTACGCGGCGGTGTAGGGCTGGCCCATGAGCCCCGCGTTCGACGCGACGTTGACGATCGCGCCGCCGCCGTCGAGCAGGCGAGGCAGCGTTGCCCGGCACATGTAGAACGTCCCGGTGAGGTTCACCGCCAGCACGTTGGACCAGCCCTCGGCGGTCTCCTCGTGACTGTGGGCGAACCGCAGCACACCCGCGCAGTTGACGAGGACCTGCGGACGACCGAGGTCGGATTCGACGGTGGCGACGCTCTCGACGCACGAGTCGAGGTCACGAACGTCGACGGCGTAGGCCCGAGCGGTGCCGCCGGCCTCGCTGATCTCCGCCACCGTGTCCTGCGCGCCGGAGAGTGCGACGTCGAGCGCCGCGATATGAGCGCCCTCGGCCGCGAACCGTCGCGCGGTGGCCCGGCCCAGACCCGACCCCGCGCCCGTGATGATGACCACCCGATCGGTGAAACGCGGCTCCATGTGCTGGCCCCCCGGCATGTTCCTGACCCCCGGCATCGTGCGGATTCCGGCCTGCTCGCCGGGCTGACCGCGAAATCTAACGCATCGTCAGATTTCGCTCCGGGGAGCCGCTGTCGCAATACCGGCCGGGCCCAGGCTCCGCCGATGAAAGCTGTCGCGTCCGGCGCGAGTGCAGCGATGAGCTCGCCGATCCCGCCGAATACTCGGACCCAGCGGATGACGCTCGTCGCCACCGGCCTCGGGCTGTTCATGATCTTCCTCGACGCGATGATCGTGAACGTCGCGCTCCCCGATATCCGCGACGCTCTCGGTGGCGGCGAGTCGGCCCTCCAGTGGATCGTGGCTTCGTACAGCCTCACGATGGCCATGTTCATGATGTCGGCGGCGACGTTGGCCGACCGGCTCGGCCGCAGGAAGGTCTTGCTCATCGCGCTGGTGGGCTTCACGGGCGGATCGCTGGCGTGCGCCCTCGCGCCCAGCATCGGGGTGCTCGTCGCCCGCCCGGGCCGTCCAAGGCACAGCAGCAGCTGCGCTCAACGTCGCGTCGCTCGCGGTGGTGAGCGCGGCATTCACCGACCCTCGAGCCAAATCCAAAGCGATCGCAATGTGGATGGCGATCGCGACGCTCGGGCTCGCGCTCGGCCCGACCATCGGCGGCGTCATCACCGAATTCTGGAACTGGCGGGGCGTGTTCCTGGTCAACGTCCCGGTCGGCATCCTCGCGGCGGTCCTCACGCTGTCGAGCGTGGAGGAATCGCGTGACCCGACAGCCCGCTCTTTGGACTGGGGCGGCCAGGTGCTGTTCATCCTCGGGTTCGGCGCCATCGCCTACGTGCTGATCGGCGGACCGCAACAGGGGTGGCTGTCAACGCCGATCGTCGCGCTCATGGGTTGGCGGTCGTGGCCCTCGCGCTGCTCGTCGTCGTCGAGCTGCGGATCCGCCAGCCGATGATGGACGTCCGTCTCTTCCGTGACTCCGGTTACACGAGCGCGCTCGTGTTCGCGTTCGTCGTGCTCGCGTGTGGGTACGGCATGTTGCTCGTCGTCACGCAGTACCTCCAGGACGTGCTGGGCTACTCCGCGCTCGTCGCCGGCCTCGTGATGCTGGGCTTCAGCCTTCCCGGACCGTTCAGCTCCTACGCCGAGGGGCGCTGGGCCGCCCGAGTCGGGCCTCGCAGACCCGCGGTGACCGGCCTGGCGCTGGTCACGCTCGGTCTCGTCGTGCTCGTCGTCGTGATCGGGACGACGGTGGTTCTCGTACCCGTCGGCCTCTTCATCATGGGTGCCGGGCTCGGCCAGTGCGTCCCGGCCTCCACCGCCATCGCGATGGAGACCGTGCCGGACGACCGGGCCGGGATGGCCTCGGGGATGCTGAGCGCGCAACGCGGGATCGGCTCGACGGTCGGCTTCGCACTCATGGGCTCCCTCGTCGCGGTGTGGCTCGGGGCCTACCTCAACGCGAGCCTCACCGACGTCATCCCCGACGCGACCGAGCGCAAGGACGTGACCGCCGAGATCATCGATTCCGTCGATCCGAACGAATATGTCGGGTTGCCCGCGAAGGACACGCTGCCCGCGAGCGATTCCGCGACGCGCTCGGAGATCGCGTCCGCGGCCGACGACGTCTTTGCCGACGGCGTGCGGGTCGCGCTCGGCACCGGCGCGCTCGCCGCCGGCCTCACCGTGCTGATCGGCGGACGCTTCCTTCCCCACGGTGAACCGTCGTCGGCGGCCGCCCGAGAGGAAGAGCGTGCCGAGGACGACCCCGGGGGCGACGAGGTCGGCGGCTGGGTAGTCTCCCGACCGTGGCGGCGCCCGAGGTGCTCATCCCCGACCTGCTGGCCCGAGCCATCTCGGACCACCCCGACCGTGAGGCCTACGTCCACGGGGACAAGCGTGCGACCTACGCCTGGCTCGGGCGCTCGGCCGGTGGCTTCGCCGCGACCCTGCTCGACCTCGGCGTCGAGCGGGGCGACATCGTCGTGCTGGCCCTGGGATCCTCGATCAAGTTCGCCGCGTGCTACCTGGGCGCCCTCCAGGTCGGCGCCATCACCTCGGCCATCAACCTGCGGCTGGGCCGGACCGAGCAGCGGAGCATCTTCGAACGCACGGAGCCGAGGGTGACCGTGCTCGGCGACGGCGCCGAGCTACCCGCCGGCGCCAATCCGGGCACGGTGATCTCGGTCACCGACCTCGGTCCGATCTTCCGCGCGGACAACCCCGACCCGGCGCGGCTCCCCCGACTGTCGCCGACCGATCCCACCTGCATCGTCTGGACGAGCGGCACCACCGGTGAGCCCAAGGGCGCGGTGTACGACCACGCCGCCCAGGCCGCCATCTCGCGCAACATCGGTGAGCTCACCGCGCCGGGTGACCGCCGCCTGTCGGTGCTGCCGTTCGCCCACGTCGGGTACATGACGCGCATGGCCGACGAGCTGGCCAACGC
>Ga0209587_1000501_pt1 | contig 19151 bp, 16 predicted proteins | sample NGEPerD_2_FD_184512 | JGI IMG/M metagenome (GOLD analysis project Ga0209587, IMG submission 184512) | Arctic peat soil microbial communities from the Barrow Environmental Observatory site, Barrow, Alaska, USA - NGEE PermafrostL1-D... | ecosystem: Environmental > Terrestrial > Soil > Wetlands >... | reverse complement strand
GAGCCTCTCCACTGGATTGCGCCCTCGACGACGATGGCGCAACAGGAGCGAGCGGATGCGGCCACCCCAGGCGGGGAAGCGGAGAGCGCCGAGTCTGACATCTGGGAGCCCGCCGCCTCCGCGACCAGCGCACCTGTGGAGCAGGGACAGGCGGCAACCGAGACGCCGGTGGCGGAGACAATCCACGCGACCGCAACCTGGGAGGCGCCCTCTGAGTGGGAGGCGCCACCGGCGGCTCAACCCGCCCCCGACCTCTCCGGCATGCCGGAGGAGCAGCCTTTCGAGCGCGGCGGCCGATGGTGGTTCAAGCGGGGGCAGGAGCTTCTCGTCTATGAGGAGCAGACCGCACAGTGGGTGCCGACGCCCGCCACCGAGATCCCAGCAGCCGAGCCGGAGGACGAACCTGCTGCGGGGCCGGCGACCCAGAGCGGTTTCTGGCGCTGCCCCTCCTGTGGCGCGGTCAACGGCTCCACGGCCGCCACCTGCCGGATGTGCTTCGCGGGACGGCCCTAGGGGGCCGACCCTTCCTGGGCCCTCGGTGGCTGGTGTGCGACTGTCTCACGTGAACCACCGAAACCGGTGGCTGATGTGCGACCGTCTTACGTGAACCACCCACAGGCTGCCCGCTCCTAGGCTCCCCGGCCCGACGGCGACTCGGCGGCCGCGGCCCCCAGCCACCTCGCCGTCCCCGGCACATGGAGGTCCAGCCCTACCGCTGTGGTGAGCAACATGCCCACCCACACCAAGCCTCCCACGCCGAAACCGGCCTGCGCGGCCCCCGGCGACAGCGCGGCGGCTCCGTACAGCGCCGCCGGCCACAGCAAGCCGAACGCGACTGACTGCAGGCCGTGCCGGCGCGTTCGTTCCCGTGAGCCGAGCAGGTAGGCGAACAGCCCGGTGACCGGAGGCAGGAAGTAGGCGAGGGCGGCCATAGCGCCTCGAGCCTACGGCCCCTCGCCGCACCACGGTGGGGGGCCTACAACGCGACCGGCTCCCGCGTCCCACCCCCAGTTCGCTCCCTCATCTGGCCCCCGGCCACAACTTTGTCGCCGCAACCACCTGTGACGTGGTCAGGGCCACAAAGTTCGCCTCCCAGCCCTCCACGGCTCGGGCGGGGGGGCGGAGGGAACAGACGGGTAAGGATGCAGGCATGGCCAACCGCTTGCAGGGCGAGACCAGCCCCTATCTGCTCCAGCACAAGGACAACCCGGTCGACTGGTACCCCTGGGGCGAGGAGGCGTTCGAGCGCGCCCGCACCGATGACAAGCCCATCCTCCTCTCGATCGGCTACGCCGCCTGCCACTGGTGTCACGTGATGGAGAGAGAGTCGTTCGAGGACGATGCCACCGCGGCCCTCATGAACGAACACTTCGTGAGCATCAAGGTCGACCGGGAGGAGAGGCCCGACATCGACGCCATCTACATGGAGGCCGTGCAGACGCTCACCGGCCAGGGTGGCTGGCCCCTCACGATGTTCCTGACCCCCGAACGCAAGCCGTTCTACGGGGGGACCTACTTCCCGCCCACCGACCGTCACGGGATGCCCTCCTTCAGCGGCCTGCTCGAGGCAATCGCGGCTACCTGGGCCGAGCGCCGCGACGAGGTCGAGGGCCAGGGTGAGAGTCTGCTCTCCCACATCGGCAGCACCGCCCGCCTGAGGCCCTCGACCGAGCCCATCTCCGAGGAGATCCTGGGGGCCGCGGTCAAGGGCTTGGAGCAGGCCTTCGACCCCGACTTCGGAGGCTTCGGGAGCGCGCCGAAGTTCCCTCAGCCGATGACCATCGACTTCTGCTTGCGCATGGCTCGCCGAGGCACCGACGACGCCGGAACCATGGCCGCCACGACGCTCGACCGCATGGCGGCCGGGGGGATGTTCGATCAGCTCGGCGGCGGCTTCGCCCGCTACAGCGTCGATCGCTACTGGCTCGTGCCCCACTTCGAGAAGATGCTCTACGACAACGCGCTGCTGCTGCGCGCCTACGCGCGCTCGTGGCTGGCCGGCGGATCGAGCCGTCATCGTGATGTCGCCGCCGCCACGGCCTCCTTTCTGCTCGCGGAGATGCGAGACGAGGCCGGAGGCTTCTACTCCTCCCTGGACGCCGATTCGGAGGGAGTGGAGGGCAAGTTCTACGTCTGGTCTCTCGACGAGGTGAAGGACGCCGCGGGCGCCGACTGGGGCGTCGCGGCGGCCCGCTGGGGCTTCTCTCAGCAGGGCAACTTCGAGGGCTCGAACATCCCCGTGCTTGCCGCAGTCAACGTGGAGCCGGCCGCAGTCGAGCGCGCTCGCGCCGCCCTGCTCCGCCGCCGCTCCGAAAGGGTCCGTCCCGCCACCGATTCAAAAGTCTTGACCGCGTGGAACGGGATGGCGGCCGCGGCCCTTGCCGAGTCGGGAGCCATCCTTTCACGGCCCGCCTGGATCGCCGCAGCAGAAGAGGCGATGAAGTTCGTGTTCGAGGTAATGGTGTCGGACGGGCGCCTGCTGCGCTCCTACCGGGACGGCTCGGTCAAGCACCTGGGGGTGTGCGAGGACTACGCCTTTACGCTCGAGGCCTGCCTCGCCCTTTACGAGACCTCGGGCGACCTGGTCTGGCTGCGCCGGGCCCGCTGGGCGGCCGACGAGGCACTCCGGCTGTTCTCAGACCCCGGCGCCGGCGGCTTCTTCACCACCGGAGCGGATGCCGAGCCTTTGGTGAGCCGCCCCAAGGACCTGTTCGACAACGCCGTCCCCTCCGCCAACTCGGTGCTCGCTCTCGAGCTTCAGCGTCTGGCGCTCCTGACCGGGGAGGAGACCTACGAGACTGCCGCCGTGGGCGCGATTCGCCTGCTGCGCGACATGGTCGAGCGCTCTCCGTCGGGCTTCGGGCACCTGCTCCAGGCGATCGACTTCTACACCGGGGACCCAGCCGAGATCGTGGTCGTGGGTCCTTCCGAGGACTCTGGCACCGTCGCGCTGCTGGCGGCGGTGAGGTCCCGTTTCGTTCCCAACAAGGTGGTGGTCGTCTCTCCCGGAGACTCGGCGGGCGCGCAGGAGGTGCCGCTCCTCGAAGGGAGGACTTCCGTAGCGGCCCCCACTGCGTTCGTCTGCCGCCGGGGAGTTTGCAAGCTGCCGGTCACCACTCCCGAGGCGCTGCTCGAACAGCTGCCCGCCTGATCTCTGTGGAGCGGCGTGTTGCGATCCCGCAAGACGAGATCGAGCTCAGCTTCTCGACCTCGTCGGGACCCGGAGGCCAGCACGCCAACCGTTCCGCCACCCGCGTCGATCTTATGTGGAACGTCGAGGGCTCCCGGGCGCTCGGCCCCCGCCAGAAGGAACGGGTGCGAGCGCGCCTACGCCACCGCATCGACTCCGCCGGCAATCTGAGGCTCTCGAGTGACACTCACCGCTCTCAGCTCCGTAACCGTCAGGAGGTGGTGCGCCGCCTCCACGATCTCGTCGGCGAGGCGGTCGTGGTACCTCGCAAGCGGGTCCCTACCGCCGCTTCCCGGGGGAGCGTCGAGCGCAGGATCCGGCGAAAGAAACGCCGCTCCGAGACCAAGAAGCTGAGGCGGCCGCCTCCATCGGAGCTGTGATCACTCGGGCCGGCCGGGTATTAGTCGATTGCGCGTGGCGCGCGATCAAGTACGGTGGATTCGGTATTCACCCGAGCGTTTGTGTGCGTTTGGTGACCGCGCCCTTCACGAGGGCCACCTTCGAGCGTCCGTTTCTTCGTTACGAGATACACTTTGGATTCGTGCCCGCCGACCGCTCGTCGTCGGGGGATCCTCTTGCTCTGTGCCGTGTGTGGGCGGGACAACGCCGAAGACTTTCGGTTCTGCAGAGCCTGCGGACAGGAGTTTCTGAGCGGGGAGCCAGACCGCCGGAAGCTCGTGACCGTTCTGTTCTGCGACCTCGCAGACTCCACGGCACTGGGAAAGCGCCTCGATCCGGAGACTTTGAAACGGGTTCTGTTCGACTATCACGGCGCCGCGCGGACGGCGGTCGAGCGTCACGGCGGCGTCGTCCAGAAGTTCATCGGCGACGCGGTCATGGCGGTGTTCGGGGTCCCATATGTCCGGGAAGACGATGCCTATCGCACCCACGCCTATCGAGCTCGCCTCGTCGGCTGACGGGTTGATCGAAGCGCGCGTTTGCGCGCGATCCAATACCGATCTTGTTTTCGGCGGCGCCTCACACGCATTCGGCTATCTTGGCGAATCGGACCCAGAGTCGGGGGCCGCGAGTTGCAGGAGCTCGCCGGCCACTCGCTCCCACGACCACCGCTCCCTGGCCACCGTCACCGCCCCCTCGCCGAGCGCTCGCCGCTCGTCCTCAGGCAGCCCGATGACGCGCTCGAGGGCTCGGGCGATTCCGGCGACGGGCTCGTCGGGGTCGAAGCTCAAGAGGCCGGGGTGGCCGAGCTCGCTCTCGAGCGTCGCCCCCGCCTCGCCGATCCCCGAGTGAGCGGGCACGATCGGCAGCACCCCGCAGGCGGCCGCCTCGGCCGCGACCATGCCGAACGCTTCGGGCACGACTGAGGGAACCACCAGCACATCGAAATCGGGGAGCACTATAGACAGGGGGCCGTGGTCCATGTGCCCGGCGAAGTCGATCCGGACTGCGGCGGCACGGCGCTGATAGGCGTCGTCGAGAGTGGTGCGCTCAAGCCATGAGCGCAGGTGCTCGAGGCTCGGGTCGGAGGCGTCAAGCTGGCCGAGGGCCGCACTCGTGTCCCCAGCTTGAAATGCGGCCCACAGCTTTCGAAGCGACTCGGCGAAGGGCCCGTCGCCGACGACCGTGACCTGGAGCTCGGGAATGGAGACCAAGCCTAGCGCCGCCAGGAGGTTCTGCACTCCCTTGGCGGGGATGAGCTTGCCGACGAAGGCGGCGCGGGGGGGCCGCGCAGGCGGATCGGGCCGCGGCCTGAACAGGTCGATGTCGCAGCCGGGGTTCAGCACCACGGCCCGCTCCCGCCACGGCCCCGGCACCACCGCGTTTGCCTCCTCGATCATGTAGCGGCTGCCTCCGGTGACGGCCGCGGCGCCGTTCAGGCCCTCACGCGCGTAGTGGCGATAGCGCTCCTGCGGCTTGACCGCGTACTCCAGCGCGCTGCCGTGGAGCTTGGCGACATAGCGGGTGCCGGTCTCTCCACAGGCTTTCAACGCGATATATGGCCCCATAACCTCGTGGCCGGTGACGATGGCATCGGGCCGGTGCTGCTCGATGGTCGTGACCAATGCCCTGACGTTGGATTCGACGTAGCGTCCGAGCTCAGGCTCACTCAGGTCCACGAAGAGTTTGATAGTGCCGCTGAAGTTGTCGCCGACGTAGACGGGCAGGAGGCCGCCGATCTGTGGGCGCACGAGCCGGACTGTTCCCGATGCCGGCGCCACTCCGGTCGCCTGCAGCTCGAAGCCCCGATTGGAGTCGTCGAAGTCGCCCGCCGAGTCGATGTAGTCGAGTCCCTCCACTCGTTGCTCCTGGCAGATCAGCAGGACGTCGTGGCCCTCGGCACGCCACACGCGGGCGAGGTTGGCGGTGTAGAGGTTCGAACCCGAGCCCCTCAAGAGATAGCCATGCCACAGCAGGATTCTCACGAGCCGACGCCGCCCTCCCGACCGTTATCAAAGACCACTAAACTATTACAAACCACCCAAAGAAGATCCGACCGGATGCACACATTCAAGGACACGCGGCGCTAGCTCTTTTCGTCATCGGATCTCTAGGAGCGTACGGCCCCCCCAGCCGCAGCCTTTGTCCCCCGGTCGTATTGGGTGGAGGGCATCATTTGGGTCAAGGACTGACCCATGGACCCGAGCTGTCGAGGAGCGACGGCAGCGCGGCCGGGCCCTGAACGGCGTCGTCTTGAGAATGTTTCCCAAGTTTTACTAGACGGGGGGTCTCCTCGAGTTCTAGGGTGACGATTTGAAGCGCCATTGGGGAGGTGATGACGGCTGGCGACTTCACCCGGGCGGAGGACGGAGCCACCGCGCTCCGCGCCCGTCATTCGGTTCACACACGTCATTGACAAGGAGGTCAACGAGTTGTTGAGAAAGCTAGCAGTGGTTGCGACCGTTCTCGGCTTGCTGGGGCTTACCGTCAGCATCATCTCCCCGGCGGTGTCCGATTCGCGCTACGAAGAGCGCACGATTCGGCTCGCCGAGAAGTTCTCCGACGACGACGAGACCTTCGTCGACGTCGGAGACAAGGACTTCAGCGCGGGCGACTACTTCGTCTTCGGGAACGATCCGGTATACAACCGGGCTCGGACGAAGCAGCGTGGGACGGCGTCGGGTAGCTGCATGGCCGTCGCAATAGAAGGACAGTCGGCCAGCGTCGAGTGCGATGTCTCCTTCTATCTCGAAGGAGGGTCGCTTACGGTTGAGGGGGGCCTCGAGGACTCAGACCAAGGCCCGGAATTTTTTGCGCCGTTCGCGGTCACGGGCGGTACGGACGACTACAAGTCGGCCCACGGCACCTTGGAAATAGGGGAGGAGGCCGACGGGCTTACCTTCACCTTCAAGCTGCTTCTGTAAGCCGGAGGAGGTCGGGATGCGCGCCGAGGTCGGGCGCGCATCCCGGCCCCCCTGATCTCGCCGGCCTGATTGGATCGGCGCCGTGCTCGCGCAAGGGTGGCAAATGTCCTCGGTCCGCGTTTGACCACCGTTGTTGGTGGGCAGAGGTCCTCGGTCCGCGTTTAACCACCGCGCCGATCATCTCCACCGGCCCCCCGCGGCCTACACTGCCCCCGATGCTCGCGGACCGGGCCCTGCGGGCCGCCTTCTCGAACTTCTCGACCCTGTTCTTGCTCGCGGCGACGATAGCCTTGCCCCTCCACTTGACCCACGGCTATCTCTTTCAGGAGGTCTACGAGGTCCGCGACCTGCACCCGGTCATCGAGGCGTTCCCCAAAGGCCGCCGCATAGCGAGAGTGTCCCCGCGGCGTCTGCAACGGTCGCGAAACGTGGCCACGGTCGTGCTCGTGGCCGAGCTCGCCCTGCTCCCGCTTCTGGCGGGCGCCGCCTTGCGCGTCGTCCGCACTCATGAAGAAGGAGGTGTGCCGACCGCGCTGGGGTCGTGGCGAGGTGTCCGTGACATCCCTCGGCTTCTGGCGGCGAGGTCGAAGCCCGGAGTGGTCGTGGTGGGAGCCGCGGTGGCTCTTGCGGTCGGCTGGCTCGCCCAGACCACCGGCCTGATCCTGGCCGAGCCGGTCCCGGACTCCTGGGCCTGGCTCGCGATCTCGGGAGTCGAGGGCCTGGCGCGGGCCGCAGCCGCCCCCTTTCTGGTGGCGGCGCTTGCCGTGGCCGCCCTGCAGGGGGCCGGTACTCAAAAGCGCGCAGAGCGCGCCTGAGTACGCATTCCGTACCCGAGAGCGCGTTCAGCGCGATCTACTACTCCGTCGCCCCCTCCGGCCCAGACCCCCAGCGCCCGAGGCCAGGCCCATCCGCCGGACCTCCTTAAGTAGAAATCCCGATTCTGTCGAAAGCCAATAGGTGGAAGAATCTACCGAAAGCCGGTAAACGACAGGAGCTCGGGTGGACAAGGACACAGCCAGCAACGCCTCCAGCATGGTGGCGCCGGTAAAGGACGCCTTCCGTACGGTCGCCGACGGCCACAAGGCGGATGTCCGTGCAGTACGGGAGCGGAACCGGCAGAAGCGGATACGAGTGCTTCTCTACCTCCAGCTCTTCGTTTTCGCATGGCTGTTGAAGCGGCTGATCGAGAACAATCCGCTGGTCTTCGGGCTCCCCACGCTGGGCCCCGATTTCATCCTGTGGGCTTTCCCCGTGGTCATCCTCCTCAGCGTGATCATGATGGTGGTGCTCCCGATGATCATCAACGGACGCTCGCCGCACGTCCGCTTCACTCCAGAGGAGATCGGGCTCAACTTCCGGGACGTGCGGGGCATCGACACCGTGCTGGAGGAGGTCACCCGCTCGCTTCAGATCTTTCTCACCTACAAGACCTTTCGTGAGGAGCTCGGTGGCAACCCCCGCCGCGGCATCCTGTTCGAGGGACGCCCCGGCACCGGCAAGACCCACATGGCCAAGGCCATGGCGGCCGAGGCGGGAGTTCCCTTCTTCTTCGTCTCGGCCCCCGCTTTTCACAGCATGTGGTACGGGATGACGGCCTGGAAGATCCGTGCCTTCTTCAAGGCCCTCAGAAAGGCCGCGGCCAAGGAGGGTGGGGCGATCGGCTTCATCGAGGAGATGGACGCGGTCGGCGGCGCCCGCTCGGGCATCGAGGGCTTCTCCGCAGACCGTTCCTCCCGCTTCTCGATCAACCGCATGGCGAGCCCGGGGACCGGGGGCATGGTCAACGAGTTGCTCATCCAGCTTCAGTCCTTCGACTCGCCCCCACGGGGGCAGCGCTTCGCCAACTTCTTCAAGATGGCCATCAACAACTATCTCCCGGCGAACCGGCAGCTCAAGAAGAAGCCGGTTCCCTACAGCAACATCCTCGTGATCGGCGCCACCAACCGGGCCGACACCCTCGACCCGGCGCTGATGCGGCCGGGGCGCTTCGACCGCTCGCTCTACTTCGACCTGCCCTCGCGGGCGGGCCGCAGGGAGCTGATCGATTACTTCCTCATCCGCCGCGCCCACGCCGAAGAGATGGAGCGGGAGGACCTGCGCGACGAGCTCGCTGCGATGTCCCTAGGCTACAGCCCGGCCATGCTCGAGCACATCCTCGACGAGGCCCTGGTGTGGGCCATCCGTGAGGGCCGCAAGCAGCTGTCGTGGAAGGACATCCAGCGCGCCCGGCTCTCGGAGGAGATCGGGCTCGCCCAGCCGGTTGCCTACACCGCCCGGGAGCGTGACCTCATCGCCACCCACGAGGCCGGCCACGCGGTTGCCGCCTACCTCTGTGCCAAGGAGCGCCGGCTCGAGGTGCTGTCGATCATCAAGCGCCGCGAGGCCCTGGGCCTTCTCGCTCACTCGGACGCCGAGGAGCGCTTCACCCGCTCCAAGTCGGAGCTCGAAGGAACCCTGAGGATCACCCTGGGAGGCCTCGCCGCAGAGCTGCTCTTCTTCGGGGAGTCGGGCACCGGTCCGGCCTCGGACCTCCAAACCGCCACGCAGCTGGCCGCGCAGATGATCGGCTCCTTCGGGATGGGCAACTCCCTCGTCAGCCTCGAGGCAATCCAGCACGGCCCCTACTCGTCTGCCAACATCGTCGCCAAGGTGCTGGCCAACGAGGACACTCGCAAGGAGGTCGAGGAGTTCCTCCAGCGGCACAAGGACCAGGTCCTGTTCCTGCTGGAGAAGAACCGGGATCTCGTCGAGGCCCTGCGGGACGCGCTTCTGGAGCACGAGGAGCTGCTCGGCGACGACATCCGAGCGGCCATCGAGGAGACCCTGCAGCGCCGGAACGTAGTAGCCGGCTGAGACGCTCTGGCCGAGTGGTCGTAAATGGCTACTGTGTGACCTTTATCCACCACTCGACATCAAGCCCTCGCCGAGTGGTCGTAAATGGCTACTGTGTGACCTTTATCCACCACTCGGCGAGCTACAGCCCGTCGAAGAGGTCTTCCTCACGCTCCCGAGTGGGCACCGCCGAGTCCACGAGCGTGTAGTCCTCCCACGGATAGGCCTGGCGGTGGATCTCGTCGGGTATGGCGAACCAGAAGCTGTCGGGATCAATCTGGGTGGCGTGCGCCAGCAGCGCCTTGCTGCGCAGCTCGATGAACTCGGAAACGTCGACTTGAGCAGTCACCGTGGGCTCGGCTAAACCGCGCTCATCCCACTCCTCGAGCCACTTTGCGAAGGGGCTCTCGATGCCCTCGGCCAGCGCAGCCTCGTGCAGTTTCATGAAGCGCGTCTTGGTGAAGGTGGCGAAGTAGTAGAGCTTGGCCGGCCGCCACGCCTCTCCCCGCTCCGGAAAGCGAGCCTCCTCGCCCGCTTCGAAATAGGCGCGCGTGCCCCACTCGTGCACCCTGACGTGGTCAGGATGGTCGTAGCCCTTTGACTCGTCGTAGCACAGCACGACCTCGGGCCGCTCCCTGCGGATGATCTCGACTATTCGCCCCACCGCCTCCTCGGCATCGGCGTTTGCGAACGCGTCCGGATGCTTGTTGGAGTCGGTGCCGGGCATGCCCGAATCCCGGTAGCCGAGCAGGTAGATGCGTTCGACCCCCAGGAGATCGCAGGCGGTCTGTAGCTCGGCCTCTCTGAGCTCGGGCATGCGCTCCTTGATGCCGGGCTGGTCCATGCGGGGGTTGAGGATGTCGCCCTCCTCGCCGCGAGTGGCGCACAGCAGCACCACGCGCACGCCGTCGCCGGCATAGAGCGCCATGGTCCCTGCACCCTTGGAGGATTCGTCGTCGGGATGGGCGTGAAGCGCCAGCAGGCAGCGGTTCTTCGAGCTCTTATCGGAGGTGAGTTTGGATGTCGAGTTCATGAACATTAGGCTACCGCTTGTGGCTGAGGAAACGGCAGGGGAGGAAACGGCAGGGGAGGAAACGGCAGGACTCGACTTTTTCGACAGGGCTCGCCGCTTCGCCGTAGCCCTGCTGCTGCTCGCAGGTGTAGCGGCCATTGCGGGGTCCTCCCTCGACTGGGTGACGATAACGGTGCGCCGTCAGATCGATCCTCGGGCCGACTTCGGCTCCAACCAGGATGCTCTCGAGGAGCCCCGTACCCGGCCCTTCTCGGGCCTCGAGGCCGGCGACGGCTACTGGGCGCTGGGCGGTGGGATAGTGATCGTGATAGCGGCCGGAATGCTGCTGATCCGGCCGCGCGGCCGCTGGGCGATCCTGGCGTTTCTCGCCTCGCTGATCATCGGCGCTATCGCCTTCGCCGACTACCGGGGTGTGGGCGACGTCAGCTCTTCCATCTCCGCACGCATGGAGATCGACGTCTCCGCCCGCCCGGGAGTGGGCCTCACGCTCGTGGCGGCGGCAGGCTTCCTGGGGATCGTGGGCTCTGCCGCAGCGATCGCGGCAACACCGCCGCGCGACTAGCTGGTTGGGCGGTGGTTGAAAGCGGACCGCGGACGTTTGACCACCGAATCCGGTGGTCAGAAGCGGACCGAGGACATCTGACCACCACGAGGCAGCACGCGGATCGATGCTCAGAGCCGCTCCACGACGTAGCCCTCGGCTGCGAGGGTGGTCATGAGCTCGTCGATGTGCGGGCGCCCCTTCGTCTCGATCTGAAGTGCGACCTCGACCTCCTCGAGATGCACGCCGAAGCCCTCGCGATGGTGCTGGACGCCGACCACGTTGGCGCCGGAGTTAGCGATCAGACCCACCAGCCGGTGCAGAGCGCCGGGGCGATCGGAGATGCGTGTGTTGAAGGCGAAGTAGCGGCCCTCCGAGCTCATCCCGAACCGGATTATTCGCAACAGCAGCAGCGGGTCGATGTTGCCTCCCGACAGCAGCACGACGACCGGGGGCACCATGGTGTGCTCATCCTGAAGCAGGGCGGCCACTCCGGCGGCCCCCGACGGCTCGAGCACTAGCTTCATGCGTTCGGCGGCGAACACGACCGCCCGGGCCAGAGCGTCGTCGCCCACGGTCACGACCCCGTCGACGAAGGTTTTTATGTGCTCCAGCGTCAGCTCGGAGGGGGATTTCACCGCGATGCCGTCGGCGATTGTCGAGACGTGCTCCGCGGGGACGACCCGGCCCAGCTCCAAGCAGCGAAGGATCGAGGCCGCGCCCGCAGCCTGCACTCCGACCATTCGCACCGCGGGGCGAACCGACTTGATCGCAGCGGCGACCCCCGAGATCAGCCCTCCGCCACCGATGGGCACGACCACGGTTCCGATGTCGTCCAGGGACTCGAGGATCTCCAGCCCGATGGTTCCCTGACCCGCGATGATCGCGGGGTGATCGAAGGGCGAGATGAATTCGGTGCCGTCGCGCTCCGACGCCTCCAGCGCCACGGCGATCGAGTCGGCCAGCTGATCGCCGGTGAGGATAACTTCCGCCCCATAGCGCTTGGTGGCCTCGATCTTCGGAATCGAGGCGTTCTCGGGCATGTAGACGGTGGAGCGGATCCCGAGAAGGCTCGCGGCCAGCGCAACACCCTGCGCGTGGTTGCCGGCCGAGGCGGCCACGACACCCCTCTCTTTGGCGGACTCCGGCAGGCGGCTGAGGCGGTTATAGCCGCCGCGAATCTTGAACGAGCCGGTCCTCTGTAGGTTCTCGCATTTGATGAACACGGGTCCCGAGGCGTCCTGGGAGAGCGCCCGGGACCGGTCCAGTGGAGTCCGCACCGCAATCCCCTCGAGCCTTCTAGAGGCGTCCTCGATCTCGGCTAGACTCACGAGCCCTACCGTCTTCATCTCCGAATCGTCCCACGTCTGGCAACCGATCCCATGACCGCATGGTCCCCAAGCTCGTGGCAACACCATCCGGCCCGGCAACAGCCGGAGTGGCCCGACGCGTCCGAGCTCGAGGCTTCCCTCGAGCAGGTTGCGGCAATGCCCCCGCTTGTGTTCGCGGGTGAGGCGCGCTCACTCAAGAGCGCGCTCGCCGAGGCGGCCCACGGCCGCGCCTTCGTGCTTCAGGCCGGGGACTGCGCCGAGGCCTTCGGGGACTTCTCGGCCGACGCCATTCGGGACAAGCTCAAGATCATCCTGCAGATGGCGGTGGTGCTGACCTACGCCTCCGGGCTCCCCGTGGTAAAGCTGGGGCGCATCGCCGGCCAGTTCGCCAAGCCTCGCAGCTCCGCTCAAGAGGAGGTCGGCGGCGTCGCATTGCCGTCTTTCCGGGGCCATGCGGTAAACGACATCGCCTTCGAGACGGGCTCCCGGCGGGCGGATCCCTCCCGCCTGTTGCGCGCCTACCACCAGAGCGCGGCCACCCTCAATCTCATCAGGGCGCTGACCAAGGGAGGCTACGCGGACCTCAGGCAAATCCACACCTGGAACCAGGAGTTCGTCGCCCGCAGCCCCCAGGGCCGCCGTTACGAGGCCATCGCCCACCATATCGATCAGGCCTTGCGCTTCATGGCCGCCTGTGGGATCGACCTCTCGAGCGACTCCCACCTCCACCAGGTCGACTTCTACATCTCACATGAGGCGTTGCTGTTGGGCTACGAGCAGGCGCTGACCCGTCGTGACAGCCTTACCGGAGAGTTCTACAGCTGCTCGGCTCATCTCCTGTGGGTCGGCGAGCGCACCCGCCAGCCTCACGGTGCTCACGTCGAGTACCTGTCGGGGGTGAGGAACCCCATTGCCTGCAAGCTCGGGCCCACCGCCACGGCCGCCGAGATGCTCGAGCTGTGCGAGCGGCTCGACCCCCGGCGCGAGCCGGGCCGCCTGAGCTTCATCACCCGGATGGGGGCCGAGCGCCTCCAAGAGGTGTTGCCGGGGCTGCTGCAAGCCGTGGGCGACTCGGGCCATCGGGTGGTGTGGATCTGCGACCCGATGCACGCCAACACGTTCACCACACCCTCGGGAGTGAAGACCCGCCGGGTGACCGACATCCTGTCCGAGATCAAGGCGTTCTTCTCAGTCCATCGTGCCTGCGGGACCTACCCCGGCGGCGTTCACCTCGAGCTCACCCACGAGGACGTGACCGAGTGCCTGGGGGGCGCCGAGGAGGTGTCGGACCTCAGCACTCGCTACCGGGCTCTGTGCGATCCGGTCCTCAACGCCCGCCAGTCCCTGGAGCTGGCGTTCGAGATCTCGGAGCTGCTGCAGGGGGCCTAGGGGGTCGCGCCATCATGGCAACAGCAGCCCCGCACAGCTGGCCCACGTTGATAAGTTCCCCCTATGAATCGGGTGCGGAGCGGCCCCGGACCGTCTTTAGCACCGCCTCGTACTCCGCGTGCCGGCCGGTCGCCTTCTTCGAGGAGATCAGCTCGCCGTCCACGACCACCTCGAACACGCCTCCGGTTGCCGGTTTCAGCGTTAGCTCACCGATCTCGTTCTCGAATTCCTCGAGAAGCCTCTCCGCCAGACCGACGGCCCTCGGTGAGTAGCCTCACTTCCTGCAGTACTCGATGGATATGTCCATCTCAGCGGTAGTTCGTGAACTGGATCGGGATGCCGAAGTCCTCATCCCGCAGCCGTTGGATCACGTCCTGAAGGATGTCCTTGGACTTCGCCGACACCCTCACTTGGTCCCCCTGCACCGAGGCCTGGGCCTTGTTCTTGAGGTCCTTGACGAACTTGACTATGAGGCGGGCGTTGTCTTGGGAGAGCCCCTGGTTGAGCGCTATCGACTGACGCGCCGTGCCGCCGCCGGCGGCCTCGATCGCGCCCGGCTGCAGCGCCTTGAGCGGCACCTTGCGCCGCACTAGCTTCTCTTCCAAGACCTTGACCGAGTCTTTGACCTTCTGCTCGGTGTTCGAGCGCACCCGGATAGCGCTCGCGTCGCCCTCGGTGGTGAGTTCCACGTGCGAGCCGGTGTTCTTGAAATCAAACCTCTGCGAGATCTCCCTGGACGCCTGGTCGATTGCGTTGCGGACCTCCTGGAGATCGATCTGCGACACGACATCGAAGGAAGAGTCTTTAGCCATGGGAGCACCCTAAGGGCTCCGCACGAATCAGGTTCCTCCGAGCGTAGACGTAAGGAGAGAAGGCGGGTACCTGCCCCACTACATCATCTTGTCTCGGCGTCCAGACCGGCGGTTTCGTTCGCATTTTCCAGCCCCAAACGATGAGCGGTGGCTGCTGCCTCCACGCGGGTGGACACCCCCCAGCTTGGCAAGGATGTGGCTGACGTGGACACTGACCGTCTTTCTGCTAAGGCTAATGAAGAGGGCATCGGCGATCTGTTGGTTCGACCGCCCTGCCGCGACTAGGCGGAGGACCTCTAGCTCCCGTGGGGTAAGCCCGGCGGCGCCCTGGCTCCGCGCTACGTCGGGCCCGAGGCCTAGGCGACCGCGCCGGGCGAGCGCTTCGATCCCTTCTCGCAGCGGAGCTGCTTCCAGTCGCAACGCGGTGGCGTGGGCGGCCCTAACTTGTTCATTTGCCTCGTCTCGCCGGCCTCGTTCGAGCAAGGCCTCGGCAAGTCGCCAGCGCGCTCGCGCCTCCTCGTAGACGTATCCGTAGGCGAAGGCATTCGCTGAGGCCGACCACAGTTCCGGATCGTCGCGACCCTCGATTCGTGCCCACTCCGCCTCGGCTCGAGCCAACCACGCAACTGCTTCCGGGCCGATCTTGCGTCCCACTGAGCGCGCCTCTCGCTCTGCCGTACGACATCGTTCGAAGAGCGATTCGCCCACGGCTCGTGCCACGTCTGCCCCAGCCTCGTCCCTTCCGATGCGCGCTCGTTGCACACGCTCGGCTTCGGCGGCCAGTCCGAGCGTTGCGGGCCAGATCGAGCTGAGCTCCCAAGTTTCGTCGGCGACGTCGAGCATGCTAAGCGTCTTTTGTGTCAGCTCTCGAGCACCATCCAGGTCGCCGTTCCATAATGCGAAGTCGATGGCGCAACCACCACCGAGGTAGGCGATCCAGTCGTCTTCTCGCCACAGCGTTTCCACAAGGGCCAGTCTCTCGGCCACATCGACTCGACCCCGACCGACCCCGACGAACAGGCTGACCGCCGCTAGGGCCCCTATTCCGGGCGTACGGTCGTCCAGGCTTCCGGCTAGGCGCTCGGCCTCGTCCCATTCGCCGACGGCATAGCAAGCGAAAGAGCGCAGGACCTTGGAATTGATGCCGTATTGACTCCACTCGAGGCCGCTCCGTTCGGCCATCGCGACCGCTGCTTCTAGGCTCGCCTGGGCAGCCGGGAGTGCTCCGATATCCAGCTCGAGCCCCCCCAGGTTGTATTGGGCACGTAGTGCCTGCGCCCGAGCGCGGCGCGTGATGGATCCCGATCCGCATCGATGGCAGTGACCGCTTCTCGAGCCAGGCTGACGGCTCTACGGAAGTCCCCTGTGTCGGCAGCCGCTGCAGCGGTTCTCAGCGGAGATCACCCCAATCGACTCCGGCGATGGCGGCGGCATCAGGAACTTGCATCCACAACTCGATCGCCTGTACCAGATGACCCAGCGCCTCGGCGGAACCGAGACGGCCGTGGCATCCTCAGCTGCCTGCATCAATGCTTCTAGGGCGGCCGGCAGGTCGTGGCTCGCGAGGCGATGATAGGCGAGCTCGGCCGCCGGTCCGTAGTCGGCCAGGAGCCGGGCATACGTGGCATGAAGCCGGCTGCGTTCTCCGGGAAGTAAGTCGCTGTAGACGATCTCTTGGAGGAGGGCGTGTCGGAATCGATAGGACTCGGTGGCCGGGTCGGCGACCATCACATGTCCGGCGATGGCTTCATGTAAACCTGCTTCGATCTCGTTCTCGGGTCGGCTCGCGGCTGTGACGAGCAGCTGATGAGTAACGCGCCGTCCGGCCACCGAGGCCAGCTTCAAGAGGTCCTGAGCGGGTTCCGAGAGCGACTCGATGCGGTTACGCAGCACATCCGCTAGGGCTTCGGGTAACAGCACCTCCATGCGGGTCGCGCCGGCGGCCACAAGCTCTTCTACGAAGAACGCGTTGCCCTCCGAGCGAAGGAGGATTCGATCCAGTGCGTCCGCGCCAACGCGCTCACCGACCAGCGCCCTCAGGTGTTCGGCCAGCTCTTCCCGGCTGAAAGGGGAGTGTCACGCGACCGAGAGCGGGCCGTCGGGGCTGGACCCGCTCTCGGGCTTCACTCGATAACCCCAGTCGATCACTCCGACTGCATTACTTCCAAGTCGGAACGAGCGCTCGCAGGATCCCAACCCCCGATGCCTGGGTGCCGGTCACTTTGACGTTTACGCTTGGCTCCGACGAGCCGCTGCCTCTGAGCTTCCCGATGGAGATCCTCGATGTGCTGCTTGGCGAGTACTTCCAGAACTAGTGGATGCATCTTCGTCATCTCCCCCTGATCCCTTGCCCGATCCCTCGTGGCTGGGCTGTTATGAGGAGGCTACGAGTAAGGCTGGGGCACCACATCGGGCAACGTCCCTATATCCAATGTTCTATCTACCTTATTTCGGGCCGGCGTCCACATAGCTTCTAAGCCATAGGCCGGGACCATTCTTGCAGGTCGATTTCTTCGAGGTGGAGAAAGGCGTGAGCGCCGGTGTCAGCACCCTTCGACTCGGTGAAGGACGGATCGGGCGACTGTAAGAGGTGCTCGCCTCGCTCTAGATTTGCTCCCTTTGATAGCTCGCGAAGAAAGTTTGGAGAGCGCGAATGATTTGTTCCCGAATTCTTCCACGCTCTCACCTGCTGTTTGTTGCGGAGTGACTTAACGCAGATACAGAGCGTAGCCAAGAGTGCTTGAGGGTCTCTCTCCCACTTGGTAGGGAGTCACAGTTCCGCGGCCACTGGGTCGCCCAACTTGCCCCCACAGGAAAAGGAGACCCAAAAACATGACCGCGTTGGCGAAGCCGTTGCGTGTGCCACTCGCTATCGTCGCCGTGATCGGCGCTCTGGCGGTGGCCTTAGGTCCTCAAGCCGCCCGCTCCGGTATGCGCTATCACTTTCGCTCCACCGAGAAGTGCCTCATGGCGAAGATCAACGAAAAGCGAGCGGGACGCGGCTTGCGCAAGCTCGAGTGGGACCGCCAGCTCGGATTCGTCGCACGCGGTCACGCCGAGAAAATGGCCCGCCGCAACAAGGGCTTCTGGCATGACCGGCGATTGGGCAATAAGGTGACCGGTTGGCGCAGACTGTCCCAGAACACCGGCTTCGCCTCCGGCTGCCGATCCATGTTCAGGGCGTTCTGGCGCTCGAAGCTGCATCGCATCAACCTCCTAGGCTCGTGGCGGTTCTTTGGGGTTGGGGTGGCGAGAAATGGAGGCAAGCTCTACGCTCAGGAGATCTTCGAGAGCCGCACCAACCCCGGCAACGTCTTTTCCTTCCCCTAGGCGCTCCTTAGAGGTAGGCCTTTAGGCATCGGGCACCGCGGTGGCTGGCGTGCGATTGTCTCACGTCAACCACTAAACCGGTGGCCGATGTGCGACGGTCTCATCTCAGCCTCCTGCTTGCTGGTCTGCGACCAGGATCGGGTGCAACGCGGCCGCCTCCTCCACGCTCAGCGGCGGAGGCTCGGAGGGTCCCAAGTGCGGTTGCAGCAGCCGAGCGTAGGCATCAGACCACACCTCTTCCCGCTCGGCCCGCCCCAGCACTGCGGCAACGAAGCGCTGATAGCCCGGCACCCTCGGCGGGACGACGGCTCCAAAGCCGACTGTGCTGAGCTCGTCTCCGACGATCCTCCAGTCGTTACCGAGCCCCTGCTTGAGGCGTACCAGTGATGCGTCCACGGCCGTGGCTGCTCGCGCCGCGCCGCTCTCGAGCAGGTCGAGGCAGGACTCGATGCGGGGCACCGCAATGACCTTCAAAGCCGGTCTGGTAGCGGTGAGGTCGGTTGCCACGTCGGGATTGAGAGCCGCGCACACTGGTCCCTTTGCGGCCCCCGGGCTAAACTCACCGGCCCGCACCAGCAGGCGCTGGTGGCCGATGTAGTAGGCGCCGGCGAAGTTGTGCTCCTTGACGATCTCCTCGGTAAGTGGGTTCGTCACGAAGGCGAGGTCGATGGATCCGATCTCTGCCAGCGCGAGGAGGTCCGAGTTAGTGCCTCCGACCCATCGGGGCTCGACTCCTAGCGTCTCGGCCATGAAGGCCCCGAGCTCCACGCTGAGACCGTCGGCCCTGCCCTCCGCGTTCAGCTTGCCGAGAGGCGGCGCGTTCTCGGGTATCCCGACCACGAGCTCCCCGTCGGCTTGAATGATGCCCATAGTCGTGTCTTCCGGGTAGTCGCGCCGCAGATCGATGCTTTGATCCGCAGGCACGCAGGCGGCGACGATCAGGGCAAGGAGGGCCAGGGCGACGTGGGCCGCCCGGGAGAGGCGCGCCGTTGTCACAGATAGCCGAGCGAGGTGAGCCGGGCGCGAATGGCCTCGATCTCCTCCGGGTTGAGCGGCTCTACCCCGGCGGCGGGCTCGCTCTCTGCAGGGTCGGAAGCCGGCGCACGCGGAATTTCGTGGTGAGAGAGGAGGTCGCGCAGGACGTAGACCGCGAACTCGGTGACAGAATGAAAACCCGACCCCTGGATTACCTGCTTGAGCTGCTCGTAGAGGGGCCGCGGGATCTTCAGAGTCACGTCGGCGTCGGCACCTGCGCGTCTCATGGGCGCTCGCACCTGGGCGTCATCACAATCGACACTCTTAACACACTCCGCATCAAACCACCGCGGCGCCAAGTGCATGACCGCTGCCCGGCCCCGCTCCCCGAACCC
>Ga0209587_1000500_pt1 | contig 19166 bp, 20 predicted proteins | sample NGEPerD_2_FD_184512 | JGI IMG/M metagenome (GOLD analysis project Ga0209587, IMG submission 184512) | Arctic peat soil microbial communities from the Barrow Environmental Observatory site, Barrow, Alaska, USA - NGEE PermafrostL1-D... | ecosystem: Environmental > Terrestrial > Soil > Wetlands >... | reverse complement strand
GCCGTCCACCCGGGCGGACTCCACCAGGTAGTAGTAGGTCTGCTTGCCGCGTCGCTTCCCCACAATGGATGGCATATATGGGTACTACACTTCTCGGTGTTGGAAGGCAAGCATCCTCAACCGGGGACATGCAGGTCAACCCCGCCAAACAGCACCTGGCAGCCCGTCAGCTGTCAGAGCCCGTCAGGCCATAGCCCGGAAAGTCGGGCTAGGAGGGCCAATGCGCATCCTGGAAATCGCGCCGCCCTGGTTCAGCATCCCGCCGTCAGGCTACGGAGGCATCGAATGGGTGGTGGCGCTGCTCGCGGACGGGCTCGTCGAAGCCGGACACGACGTCACGCTGCTCGCCAGCGGCGGATCGGTGACGCTCGCTCGGCTGGAGACGATCTTCGATCGACCACCGTCGAAGCAGATCGGCAACGCCTGGCACGAGACCCGCCACGTCGTCGCGGGCTATCTGCGTCGGGACGAGTTCGATCTGGTCCACGACCACACCGGGGCCTTCGGGCCGGCCCTTGGTGCGCTGCTCGAAGGGCCGCCGGTCGTCAACACCCTCCACGGGCCATGGACCGACGAGGTGTCGGCGCTGCACCAGCTCCTGGCGCCGCGCATCCACCTGGTGGCCATCAGCCATGACCAGGCACGTCGCGCCCCTGTCGGCGTCGACCTCGCCGCGGTGGTGCCCAACGGCATCTCGATCGAGAGCTATCCGCTGCGCCCCGAGCGTCGCGGCACTGCGGGGTACCTGGTGTATGTGGGGCGGGCCAACAGGGAGAAGGGGCCGGAGATCGCGGTTGCCGTCGCCCGCCGGCTGCGGCGCCCGCTGAAGATGCTCGTCAAGATCAACGAGCCGGCCGAGGAGGCGTACTGGCGCGACGTCGTGGGGCCGCACCTGCGCGGCGCCGAGGGCATCGAGCTGCTGCCCGACCTGCCCATCGCCGACAAGGCGCGCCTGCTCGCCGGGGCCGACGCCACGTTGTTCCCCGCGCAGTGGCCCGAGCCGTTCGGCCTCGTGATGGCGGAATCGATGGCCTGCGGTACGCCCGTCGTCGGCTACGGCGACGGAGCCGTGTCGGAGGTCGTCGTCGACGGGGAGAACGGTTTCGTGGTGCCGCCTGGGGACCTGGACGGGCTGTGCGAGGCGGTGCAGCGCGCTGCCGACATCGACCCGCGCGCCTGCCGGGCGCGGGTGGAGCAGCACTACTCGGGCGCCGCGATGGTGCGCGGTTACGCGGCGCTGTTCGAGTGGCTGACCGGCGCATCCTCCGATCCCAGGGTGGCCGCTGCGGGACGGGCATCCGACGACGAGCAGACGTCCATCGAAGACGGCGAGACGGACGCGGTCGGGCAGCCGTCGTGACCATCCGCCGGGGTGCTCACGCGGGCAGGGTGTAGCGCTCCTCGATCGCGGTTCTGATCCGTCCGCGGCTCTCGTCGGCGGACAGGGCTTGGTCCGCCTCGACCGTGGCGGCCTCCCGCGCGAGCTCCTCGTCCTTGATCGCCTCACGGAACCACCGGGAGTAATCGCCGGCCCGCAGGTGATGCAGCCAGGTTCCGTCGTCGACGCCGTCTGCCAGCTGGACGAACAGGACCAGGTTCTGCGCCTGCAACCGCAGCGCCCCATCTGGTCCCCGGAACCAGAAGCTCTTGTCCGGGCCGAGCTCGCCCTCGGCGTACTTGCGCCGGTGGCGTTGCCGCTCGGCGCGGCCGGGCTTCAGGGTCAATGCGAAGGGAGCGGCCGCGGGTCGGCGTGGCCACATGACCGCATCGCCTTCTCCCCGCGGCTGCGGTGGTGGCGCCTGGCCCAGTGCCGCGGCGTACTCGCCGAGGCCCTCGGCCGCGCCATCGCCGACGGCGATGACATCGGTGGCCGCCGACAGCACGGTCACGGCCAATCGGCTTGGGTGGACCGTGACGAACAGGAGCCCGCCGGCCTCCTGCGAGAACACCGGTGTCTCGACCCGCTCCGCGGGAAGCATGTGGTGTGCCTCGTCGACCAGCAGCCAGTGCGGGCGTCCTGTGCGGGCTCGCATCTCCAGCAGCCGGGGCAGGAGCTTGTCGAAGTAGCCGGGACGGTCTTCGTGCGGCACACCCAACAGGTTGACGACTGCGTGCTGGTCGGGCTTGGCCAACAGGGCCAGCACCTCCTCGGTGCCGGCGACGCGCTGGCTGTCGCCCAGGGTCACCGCGCCGCCGAAGCCCTCGTAGTCGCCTTCCGGGTCCACCACGCAGAACTGGTAGCCCTGCTCGGCGGCGCGCTCCAGCAGCCCGCTTGCGAGTGTCGACTTGCCGCTGGCCGAAGGACCCGTCAGCAGCAGGTTGGTGCCGTAGGGCGCAACGGTCACCGACGTGCCGTCGGGACGCGTGCCCACCTCGAGCTCATGGCGGCCGAGCCGCGGCGCCAGCGCTTCGAGATCGGAGTCCACGAGCATCGCGGCGAGCTCCACCACGCCTTCACCGTGGTCGGCGGCGGTGACGAAGTCGCACCGCTCCGCCAGCGTCGGCAGGGCGTTGGCGACGGCGACGGCGCACTCGCAGGCCTGCAGGAAGGTGTGGTCGTTCTCCGCATCGCCGACGCCGACGACGTTGTGCGGCGACAGGTCGAGCTCGGCGAGGGCCGTCCGCAGCCCGGTGGCCTTGTTGATCCCGGAGGGCAGAACCATGACCGCGCCCTTGTTGAAGATCACCTGCAGCTCCAGTCCCAGCTCGGCGATGACCTCCATCACCACCGTCTCCTGCGGGTGCCACGTCGCGACGATGCAGCGCCCCACCGACAACGGGGTGACGCCGCGGGCGCGCAGGCCCTCCACCAGCTCGGCCGGTGGCGGATCGGTGAGCGGCTGTACCTCGTGGCCCGCCGGGCGGTACAGCAGCGCGCCGTTCTCCAGCACGACCCGGTCGAACAGGTCGAGGTGCTCGAAGACCGCCTGCAGATCCTCCAGCTCCCGGCCGCTGACCAGCAGCAGGCGCCGCCCCGACGCGCGCACCCGGTCGAGCGCGTCGACGGTCGCCTCCGACACCCGCCCGTGGTGTGCCAGCGTCCCGTCGTAGTCGCAGGCGAGTGCGAGGTAGCGCACGAATCCTCCTGTCGGGGCCTCGGGGCCTACGTCGCGGCGTCGGCTGCGCTCGGGAATGGCTCGCAGCCGGCTTCGACGCCGTCGCCGAGGCAGTACAGGTGATACGCACGACGGATGACCGGCTGGGCGACGTTTCTGACCGGGACACCGCCCGAGGTGAGGCCCTTCTCACTGCCGGCGTGGGCGTGACCGTGCAGCACCAGGTCGGCACCGGCGCGGTCCACGGCTTCGGCGAGCAGGTAGCTGCCGAGGAACGGATAGATCTCCAGCCGCTCGCCTCGCAGGGTCGCCTCGACCGGCGAGAAGTGCAGCAGCGCGACGCGATGGTCGGTGTCGAGGGTGCGCAGGGCGTCCTCCAGGCCCTGCGCCAGCTTCTTGGTGTGACGGACGAACGCCTTCATCTCCGGTTCCCCGTAGTCGCTGCCGCACGCGCCCGCGAAGCCGCCCCCGAAGCCCTTGGTCCCGGCGACGCCGAGGCGCTCCCCGCCGACCTCAACCACGACCGCGTCGCCCTCCAGGACGTGGATGTCGTGGTCCTCGAGCGCGCTCGTGATGCCCTGCACCTCGTCGCAGTGGTAGTCGTGGTTGCCCAGCACGGTGATGATCGGCACGCCCACGTCGTGCAGCTCCTGGGCGAGCACGGTCGCCTCCGCCGCCGTGCCGTGACGGGTGAGGTCACCGGCGATCAGCAGCGCGTCCGCCCGTTCCGGCAGGTGCGCCAGAGCGGGGCGAAGCGTGCCGGCGGAGTCCGTGCCGAAGTGGACGTCTCCGATGGCGGCGATCCGGATCATGACAGGTGCTCCATCGCTGGTGGCTCCGACAGGTCGGCCACCGCCACCTCGTTGCGAACGGTGTGCTCCTGCAGCGCCTCGCTGGCGACCGCGCCCGCCGCCGCGCGCCGGTTGGACGTGGCGACGGTGCCGGTGAGGACGACGGTGTGGCCGGAGACGCTGATGTCGATGCCCAGCTCGCTGGTCCGCGGGTCCGTGGCGAAGGCCTCCTGCAGGTGCGCGATCAGGTAGTCGTCTTGAGTGCCGTCGGCTTTGTCCACGACGAGCTCCTGTCAGAGACGTAGATGCTGTCGAACAGATCTCGGATCGCGGCTTCGGAGACCAGCAGATCAACCGACTGCGCGTAGAGCAGCAGGCTCAGCACCCGACGCGCCCCATGGCGGGCGCGGCGCAGCAGGTACTCCCAGTCCAGCTCGTTGGCCGCCAGGATGCCGAGGGCGTCATGCCAGTGGCGCGGCGTCTCCTCGTCGTGGATCACGGCCTTGATGACCAGCAGGTCCTCGGGAGGCATGACCTTGAGGGACCGGCCCTTGAAGGTGCGCTGGAGCGACCGCGCGCGCATGTCGTCGTCGAACGTCAGGTCGCCCTTGGCCTTGAACAGCACATCGACCAGCACGCCCTGCTTGATGCCCTTGTACAGCCAGTGCTCGTTGGTCCGCTGCGTGCGGAAGCCGGCGCCGGCGAGCGCATCGAGGGCAGGTCCGGCGTCGCCCGGTGCGACGAACAGGTCGATGTCGTGCGTCCACCGATCACGTCCGAGCACGCTGGAGGCGATGCCACCCATCGCCGCGTAGGCGATCTGGTTGTGGTCGAGCGCCGCCACCGCCTCGTCCAGGATGTCCAGGAACGCTGGCTCGTCGACGTGCTGGCCCTCGAACGATTCCTCGGTCATCGGCGAATCCCATCTCGCTCGCGTCCGCCCAGAACTGCCCTGCCGGCGCGCCGACCAACCATGTCGGCGGCGGGGTGGGGACTGCCTAGACCCCGGACGGGAACGTCTCCGGCTCTTCCGGCTCGCCGGCCCATTCGGCGTGCAGGGGCTGCAGCGCGGTGGTCCGCTCGAACGAGCAGAAGGCGTCGTAGCGATCACCCAGCACGGTGGGCACGTAGTTGCCACGCCGTTCCGCCCCCGGGCGGTAGACCACCCCGATCGCCTGGTGGGGCAGGGTGGTGCGCAGCGGCCGCGGCTGGTCAGGGCGTGCGGGGAACAGCAGCAGGACATCGCGACCCACTTCGTCGTGCAGCAGCCGCTCCACGTTGCCTTCGCGGGCCGGCGGGACCTCCATGCGTTCCATCGGCGCCCCCCAGGAGTCGCCGGCGACGACCGAACCGCCGTAGCCGCCGAAGCCGACCACGACGACGCCTCGGTCGCCTGACCGCTCCCGGACCAGCTGCCCGACGTTGACCAGGCCGTCTGCGGCCATGTCGGTGGCGCGCGCATCGCCGACGTGGGTGTTGTGGGCCCACATGATGGCCTTGGCCCCTGTGCCGCGGCGGCCCGCGCCATGGTGGGCCACCAGGCGGTCGAGGGTGTCGACCATGTGGATGTCGCGGACGTTCCACGACTCCGGGCCGCCGCGCACCATGGCCCGGTAGTAGCGCTCCGCGCCGGCGGCGACCTCGGCGTTCTGCGCCGCGACGAAGTCCGCCTCGGAGTCGTCGCCGGCGGCGGCCTCCCTCCCGCAGGCGCCGCAACAGGGCCACCACCTCCGCCTGGCAGTCGTCGGGCACCATGCGCGTCGCCCACGCGTAGGCCTGCGGATCCTCCCGATAGGGCTCGAAGCAGCGGAACGCCGTGCGGGCGGCCTCCATGGCCGCGGGCCTGTGCTCGGCCAGATAATCCAGGACCGCCCGCAGCGACTCCCACAGCGAGTAGACGTCGAAGCCATAAAAGCCGGCGCGCTGCCCCGCGGGCTGCTCCAGGTTGTGCGAGCGCAGCCACTCGACGAAGTCCACCACCTCCGTGTTGGCCCACATCCAGGTCGGCCAGCGCTGGAAGGCCGTGAGCACCTCGCGGGCGCTGGCGCCGGCTCCGGGGAAGTCGCGCACGTAGCGGTTGACCTGGTAGCAGTCGGGCCGGTCGCCCTCCACGGCCACGAAGTCGAACCCCAGCTCCTCGATCAGCCGGCGGGACAGCCGTGCTCGCCAGGCGTAGTACTCCGAGGTGCCGTGCGACGCCTCCCCGAGCAGGACGTAGCGGGCGTCACCGATGCGCTCCAGCAGTGGGGTGAGGTCGTCGGCGGATGCCAGGGGCATGGCCAGGTCGCTCAGCGATGCCATCACGCACCTCCGAAGTGGCTTCGGAACCATCCCGCGGCGTGCGCTGCCACCACCTCCAGCGTCCCGGGCTCCTCGAACAGATGCGTGGCCCCGGGGACGATCTCCAGGCGGTGCTCGACGTCCAGCTGCGCCGCGGCGTCCTGGTTCATGCCGATGACGACGTCGTCGAGGCCGCCGACGAGCAGCAGCGTGGGCGCGTCGACGCCTCGCAGCGCCGTGCCGGCCAGATCGGGGCGACCGCCCCGGGAGACCACCGCGGCGATCCGCCCCGGTTGGCGGGCGCAGGCCACCAGGGCTGCCGCGGCCCCGGTCGACGCGCCGAAGTAGCCAACGGGCAGGTCCGCGACGGCCGCGACCACGTCTGGCCCGGCCAGCCAATCGCGTGCGGCGACCAGCCGGTCGGCCAGCAGCCCGATGTCGAAGCGCAGCTCGCGGGTGCGCTCGTCGATGACGCCCTCTGCATCGCTGAGCAGGTCCAGAAGCAGTGTGGCCAGACCCTGCTGCTGCAGCGCCGCCGCCACCTGGCGGTTGCGCGGGCTGAAGCGGCTGGACCCGCTGCCGTGCGCGAACACCACCACGCCCAGGGGGCGCTCGGGGGGGCGCTCGGGCACCTCCAGGTCCCCGGCCAGCACCACCTCGCCGGCCGGGATCTGCACTTGGGAGCTGCTCACGGTTGGGTCGGCGCTAGTCCGGGGCCTGCTGCAGGTCGTCGTCGGCCAAGCGCCGGATGGCGTCCTGCGACGCCTGGGCGACCTCCGCCTTGTTGGGTGGCGAGGTGCCGGGCAGGTGCAGGTAGCTCTCCACGCGTTGGACGCCGGTGACCTTGGCCACCTGGTCGCGCAGCCCACGGATCAGCTCCGGGCGCTGCAGCTCTCCCCGCAGGGTCACGGTGCCGTCCACGGCCATCACGTTGACGGTCGCGTCGCGGTACGCCTCGTCACCCAGGACCTCGCTGCGGACCTTGTCGACCAGCTCGCGGTCGGACTCCGGGCCGCCGGTGGACTGCGCCGCCTGCTGCGCGCGGCCCCTCACCTTGTCGCGGGCCACCCGCGCCTTGCCCCGCATCGGGGCGGTCACGCCGGCGCCGCGGTCCCGCATCTTCGCGCTCAGCTGATCGGTCAGCCGCGCCCGCCGGCTCCGACCCTCCTGCGGGTCCCAGAGGTACTGGATGGCAGCCCCGACGGCCATGGCCATGCCGGTGGCGATACCTCCCCGCGATCTTCTTGCGCTCCCCCGGTGGTGCGACATCTTGATCGTCTCCTCTTGCGTTGACGCAGCCCTCGCAGGTCGGCCTTCCCGGTCGAGGGGTCCTGAAACGAGCCCGGCCGGGGTTGGCGGGCTGGCTAGACTGCGGCGATGACCGACGATGGCGGCTCCGACGCTGAGCTCGACGACGCCACCCTGGAGTTCGCTCATCGGATGTTCGATCTGGCGCGCGCCGGTGATCGGCAGCTGGTCGAGCTCGTCGGCGCGGGCCTGCCGGTGAACCTCACCGACCCGCGGGGCAACACCCTGCTCATGCTGGCGGCCTACCACGGTCATGCGGGGCTGGTCGCCGATCTCGCCGCCCGCGGGGCGGATGTGGAGCGGATCAACGACCGCGGGCAGACACCGCTGGCCGCTGCCGTCTTCAAGGGCGCGCCTGACGTGGTCGAGGTGCTGCTCGCCGCCACGGCCGATCCCCACGCCGGTCAGCCCTCGGCCCTGGAGACCGCGCGCTTCTTCGAGCGGCACGACCTGGTCGAGCGCCTGGAGCGATCGCCGGCCGCCGACTCCTGACGGCTCCCAGGTTTCCTCGTCCGTCGCAGGCCTCGCATTCTTCTGACTCATTGAACGGGCCATCATTACGACATCGGCCGACCCGCGGTGGCAATGGTGAATAGCGCTCTGCCACCGTACTTTTGTGCTTTCTGCGGCAGGCCGTCGAGTGTCATCGAGAAATGCTTGACAGCCGATGGGCCGCTCCGATACGGTCGAACGGTAGGCAGGCTTGGCACACTTCTGTGGAGCGGGAGGACGAGAACGTGGAATACGGATGGCGTGCAAAGATCGGGCTGGTCAAGCCATCAAGCAATGGAAAGTCGTTCGCCTTCTCTTATCTGACCGCACCGCAGGGCGTCGATGTGGTCCCTTCGCATGTCGACTTTCGCCACACCGATCGGCAGCAGTTCCTCGATGGAATCGAAAATGAAGAGGCGCTGGTACGAGACCTTCACGGAAGGGGCTGCGATCTGGTGTTGGTCAGCGGGACGCCGCCCTGGCTGCTGAAGGGGCTGGAATTCGAGCGTGCGTGGCGTCATCGACTTGAGGATGAGCTGGGCATTCCGGTGGTCACGCCGATGGAGCCGCATGCGCTGGCACTTACCGCGCTTGGGGTGAAGCGGGTCGCTGTCGCCACGTACTACCGCCAGGAGCTGAACGAGGCGATCGTCCGGTATCTGAAGGAGTTCGGCATAGAGTGCATTGTGCTGCCCGAGCTCGAGGGTCGAGGCGACGCACAGCTCTACACACGTTCGATGACTACATTGCAGGAGCTGTCATTCGCCGACGTGTACAAGTACTGCAGGCGCGGCGTGCTGCAAGTAGCACCAGACGTTGACGGTGTGTACATCAACGGTGGCGCCTGGGACGCGGCCCCCGCCATCCAGCTCCTGGAGGATGATCTTGAGTTGAGCGTCGTCTACGCGCAGGCGGCCGTGACCTGGTACGCGTACCGGCGTCTCAGGATCCGAAATGCGCGTGATGGCTTCGGCCGCCTCTTGAGGGAATGGCCTCCCCTTCCAGCTGACGCCACCTAGCCAGGTCGACATCCTGCGACAAGTCAAGGAGACAGGGCATGGGTGGGAGAAGGTGGACGCGAGCGCTTGCGACGGTTCTCGCGCTGCTGATGCTGGCGGCTTGCGGCGGAGGAGAAGCGCAATCGTCCGGTGAGGCTGTGGCACCCTCAGAGCCGACATCGTCGGAGACATCTGCGCCCACGGCACCATCGCCGGAAGCAGCGGCGACCGCGGCCGAAGCGCCGTCCGACATCGAAGCGGTGTACGAGCAGCTCGCCGCGGTGCCGTCGGACCAGCGCCGTGAGGCGCTCACCACCATGGCCGCCGCCGAACAGGAATCCGGAGGTGACTTCTACCTCTACACGCCCTTGGACCCCAACGAGCTGCAGCCGATCCTGGAAGGGTTCACCGCCAGCTCCGGTGTGCCCGCGCCCGAGCTCTACCAGGCCTCCGCCTCCTCCTTGCGGGAGCGCCTGATCACCGAAGCGGCCGCTGGGCAGGTGGGCGGAGACATCATCACCGGGAACTCCACGGAGATGCTGATCCTCAGCTCCGAGGGGATCTTCGAGCCGCTCACGTCCCCGGTCGTGGAAGCGCTCGAACGAGGGGTGTACGAGGACTGGGTTGCGGTGTTCTTCAGCGCCTTCATCGGCGCATGGAACACCAACGGCGCCGCGCAGGTTCCACAGAGTTGGGAAGAGATTCTGACGAGCACGGAGAACCTCGCCATGGGCGGTGGCGACTATGACTTCCTGGCCACCCTGGTGAAGGACTACTTCATGGCTGAGCTCGGCATGACCGAGGCGGATGCAATCGAAGTATTCCGACAGGCAGCGTGCGGTGCGACCTTCGTGCAGGGTCACACCCTTCAGGCCGAGCTCTTGGCAGCGGGGGAGTTCGACTTCGCCACCTCCGTGTACCACCATCAGATCATCGAGGGCATGGGCGAGGGAGCGCCGGTCGCATGGGAGCCGGCGATCGAACCCATCGTCCTGATCCCCAATGGTGCCGCCATCGGTCGCGACACGGACCGTCCCGCCAGCGCGCTGCTGTTTCTGGAGCACTTGCTGCAGGACGGCCAAGCCACGTTCGCCGAGCTGAACAGGACTCCGGTGGCCAGCGGCATCGATGGCGGCGTTCCCAGCGAGCACACGACCCTGATCGTGGATGAGGAGGCGCAGCTGGGCGAGCGGGAGAAGTGGGACGCCCTGTATGAGGAGCTGACTCGGTGTTCCGGACGGCCCGTTCGCGAGTGACCCTTCGCAGCATCCGGCCATCGCACGCGCCGCCATTCGGCAGGCCGGAGGAGCAACTGTAGGCGGGCTTTGATGTACGGGCGGCCGTCTCCTGAGGCGTCCTGGCCTTCGCCGAGCCGTCACAGTGTGATCCATGCACCTGTTTGCCGAGATCCCGTTCATCCCCACGTCCGCCGACTGGTGGCTCCTGCTGTGGCCGGCCGTCCTGGTCGCCCTCCTGCGCATCGGCGACGTGACCGTCAACGTGCTGAAGGTGACCTGCCTGGTCAACGGCCGGCGACCGGCTGCCGCGGGCTTCGCCGCGCTCGAGGCGGCCATCTGGCTGTCCGCGGCGGGGCTGGTGCTGTCCGACCTCACGCTGCTACGCGGCATCGGCTTCGTCGTCGGCGTGTCGGCCGGTACCTACATCGGCATGCTGATCATCGATCGCGCGAAGTTCGGCCTGGTGACCGTGCGGGTGTTCGTCTCGGCCACGCAGGGGCGCGAGCTCGCCGGCCACATCATCGCCGAGCGCATCCGCCGCCACGGCCATGGGGCGACGGTCTTCCCCGGCTACGGGCACAAGGGTGAGGTGCACATGATCCTGTCGGTGGTGAAGCGCCGCGCCGCCCAGCACGTCTGCCAGGTCGTGCGCGACACCGACGAACGCGCCTTCGTGGCGCTGGACAACGAGCCGATCCCGCACTCGACGATGGGGACGATGGCGATGGCCCGCGCCCGCGTCTGACCCGCCCCGACGTAGCCTGTCCAGGGTGTTCATCGACGAAGTCAACATCAATGTCCGCGGCGGCAAGGGTGGCAGCGGGGTCACCTCCTTCCAGCGCCAGCCCTACGAGCCCAAGGGCCGGCCCAACGGCGGCGACGGCGGTCACGGGGGCGATGTCGTGCTGCGCGCCAGCCACGACGTCGCGACGCTGGTCGACTTCCACCACCGCCCGCATCGCAAGGCGAGATCCGGCGGCAATGGTGAGGGCGACCTGCGCCGCGGCGCGGACGGCGACGACGAGGTGCTGCTGGTGCCGATCGGCACGCTCGTGCATGAGCGCGGCCAAGAGCCCTTCGCCGACCTGCTGACCGACGGCGCCGAGGTGGTCGTGGCGCGCGGCGGTCGGGGCGGGCGCGGCAACGCTTCCTTTCGCACCAGTCGGCGCCGGGCGCCCACGTTCCACGAGCTGGGCGAGCCGGGGCAGGAGCGCTGGATCACCCTGGAGCTCAAGCTGGTCGCGGACGTGGCCCTGGTCGGACTGCCCAACGCGGGCAAGTCCTCGCTGATCGCCAGGATCTCCGCCGCCCGGCCGAAGATCGCCGACTACGCCTTCACGACGCTGTCGCCCAACCTCGGCGTGGTGCGCTACGACGACGTCGACTTCGTCGTCGCCGACGTCCCGGGGTTGATCGAGGGCGCCAGCGAGGGCAGAGGGCTCGGCCACCAGTTCCTGCGCCACGTCGAGCGGGCGGGTGTGCTGGTGCATGTGCTGGACTGTGCCAGCTATGAGCAGCGCGACCCGCGCGAGGACCTGCGCACCGTCGTCGATGAGCTGGAGCGCTACCTGCCCGAGCTCCTGGAGCGCCCGGCCATGGTGTGGCTCAACAAGGCCGACGCGGACCCCGAGACCGCCGAGATCGTCGCACCCGACCTCGAGGCCGACGGCTGGGAGGTGATCGTCGGCAGCGCCGTGACCGGGGCGAACGTGGACGTGCTGCGTCGCCGGCTCGCCGCGCTCGTCGTCACCGCCCGCAAGGAGCGCACCGACGACGTGGAGCTGGTCGCGCGCCCGATCCTGCGGCCGACAGGTGGGCGGCAGATCGACTTCACCGTGACGGCGACGGCGGAGGGCTACCGCGTCGACGGCGAGCGCATCGAGCGCTGGGTGATCATGACCGACCTCTCCAACGACGACGCTGCCGCGTACCTGCAGGCGCGCATGGCCAGGGCGGGCGTCGAACAGGCGCTGATCACGGCCGGCGCGCGCCGGGGCGACGCCGTGGAGATCGCCGGCATGGTGTTCGACTTCGACCCGGACGTCGCCGACCTTCCTCCCGACGAGCCCGACGAGGCGGAAGAGCCCGACCAGCACGACGACGACGGGCAGTGGGACCCCGAGCCAGGCGACGGAGACAGCGCGTGACGCCGCCGCGCTTCACCCGCCCGGCTCGCGTGGTGGTCAAGGTTGGGTCCTCCAGCCTGCGTGCCCCGGACGGAGGCCTGGACGCAGCCATGATCGCGACCCTGGTCGCCCAGGTCGCGGCGGTGCGGGCCATGGGCGTGGAGGTGGTGCTGGTGTCCAGCGGCGCGGTGTCCGCGGGCCTGGGTGCGCTCGGTCTCAGCCGGCGACCTCCGGATCTGGCCGGGCTGCAGGCGGCCGCGAGCGTGGGGCAGGGGCTGCTGATGCATGCCTACGAGGCGCGCTTCTCCGAGCACGGCCTGGTGTGCGGTCAGGTGCTGCTGACGCCCCAGGACGTGGTCGACCGCGTCCGCTACCTCAACGCGCGCACCACCTTCGAGACGCTGCTGGGGCTGGGAGCGGTGCCGGTGGTGAACGAGAACGACACCGTCGCCACCGACGAGCTGCGATTCGGCGACAACGATCGGCTCGCCGCGCTGGTCGCGAGCATGCTCGGCGCGCAGCTGCTGGTGCTGCTGTCCGATGTCGACGGCCTGCTGGACGGCGACCCCTCACGAGGCCTGCCCCTGCCGGTGGTCGAACGCGTCGACGACCTCTCGTCGCTGTCGCCCCACCACCGCGGCGGCAGCGGTTCGAAGGTCGGCAGCGGCGGGATGGCGAGCAAGCTCGAGGCCGCGCGCATCGCCACCTTCAGCGGCGCCCACGCCGTCATCGCGCACGCGCGCCGCGAGTCGGTCGTGATCGATGCGGTCGAGGGTCGCGCGCTGGGCACCTGGTTCCCCCCGGCCTCCCGGCGCCCGGAGAGCCGCAAGCTGTGGATCGCCTTCGCGCCGCAGCCCCAAGGCGCGCTCTTCGTCGACGCCGGCGCGGTGCGCGCGCTGGTGGAGCGCGGCTCGTCGCTGCTCGCCGCCGGGGTGGTCGAGGCGGTGGGCGACTTCGCGGCCGGGGACGCGGTGGACGTCGTCGGCCCCGACGATCGACTGGTCGCGCGCGGGCTCGCCGGCTTCCCGGCCGCCGACGTCCAGCGGCTGCGCGGACGCTCCACGGGTGCGCTGGCGCAAGAGCTCGGCCCGGGCTACGACCGCGCCGTCATCCACCGCGACCGCCTGGTCGTGCTGGTCTGAACACCGCGCGGTCGGCGCCACTGCGCCCCGCACCCCCTCGGCCCGAGGGGCACCCGATATCCCTACGGGCGGGGTTGCGGTCGTATGTTCGGAGGGCATGCGCTTCGCCGGACGGTCCTGCGGCCCCGTCCGCGCAGCAGTTCTGCTCTGAGGCTTGTCTGCTGCGCCTCGCGGCCGTGCCCGACCGACGCGCCGGCGTCGGGGGAGCGGGACACGAGGCGAGGCAGCGGAGCCGGCGACGGCGGCCGGCGGGAGGAGGAGCACGGATGGCTGACATCCTGGATCGGGTCCGATCGGCGCCGCCGACGCGGGACGCGGTCGTCTCACTGCACCGCGACCTCAAGCGCAGCACCGGCATCGGGCTGCCCCTGCGCTTGTGGGATGGCACGGAGCTCGGCCAGGGCGAGCTCGGCTTCCGCATGGTCCTGCAACACCCCTGGTCCGCCCGAGCGTTGCTGCGCCCGCCGTTCGACCTGTCCGCCGGCGAGGCCTACGCCGAGGGCGCGATCGACATCGAGGGCGACATCGAGGCGGCGATGGCCACGGGCGAGCGGCTCGGCGCCGGACTGCCCGCCGGCGCGCTGGAGCGCATGCGGCTGACACAGCGGCTGATGGCGCTGCCCCGTCCCCCTCGGCGCCGGCACACGCGCCGCGCCCATCTGCACGGCCGCCGGCACTCGCTGGAACGCGACCGCGCGGCGATCGCGTTCCACTACGACTTGCCGCAGCGCTTCTACGAGACCTTCCTCGACCCCGACCTGGTGTACTCCTGCGCCGCCTTCGCCTCGCCGGAGGAATCCCTGGCCGTGGCCCAGCAGCGCAAGCTGTCGTTGGTGTGCGCCAAGCTGCGGCTGACCCCGGGTTCGCAGCTGCTCGACGTCGGCTGCGGATGGGGATCGCTGTTGATCCACGCCGCCCGCCACCACGGGGTTCGCGGCGTGGGCGTGACGCTGTCGGCCACGCAGGCCGAAGCCGGCCGCGAGCGCGTCGCACGCGCGGGCCTGAGCGACCGGGTCGAGATCCGCATGGCCGACTACCGCGAGCTGGACGGCACCTTCGACGCGATCGCATCGATCGGCATGCTCGAGCACGTCGGGCCGGACCACCTGGACCGTTACGCCCGTCGGCTGCGGACACTGGTGCGCCCAGGAGGGCTGGTGCTGAACCACGGCATCGTGCTGCAGGACGGCGACGCGGTGCGCACGGGTCGGGAGCGAACCTTCCTCAGCACCTACGTGTTCCCCGACGGAGGGCTGGTGCCGGCCTGGCGGCTGGTGCGGGCCACCCAGCGAGCGCCGCTCGGGCTGCTGGACGTGCAGCTGCTGGGCCCCAGCTACGCGCTCACGCTGCGACGCTGGATCGCCTCCCTGGAGGCCGCCCACGATGAGGTCGTGGCGGTGGCGAGCGAAGCCGACTACCGCATCTGGCGCGTCTACATGGCCGCGTCGGCCCACAGCTTCGCCACCGGCTCGCTGGGCGTGGCGCAGGTGCTGTCGGGGCGCGAGGCAACCGTGCCCCTCGGGCGGGACTGGATGCTGCCGGCGAACCGCAGGGCGACTACTGGCTAGGGCGCCTCGGCCTTGGGGAAGGGCGGTGGCCCGTCGGCGCCGCGCCACAGCGACTGGTCGGCGACCTGCAGCAGCAGGGCCGACAGCATGTCGGGGGTCACCTCCAGCAGGCGCCACAGCTCCAGCGCGCGACCCACGTGGGTGTTCCAGCGGATCAGGACCTCGTCGTCGTCCCGGTCGAGCTCGATGAACAGCGTGCGCGCCGGCGCAAGCTGGCGCGTGGAGATCTTGGCGATGAACTCCTCGCCGGACTGCGTCCACCCCAGGCGCACGACGAAGTCCTCCGGCGAGGCCTCCTTCAGGCCGTCGGCGACGGTGCGCAGATGCTCGGTGAGCTCGCCGTGGCGCGCCTCGCGAGCGCGCTGCTGCGCCTCGCCGGCGCTGCGCGCGCGCTCCTCGGCCGCCGCCTTCGCCCGGTCCATCTCCTCCTCGGCCTGGGCCCGCTCATCGGCCAGCTCGGCGTTGCGGGCGAGCTTCACCTGCAGCGCCGACTCGAAGTCGCTCATCGCCTACCTCTCCATTGCACCGGTTGCACCGGGTTGCACGGTCACATCGCTTCGCCGGCCTTCGGACTGGGCCGTTGCCAAGCCTTGCACGCGCGGGCCGGATCGGCAGCACGGCTAGGATGCAGGGGTCCCAGCACAGCGTCGCGGCGCCACTCCGGCGTCGCACCTCGGAGGCTTCCGTGCCAGAGCCCGCATCCGTCGACGTCCGCTGCCGCGCCGCCAAGGCGGCCGCCCCCGCGCTCGCACGCGCCTCGACCGCGCGCAAGAACGCGGCGCTTGAGGCCATGGCGGCCGCGCTCGACGGCGCCCACGACCGCATCCTGTCGGCCAACGCCGCCGACGTCGACGCGGCGCGGGCGGCGGGCACCTCCGTCGCGCTGATCGACCGCCTCACGCTCACCCCGGCGCGCATCGACGGCTGCGCCCGGGGGCTGCGCGACCTGATCGGCCTGACCGATCCGATCGGCGACGTCGCCCGCGGCTGGACCCTGCCCAACGGCTTGGAGGTGCGCCAGGTGCGGGTGCCCCTCGGCGTCGTCGCGATGGTCTACGAGGGCCGGCCCAATGTGACCGTCGACGCGGCCGGCCTGGCGATCAAGAGCGGCAACGCCTGCGTCCTGCGTGGCTCGTCCTCGGCGATCCGCTCCAACACCGCTCTCGCCCAGGTGCTGCGCGGCGCCCTGGAGTCCCAGGGGCTGCCGGCAGATCTGGTGACCCTGATCGAGGACACCTCGCGGGAGTCGGTGCTCGCTCTCGGGCGCATGCGCGGCGTGGTGGACCTGCTCATCCCGCGTGGGGGCGCCGGCCTGATCCAGGCCGTCGTGTCCCAGTCGCAGGTGCCCGTGATCGAGACCGGCGTCGGCAACTGCCACGTCTACGTCGACGCGGCCGCCGATCTGGACAAGGCCCGCGCCATCGCCGTGAACTCCAAGGTGCACCGCCCGAGCGTGTGCAACGCCGCCGAGACGCTGCTGGTGCACGCCGCGGTCGCCGAGGCCTTCCTGCCCGCCGTCGCCAAGGAGCTGGAGGCCGCCGGTGTCACCCTGCGGGGCGACGACGCCGCGCAGCGCCTTGCCGGCGCGGCACCGGCCACGGCGCTGGACTGGGACACCGAGTTCCTCGACCTGGACCTCGCCGTCGCGGTGGTCGACGACCTTGACGCCGCGCTCGCGCACATCGCCGCGCACGGCACCCAGCACACGGAGGCCATCGTGACGGAGGACCGCGCCGCCGCGCGCCGCTTCCAGCAGGAGGTCGACGCCGCCGCGGTCATGGTCAACGCCTCCACCCGCTTCACCGACGGCGGCGAGTTCGGATTCGGCGCCGAGATCGGCATCTCCACCCAGAAGCTGCACGCGCGCGGGCCCATGGGGCTGCTGGAGCTGACCACCACCAAGTACCTCGTCGACGGCGACGGCCAGGTCCGCGGCTGACCCAGCCCGGCGCGTGGGGGCGCGCCGAGGCGCCGCCTCTACACTCGCGCAACCATGGATGACCATCGTCGCGTCGGGATCATGGGCGGGACGTTCGACCCGATCCACCTGGGCCACCTCGTCACCGCCGAGCAGGCGCGCGCCGACCTCGGCCTGGACGAGGTGGTGTTCGTCCCCGCGGGCCAGCCGTGGCAGAAGGAGCGCGGCGTCACCCCGGCGGAGCACCGCTACCTGATGACCGTGCTCGCGACCGCGGCCAACCCCGCGTTCAGCGTCAGCCGGCTGGAGATCGACAGCGCGGGGCCGACCTACACCGTGGAAACGCTGCGACGCCTGCGCGCGCTGTTCGCCAAGGTCGACCTCTTCTTCGTGACCGGCGCCGACGCGATCCTCAACATCCTCACCTGGAAGGACGCCGAGGAGTGCCTGCGCCTGGCCACGTTCGTGGCCGCGACGCGACCCGGCCACGACCTGCAGGGGTTGGAGGCCGAGGGCCTGCGCCAGCACGTCCGGATCCTCGACGTCCCGGCGCTGGCCATCTCCTCCACCGACATCCGCCGGCGCTTCGCCGCGGGCAGGCCGGTGCGCTACCAGATCCCGCGCGAGGTCGAGGAGTACGCGCGCAAGCACGCGCTGTACGGCACCCCCGGCCACGGATTGGCGGCGGGCGTGCCGTGAGCGGGCCACAGGCGGGTGCGGGAACGGCTGGGCGTCGGTACCATCCGCCCTGCAAGCTGCCGCACCTGCCGGCACATCCTGCCAGCGCACCCAGCCGGCCCCACCTTGGAGACCGCAGTCCTGACTGACACCAGCGCCTCGCGCGCCCTCGCCCTCGCCGCCGCCGGCGCGGCGGCGGACAAGCAGGCGACGAACATCCGCATCCTCGACCTGGGCGAGCTGCTGGGCATCACCGACTTCTTCGTGCTCGCCTCCGCCCGCGGCGACCGCCAGCTGGGCACCATCGCGGATGCGGTGCAGGAGGCGTTGCAGAAGGAGCACGCCCGCAAGCCCCGGCGCCGAGAGGGCACCCGCGACACCGGTTGGATGCTGCTGGACTACGGCGACGTGGTCGTGCACGCGTTCACCGAGGAGCAGCGCGGGTTCTACGACCTCGAGCGGCTCTGGGGCGACGCCCCGATCGTGCCATACGATGCGCCCGACGCCGGCCCCAAGCCGGTGGACGACGACGGGGTGGCGCCGGCCTGGTACGCCGCCGGCGACGCCTGAGGGCGGCGGCCGTGCGCGGGACGACGGTCGTCCTGGTACGCCACGCGCAGTCCCGGTGGAACGCTGACGGGCTGCTGCAGGGCCAGCGTGGCCCGGGCCTGTCGGCGCACGGCCGGCGCCAGGCCGAGGTGACCGCGGCCATGCTCGTGCGCCGCTACCGTCACGCGGCGGCGATCGTGCGCAGCGACCTGCCCCGAGTCCGGGAGACCGCCGCACCGGTCGAGCGCGCCCTGGGGCTGGTCGGGGTCTCCGACCGGCGCCTGCGGGAGCTCGACCTGGGCAGCTGGAGCGGTCGTGAGCACGCCGACGTGCGCGCCGAACACGGCGAGGACTTCACGCGCTGGAGCCGCGGCGGGGACGTCGACAGCCACGGCGGCGAGACCTTCACCCAGGTGCAGGCACGCGTGGCGGCGGTCCTGGGCGACGTCGGTTCGCACCATCCCGCATCCACCGTGCTGGTGTTCAGCCACGGCGGTCCCATCCGCATGGCGGCGGCCACGGCGCTGGGCCTGCCGCCGAGCGGCATCGTGCGACTGGAGCCGCCCGGCAACTGCGCCGTGACGGTGCTGTCGTGGTCCGGCGACGGCGGCTCGCGCCTGGTGTCCTACAACGACCAGTCGCACCTGGCGCATCTGGCGGACGTCCAAGATGTGCACGACGTGCAGGCGGACCCGCCCTCGCGGGCGGCCCGGTAGCACTCGTGGCTCACTGGCTGCCGCGCCGCAGCCCGAGCTCGGCGAAGGCCACCCCGGGGTGGTCCTCGCCTGCCCATTGGAGGGCGTACTCGGAGGCGAACAGCACCAGCGTCGCGCCCTGGGCCGTCTCGACCAGGATCGTGCCGCGCTGCCCACGCAGGGCCGCGGCGTCCGCGGGATCGATCTGGCGCGCCAGCTGCCACGGCGCCGGGGTGAGGGTGATCTCGCAGCCGAACTCGGCCGCCATGCGGTACTGGGCGACCTCGAACTGCAGCTGTCCGACCCCGGCGAAGATGGGCTCCTGGT
>Ga0209587_1000499_pt1 | contig 19196 bp, 18 predicted proteins | sample NGEPerD_2_FD_184512 | JGI IMG/M metagenome (GOLD analysis project Ga0209587, IMG submission 184512) | Arctic peat soil microbial communities from the Barrow Environmental Observatory site, Barrow, Alaska, USA - NGEE PermafrostL1-D... | ecosystem: Environmental > Terrestrial > Soil > Wetlands >... | reverse complement strand
CCGCTCCCACCTCGCTCGAAGAAGCACTGCTGCTCCTGGCCAAGAGGTCGGGGAGCGCCGCTGCGACCCCGGCACCTCGGCGACAGACCCCGCCCCCACCAGGGTTCGAGGCTGCGGCCGACCCCGCACCGGGCGCCGCAGCTCCACTTGTTTCATCACCGGCCGCCGAGGCGCTCGATCAGGGAGCAGCCGACGTCGGCCCCAGAGTGACCGAGGCCGACGCCGGGTCGTTCAGCGTCCGGTCCGGGGAAGTCACCTGGGCCTGCAAATGGTGTGAGGCAAGAAACCCCCTTGCCGAGCAGAGCTGCTCCGTCTGCGGAGCCGGCTTCGGCGAGGTCCTCAAGGAGGAGAAGCCTCAGGTAGCCCGCGACCCGGGAGTGGTTGCCTTGCTGTCGTTGTTCCTTCCCGGAGCGGGGCACGCCTATATGGGCCAGTGGGGCCAGGGAGTGGCGCGTGCCGTCGTCAGCATCTGGGCGGTGCTCGTCTGCTTCTTCGCCGGCGTCCAGGGCGGGAAGGGGATGCTGCTGGCGATCGCCTTCGGCGTCATCGCCTTCTCTCTGTGGGTGATCTCCGCCCACGACGCCTTCCGCGAGGCGTCGGGCTCGCCGGGCCTCGCCCTGATCAAGAGCCAGCACTTTCTCTATCTGGTCTTGGGGCTGCTGGGGCTGCAAATCTCCATGGTCTTCATCGTGGCGCTCAGCTCTAGCTGACCGAAGCAATCCGCACCGCGTCGACCATTCCCTCGGGACCGGCGACGAACCACGAGCCGCCCCTATAGGCGGCGCCGACACCGCCCCCATCGTCCAACGCGAGAAGGCCCGCGGCGGCATCTCCTCGACGCTCTCCGAGCATCGCGATGACGGATTCGCACGCTTGTTGCGGAGCGACCCCGTTCTCGATCAAGTGGCCCGCTCGCAGGCTCGCGAGCGTCTCGATGAACAGTTCGCCGACCCCGGTCCCGGTGACCGCTGCCTTCCGTGACGCGTAGAAGCCGGCGCCGAACAGGGGGGAATCGCCGACTCTCCCGGGCATCTGACCGGTAACACCTCCGGTCGAGCTCCCCGCGCACAGGCGGCCGCCGTCGTCGAGAGCGACCGCTCCCACGGTGTCCACCTGATCGGCCCCCCCAAAGCTCTGACCGCCGCCGGGCCCCCCCGAGGTCGCAGCCCGCCACGATCGTTGCTCTGGAGTCGTGTCCTCTAGTGGTTCGAGCCCTATCTCGGCGGCAAACCGAGTTGCCCCCGGCCCCGCCATCAAGACGTGCTGGGTGCGCTCGAGGACCGCGCGCGCCAGTCGGATGGGATTGCGCACCGCGACCCCGGCAACCGCTCCGAGGGCACCGGTGGATCCATCCGCGATCCCGGCATCGAGCTCGAGCTCGCCGGCCACGTTGAGGACTGCGCCGTAGCCCGCGTTCAGCTCGGGGTCGTCCTCCAGCTTGCAGATCGCGGCCTCCACGGCCCCCACAGCGCTCGACGACTCTCGTGCCGCGTCGACCGCGAAGGTCAGGTCGCGCGCCGGCCGGGTCCTCCCCGAGACTCCACCATGGACGTATAGGCGCATGATCTGATCCTCTGTGGCTTCGCCGCCGGCGTCAACGATCTTGAGTGGGGCGACCCGGTACCATCCTCGGGTGGCGATCTATGTCGTGTCCGATCTTCACGGAGCAGACGACGCGCTCGTGAAGGCGGTGCCGGAGGGCGCCATCCTGCTCCTCTTGGGAGACCTCATCAACTTCATCGACTACACCTCGATGAGCGGGATCCTCACCGAGGTCTTTTCTGTCGAGACCGTTTCCGAGGTCGTCCGCCTGCGCACGGCCGGCGATGTACTCGAGGCCCGGCGAGTCATGGAGGCTCGCTCCGAGGGCAGGGAGCATGAGGTGCGAGCGGAGATCGGATCGCTCGTTCGTACCGAGTACGACCGGGTGTTCGGGGCCCTGCCCGAGCCCACCTATCTCATCCTCGGCAACGTCGACAACCCGAAGACCGCTCACTCGCTTTGTGAGGCCACCCCGGCCGTGATGTGGGCCGACGGCCGCGTCTTCGAGCTCGACGGCGAGCGCTTCGGCTTCGTGGGGGGAGCGCTGCCCACCCCGCTGCACGTGGCCGGCGAGATCTCGGTCGAGGAGATGAGGGTCAAGGTGGAGTCGCTGGGGGAGGCCGATGTGCTCTGCTCCCACATACCTCCGGCGGTGCCGGAGCTGTGTTACGACACCAGAGCCAAGAGGGTCGAGCGGGGCAGCGACGCGCTGTTGGCCTACATCGAGGAGGTGCAACCGCGCCGCCACTACTTCGGTCACGTGCACCAGCCGCTTCTGTCCTCGATGCACATAGGGCGCACGCTGTGCCTGAACGTGGGCTACTTCAGGAGGACCCGCCGGGCCTTCGCCCACCGCCCCGGCGACGACTGAGGGGCGGGCGGAGGGGAGTCCAGGCAAGCCTCATGGCGACCGACTTTCTCCACCTCAGCAGCGCCCCACCGCTCGAATAGAGGAAAAAGTGGCCGCACCGGCCCTATCCTGTTTGGGTGGGACTCAGACGCACGGCCATCGGAATCGACGTGGGCGGGACCGGCACCAAGGCCGCCCTGGTTCACGACTCGGGCGAGATCGTGGGGCGCGTCGAGCGACCGACGGTGTTCTCGGGCGGCACCAAGGGAGCGATCGCCGTGGCCGAGGACCTGATGGTCAAGGCGGTCGAGCTTGGCCTGGAGGTCGAAGCCGTCGGCATCGGCGCGGCCGGCTTCATCGACGCCGCCAGCGGAACCGTGACCTTCGCGCCGAACTTCACCTACGACGACCCGCACATCGCGCAGGCGGTGCGTACGCACACGGGTCTTCCCACCCTGGTAGACAACGACGCCAACGCCGCCTGCTGGGGAGAGCGCGCTCACGGCTCGGCACGGGGATCGGACCATGTCGCATACCTCGGGATGGGCACCGGTATCGGCTCGGGATTCATCGAAGCGGGCCGGCTAGTGCGCGGGTTGACCGGAGCGGGGGCGGAGATGGGCCATACCGTGATCGAGGCCTTCGGCCCCCCTTGCAAGTGCGGGCTCCGAGGCTGCCTCGAACAGTACGCGTCGGGCCAGGCGATCGCGCGTATGGCGAGAGAGGCGCTGGCCGAGGATCCGGCAAGCTCGATCCTCGAATATGCCGCCTCCATCGCCGAGGTGACGGCGGCCGATGTGTCCCGTGCCGCTCATGAATACGATGAGACCGCATGCGCCGTGCTGCGGCGGGCCGGCCGTGCGTTGGCGATCGGGCTGTCCAACATCGCCAACATCTTCGACCCCGAGGTCATCGTTCTGGGCGGGGGAGTGGTGCGGGCGGGGGAGCCCTTCTTGGGCCCGGCCCGCGACGAGATCGCCCGCATGACCCAGGCGCAGCGAAGAAGGCCGCTGCGCATAGTGATCGCCGCCCTGGGGGGAGACGCGGGCATCATCGGGGCTGCAGCGTTGGCCCTCGCCGAGGCGCCGGGTATATCGGAGGAGTGATGACCAATTCCAGCAACGGAGAAGGGGGCCGGAGAGACATGATCGAGCGACGGGACCGGATCGTGAGGCAGACGACGTTGAAGGAATACGCGCTGATCGCGCCGCGCTTGGTCAAGCTGATGGTGCGCCTGATGAGGGACCCTCGCGTCCCTCCCCGCAGCAAGGCCGTGCTGGTCTTGGTGGCCGGCTACCTCGCTTCGCCCATCGATGTCATACCCGACATGATCCCGGGAGTGGGGCAGCTCGACGATCTCGTGATCGCGGCGTTCGCCCTCGATTACATGATCAACCAGGTCCCGGTCGAAATTCTCAAAGAGCACTGGGACGGCGACGAAGACGTGCTCGAGCTCATCCGCAACATCGCCGAGATCGCCGGCTCTCTCGTGCCGCGCTGGCTCAAGCGGCTGCTGCCAGGTTGATGAAGGCGCCCTCTTGAGGGGCGCCGAGTCGGTCGTGGCCCTGGTCCTGCTGGAGTGGGGCGCCGGGCTGCTGGCGGCCGCGGCCTGGACGCAGTCGTGGTCGATCGTGCGGCGCGGCCACTTTCGCGTCGTGGCGTGGACCGGCGTGCTCCTGGCGGTGTTGGCGGGACTCGCCCTGCGAGCGACCGGAGAAGCCGGCCTGCTGATGGCCACGTTCGTTGCGGTCGCTGCGGTTTACCTGGCGGGCCAGTACGTGCGGGCCGAGCAGGCCGGCGTGGTGGCCGGCTACGCAGGCGGGGCGCTCGGAGTCGCGGCCCTGGCTTTTCTTGCGGCCCTGGTTCCTTCGTGGCCGTGGTTGCAGGCAATAGCGGGGCTCGTCTCCGGCGCTCTCCTGCTGGGCGCGGTGACGAACGGCATGCTGCTGGGCCACTGGTACCTGAACCAGCCGGGGCTCAAGACCTGGGCACTGGCCCGGCTCACCACGCTGTCCCTGGTAGGAGTCGCAGCGAGCGGAGTCGCGGGAGTGGCGGGAGGCGGCTTGTTGGCGGGCGCCTCCACAGAGGGTGCGGCCTTCTCCTTTCCCGGTTCGGGGTCGTTGTCGACAGCTTTCTTTGTGATCTGGCTGAGCCTGGTGGCCTTTACCGGAGCAGTCGTGTGGATGGCCAAAAGGTGTGTCGAGATCCGCTCGATCCAGTCCGCCACCGGCCTTTACTACGTCGCCATCCTCACAGCCGGCGTGTCGGAGTTCCTGGTGCGATACCTCATGCTCAGTGCATGAGCGAGCTCAAGCTGGGCGTGACGCTTCCCCAATTCACCGAAGAGCCCGCCCAGGTCGTGGACGCCGCCCTGAGGGCCGAGGCGCTCGGGCTCGACTCGGCGTGGGTCTTCGATCATCTCTGGCCTCTGAGTGGAGGAAAGGAGCGTCCCGCCCTGGAAGCGTGGACGACGCTCGCCTATCTCGCCGCCGCGACCAGCCGCATCGACCTGGGCACCCTGGTCACCCGCTCGACAATCAGACAACCGGCGGTGCTGGCCAAGATGGCGGCCACGGTCGCCGAGATCGCTCCCGGCCGGCTGACCGTCGCGCTCGGTTCCGGCGACGAGCAGAGCAGGGACGAGAACGAGGCTTTCGGCGTGCCCTATTTCGCCGGCAGGCGACGGGTCGCCCAGCTGGTGAGCTGCGCCGAAGTGCTCCACGCGGCTTGGCATCATCCGCCGGTGACTCAACATGACGACTTCGTCGCAATACAAGATCTCGCCATGCTGCCGCGGCCCCCGGCTCCCCCGCGGCTGTGGCTGGCAGGTCGCTCCGAAGGAATCATCCAAGCCGCCGGCCGCCTCGCGGACGGTTGGAACGGCTGGGGCGGCGCCGCCGAAAACCTCGTCCACGACGCCGAGCGAGTACGCGCGGCGGCTGCCGGGCGAGCGGTGGAGATCACCTGGGCGGGCCTCGTGATCCTGGGCTCGGACGAGGCGGAGGCACAGCGCAAGCTGGCCTCGAGGGACCCGAGCTCATACATCTGGGGGGATCCCGCCACCGTCGCAGAAGCGCTCGCCGAGCGCCATCGCGCGGGCGCCACCCACCTGGTGATCACGTTCCCCAACGCCCGCGACCCCTCGGTCTACGCGCTCCTGGCGGAGGGCGTCCGTCCCCTGCTCCCCTGAAAGTCCTGTCATAGATACCCCCCTGGGGTATAGTGAAGACATTGCCACCACAACCTCGCCGGTACGGCGAATCGAGTTCCAGGTCACCGGCATGCACTGCGCATCGTGCGCCCAGCGGGTGCAGAAGACCCTGGGCGAGGCCGACGTCCTCGTCGCCGGGGTCAACCTGGCGCTCGAGCGAGCGACGGTGGAGGCAGAGCCCGAGGTCCACGAGCGAGCGCTCGTCTTCGCGTTTTGAGCGCCTCTCGGTGCGGTTTTCCGCGCTCTGAGGTCCACAAAACCGCCGACGGCCTCACAGACTGACGAGGAGGTAATCCAGATGAGTCCGATTCGGGGGTTGGTGTTCGACTTCGACGGGCTCTTGGTCGACACGGAGAGCCCTGCCTATGCGTCGTGGCAGGAGATCTACTCCGAGCACGGCCATGAGCTGACGATCGCGGCGTGGGCCGATGCGATCGGCACGATAGACGGCTTCGACCCCGTGGCCCACCTCGAGGAGCTGCTTGGAGCTCGGCTCGACGGCGATGCCCTGCGCGCCCGGAGGTTGCCGCGCCATCTGGAGCTCACCGACGCCGAGTCCGTGCGCCCGGGCGTCCAGGCATACCTCGAAGAGGCCCAGGCTCTCGGACTCGCAGTCGCAATCGCCTCGAGCAACGCGGGCGAGTGGGTGCACTCCCACCTCGAGCGCCTCGGGCTCTCGCAGGGCTGGGCGGCGATCGAGTGCGCCGACGGCGACGCGAGTGTGGCCAAGCCTGAGCCGCATCTCTATGAGGCCGTGCTGAGCAAGCTCGGGATCACCGGTGCGGAGGCGATCGCCCTGGAGGACTCGCCCAACGGCATCGCTGCGGCCAAGGCGGCGGGCATGTTCTGCGTCGCGGTCCCAAACCCGGTAACCGTGAACCTGCGCTTGTTCGGAGCGGACGTCGTCCTGCCCTCGCTCGAAGTCATGCCGCTGTCGGACCTCATCGAGTACGCCCAGCGCTGAGCCCGCACCGTTGACCCACCGCCTCGGGCGCGGTGACAAGAGCGGACCGCGGACATCTGCCCACAGAAAACCGTGGGTAAACGCGGACCGTGGACATCTGCCACCCACCGGGGGCCGCGGTCGAGTCCCCGTCTTAGAGTTCAGGCATGTCCGACCGCTTCTACCTCGACGCTCCGAGCCTCGTCTACCGGGCGTTCTTCTCATGGCCGACCACGATCACCGATCCCACGGGGCGCCCGGTGAACGCGGTACGAGGCTTCATGGAGATGGTGACCCGTATAGTCGTCGACCACCACCCCGATGACATCGTGGCGGTCTTCGACGCCGAGTGGCGCCCGGCCTTCCGGGTCGAGGCCTATGCCGGCTACAAGGCAGAACGGCCCGATGACCCTCCCGAGCTGCCCGTCCAGTTCGACGTGCTCGCAGTGGTCCTCGACGCCGCCGGCATCTGCTGCATCGAAGCGCCCGAGTTGGAGGCGGACGACGCCATCGCCACCCTCATCGAGGACAAGGAGGCCGCGGAGATGGCGGCCATTGTGACCGGAGATCGCGACCTCCTCCCGCTGGTGCGCGACCCGGACGTTCGGCTGCTGTTTCCGCTCCGGGGGGTAAGAGACGTGATCGTCTTCGACGAGGCCGCCGTCGAGGCGAAGTACGGCGTCCCCCCGCGCCTCTATGCAGACTTTGCAACGCTGAGAGGCGATCCCTCCGACGGACTCCCCGGGGTGCCGGGGATTGGGCCCGTGCGAGCGGCAAAGCTGTTGTCGGAGCACGGCTCGGTGGCCGGGATCATCGCGAACCTCGAGGAGCTGCCCCCCAAACAGAAGGCGGCGTTTGAAGAGGCGCTCGACTACCTCCTGGCGGCGCGCGGCGTCGTCGAGCTGGTCAGAGATGCTCGTCTCACAGCCACCGAACCCCACCCCCCGGAGCTCGAGAGGCTCGAGGTTCTCGCGACACAGCACAACCTCGGCAGCTCGGCCGTGCGCCTCGCCCAGGCGCTGGCCGGCGAGCGCTGAGGAGCTCCGATCACACGCGTTCTGCTGGTGCGTCACGGTGCCACCGATTGGAACACCGCCCGTCTCGCCCAAGGCCAGGCCGACATCCCCCTCAATCGCAAGGGGCGGCGGCAGGCTCAGGAGGCGGCCACCGCGCTCTCCTCCTCTGACATCGACGCCGTCTACGCCAGCGATCTGCAGCGCGCCATTGACACGGCCCGGCCCATCGCCGCCCTGCACGGTCTGGAGGTCGTGGCCGACCCCGCGTTCAGAGAGATCGATCAGGGCGACTGGGAGGGCGTCCATATCGACGAGATCCGCCGCCGCTGGCCCGAGCTGTGGGGGCCTGCCCGCCACGTCAACAGGCGCCCGGGGGGCGAGTCTCCCGAGGAGGTCACCGAGCGGGCGCTCGCGGGGCTGCGACGGGTGCTCGAGGCTCATCCCTCGGGGACTGTCGCGATCGTCGGCCACGGGGGCACGATCAGGTGGCTGGTGGCCGCGGCGAAGGGCTATGGCGTGGCGGGCTCGCAGCGGCTGCGGGGTCTGTCGAACGGCGGCGTCATCGCGGTGGAGGCGGAGCAGGATGGCGATGACAACATAAGGTTCGGAAGGGTGGAGCGGCTCGACGGGGCCAGTCCCGACCTCGACGACCCCAACCAGTAGCCAACTGCAGCCCGTCCCACCGACCGACGGGTACTCAAACGCGCGCAGAGCGCTACGAGGTACCGATTCCGTACACACAGGCGCGCCACGCGCGATCCACTACCGAGCCGGGCGGGCGGGTACGGATGGTGCCAGCGGCCTCTGCCCCCGCTGAGCGGCTGCTAGGTTGCAAAACATGCAGTTCCGGCGCATCTCGAGGTTCCCGCCCTACGTCTTCTCCATCGTCAACGACCTGAAGATGGCCGCCCGGCGGGCGGGCGAGGACATCATCGACCTCGGCATGGGCAACCCCGACATCCCCACCCCCGAGCCGGTGGTGGAGAAGCTCAAGGAGGCGGTCGACAACCCGCGCAACCACCGCTACTCGGCCTCCAAGGGCATCCCCAAGCTGAGAGCGGCGATCGCGGACCTCTACGAGCGTTCGTGGGGTGTCGAGATCGATCCCGACACCGAGGCGGTCGCCACGATCGGCGCCAAGGAGGGGCTGTCACACCTGGCCTGGGCGCTGTGCGAGCCGGGTGACTCGGTCCTGGTGCCGGAGCCGACCTATCCCATTCACACCTACGCGATGATCCTCTCGGGCGCCCATATCACCGCGGTCCCCCTGGCACTGGAGTCGGATTTCTTCGCAGACCTCGTGGCCGCCTACGAGCGCTCGGAGCCCAAGCCGCGCGTGGTCCTGTGCTCGTTCCCCCACAACCCCACGACCGCGGTCGTCGACCTCGCCTTCTTCGAGCAGCTGGTGGACTTCGCACGCAGCCGTGACATGGTGATCGTCCACGACCTCGCCTACGCCGACCTCGTCTTCGACGCCGACCACGCGCCCTCGCTGCTGCAGGTGCCCGGCGCCAAGGACGTGGGGGTCGAGTTCTTCTCGATGTCGAAGTCCTACTCGATGGCGGGCTGGCGCCTCGCTTTCTGCGTGGGCAACCCGGCCATCGTGCAGGCGCTCACCAAGCTCAAGTCCTATCTCGACTACGGCGTTTTTCAGCCCATCCAGATCGCCGGGATCATCGCCCTCAACGAGTGCCAGACGGTCCCCAAGGAGATCCGGGAGATCTACCGCAGCCGGCGGGACGCACTATGCGACGGCCTCCAGCGCATTGGCTGGGACATGCCGACGCCGCCGGCGACGATGTTCGCGTGGGCGCCGATCCCGGAGCAGTTCGCCCATCTCGGCTCGCTCGAGTTCTCCAAGTTCCTGCTGCGAGAGGGCAAGGTGGCGGTGTCGCCGGGTATCGGCTTCGGACCCTCTGGGGACGGTTTCGTGCGCTTTGCCCTGGTGGAGAACGAGCAACGGATCCGCCAAGCAGTCAGGGGCATGAGGGCCGCGCTGGCCCAGGACCCTCCCGCAGCCTAGTCCCGGAGCCGGGCGGCCCGGGGCCGTCGGACACATCGAACTTTGGCCCAAGAACGACCTATACGGGCGGTTTCGGGCCAAAGTTGCCTTGGCTTGTGGATTGTGGAGCCGCCTGAATGATCAGAGCCAGAGAACTGAGCATCGTCTCAATAGGCGCCATCTCCCTTCCCACCGAAGTCGTCGGCCCTCGGCTCGTGCGGTGGGCAGGTGGGTGCGTTGGACACGACGCCCGTGACGGGGGCTGAACACAGCTTAGGGAGAGGGTGTGACAGGAAACAACCCTGCGAGCGGGTTAGGGGCCGGGCTAACCCAAGACCCTCCGGTTGCCTAGATCGGGTGGGCCCCGGGGCCGGGCGTCGCGGGCCGGGCGCTCATCGAGCTTTGGTACAGAATGCGCCTATAGCCGGCGTCGGGCCAAAGTTGCCTTGGCGGTCGACTTGACGGGCTAGGTGGGGGCCGTCCTCGGTTGCGGCAGCACCAGCAAGAAGGCGATGAGCAAGCCCACCAGGGCGCTCAACACGATCGCCCCGGTCCACAGCTCGGCCGGCCAGCCGATCCCATAACCCACCGCCAGAACCCCGAAATGGGAGGTCCACAGCAGGGCCGGGAGCAGGGCCCCGGCGGCGCACAGGGCCGCAGGCCGGTCGGGTGCCGGCCGCAGCCGCGCCCAGCGCCACGTCCGAGTGCAGACCTCCTATGAAGGCGCCCAGCAACGGTGCGGAGGGCTGAAACTCCCGCATGGCGACGAGCCCGAACGCCACCGTGGTGAAGATCAGCGTGGCGGAGCCGAACGGGAGCCGGAAGCGCAGCAGCGCGATCAGGAGTGGGGTGACGAGGATCACCGTCGACAGCAGAAAGCTCGCAACGCCGAGGCTGATGTTCACGTCGGCATAGCCAAGCTCGGCGGGGGCACGCTTCGCCCACTCGACGAACGAGGTCGTGGGAGTGAGGTCGGTGAACGGCGACAGATAGAGGAAGAAGAAGGCGATCCCGGCGGTGGTCAAGGTCAGCGAGCCGAGTATGGGCGCAAACGAGCTCGGCTGTCCGTCCACGCGCCATAGCGCCCGCAGCGGGCTCGTGCCGATCAACAGGCCGCCCGTGAACAGGGCGATATGGGAGGGGCTAAGCAGGGCGTCGATGCCAACCTCGATACCGAAGACCGTGTGCCACAGCATGTCGGCGACGCCTCCGAGGCCGAACAGCAGGATGCCGAAGAAACCGACCAGGTAGCCCGCCGGCACGGCGTCGGGGGCGAAGCGAGCGAAGGAGCGCGGCCGGGGCTGGAAGCAAAGGGTTTGGTAGACGATCCAGCCGGCAGTCGCCAGAAACCCGGAATAGAAGACTGCATGCCAGGGCGTGAAGAAGGTCTCGAGGCTTGTGAGGTTGATATGGGCCCAGCCATCGATGAAGATGCCCGCCGTCATCCACGCCGCCAGGAGCACTGTTATCAGGTGGTCCCGGGAGGAAAGCTGCGGACGCGCCGCGACCTCTCTTGGCATCGCTTGGGCGCGCTGCGTAGCTACAATCGCCATAGCCCCGATTCTAGAACTGTTCGGTGTTGTGTGCGCCGAGGATCCCGTGCATGCAGAAGGCGACCGCCTCTTCGGCGAGCTGGGGGCGGCGGAAGGATGCCTCTGACTCGGTGAAGTAGACCTCGACGAAGTGGAAGATCGCACCGAGGATCCCGTGCGCCATGAGGGCAGGGTCTCCGGGCGGAATCGAGCCGGCCTCCATCCCCTCCCTTATATGCACTGCGGTGTCGGCCGCGATGACCTGCTGGCCACGTTGCACGAAGGAGGAGAACTCCTCGTAGCGAGCCGCGGTACGGATGAGAGCGAGAAAGCCGGGGTCGGCGCGAAAGAACTCGATCGATGCTCTGATGCCGTACTCGATACGCTCGCAGGGGTCGGAAAGTCCGCGGATCGCCAGCTGCTGGGAGCGACGCAGGGCGCGCAAAGAGCCTTGCAAGAGCTCGACGAACAGCACCTCCTTGGACTCGAAATACCAGTAGAAGACTCCCTTGCCGACGCCGAGCGCGTCGCAGACATCTGCGATCGTGGTGCGGTGGTAGCCCTGGTCGGCGAACAGCCGGTAAGCGACCTCGAGTAGCTGGACCCGGCGGCGGGTCCCCCTCTTGGTGAGCTTCCTGGTCGCCATTGTGCTCCTTGGTCGGTTGTTAGAGTCCCGGCACTATGAGCCCATCCTTCGCTTCCCGCAGACGCGTCCTCATCATGGGCGCTGCAGGCCGTGATTTCCACAACTTCAACGTCGCCTACCGCGACTACGAGGGGGCCGAGGTGGTGGCGTTCACCGCAGCGCAGATCCCCGGTATCGAGGGCAGGCTATACCCCTCGGAACTCGCCGGGCCGCTTTATCCCGGCGGCATCCGCATCCACCCGGAGGACGAGCTCGAGGCGCTCATCGCATCGCACGGCGTCGACGAGGTCGTGTTCTCCTACTCGGACGTCTCTCACGAGACCGTCATGCACCAGGCCTCACGCGTTCTGGCGGCGGGACCGGACTTCACGCTGCTCGGCCCTTCACGCACAGCCCTCAGGGCCAGCGTCCCAATTGTGGCCGTGTGCGCGGTGCGGACCGGATCCGGCAAGTCGCAAACCACCAGGGCCGTGGCACGCATCCTCAGAGGGTGGGGCCGCCGGGTAGCGATAGTCCGGCACCCCATGCCCTATGGGGATTTGGCCCGCCAGGCGGTGCAGCGCTTCGAGAGCTTCGATGATCTCGCTGCCGCCGACTGCACCATCGAGGAGAGGGAGGAGTACGAGCCCCATCTCAAGGCCGGCTCGGTGGTCTACGCGGGGATCGACTATGGCGCCATCCTGGAGCGAGCGCAGCAGGAGGCTGAGGTGATCCTGTGGGACGGCGGCAACAACGACCTCCCCTTCTACGTTCCGGATGTCCACATCACGGTCGCGGACCCGTTGCGAGTGGGCCACGAGACGCGCTATCACCCGGGCGAGGCCAACCTCCGGAGCGCCCATGTCGTGGTCATCAACAAGATCGACTCGGCGGAGCCGGGCGCCGTTGAGGAGCTGGAGCGGACCGTCCACGCGCTCAACCCCGACGCCGGCATCGTCAAGGCTCGCTCTCCGATCACTATCGAGGACGGCGTCGAGCTCGAAGGAAGGAGGGTCCTTGTGGTCGAGGACGGGCCCACCCTGACCCACGGTGAGATGGGCTACGGCGCCGGCGTGGTCGCGGCCCGTCGAGCGGGCGCGAAGCTCGTCGATCCGCGGCGGTGGGCGGTCGGCAGCATCAAGGAGGTCTACGAGCGCTTCCCGCACATGGAGGAGTTGCTTCCTGCAATGGGCTACTCGGAGAGACAACGTGAGGAGCTTGCCGCCACGATCAACTCGTCCGACGCCGAAGTGGTGCTCATCGCAACGCCGATCGACCTGCGCAAGGTGATCGATCTCGACGTGCCCGCATACCGCGCCGGCTACGAGCTCGAGGAGGTGTCCGAGCCGGGCCTCGCCGAGCTCCTCGAGCGACGGCTCCTAGTTCTTAGAGAGAGCCCCCAAAAAACAGGGAGCACTTAAGAAAGGGGCGGGAATGGCTCAAGTGAGATTGTCGGCGATCTTGAGGCGACTGGCGGAGGGCCGCGACAAGATCGATGTGAGTGAGCCCACCGTTCGGGAGGCGCTCCTCGCTCGGGAGGTCAGTGGATGCGAGAAGAGGAGGACCAGATCAGTGGAGCCAGATGAACGGAAACTCCAGAACCAGCTGAGACGCCTTGCACAAGAAGCGCCGAGGAAACGTGGGTGGAATGGGGCCGAAGTGCGTCGCCGGCATCGTCGTCGGCGCGCTGTTGCTGCGTCCGAAGTTCACTAGGGGCTGTCGGCTGGACGACCATGTTCTTGTTCGACATTCGGCAAGGAGTTATCGAGCATCCCGCTACGATAGCGAGTGAGACTCCCATCGCGAATGACTCGCCGCCGCCTTCCCAAGTGGCAACGCCGGAAGGGGGGCCTTCCGTCCTTGTCCTTCTCAAGTTTGGTGATGCGTCGGCCTACGAGAGAGCTTCTTACGAGGGAGTAGATCGGCCGGCCCCTCAACAAGGCAACAGCTTTGTCGGTAGGCTGCTAGCGGCCATGAACCAGCTTGTGAAAGGTCCGACGCCACAGGAGCGTGGACAGGGACTATCGTCAGTCTTCTCTCCAGAAACAGCCGGTTTAGTCGAGAGCGTTGGCGTGGACGAGAGCGGCGCGGCCACGGTCAGTTTTAGAGATTTCCGCGAGGAGCTCCCAGGTCTTTCTACAACCGAGGGAGGCACCGTCCTGATGCTGCAGCTGAATCACACCGTGTTCCAGTTCAATAGCGTCGATAGAGTCGAATATCAGATCGAAGGCCAATGCGCGACGTTCGGGGAGTTCGGCCGCCGGCGCCCTCATCCCCGAAGTACAGCACTCACCGAGCTTGCGCAGGATGATGTTCATTACTTCTCTTCTAAGGGGATTGCCGAGTCTCTGACCGCCGAACAAGTTCACGAGCTTGAGCCAGACCTTGCTCCAGTGCGGGGAGCGCTTCTGTTCAGGGATCAAGCATGGATCAACCCTCTTCGGCTGGCGGCGACACTGGTCCGGCAAGTGGGAAGGATCGCCACACGTACCGAAGGCTTGCGTCTTGTGATCAAGGGAGCGCGCGTCACAGCTGTGGAGACGACAAATGGCGTCGTGCATCCGGGGGCAGTTGTATTCGCTACGGGGCTCGCGCAGGAACCGTGGCTTCGTCTGACTCAACGGAGGGTGAAGGGTCACCTCATCGCAATAGCTCCCGGACCCTTCAGCGTTCGACGCATGGTCGGAGAACCGAACATGGGTATCGTGCCACTTCCGGGGGGCAACCTTGTCGCGGGAGGGACTCACGATGCACACGACGTGTCCCCGGAGGTCCGCCCCGAAACCGCTGCTGGAATCAAGCGCCGACTGGCGGAGCTGATCCCCTGAGCACAGTCTGCACAAGTGACTCACACATGGTGTTGCTTCAGACCAGCCACTGAAGACTTTCAGCCGGTCATAGACCGCATGCCTGGGCTCGACAACGCCTGGGTGACGTGCGGGTACTACGGAACCGGGATTCCGCTTGCGCCCGCTGTGGGTGCGGCATTGGCTTCATGGATCGAAGACGGATGTCGTCCGCAGGAGATCGAACCGTTTTCGTTGGAACGCTTCCACACCGGCTAGAAAGCCGCCACATGCTTCTCCTGACACCGGAAGCCGGGTCAGCCGGCCCTCGGTTCGTCCTTGGCCAGCCGCTCGGCCAGACCCCTTAGGAACAGCCCCACGTCGGTGATGATCCCCACCGACTGAAACGAGCCTCTGTCCATCAGCTTGGTGACCGTCGCCTGGTTGATGTCGACGCACACCAGGGGCACCGACGCGGGCAGACAGTTGCCGGTCGCGATTCCGTGCAGCATCGTCCCGACCACGATGCAGAAGCCCACGAGGTCGTCCCCGTCGCGGCCCCAGATCAGCTCGCGGACCCGGCGCTGAACCTCGAGCATGTCGGTAACCACGTCGGGCAGGGGGCCGTCGTCGCGCACACTGCCCCCGAACACGAACTCCGCCCCGCACGCGACCAGGTCGTAGACAATGCCCCCCTTGATCAGGCCCGCGTCGATAGCTTTTTGGAAGGAGCCGTGGCGGCGGACCTGATTGACGGCTCGGATGTGGTGCTCGTGGCCGTGCTCCATGGCGATGCCTTGATCCAGATGCACACCGAGCGAGGTGCCGAACAAGTTCGACTCGATGTCGTGAGCCGCTACGCCGTTTCCTGCAAAGAACGCATCGACAAATCCGGCCCGGATCAGCGCGCAGAGGTCGGGGCCCGAGCCCGTGTGCACAACTGCAGGCCCGGCCACCCACATGATGCGACGGCCTTGCTCCTTGACGCCCCGCAGCATTTGAGCAACCTGCTCGACGAGCAGAGCCTTGGGCTTTTCGGAGGAGACGTCCGAGGACATGAACTCGAACGCTTGTCGCCCTTCGCCCCGCGGCTTTTCGATAGGCGTAACCCTTATGCCGAGCCCCGCCATCACGATCCGCATCCCGGAGGAGACCTCGCCCATGGGAATTGTGCGAGCGCCGTCATCTGTGACGACGATGCCGCAATCCATCTCAGGATGGGTGACCGGAACCCAGTGGCCCTCGACCCTGACCTCGGTCTCGAGGTTCGTGGTCGAGTAGAAGCCCTCGGGAAAGGAGCCGGCGACGTCTGCCTCGACAATCTGCGCGTCCTCCACCGTGTCGGGGTTCGCGCCGAGATGCTGGAGACGGTCGAGGAGCCGGGCGAGCTCGTCGTCGGTGCCGGTGGTAACGCGTAGCCGGGCAAGCGATTCGTCTTCGTGCCGCATGCCGAGGCGGAGCTCGACGGTCTCGTAGCTGGCGCCGAAGTCGATGATCTCGTCGAGCACGCCGGGCAGCGTGAGCGAGTCGATGATGTGGCCCGACAGCGTGATCGTTTCCGAAGGCATACGCCGACGATAAACGCCGAGCCGATGCGCGACGTGCTGCTCAGGAGGTCTTGAAGAGGATCTCGATCTCCACCCAGCCCACTCCCGACAGCCCCACAGCCTGCGCCGCGGCCTGGCTCAGGTCGAGGATGCGCTCTCCGACATAGGGCCCCCTGTCGTTGATCCGCACAATCACCCCCCGGCCCTCGTAGCTCACGAACAGCCACGTGTCGAAGGGGAGCTCCTTGCTGGCGGCGGTGAACTTCCTCGGGTCGTAGATCTCCCCATTGGCGGTGGCGTCGCCCTCGAAACCGGGCCCGTACCAGGACGCGGCCCCCTCGAAGCTCACGCCGGTTGCCGCGAATCCGTCTGGGAGGTTCTGAGCCGGGCCGGCCCCAGAGCCGTCGGGCTCCAGCACCTCGAGGAAGGCCGCGTCCAAGGAGGCCGCCTCGGCGGCCTCGGCTGCTGCGAGCTGAGCCGCCAGCGCCCGCTCGCGCGCCTCCTGCTCGAGCCTGGCGATCTCGGTGGTGAGTTCGTCGAGCACCGCGCTGCGCTCATCGGTGGCCGCGCTGAGTGACGCGGTCACGGATTCCACCTGTTCCCGGGCCGCAAGCAGCTCCTGCTTCTCGGTGTCGAGGGCGGCCTGGGCCCCCTGCGCTCGGCGCCGGGCGGTCAGGGCCTCGGTCAGAGCGGCGGAGTCGATCCGTGCGATCTCGTCGGCGGCCTGAGCCAAGGAGGCCAGCTCCGACATGCTGCGGGCCGACAGCAGCAGCTCGAGCTGCGGGTTGGCTCCGGCCTTGTAGGCGCGGACCGCGCTGTCGACGTAGCGCCCCCGGGCGGCCTCGTAATCGGCCTCGAATTCGTGAATCGAGAGCTCCAGAGCTCCGATGCGCTGGTCGGAGGCAAGGATGTCCCGCTCGAGCCCCTCTCTGCGGCCTTCTAGAGAAATCAGGTCCTGCTCGAGGGAGCTGAGCCGGTCGGCCACCTCCTGCGCCCTAGTGCGCAGCTCATCGATGTCCTCGGCCGCGGCCCGAGGGACGACGGCGACGCCCGAGAGCAGGACCAGGGTGGCTGCGATCAGGGCGCGCGCGACTGGTTTCACAAGGAGTTTGTCGGCCCCGGCGGGGGCCGGGTTGAGGGTGCCGCTCCGCTCGAGCCGGGCAACCTCCGTGTCTCCGACCAACCTTGAGCCGCCAACCACCTCCCACGTGGTCACGGCCACAAAGTTCGGCCCGGCGCCGGAAACCCCCCAACTTTGAGCCGCCTACCACCTCCGCTCCGGAGCCCAATCGCGCTCAGAGCGTCAACGGGGCCCGGCAAACGCTGCCAAGATTGCTGCCTCATCGGAAGGAGGGAGACAAGAGATATGGGCAGGATCGGCATTCTCACGGGGGGCGGCGACTGCCCCGGGCTCAACGCGGTGATCCGCGCGGTCGTGCGCAAGGGCGTAAACCGCTACGGACACGCGATCGTGGGTTACCGGGACGGCTGGAAGGGCGTGCTCGAGGGCCGCACCCTTCACCTGACCCCCGACAACACCTCGGGAATCCTTCATCGGGGGGGAACGATCCTGGGCTCGTCGCGGACGAACCCGTTCAAGGTGGAGGGCGGCGTCGAGCGGGTCAAGCACAGCCTGTTGTCCGAGAACATCGACGCGCTGATCGCGGTGGGAGGCGAGGACACGCTCGGGGTGGCGGACAAGCTCACCTCCGAGGGCGTGAACGTCGTCGGGGTTCCTAAGACCATCGACAACGACCTCTCCGGCACCGACTTCACCTTCGGCTTCCAGACCGCGGTCCAGATCTGCACCGACGCGATCGACCGGCTCCACACCACCGCCGAATCGCACAACCGGGTCATGGTGGTCGAGGTCATGGGCAGGCACGCGGGCTGGATCGCGACGTACTCGGGCCTGGCCGGCGGCGCCGACGAGATCCTGGTGCCCGAACAGCCCTTCGACATCGAAGAGGTCTGCGCCCACATCCGCCATCGCCACAACCGGGGCCGCACCTTCTCGATCGTGGTGGTGGCCGAAGGCGCCACGCCCCAAGAGGGCGGAGAGACGCTCTTGAACGAGGACAAGGACGCCTTCGGTCACGTCCGTTTGGGCGGGATCGGGGTGTGGCTGGAGCGCGAGATCGAGGCGCGCACCGGTTTCGAGACGCGCGTCACGATCCTGGGACACATCCAGCGCGGCGGGACCCCCACCGCTTACGACCGCGTGCTCGCCACCCGCTTCGGGATAGCGGCCATCGATGCGGTCGAGGCCGGTGACTACGGCGTCATGGTGGCCCTCAAGGGGACCGACATCGTGCGCGTGCCGCTGTCGGAGGCGGTGGGCGAGCTGAAGACCCTGACCCAGGAGCTCTATGACTCGGCGGGAGTGTTCTTCGGCTAGGTTCTCTGCATGAACGAATTCATAGACCTGCGCTCCGACACGGTTACCCGGCCCACGCCCGAGATGCGCCGGGCGATGGCCGACGCCGAGGTCGGCGACGACGTGCTGGGCGACGATCCCACGGTCATCGAGCTGCAGGAGATGTCCGCCTCGCTGCTGGGCAAGGAGGCCGCTCTGTTCGTACCCTCGGGCTCGATGGGCAATCAGGTCTGCCTCGGCGCACTGGCCCCGCCCGGCTCCGAGGTTCTCTGTCATGACGGTGCTCACTTCCTCCACTTCGAGGGAGGAGCGGCAGCGGCCCACCTCGGCCTGATGATGCGCACGCTTCCGGGACAGGGCGCGGCGATCTCACACGAGGAAGTGGGGGCCGCGCTGCGAACAGGCAGCGAGCACACGCCTCGGACCGCGGTGGTGGCGATCGAGAACACCCACAACTCCGCCGGGGGCCGTGTCTTTCCCCTCGAGGAAGCGCGCGCGGTGGCCGAGGTTTGCCGCGCTCGCGGCGTGCCCGTGCATCTCGACGGCGCCCGGCTGTTCAACGCTCAGGCCGCCACCGGTATTGCCGCCCGCGAGTGGGCTGCGTGCGCGGACTCGTTGTCGTTCTGCTTCTCCAAGGGGCTGGGTGCTCCTATCGGGTCCATGGTGTGCTCGACCGCCGAGGTCGTCTCGGAGGCCCACCGGCTGCGCAAGAGATTGGGCGGTGGCATGCGCCAGGTCGGTGTGATCGCGGCGGCGGCCCGGGTG
>Ga0209587_1000498_pt1 | contig 19206 bp, 19 predicted proteins | sample NGEPerD_2_FD_184512 | JGI IMG/M metagenome (GOLD analysis project Ga0209587, IMG submission 184512) | Arctic peat soil microbial communities from the Barrow Environmental Observatory site, Barrow, Alaska, USA - NGEE PermafrostL1-D... | ecosystem: Environmental > Terrestrial > Soil > Wetlands >... | reverse complement strand
TACCCGCATGGGCGCCGAGCGCGCCGCCCGTCGGCTCGGCATGGACCGCCGCCGGTTCCTCCGCTCCGTCGGCGGCGCCGCGCTCATGCTCGGTGCCATCGCGGCGTGCGAGTCGGACTCGAGACGCTCCGATGGCAAGCGTTCCGGCGGCACATTCGCCGTCCCCGACGACCCGGCGGATGCCGATGCCGCGACCGAGGCGCTCGCCGGCGACGAGCTGATCATCGATGTCCAGAGCCACTTCCTCGACTTCGACCTGTCGGTCCCCGGTGGGCTCGGACTCGCGGCGGGGTTCCCCCAGGCTCGCTGCGGCGCCGACGACCCGCGCGCCTGCTTCACGATCGACACCTATCTGGAGGAGCTGTTCCTCGGGAGCGACACCTCGATAGCGATCATCTCGGCGTTACCGATTCCCGGTGACGCGAACCCGCAGTCGATCGTCGAGGCCGAAGAGGCGCGCCGCACCTTCGCGGCGGTGTGTGGCGACGACCGGCTCCTCGTGCACGGTGGTGTCTTCCCCCAGCTCGGCCCGCTCGACGCGGCACTCGACGGAATGACCGAGCTCGACGAGGGCCACGACATCGCCGCGTGGAAGGTGTACACGCACAACCCGGCCGGCTGGTGGCTCGACGACCACGACGCGGCGGTGCCGCAGGTCGGCAACGCATTCTTGGACCGGGTGCGGGACACGTCGACCGACATCGTGTGCGTCCACAAAGGCCTTGGCGGCATGCTCGGCGGACTCGCCGAGTTCTCCTCTCCGGTCGACATCGGCCCGGCCGCGACCGCACACGGCGATCTGCGCTTCGTCGTGTATCACTCAGGATTCGAGACCGGTGTCCCCGAAGGGCCCTACACGCCCGAGACCGCCGACCTCGGCGTCAACCGGTTCATCACGACGCTGCGCGAGCACGACATCGGCCCGGACGGCAACGTCTACGCTGAGCTCGGCTCCACATGGTGGCTCGTGATGCGCGACCCCACGAGCGCGGCGCACGTGATCGGCAAGCTGGTTGCCCAGCTCGGCGCTGACCGGGTGGTCTGGGGCACCGACTCGATCTGGTACGGCTCACCCCAGGACCAGATCCAAGCGTTCCGCAGCTTCGAGATCTCGGCGGAGCTCCAGGAGCAATACGGCTACCCGGCGCTCACCGCCGAGGTGAAGGCCAAGATCTTCGGGCTCAACGCGGCCGCCCTCTACGGCATCGAAGCGACGCCTCCCCGCTGCGACCTTACCCGCGAAGACTTGCAGAGCGCCCGCGAGGCGATGCCCAGCCGGCGGCGCACCTACGGGCCGGAGACCGCCGCGCAGGTCCGCGCCCTCGTCGCGGCGCACGGCGTCGCCTGAGCTCTCGGGTCAACCGCGCTCACGTGAAGCTGCCGCCGTCGACGACGATGCGCTGGTCGGTGAGGTAGCGACCGCCTTCCGACACGAGGAACCGCACCACGTCGGCCACCTCCTCAGGTGTGCACACGTGACCGAACGGTGATCCCTCGTCGAGGGTGTGGATGTCGTCGACACCCATCGCTCCCTTCACCAGGCGGCGACCCATCTCGGTGGCTACGAGCCCGGGGGCCACGACGTTCACGTGAATCCCGTTGCGCCGCTCCTCCTTGGCCAGTCCGCGGGCGAGGGACTCCAGACCGGATTTTGCGACGTTGTACGGCGCCGAGTTGGCGGCCATGTGCGTCGTCGCGGCGGAGGAGATCATGACAATGTCACCTCGGGGGCGTTCACGCATCGCCGGGATCAACAGCTTGGCCAACACGAACGCGCCGAGCACGTGGGTGCGCCACACCCGTTCCATCTCCGCGGGATCCGTCTTCACCACCGATTGGCCGCGGCTCGCGATCCCCGCGTTGTTGATCAGCACGTCCACCGCGCCGAACGTGTCGAGCACGGCGGCGGCGACGCGTTCGCAGTCCGCGACGACGTCGACCGAACCGGCGAACGCGGCCGAGCGTCGGCCCAGGGCTTCGATCTCTGCGACGGTCGCGGCGGCGCTGTCGGCGTCTTTGCGGTAGTTGATGGCGACGTCGAGGCCGTCGGCCGCGAGGCCGAGCGCGATCGCTCGACCGATCCCGCGACCGCCACCGCTCACCAACGCGACCCGTGACACGTTGCGCTCTCCTCGCTCAGTCGTCTTCGAAGCGGGCCGGGCGCTGCTCGAGGAACGCCGCCATCGCTTCGGTGAGATCGCCGTTCATGTCGTGTCCTCCCGAGTCCTCGCGAGCGTGTCTGTGCGCGCGACCAGCCGCGGCGCGCCGAGGCGGTCGGTCCATGCGGCGAACGCGGGGGTTGCCCCGTCCCACCGCCAATCGTCGACCCGTCCGACGTCAGCGTCGATCCGCAAGGTCGCGAGGTTGCGGAACAGCTCGGCCGCATCCCGCCCCTCGGCGAGGCTCGCCGCCAGCTTGGTCGCGCCGCGGACCGTCACGTCCCACGCGTCGACGTGCGCGGGGATCTGTTCCAGGTGGCGGTATCTCCCCAGCACCGCCGCGGCGGACTTGGCGCCCCAGCCCGGCAGGCCGGGGAACCCGTCGGCGCTGTCACCGACCAGCGCGAGGTAGTCGGGAATCGACTCCGGCAGCACGCCGAACTTCTCCACCACCCCGGCTTCGTCCATCACCACGCGCTTGCGCCGGTCGAGCTGCACGACCTGGCGGCCCGACACGCACTGGGCAAGGTCCTTGTCGGGCGTGCAGATGATCACCTGACCCACCCGATCGTCGCGCCCCGCGACGTGCGCGCCGCTCGCGAGCCCGTCATCGGCCTCGAGATCCACCATGGGCCACACCACGACGCCCATGGCCTCGAGGGCCTGCTCGAGCAGTGGGAACTGCCCGTGGAGGTCAGGTTCGATCCCTTCGCCGGACTTGTAGCCGTCCCACAGCTCGTTGCGGAACGACTCGACGACATGGTCCGTCGCGACCGCAACGTGGGTCGCGCCCTCCTCCATCAGGTTCAGCACCGATCCGATGACGCCCCGTACCGCGCCGACCTCGACTCCCCCGCCATCGACATGGCTGGGCAGCGCGAAATAATGCCGGAACAGCTCATAGGTTCCGTCGACGAGATGGACGTCCACGGAGCCAGCGTCTCACACCGAGCCGCGGCCGCGAGACGGGACCAACTGCCCTGGCGGCGTGCGGCAGAATGACGTTGGGTGAAGCCTGGCGTGTGCCGAGGATCAAAGGCGGAAGCATCGTGAAGCTGCAAGAGGTCGACATCCAGGCCGTCGAACCCCACCGACTCGCGCAACTCATCGGCGCGGAACGGCTCGCTCGGTTCGACGAGGTCGCCTCGGCCGCGCGCGATGCGCTTGCCGGGCGAATCGTGTTGAACGTGAACTCGACCGCCGCCGGTGGCGGGGTCGCCGAGCTGCTCCAGGGCCTCCTCGCCTACGCCCGCGGGGCCGGGGTCGATACCCGCTGGGTTGCGATCAACGGCGACCCTCGTTTCTTCGCCATCACGAAACGCATCCACAATCGCCTGTACGGCGGTGCGGGCGACGGCGGTGACCTCGGACCGGCGGAGCACCGCGTCTACGAAGCCACGCTGCACGCCAACGCCCCCGAGCTCCAGATCCTGCTGCGCCCCGGCGACGTCGCCATCCTGCACGACCCGCAGACCGCGGGGCTGGCGCCGGTGCTCAGCGCCGCGGGGCTGAGCGTGGTGTGGCGGTGTCACGTCGGGGTCGACGTTCCCAACGACCACTCGCGTTCGGCGTGGAGCTTCCTGCGCCGCTACATCGGCCACGTCGGGTCCTTCGTGTTCTCCCGCGCCGAGTTCGCTCCTCACTGGGTGCCCGAGGACCGGCTGATCGTGATCCCCCCTTCGATCGATCCGTTCTGCGCCAAGAACGAGGAGATGACGCGGGACCAGGCTGTGGGAGTGCTCCAGTACGCCGGATTGGTCGACGGCGGCGGTCAACCGCCGAACGTCTCCTTCACCCGTCGGGACGGCACGCCGGGTCGAATCAATCGCCACGCCGACATCCTCCAGACCGGGCCACCCCCACCGCCGGACGCGCCGTTGGTGGTCCAAGCCTCCCGCTGGGATGTGATGAAGGACATGCCCGGCGTCATGCGGTCGTTCGCCGAGTACCTCGGTGATCTGACGGGTGTGCACCTCGTGCTTGCAGGACCCAGTGTCCATGGCGTCGCCGACGATCCGGAGGCCGCCCACGTGCTCGACGGCTGCATCCGCGAGTGGCGCGCGCTTCCGCACTCCACCCGCTCGCGGGTCCACCTGGCGTGTATTCCGATGGCCGATGCCGATGAGGCCGCCGCGATCGTCAACGCGCTGCAGCGCCACGCGACGGTGGTGGCCCAAAAGAGCATCGCCGAAGGCTTCGGGCTCACCGTCGCCGAGGCGATGTGGAAGGAACGACCGGTCGTGGCCGGCGCGGTCGGTGGGATCGTCAACCAGATCATCGACGGCGAGACCGGCTACCTCGTGGACCCCCACGACCTCGAGGCCTTCGCGGGGGCGCTGCGCCGCGTGCTCTCGGACCCGATCGAAGCGGCCCGGCTGGGGCGTAACGCCCGCCAACGCGTCATTGACGAGTTCCTCGCAGACCGCCACCTGGCACAATGGGCCAGTGTCATCGGGATGGCCCTCGCCACCGACCTCGAGCCGGCACGCGATCCGACGGTACCTACCGACCAGTAGGTAGGCTGGCCGGATGGACGCCACTGCCCTGATCCAGGAACTGAATCCCGTCGTCTCCGACTTGGTCGACCGCCACATGCGCACGGCCAAGGAGTGGTTCCCCCATGAGATGGTGCCGTACTCGCGTGGCCGAGATTTCCAACCCGACGAGGTGTGGAATCCCGACCAGTCGCCGATGAGCGAGGCCGTGCGGAGTGCGCTCTTGGTGAACCTGCTCACCGAGGACAACCTGCCGTACTACTTCCGCGAGGTGAGCGGGTTCGACACCTCCGACGCGTGGCGGACGTGGGCACAACGCTGGACCGCCGAAGAAGGCCGGCACTCGATCGTGCTGCGCGACTACCTGACCGTGACGCGAGCAATCGATCCGGTCGGGCTGGAGCGGGCCCGGATGCAGCAAGTCTCCGATGGAGTGGCACCCGTGACCGAATCCGCGATCGACGGGCTCGTGTACGTCACGCTCCAGGAGCTCGCCACCCGGATCGCGCACCGCAACACGGGTCAGCTCATCGACGATCCGGTCGGCGAAGCAATCATGTCGCGGGTCGCGGCGGACGAGAACCTCCACTTCCTCTTCTACCGGGACCTGGCGACCGCGGCCCTCACGCTCGACCCCTCCACCGTCGTCATTGCCATCGAGCAGCGGGTCTGCAACTTCGCGATGCCCGGCGTCGGCATCACGAACTTCGCGACCCACGCCAAACGGATCGCCGGTGCCGGCATCTACGACTTCGCGGTCCACCACGATCAGATCCTCGTTCCCGTCGTGGCCCGCCACTGGGGCCTCGCCGAGATCGAGGGCCTCAGCCCGGAGGCCGAGGCGGCTCGTGATCGCACGCTCGCCTACATCGATCGGATCGGCCGGGTCGCCCAGCGCACGCGCGACCGACGCCAAACGTTGGCATCCGCGTAGCCGACTACGCCGCGCCCTCCGAGGCAGGGACCGGGCGGTAGGTCGACAGCGCGAACGCCAGTGTCGCGGCAAATACGGCGGTCGCACCGGCGACGTGGAAACCGACGAGCAACGCCGGGACACCGTTGAAGTACTGGATGTAGCCGATTGCTCCTTGGGCGACGACAACTGCGAACAGCACGGTGAGGCCGCGCTCCAGCCTGTGTGGCACACCAAATCGGAAGGCAACGAAGCCCACCACCAGGATCAGAACGAGCAACACGATGGCCGACCCGGCATGGGCCCGCGCGACCGACGGTAGGTAGAGGTCGAAGCGTTTCGCCTCCGCGTCACCCGCGTGCGGGCCGGTGTTGGTGACGACGCTGCCGGTCACGACCACGACGCTCACCACGGTCACCAGCACCCAACCCATCCGCACGATGCGCCGATCGACCGCCGGACGCTCCACCGCGCCGTCAGGGACACCCGCTCGGTGGTACAAGACGATCGCGTCGGCGAGCAGCAACATGGACAACAAGAAGTGCGACATGACCGCGACCGGATGCAGGTCGACCAGCACCGTGATCCCGCCGAGCACGATCTGGCCAATCACCCCGGCGACGAGCCCGAGGGAGAGCCACACCAGGTCGCGACGATAAGGGCGGCGGAAGCACGCGCCGAGCACCGCCACGATGACCGCGAGCGACACCAGGCCGGTGAACGCCCGGTTGACGAACTCGATCATCCCGTTCACGTCGCTCGCGGATCGGGGCGTCAGCCGACCCGGCGCACAGTTCGGCCACGAGGGACAGCCCAGGCCCGACTCGGTCAGCCGAACCGCGGCACCACTCACGATGATCACGGCGATGAACAACGCGGCAACGAGACTGATGTGGCGGTAGGTGCGCGGTGACACCGCGAACCGTCGGCTGGGTGCGGACATCGGTTCGATCGTACGCGCCGCCGTCGCGCGGGAACCGCTCGGAGCGCCCGATCCACCAGATCTGTGCCCCGGTAGAGTGACCGCCATGACGAGCCCCGCGGCCTACGACGAGCTCGGCCTGTTCCACGAGAACGCGACCGAGTTCGACCTCCCGTACGACGGGCCCCCGGTCGTGCAGCGCGAGCTCATCGAGGTCGCGCCGGGTCGTCGGTTGAGCGCGCTCGTGTGGGGAGAGCGTTCACCCGAGCTGGTGCTCCTGCACGGCGGCGCCCAGAACGCCCACACGTGGGACACCGTGGCCATGGCCCTCGGGCGGCCGCTGCTCGCGCTCGATCTGGCAGGACACGGTCACTCCGACGGCGGCGCCGGCGGGTCGTTCGATCTCGGGGCCAACGCCGCTGACATCGCGACCACGATCGAGGCGCTCGCGCCCCGCGCCGAGCTGGTCGCCGGCATGTCGCTCGGTGGGCTCACAGCGATCGCGCTGGCGGGCCACGCGCCCGCACTCGTGCCTCGGCTGGTGCTCGTCGACGTGACTCCCGGTGTGGACGACGAGAAGGCGTCATCGATCACCGCGTTCATCGACGGGCCCGAGTCGTTCGCCGATTTCGACGAGATCCTGGCCCGCACGATCGAGTTCAACCCGACTCGGTCCGAATCCTCGCTCCGCCGAGGTATCCTGCACAATGCGGTACAGCGCGAAGACGGCAGCTGGGTATGGCGCTACCAGCGGTTCCGTGCGAGCGAGGTGACCGGCCGGCCCGAGATCGCCCCACTGTGGGACACGCTGGGTGCGACCACGATGCCGCTGCTGCTGGCGCGCGGTGCCGATTCCCCCGTCGTCGATGACGCCGACGTCGCCGAGCTACGCCGCCGCCGACCCGATGCGGCGATCGAGGTCGTCGAGGGTGCAGGGCACAGCATCCAAGGTGACCGGCCCATCGAGCTGGCCGCCCTCCTCGACGCGTTCGCCTCCTAGCCCGAGCCGGCATCGGCCGCGATTCCCCTCCGAGGGTTCGGTCACTCGACGCTCAAGACGCGCGTCCAGTGACCACACTCACCGTCGCCTTCCGCGGGTCTGGGCACCCGGCGACCGTCCGGGTAGGTCAGCCGAGGCAGGAGGCGGCGGCGAGGAGGGCGGCGCGGAAGTCAGGGTGGGCGATCTCGACGAGTGCGAGGGCGCGCTCGCGCACGGTGCGACCCCGTAGCTCGGCGATCCCGTACTCGGTGATCACGACGTCGAGCTGGTGGCGAGGCGTCGTCACCGTCGCACCCGGCGGCAGCGCGTCGCAGATCCGGGAGACGGTCTCGCCCGCCATCACCGCAGTGGACGGAAGACACAGCAGGGATCGGTCCTCGAGCTCGTATGTGGAGGCGGCCACGAAGTCCTCGTGACCACCGATGCCGGAGAACTGCCGACCGTGCATCGAATCGGCCGCGGCTTGGCCCCAGAGGTCGACTGCGAGCGCTCCGTTGATCGTCACCATGGCGTGGTTGGCGGCGATGAGGTGGGGTGAGTTGACGATGTCCACTGGCAGGAAGCGAACTGCGTCGTTGCCGTCGAGCCATGTGTACAGCTCGGGCGTACCGGCCGCGAACGTCGTGACCGAGTAGCCCACGAACTCGCCCTTGCGCCGGTTGGTCACCTTGCCGGCCCGGTGGAGCTCCATGAGCCCGGTCGTGAACATCTCGGAGTGCACGCCGTAGTCCCCGCCGCCTCGCGCCGCGAGGAGGCTCACGACCATCGAAGGGATGCCGCCGATCCCGGTCTGAAGGGTCGAGCCCTCGGCCACGAACTCCAGGGCGTACTCGGCGATCGTGGTCTCGATGCCAGTGGGCGGTGCCTCCTCGATGGTCAACAGGGCGCGGTCGCTCTCGACCAACAGGTCGACCTCGTCGAGGTGAATCGCGTGCCAGTGCGACGGTGGCAGTCCGAAGGTCCGGGGACAGTTCGGGTTGATCTCGACGACGAGCAGGCGGTCCGGATCGGCCCCGGCCTCGTGCAACACGCCGACGGTCGCACCCGCGTGGAGTGAGAGGCTGAGGTTCCCGTGCTCGTCGGGTGGTGCTGCCACGGTCGCCACCACGCGCGGTGCCAACCGCTCGGCCACCGGGATGAAGCGGCGGAAGTCAGCCGGTATGAACTCGACGTTCGCTCCGGAATCGCGTAGGAACCGCTCGGCCGGTCCGAAGAAGCCGCTGAGGTAGCGCACGTTCGGTCGGGTGAACACCGCGTAGAGGTCACCGAGCAGCGCGCCGAACACGGTGAGCTCTTCCCAGTCTTCCCGTTCGCCGAGCGCGTGCAGGAACCCACCGGGCTGACCCGGGCCGAGAGGGATGCCGAGGCTGTCGCTCGGCCGGACTGCGGCGACTGCCTGTCCCATGGCCATCGGTTGACGATGTCGCGCAGTCACCTCAACACATCTCCTGATCGGCGGGCTCCGAGGCGGTCTTCGGGCGCGGCTCAGCCGAGCTGGGCGTGGAGGAACTCGATGCTGTGTACCCAGGCCCTGGCCGCGGCGTCTCGATCGTGGGTGCCGAGCGGGTTCTGCTCGTTCGCGAACGCGTGACCCGTGTCCGGATGCACCGTGAAGGTGACGTCCTTGCCCTGGGATCGGAGGCTGGACTCCAGCTCCAAGACAGCCTCTAGCGGGAAGAAGTCGTCATTCTCGGCGAAGTGGCCTCGCACCGCGGCGGTGAGCCCCGACCAGTCGGGTGCGGCGTCGCCGAGCGGGGCGCCGTAGAAGGGCACCGCCGCCGCGATCCGATCGCCCTCGTTTGCCGCCAGAACGAGGCTCAACATCCCGCCCATGCAGAACCCGACGACACCCACTGCCTCTCCGGTCACGCCGTCCAGACCGAGCAAGTAGTCGACCGCGGCGCTCATGTCACGCGCCGCACGGTCCGGCGGCAGCTCACTCATGAGTCGGCCCGCCTTGTCCATCTCGGTGTGCTCGGCGATGTCGCCGTGAAACAGGTCCGGCGCCAGGGCGACGAAACCTTCGGCCGCCAGCCGGTCACAGACACCCTTGATCTGGGGGACGAGGCCCCACCATTCCTGGATCACGATCACACCGGGGCCGGTGCCCGAAGCAGGGCGCGCGACATAGCCGTGCGCGGTATCACCGTTGGCTGAGAACTCGACTGCTTCACCCATGTCACCGACGATAGCCAGTTCCAACGCGGGCCTGTCGCGATCCGCGGAGCACCCCGCTTCGCGTCGGCCGGGGCGTGCTACGACGCGTCGTCGCGTGGCACCTCGACGGACCGGCCAGCCTCCCAGCGCCGTAGCACCAAGTACTCACCCTTCAGGGCGGCGCGGTCCCACACCCCGAAGCCCATGGTCGTGCCCTCGCGACCGATCGCCGCGGGGATGAGCTTCACCCGCTCGAGCCCGGATCGGATCCCGGCGCGAGTGAGGTGGTCGGCCCGGGCGATGCCCTCGCCGAGGAGCCGCCCGAGGTCGTGTTGCGCAGGCACGCCGGGACCGGGCACGGCCGCCGAGCCCAACCGCCGGTACAACTCCGCCAGGAGTGCGTTGTCGTCGGCGACGGCATCAATGAACGTCCAACCGTCCCACAGCCGCGCCCATTCGGGGTTGGCGTAACCGAACATCAACGCCGAGTTGGCGACGACCGGCACCAGCCAGCGTCGCGCGGCGATCGCCCGGCCGAGCGGCTCGGCAGAGAGCCCGAGACCGAGATAGACGACCGCGTCGGCGTCGGTGCCTTGTGCCGCCGCCACGACGTCGTCGAGCCCGTCCACGACGGGTGAGACTCCGGCGCGGGCGACGATCTCGATGTCGAAGGTGTCGCAGCCCGACTCGAAGAACGTCACGTAGCTACGCCCGATCGGGGAACGGTCGTGCACGAGCGCGACCCGGCGCAGCCCGCGGCGCGCGAGGTGGCGGGCCAACACGAGGGGTTCCTCCTCGAGTGAGCCCACTTGATACTGAAATGACCACTCGCTGCGGGTCTCCTCACCACCGGTGTAGTTGATGCAGGCGAGCTCGGCCGCGTCGGCCAGGGGACGGACCACGATGCCGTTGTCGCTGATGGCCGGACCGAGGATCGCGACGACTCCCCTCGCTTCGAGCTGGCCGAACGCCTCCCGGACCGCGTGCGCGGTGCCGCGAGGCAGACCCGCGGCCGGCACATGAACGAGCTCGACCGGTCGGTCGAGGCGGGTCCCGACCGCGTCGAGCCCGAGCTGCACCATCTGGGTAAAGCGCTCCTCGTAACCGGGCTGCATGTGATCGTGCAGCACGCCAACCAGGATCGCGGCAGTGTCGTTGGCCATGACCCGACGGTACCTGGCAGGGTCCCAACCGTGCTCGGGGCTCGACCGCCGGCGCCCGAAGCTCGACGGGACGGGGAAACCATGACGACCGCGACTCACCCGAGCGACATCGACCTCACCGGGCGCGTCGCGATCGTGAGTGGAGCGTCGCGGGGCATCGGCCGCGCGCTCGCGCTCGGTCTGGCCGACGCGGGTGCGCACGTCGTCTGCTCGGCGCGCTCCACCGCGACCAACCCGGGCGAGCTGCCCGGGACTGTCGACGATGTCGCTGCGCAGATCCGCGACCGCGGCGGGCGCGCGATCTCTGTGGGATGCGACATCGGCCGCGAGGAAGACATCGAACGGCTGGCCGAGACCACGATCGGTGAGCTCGGTGGCGTCGACGTATTGGTCAACAACGCGATGACGCCCACCCGCGGCCACTTCTCCGAGACGACCCCCGCGATGTGGGACTCCTCGATGCGCGTGAACGTGCGGAGCCTCTTTCTCACCGCGCGGGCGGTCACACCGTTGATGCGACAGCGGGGCGGCGGGAGCATCATCAACATCTCATCCGGTGCGGCCGACCCCAACGTCACCGGCATGCCGCCCGGCTACGTGACCTACTGCGTCGCGAAGGCGGCGCTCGAACGGTTCAGCACCGCCCTCGCCGGCGAGTTGGCTGAGTGGAACATCGCGGTGAACGCGCTACGTCCGGGCGCGGTCAAGACCGAGATGACCGTGCACGAGCTCGGCGAGGACTTCGACTGGACGGGGTGGGCCGAACCGGAAGCAGTCGTGCCGTCGGTCAACTACCTGGCCGACCAGCGCGGGACAGGGTTCACCGGCCACATCGTCGACTCGACCCAGTTCGGCAGTGTCTGGCCGACCACAAACAACCAGTCCGACGACGAACCGGTCACCTTGGCCTGAGCGGCACCGTCGCGGCGCCCGGACCACCCGACTTCGTCGAAATCCCGGCGCGGCCGTCGCACCGTCGGCAACAATCTCGCGGATGGAGCAAAGCTCGACAGCCGAGCTCGATACCGGGCTCGAGCTGATCCGTCAGTCGCCGGCCGACGCGGGTCCGATCGAGCTGATCGTCCGCCGACTGGAGACCGAAGTCCGAGAGGCTCTCGATCGCGCGGAGCTGGCCGTCGGAGCGGGTCTCGTCGGCGATTGCTGGCCCACACGTGCCAGCTCGTCGACAGCCGATGATGGCCCCGACCCGGCCAAGCAGGTCACCTTGATCAGCTCCCGGTTGATCGCCCTCCTCGCGGGCGAGCCGGAACGCTGGGCGTTGGCGGGCGATCAAATCTATGTGGATCTGGACCTGAGCTTCGCCAACCTTCCCGCGGGCACCCGACTCGCGCTCGGTACGGCCGTGGTCGACGTGACCGAGGCGCCTCATCTCGGCTGCGCCAAGTTCCGCCGGCGTTTCGGCGCCGACGCGCTGCGGTTCGTGAACTCCCCGAGCGGCCGAGAGCTTCGCCTCCGAGGGGTCAACACCGCCGTGATGTCACCGGGCGTGGTGCATCGAGGTGACACCATCACCCGGATCACTTGACGGGACCCGGTCGGGTCGCGTCCCCGACGAGAGGGATCGACCCATGGCTCGCTTCACCGGCAAGGCGGCGATCGTGACCGGCGCCGGCTCGGGCATCGGTCGCGCCACCGCAGCGCTCCTCGCGTCCGAAGGCGCCGCGGTGACCGTTGCCGACATCTCACTCGACTCGGCCGAGTCGGCCGCCGCGGCCATCACCGCCGCGGGCGGCACGGCCCGAGCCCAGCTCGTCGACGTTGCCGACCCGGACGAGGTCGCAGCCATGGTCGCGGACACGACCGCGGCGTTCGGGCGGCTCGACGTGCTGCACAACAACGCCGCCGCGCTCGATCAGAACCGCTTCGACCAGGATGTCGTCACCATGGACCTGGACACGTGGCAGCGGGTCATGGACGTGAACCTCACTGGCCCGATGCTGGGCTGTCGGTTCGCGATCCCGGCCATGCTCGAAGGCGGAGGCGGCAGCATCGTCAACACCGCGTCGGCCGCGGCCTTCTACGGCAGCGTGACCCTGGCCGCGTACGGCACATCGAAAGCCGGTGTCGTCGCGCTGACGCGCTACGTGGCCACGGCCTACGGTGACCGCGCCATCCGATGCAACGCGGTCGCGCCGGGCGTGGTCGTCGCTCGCGAGGCCCAGGATGCTCTCGGCGGCCCGATGGGTGACAGGCTCCGCCGGTACACGCGGGGTCACCTCACGGGTCGGCTCGGCTATCCCGAGGAGATCGCGCATGCGGTCGCCTACCTCGCTTCAGATGAGGCCGCGTTCGTCACCGGGGAGGTCTTGCGGATCGACGGTGGCCTCACCGCGCATTCGCCGACCCACACGACCGAGCGCGATTCGGCGTCGTAGCGCTCAGCCAACCAGAGGGAGATCCGATGAGCCCGGCGAAACCGCCGTCTGATATCGCACCCGAGTCCGCGCTGAGCATCCTCAGCGCCGATCAACGCCGTCACTATCGCGATCACGGTTGGATCAGCGTCGAGGGCTTGGTCGATACCCGATGGCTCGACCGCCTGCGGGCCGTGACCGACGAGTTCGTCGAGATGAGCCGCGAGCTGACCGCGTCGAACGCGCTCTTCGATCTCGAGGCGAATCACCGCGCAGCCGATCCCCGTCTACGGCGGCTCAGCTCCCCCGCCGATCTCCATGACACGTACTGGGAGCTCGCCGCCCGATCCGTCATCACCGACGTTGCGGTCGAGCTCCTCGGACCGGACGTGAAGTTCCATCACTCCAAGCTGAACTTCAAGGCGCCCCGTGGCGGTGAGGAGGTCAAGTGGCACCAGGACATCCAGTTCTGGCCGCACACGAACTACGACCTCCTCACGATCGGCGTCTTCCTCGATGAGGTCGAAGCGGGCATGGGCGAGGTGGGGTTCGTACCGGGCAGCCACGCGGGCCCGCTCTATGACCTGTACGACGGCGACCGTTGGGTCGGAGCCTTGGCCGATAGTGACCTCGCCGCGGCCGACGTCGAGCGCGCGATCTACCCGACCGGTCCGGCGGGCACGATCACGGTGCATCACTGCCGAACGGTGCACGGCCCCGCGCCGAACCGGTCGAGCCGCGCCCGCCCGCTGCTGCTCCAGACGTACGCGGCCGTCGACGCGTTTGCGTACACGGATCTCGTCCGTCGCTCGCCCCACGGCGAGGAGCTCGTTCGCGGCAAGCCCGCCCGGTGGGCACGCCACGATCCGCGGCCGTGCCTCATGCCTCCCACCGGCCCGTACCGCCCCATCTTCGCTGCGCAGCAGCGTGAGGACGAGCCACCGCGAGATCGCGCCTGACCGCGCCTGACCGCGCCTGACCGCGCCGATCAAAGCCGGTGCGCAGCTCTCCGCTCGCGGCCGACCCGGGAAACTCCGGGTCGCTCAGCCGCGTCGGCACGCGGCGGTGAAGTGTGGAAGGAGCCCACCCCAGCCGGCCGTGTTGCGCTCTCGCCGCTTCGGTCCGTCCGCGCCGAGGCGTTCCCATCCGGTGTGCACGAGCTCGAGGCGCGCGGTGCCGTCGCCCGCGTCGACGAAGTTGAGCTCGACGTCGGTTGCGTCGGCGCGATCGCTCCCGATGTGCCAGAGGTACGCAAGCCGCGTCGGCGGCTCCCACACCGTCACCTCACCCCAGTCGATCTCCCGGCCGTCCGGCGCCCGTTCAAAGATCCGGCCGCCAAGTCTGGGCTCCAGCACGATCTCGGCGTTCGGGTTGCCGCGGGCGGAGTGATCTCGCGGCCACCACGACGAGAACCGGTTGGTCCACACGGAGAAGGCGTGCTCGGCCGAACACTCGAGCTCGGCGCTCATCCGGAGCGGTTCGATCACGACGATGTCTCCGACTCTTCCGGGCGGGTGTTCTCGGCCATCATCCGGAAGCGTCCGATGGCGTCGCCCCAAACGCCGGCGAGGTAGTCCTGCACCGCCTCGATCCCCGCGTCGTGAAGCTCGTAGATCCGCCGGGTGCCGACCGGCCGGCTCGTCACGAGTCCCGCTTCCTTCAGAAGTCGGAGATGGCGCGAGACCGCGGGACGGGTGATGGGGAGCTGGTCGGCGAGGTCACGGACCGACCGCGGTTCGACGCCGAGCATCTCCAGAATGGCGCGACGATGCGGGTCACCAAGCGCCTCGAACGGATCCCGCTCAGGTACGACAGCCGGATCACTCATCTCACTCGCCGTCTTCCGCCCGTGCCTTCAGGCCCTCGGCGAACTGCACGAACGAAGGACCGAGGTCGGGCATGCGCTTCCAGATCATCTTGAGCAGCGGTCCCGTGAACTCCTCCCGCATCGTGAAGGTCGTGCCCTCACCGTCAGGAGCCAGCCGGAACACCCGCACCCCGCGGAACAGCCCGAGCGGCATTCCGCCAGTCCATGTCATCACGCGACCGGGCTCGGTGAACGCGACCCGGACGGGAAACGCCCGCCCGGGCACGGCTTGGGAACGGAGCGTGATCTTCTCGCCCGGTGCAATCGTGCCCTGGACCTCTTCTACTCCGGAATCCCACTGCCCGTAGGCAGCACCATCGGTCAGGACAGCCCACACGGCCTCAAGTGGCGCCGCGATCATGGCGCCTGCCTCATAGCTGTGCATCTCGGCTCCCCCGCCTTGCCCACGCGTTGCGCGTACCCGGCCATATCAGTAACCGGAGCGTTACGGTAGCCGGTCTGGGGAGCGACGGATGAATCAGCTCGACGGAGCGTCCGGGATGAGGACCGTGCCCTGGGCCAGCCCCGCGGGACGGCCGTCGTTGGTCACGTCGATCTGCACGACGGCGGTACGTCGACTCATTGCGACGATCACCGCCTCGGCCCGGAGGGTTCCCCCCCGGACGGCTGTGAGCAGGTTCACCTTGAACTCGGTCGTGGCCGCCCACTGCCCACGTTGGATCACCGGGTACATCACCGATCCGAGCACGTGGTCGACCAGACCGGCGAGCACCCCGCCGTGGGCCGTGCCGAAGGGGTTCAGCAACTCCGGCCGGACGTCCAGCTCGGCCACCATCCGCGCGGGCCCGACCTCGACGGTACGGATCCCCAGGTATGCGGGCAGGCCGGTGAGCGCGTCGTCGGACGCCTTGATCCCCTCGGCGATGCGCTCGTCGTAGTGGCGGGGAACGATCGGGTCAGCCACGACCGGCAGCTTGACACAGCGCGCTCTAGCGTGTGCCCCATGGGCCTTGGGGGGCACAACCACGACCGACTGCTCGCGCTGGTCAGCGTGCTGGCGTTGGCCCTCACTGCGTGCTGGACGAGCTACGGACTCGACCACGACAACACTCGCAGTGCGCTCATGGAGTCAGCGATCAGTGCCAACACCGTCGCGAGCCTCGAAGAGGTGTGGCGGATCGACGGGATCGAAGGCTCGACCAGCACGCCCGCGGTGTTCGGCGACTCCGTCTACTTCGGGGCGTGGGACGGCAGCTTGCGAGCGGTCTCGACCAAGGACGGATCGCCACGTTGGACCACGCAACTGTCGGGCTCGGTCATCGACGACTCGCCCCTCGTGGCCGGAGACCGGGTCTACATCGGAGACGGCGCGGGGAATCTCCATGCTGTTGATCGCGCCACTGGTGGGGTGGTCTGGTCCCGAGAGCTGGATCCACACCCTCTGACGCGCACCTTCTCGTCACCCGTCGCGGTAGACGACGTGATCATCATCGGCGTCGCATCAGTCGAGCTCGCGGTACCGCTGCCGGACTACACGTTCCGCGGCAGCATCGTCGCCCTCGACGCGGCGACCGGCGACGAGGTCTGGCGGATCTACACCACGACCAACGACGCCGAAGCCGGCGCCGGGGTGTCGGTCTGGTCCACCGCCGCGATCGACACTGGGCGCGGCCTCGCGTTCATCGGTACGGGCAACACCTACGAGGAGCCGGCGGCGCCGCTCGGTGACTCGCTCATGGCGATCGATTACCACGCGGGGACGATCCGCTGGACGCGCCAGTTCACCGAGGGCGACGTCTACACGATCTTCGGTGACCCACCCCAAGGCCCCGACGCGGACATCGGCGCCGCTCCGAACCTCTTCAGCATCGGCGATCGTGACGTCGTCGGCGTCGGCGACAAGGCCGGCGTGTACGCCGCGCTCGACCGCGACACGGGCGAGACCATCTGGGCCCGCCAACTCTGGCCGGGCAGCCATCTCGGCGGCGTCATGACCACCGCCGCGTACCACGATGGCACGATCTATGTCGGAACGAACCTCTGGTCCAACCTCGGGAACTTCCACGATCCCGACAACCTCTCGCTCACCTATGCCCTGGACACGTCTGACGGGTCGGTCCGGTGGGTACGGCTCATGCCCGCACCCGCCTTTGGTGCCTTCACCTACGCCAACGGCATCGTGTTCCAACCGACGATCACCGGCGCGCTCTACGCACTCGACGCGATTGATGGGTCGATCCTGTGGTCCGACGAGCTCGGCGCGGATCTCGGGAGCGGCGTGTCGGTCGCCAACGGCACGGTGTTCGCCCCGTACGGGTTCTGGTTCTTCGCGGCGCCGGCGAACCCCGACGGCGGGGTCGTCGCCTACCGGCCGGCTACCTGACGACGGAGGGCTCATGTCTCCGGTGTCGCAGCAATGAGGGCGTGGGTGGTCCGCGAACCTGGCCCGATCGACGGCGACCCGCTCGCTCGGGTGGAGCGCCCGGTTCCGTCGCCACGCGGTCGCGAGGTCCGCATCCAGGTCCATGTCTGCGGCGTGTGTCGTACGGACCTCCACCTTGCCGAGGGTGACCTCCCGGCCCACGGGACCGAGGTCGTGCCCGGTCATGAGATCGTCGGCGTCGTCGATGCCACCGGAGAAGGCTCTTCCCGCTTCGAGCCCGGTGATCGGATCGGGGTGCCATGGCTCCGGCACACATGCGGGACCTGTCGATTCTGTCTGCGCGGCGACGAGAACCTGTGCCTGGTGCCGCGCTTCACCGGGTGGGATGACGACGGCGGCTACGCCGACTACGCCGTGGTCGATGAACGGTTCGCCTATCCCCTCCCGCCCGGCCTCTCCGACGAGCAGGCCGCGCCGTTGCTGTGCGCCGGCATCATCGGCTACCGCGCGCTTCGCCGCGCCGCGTTGCCCGCGAACGGTCGACTCGGGATCTACGGCTTCGGCGGATCAGCGCATCTGACCGCCCAGGTCGCGCTCGCCCAGGGCGCGACCGTGCACGTGATGACCCGCTCGGCCGACGCGCGCGACCTCGCACGCGATCTCGGTGTCGCGTCGGTCGGCGACACGTTCGACGAACCACCGGAGCCCCTCGACTCCGCGATCGTGTTCGCGCCGGTGGGTGAGATCGTCCCGGCCGCGCTCGCCGCCCTGGATCGCGCCGGAACCGTCGCGATCGCCGGTATCCACCTCACCGACATTCCCCCGCTCAACTACCAGGCTCACCTCTTCGAGGAGCGCCAGCTCCGCAGCGTCACCGCGAACACCCGAGCCGACGGCGAGGAGTTCCTCGCCATCGCCACTCGCATCGGGATCGAGGTCACCACGGTCGCGTACCCGTTCGACCGGGCCGACGAGGCGTTACGTGATCTTGCCGGCGACCGGGTCACCGGCGCCGCGGTACTCGAGGTCGCGGACGGCTGACTCTCCGATCAGCCTTCGGTACCGGGCCGCCGATAGTCGGACGCATAGGTCGGCGTGCCGAGACCGGCCGGGAGATCATCGGCGGGAACTGCCGGGCCCGCCATCGACCGCAGCGGAACGTGTCCCGCCCAGATGTCGAGCCCAACGTCCTCGGGATCGTCGATCGGACCACCAGAGCGGGTCTTGGCCGAGCCCTCCCGGATCGGGAACCGCAGGACCGCAGTCGCGCGCAGCTCGGCGGCGTTGGCCGGTCGGGCGTCCGCGCTGCGGCCGGGCGTCACCTGTTCAACGATCGCATCGAGCGCTCGGCGCTTCCCGACGTCGTCGTGCACGAGCTCCGCCACCCCGAACAGCACGACCGATCGGTAGTTGGCCGAGTGATGGAACGCCGACCGGGCGAGGACGACACCATCGACCAACGTGACCGTGACACACGCGTCGTGACCCTTCATCTCACCCAGCAGGTGGTTCGCGGTGGCGCCGTGCAGGTAGAGCACATCATCGACGCGCCCGTAGGCCATCGGCAGCACAATCGGCGCGCCGGCGCTCATGACCCCGACGTGGGCGATGAACGCCTCGTCCAGGATGGCGTCGACCACCGCCCGGTCGTAGCTCGCTCGCTCCGCGCGGCGCCGCACGCGTGAACGGTCGGTCTTGTCCAGCTCAACAGAACCCATCACGCAAGTCTGGCTCCCGCGCCCCGATCGCGCCCGGATGTTTTCGCCGCGGCCGACCGCAGTCGGGTTCCCATCCGGCGGTGAAGCTAGGTT
>Ga0209587_1000497_pt1 | contig 19234 bp, 19 predicted proteins | sample NGEPerD_2_FD_184512 | JGI IMG/M metagenome (GOLD analysis project Ga0209587, IMG submission 184512) | Arctic peat soil microbial communities from the Barrow Environmental Observatory site, Barrow, Alaska, USA - NGEE PermafrostL1-D... | ecosystem: Environmental > Terrestrial > Soil > Wetlands >... | reverse complement strand
GCCCGCGAGGCTGATCCCGGCCACGTCGACGCCCGCGAGCACATCTCCCTGACTGAGGATGCGCTCGCCGGCCGCGAACGCGACGAGCGCGAGCACGGGGATGCCGGCGACGATGAGCGCGATCCACAGCCGTTGCACTCGGTGCCGGGTGGGTGGGCGCGACGGCTTCTGAGAAGCGCCGGCGGTCGGAGCGGAAGAAACAGGGGAGTCGGCCGTCACGGCGTGCTTCAGGCTAGCGAGCCGAGGGGCGGTTTCGGGCCCGGCCTTCGAGCCAGGGCTCGGCGCGGCTCCCATCCGGACGCGCGCCCGGCGGTACGCTCCGCCTCGCGGCGGCGTTCGGTCGGCCGTGTTGCTCGCCAGGAGAGGTGGCCTTGCGATGGCTGTCGACGTACAAGCGCTCACGTCCGAGGAGCTGCGTGACCAGACGCTGCGGTGGCTGGCCGAGCAACTGCCGCCGGGTTGGATGGACGCTGTCGATACCGGCGACGCCGACGCGCTCGGCGCGGCGCGGGCCGGCCTCGACTACAGCGAGTGGTGTGTGCGGTTCGGCGAGGCCGGCTATGCGACCCCGACTTGGCCGGCCGAGTACGGGGCCGGGCTCTCGTTGGCGCCCGGTCAGGCCAAGCACGTCAATGAGGTGCTGGGGCACTATCAGGTGCCGCGCCCGTTCAACATCATCGGCATCGGCATGGGTGGCCCCACCGTGATGGCCTGGGGCACCGAGGAGATGAAGCACCGCCTGCTCAGACCGCTGGCGTGCAACCAGGAGATCTGGTGCCAGCTCTTCAGCGAGCCCACCGCGGGCTCCGACGTCGCTGGGCTGGCGACTCGGGCCGTTCGCGACGGTGACGAGTGGGTCATCAACGGCCAGAAGGTGTGGACGACGCTTGCGCACATCTCGAAGTGGGGGATGTTGCTGTGCCGCACCAACCCTGACGTGCCGAAGCACGCCGGACTCTCCTACTTCGTGGTCGACATGGAACAACCCCAGGTCGAGGTGCGCCCGCTGGTGCAGATCACGGGTGACGCCGAGTTCAACGAGGTGTTCTTCGCCGACGCACGGGTCCGCCACGACTGGATGCTGGGGCGTGAGGGTGACGGCTGGAAGGTGGCCATCACGACGCTCATGAACGAGCGAGTGTCGTTGTCGGGCGCCGGTTCGATCGGTGGGGACGCGGTCGGGGGCAGCCCGATCGATCGGCTCATCGCCACCCACCGGGGCACGACCGACCCGCGCGTGCGCCAGCAGCTCGCGCAGGCCTACGTCGAGAGTCGGTTGATCAGGATCAACAACCAGCGGGCTGCCGACGCGCGCAAGAGCGGTGGCGAGGCCGGCCCCGAGGGTTCCATCACCAAGCTCCAACAGGCCGAGTTCAACCAACGGCTGCAGGAGCTGGCCGTCGATCTCGAAGGAATGGGCGCCGTGGCGTGGGAGGGCGCGGATCTCGCCGACCGGACCCGGACGTCTCACCCCGCGGCTGTCGGTGCCGGACCGGGCGCGACCGCCGTGGGCTTCCTGCGCGCGCAGGCCAACACGATTGAGGGGGGCACCTCCGACATCATGCGCAACATCCTCGGTGAACGGGTGCTCGGCCTGCCGAAGGAGCCCGACCGTTCTCGAGAGCTGGCATGGAAAGACGTACCGCGCTCGGCGTAGCCGATCGGCACCGCATGGGAACGAGGAGGCCGTCCGAATGGACCGCAAGCTGAGTCGTGCGCTGCGTCGCCTCGGTGCCACGCCTGACGAGATCGAACGCGCCGGAGAGGAAGGCTGGCTGACGCGTCTCGCGGTGGACAAGACCCTCCTGCCCGGCAGCGGCCGCTACGACATGGGTGAGATCGCGGAGCTGGTCGGGATCGAACCCGAGACCGGCAAGCGGCTGTGGCGGGCACTTGGTTTCCCCGATCTCGAACCAAACGCGAAGGTCTTCACCGACACGGACGTGCGGGCGCTCGTGCGGCTCGAGGAGCAACGGCTGACACCGCTGGCTACCGACGGCGTCGAGTTGGAGCATGAAGCCGAGCCGGAGAACGAGCTGGTCGAGGGGGTGCGGATCTTCAGCGCCGGGCTGGCTCGAGTGGCCGCCGCGCTCACCGACCAGCTTGCCGAGGAGCTCCGCCGGGCTCGGGCGACCGGGCTCTCCGATGAACAGCTCGCGATGGCCGTCCTGGATCAGCTCGACTGGGAGTCGCTCAGCGCGTTGTTCGATTACACGCTGAGGCTCCAGTCCCGAGACATGCTCCGCCGCAAGCTCGCCAACGTCGAAGCCGACACCGCGGGGGCTCGGGTGCTGTCCATCGGGTTCGTGGATCTCGTCGGCTATACCGCGCTCAGCCAGATGATGAGCCTCGAGGAGGTGAGCGCGCTCGTCCGTCGGTTCGAAACCCTGGCGTTCGACACGGTCGCCCAAGAGGCGGGACGGGTCGTGAAGACCATCGGCGATGAGGTGATGTTCGTGGCCCTCAATGTCGCCTCTGCGGCCCGCATCGCCCGTCGTATCACCGACCGCTCGACCGACGACGATCTCCTCCCTCTTGCCCGCGCCGGCCTCGCGTACGGGCTGGTGGTCGCGCGCGACGGTGACTACTTCGGCCCGGTGGTGAACCTGGCCAGCCGGCTGGTCGAGATCGCGCGACCCGCCTCGGTCATCGTCTCCGACGCAGTCCATGAAGAGCTCGTCGACGAGGAGGGATTCGCCTGGAAACGCCTCCGCCCTCGTCGGCTGCGGGATATCGGCCGGGTCGAGATGTGGGCCCTCGCGGCGGTCGAGGACGACGCGACCGATGCCGGCCCGGGCGCCGAGAACGGTTCCGGGACGGACCCCGAGGCTGCGGTCGGCCAACCCGACGACGAGCAAGAGAAGGCGGGATCGGAAGCTCGTGGGGAAGATCGGCCCGCCCGATAGCGTTGCCGTCCGTATGTCGACCCCACCGCTGAGCCTGCTGACCGTGCACGCGCACCCCGACGACGAGGCCTCCAAAGGCGCCGGAACCGTCGCCCGCTACTCCGACGAGGGTGTGCACACCACGCTCGTGTGCTGCACCGGCGGGGAAGCGGGTGACATCCTCAACCCCGAGGTCGACACCCCCGAGGTGCGCGCCGACCTTCCCGAGGTGCGGATGCAGGAGCTACGGGACAGCGTCGCCGCGCTCGGCTACGCCCGTCTGCACCTCCTCGGCTACCACGACTCGGGAATGCCTGATTCGGAGACCAACGGCCGCGAGGACAACTTCGCCAACGCGCCGTTCGAGGAGGCGGTGGAGCGGCTCGTGCGGATCATCCGCGCCGAGCGGCCACAAGTCATCATGACCTACGCGGACGACCGGAAGTTCTACCCGCACCCGGACCACATCCGCGTCCACGAGATCACCGCCCCTGCGTTCGACGCCGCGGGCGAGGTAGGTCGGTATCCCGATTCGGGTGACCCGTGGCAGCCGTCGAAGCTCTACGAGGTCGGCTGGTCCCTCGGTCGGATCCGGGCGCTGCACGACGCTCACCTCGAACGGGATATGGAGAGCCCGTTCGCGCGGTGGTTCGAGCACGAGCTGCCGCACCGCGACGATCGCTTCACGACGCTCGTGGACGTCAGCGACCAGCTCCCTCGTCGCCGCGCCGCATTGCTCGCGCACCGCACCCAGGTCGCGCCCGACGGCTTTTGGATGAAGTTGCCCGACGACGTCATCCGTGACGTCTGGCCGTGGGAGGAGTACGTGCTCGTGGAGTCTCGAGTCGACACGGGTGTCGCCGAGGGCGAGCACGAGACCGACCTGTTCGCGGGGCTGCGAGAGCCCGTTGACATCGCCCTCTGAGCGCTGAGGTGGCTCGTTTCCTCACCCCCACGTGGCTCGACGCAGTCGCGTCGGCCCTGGACGACTACCCGCCTCCACTGGACGGTGACGCCCGCGTGCACGTCGTCATCGGTGGTGGGCCCGAAGGCGACATCAAGCTGGGGAGCTCGGCGACCGCCGATCTCAGCCTGACGGTGCCGGCTACCGAGCTGGCGGCGATCGTCGACGGTTCGCTGGACCCGAGCGTCGCGTTCATGCAGGGCCGGCTCAAGGTCGCCGGCGACACGGGCGCGCTGTTCCGGGTCCTGGCCTGGACGCGTACCACCGCGTTCGTCGACCTCCTCACCGCTGTCCAGGCCTGCACCGACGCCTGACTCTCGTCCCCCTGTTCTTCCCCGCCACCTTCCCCTTTCCCACCACCCCCTCGCTGGGTTTGGTCACTCGACGCTCATAGTGCGCGTCGAGTGAACGAACTCGGAGGGGGGCCGGTACCTCACACCTCGGGTTTGGTCACTGGGCGCTCATAGTGCGCGTCGAGTGAACGAACTCGGGGACGTGGAAGGAGTGGGTGGGGATCAGGGGGCGCGTTGGAGGTCGCGCAGGTCGCGGAACCCAATGGTGACGGCTCCAGCGCGGTCCACGAGCTCAGCGAACGACGGGTCTCGACACAGACAGGCGTGATCCTCCACCCGCGCGGCCCAGTCGGGGTGTGACGCCCGCAGCTCGTCGGTGTCGACTGCCGGATGGAAGTACACCTCGGTGACCCCGGTTCGCAGTCCGAGCAGGCAGCGTTCGACGTCTCGGCGTGACCCGACCCCGGTGACGCGCACGAAGTGGTCCGGGAACACGACGCCGCGCTCTGCCGCGAGCCGCCGGTACGGGAACCGGACCACCCGCTCGCCGCTTGCGCCGGCCATCCGCAGGGGGAGGCTGAATTCCACGGCCATCTCGAGGTAGACGTCGAAGAAGTCCGCCCGGAGCTGCAGCGGACCCATGTGGCTGTCGAGGTGGCTGACGTCGAAGCCCCAGAGGATCGCCCGTTCGATCTGCGCCCGGCACTCGCGCCGCACCTCGTCGATGTCGGCGTGCTCCCAGGTGTCGGCCACCGTCCGGGGGAACCCGCCGTCGCCGTCGAGCAGGCTCGGTGCCCGGGTGATCGGACCCCACCGATACGTCTCCCACTCGGCGTTGAGGGTCAGGTGTACGCCGACGTCCTCGCCGCGGTACTGCGCGGCCGCATCGCGCGCCCAGGGGCACGGGACCATGAGCGTCGCGCTCGTAGCCAGCCCCTGGCGGAGCGCCTCGTAGACCGCGACGTTGGCCGCGCGTGACGAACCGAGATCGTCGCAGTTGATGATGAGCAGCTTGGCGTCGGCCGGGTATCCGAGCCGTTCGGCGAGGGCCGCGCCGGTCACGCGATGCGCTCGATGACCGTCCCGGTGCCGAGACCGCCCCCGCAGCACATCGTCACCAATCCGAACCTACCGTCGGTCCGCTCGAGCTCGTGGAGCGCCGTCGTGAGCAGCCGGGCGCCCGTCGCGCCGACCGGATGGCCGAGTGCGATCGCGCCGCCGTTCGGGTTGACCTTGGCCATGTCCGGCTCGAGCTCGGCCGCCCAGGCGAGCACGACCGACGCGAACGCCTCGTTGATCTCGACGGTGTCGAAGTCGGCCATGGAAAGGCCGGTGCGCTCGAGGAGCCGGCGTGTGGCGTCGATCGGCCCCGTCAGCATGAGCACCGGATCGACTCCGACGAGACATTGGTCGACGACTCGCGCGCGCGGGGCCAGACCCAGGTCGCGGGCGCGCGCCGCGGTCATGACCAGCACCGCGGCGGCGCCGTCGGTGATCTGCGACGACGTGCCGGCGGTGTGGACACCGTCTTCGCGGCCCACCGCCTTCAACGTCGAGAGCTTCTCGAGCGACGTCTCCCGCAACCCTTCGTCACGCTCGACCCGATGGGTCGAACCGGTCGGCTTGTCGTCCTCGCCGAGATCCGGTGCGTCGACCGCAACGACCTCGCGCTCGTAGCGGCCCTCGGCCCACGCGCGCTGGGCCCGCTGTTGTGACTCCAACCCGAACGCATCGGTGTCGGCGCGGGTGATGCCCCACTGGTCGGCGATTCGCTCCGCGCCTTCGAACTGCGACGTCATCTCGTAGCGAGCGAAGTAGGTCTTGGGTGTCGGGCGTCCGAACTCGCCGCGGACCGCGGCGCCGAGCGGAACCCGGCTCATCGACTCGACCCCGCAGCCGAGGGCGACATCGACGACGCCGCTGCCGGTGAGCGCGGTCGCGAGGTTGGTGGCCTGTTGCGAAGACCCGCACTGGGCGTCCACCGTGGTTGCCGCGACGGTGAGGGGATACCCGGCTGCGAGCCAGGCGGTCCGGGCGATGTTGAAGGTCTGCTCACCGACCTGGCTGACGCATCCGCCGATGACCTGGCCGACCGCCGCGGGGTCGATGCCCGAGCGGTCGATGACCGCGGTCTGGGCCGTGCCGAGCAGATCGGCGGGGTGCACCGAGGCCAGTCCCCCGTTTCGGCGACCGAGCGGCGTGCGAGCCGCCTCGACGATGACGACATCGCTGTCCTTGAGCTGAGCCACGTTGGATCCTCCCGAGCGGTATGAGGGCGCGATGGTACTGCCGAGGGAACTGGCTCGACCCGGCGCCAGCCGGTCGGGGCGTCGGTCAGGGAGGCGGTCAGGGCGTCGGTCGGGGAGGCGGTCAGGGCGTCAGGATCACCTTGCCGAACGTCGCGTCGGACGCGAGGAGCGTGTAGGCGTCGCTCGCATCGGCCAGTGGTACGAGCCGTTCGACGACGGGCCGCACCGTGTCGTCGGCGAACCAGGCGGCGGTGTCGGTGGTGAACGCGTGGGTCGCGACTGCCTTCTCGTCGAGCGTGCGGGGCCGCAACACGGTGCCGTAGATGCGGAGCCGTTTGCTCATCACCGACAGGATCGACAGCGTTGCTTGGGCGCCGGCCATCGTCCCGATGAGCACGATCCGCCCCCGGTGCGCGGCGACCGCGGTATCGGTGGAGAGGTACTCGCCACCGACGAGGTCGAGCACGACGTCGATCGGTCCCGCGGCGTCGGTGATCTGGCGGGCGACGGTGCGCGCGTCGAAGGGACTGTCCACGACGACCGCGTGATCGAGTCCCAGTGCCCCGGCACGCTCCAGCTTGTCGGCGGTGCGGGCCGTGCCGACGATCTCGCAGTCGTTGGCGCGGGCGAGCTGGATCGCCGCTGTTCCGACGCCCGATCCCGCCGCGTGCACCAGCACGCGCTCACCCGGCGCGAGCTCGGCCTGGCCGAACATCGCGTCGTGCGCGGTGACGAACGCCTCCGGGACACCGCCCGCGGCCACGAGGTCGACGCCGTCGGGCACTGGTGCGCACTGGTCCGCCCGGGTGACGAGGTACTCGGCCTGGGCGCCACCGCCGACGACACCCCACACGGCGTCGCCCGGCGCCAGGTCGGCCACCGAAGCGCCGATCGCGTCGACGAGCCCGGAGAACTCCAATCCCGGGATATCGCCGGGAACGCCGGGCGGAGCCGGGTAGAGCCCCGCCCGCTGGAGGAGGTCGGCCCGGTTCAGCCCCGCGCCCCGCACCGCGATGCGCACCTCGTCCGGATCCGGCTCCGGGACGGGGCGATCCTCGATCGTGATCCGGTCGTCTCCGGTGGCGATGACCGCGCGCACGACATCACCGTAGGTCGTCGGGAGTGTTCATGGAGCCGTGCGAGGTCTACGTTGCTGGTCATGGCGGCGAGCGGAGATGGCCCAGACGACGCCCCGGGCGTGCTGACGGTCCTGGACGCGCAGGGCGAGGCGGTCCATCTCGACGCGATCGAGGTCGAGACGCTGCTCGCGTTCACCGATGGGCTGGAGCCCGCGACGGTCTCGGCCTGCGCGGGGTGCAGGTCGCGCGTCCTGGCCGCCGTTGCCTTCGTCGAGCTGTTGGCGAGCGGACCGCCACACGCGCGTGGCGCCGCGTTGATCGATCTCGCCGAAGAGGCGCCGACGCTGCACCTCTACGTCGTCGATCACGCACAGCAGTGCCGGCACCGGATGTGGCGAGACCCGGGACACGAGGAGTGGGCCGATGTCGTGCCGACCGGTGGGACCGCGCGACCGGGACTGAGGGGGCGTCCGGGTCTCAGATGATGGTGTCGTCGTCCACGTCGAGCAAAGCCGCGAACGACTCCTCGAGACATTCGAGGAGCGCCGCGGGGTCGGTGACCGCGGTCGGATCGAGGTTCAGGCCCATGTTGAGGTCGCCGCAGTAGGACAAGAGCGTCATGTTCAGCGCGCACCCGGCGCGCGGCCCCATCGGGTAGCTCGCCACGATGCGAGCGCCGCCGACGTACAGGTCCACCGGACTTCCCCGCAGGTTCGACGTCGCGAAGTCGATGGTGTGCGCCTGGTTGTGGGTCAGCGTGACGAGCAAGGCCGTCGGTAGCACCGCCAACGCCGCCGACAGCGACTCCGTCGCGTCCAGCGCCGGTTCGTCGCGCACCGCGCGCAGACGACCGTGCACCATCCGGAACCGGTCGGCGGGATCCGCCGGCACGACCGGCACGAGGGTGCGGGAGGGCGCGAAACGATTCGCGGACGTGTCGGCACGATCGCGAGTGCTGACCGGCATCGCCATGCGCAGCTCGTCCACCGGGCAGCCCAGCCGATCGTGGTACGACCCCAGTGCACCCGCGACGCCGGTCACGTAGAGGTCGTTGATCGTCCCGCCGAGCGCCTTGGCGGCGCGCTGTGCCCGGTCGAGCGGGATCGTGAACATCTCGAAGCGTCGTCCGAGCGACCGTTCGGCGAAGGCAGGGGAGCGTGACGGATCGGTGACGACCACCTGACGGCGCACCGAGGCCGCGAGCCGCACCGCCTCGCCGGCGCGCGCCGGGATGGTCTCGGGGTGGGCGACGAGGTGCATCAGCTCGCCGAGCCCGCTCCGGACGAGGTCGCGGTCGTGTCGAACCGTGTCACGGAGCGCGTCGCCGATGACATCGAACGGAGACGTACGCACCGGGCTCGGCGTCGGACGGAGGATGTGGACGCTGCGATCGTCGGGCGGGCTGTCCCGCTCGAGATCCACGAGGCTCAGCGAGAGCCTCAGACCACCGACGCCATCGGTGATCGTGTGGTGGATGCGCTGGAGCAGCGCCGCTCGGCCGTCGGCCAGGCCCTCGACAAGCGTGAACTCCCACAGTGGACGGGACCGGTCGAGGGGCGGCGAGGTGACGAGCGCCGCGAGGTCGAGGAGCTCGCGCTGGCCGCCCGGCGCGGGTACCGCCATGCGGCGGAGGTGGTAGTCGAGGTCGATCGTCGGGTCGGTCTGCCATTCCGGTGGCGCGAGCCGCAGCGGTGGGGTGACGACCCGCTCGCCCAGGCGTGGGATGTCATCGATCGCGTGCTCCACCTTGGCGCGGAGCCTCTCGGGGTCGGGCGGTCGGTCCAGGATCGTGATGTTCACGAAGTCGGAGCGCAGGGACGGGTCCTTCTCGACCGTCCACATGACCGCCTCGGAGTGTGACATCCGGTCCATCGCTGCCGCAGGCTATCGGCGGGCCGAGGGTGCCCGGGTGGGAGCGACGCTCAGCGGGGGAGCTTGGTGCGTTTGAACTCGTTGAAGCGAGGCCAGTCCAACAGCGCGACGGCGCGCTCGAGATCGTCGACCCGACCGCGTTCCATGAACCGGATGAACACGGCCTCGTCGCCTTCGACGAACGTCGGCACACCGAAGACGTCGTGGTCGCGCACCATCGCCTCGTGTTCGACCGCGAGCGTCTTCAGCGGTTGTCCACCGTCGACCTCGGCGCGTACTGCGGCGACGTCCAGGCCGACCGATGCAATCGCCTCCTCGACGACGTCTCGATCGCCGAGCTGGCGGCCGTGATCGTGGCGTTGTGCGAACAGCGCGACGTGCGCGTCGAGGAAGCCCTCGGCGAACGAGTCGCGGACCGCGATCCCGTATTGCAACGCCCAGGTGCCCGTGCCCCACTTCTCTGGGTCCCGTTCCCACACGGGTGTCTCGCCTTCTCCGACGTGGACCTGATCGAGGGAGAACGGCACGTACCGGTACGTGACGTCGGTGCCCGCCCGGTCGGCGGCGACGACGGCCTCGTGGGCGTTGCGGGCGAACGGGCACCGGTAGTCGAACGTGACGGCGATCTCGCGGGCCATGGGGACTCCTGGTTCCGGCTGGTCTGATGCTGGCTGGGTGCTGGCTGGTCCAATGCTGGCTGGGTGCTGGCTGGTCCAACCTGGCCGCGAGGTCGGGCATTCCCAGCCGGGTCGGGGTTGTTCCGGGCGCGCGGCGCGGCCGGGCGCGTTATTCGAGTGGGAGCACGCGGTGAATGACCCGTCCGAGCGCCAGGCCGAGCGCGGCACCGACGATCACGTCGGACGCGTGGTGCATGCGGACGTAGACGCGGCTCGCCGCCACGAGGGTGGCGAGCGCGTACCAGAAGGGACGGGCCGATCGGGGCGAGTCGGCGGCGAGCAGCGTCACCGCGGTGAATGCGGCCGTGGCGTGACCCGACGGGAACGAGCTCGTGATCGGTCGGCGCATGCCGTACGGCAGGGGCTCTTCGGGCGGGTCGTCGTGATGGCCGGGGGGCCGTACCCGGCCGAACGCGCTCTTGATGAACCCGTTGGTGAGCACTGACTCGAACGCGAGTGCTCCTCCGAAGCGCAGCGCGATTCGGGGGCTGGCCCGGCGGGCGGCGCGGAACCCTCCCACCGCGAACCACAGGAGCGAATGGTCGGCCGCGCTGGACAGCCCGTAGCAGAAGCGATCGAGCGCCGGTGTACGGATCCGGTCGAGCCACTCGGCAACGGCGGCGTCGAACGCGTCGACCCCTGACCAGCCCTGGGGTGGTCCGCCCACCGGCTGGTGGGCGTCCACCGGTTCGTCCACGTCGCTCGGGTCGGGTGGTACACGCCCCTCGTCGGTCAAGTGCTCACGAGGGGGAGAGGAGTCTCGATCACGGTGCCCGGGCCGCGCAGCTCCGCGGCCAGCGCCGGGTCACCACCGAAGGCCGGACAGTACGGCTTGAACGCGCAGAACGAGCACAACGCGGAGGTGCTGGGGCGGAAGTCGTCCTGCGCGCAGGCGCGCTCGATGGCAGACCAGATCGCCGTGGTCTTGCGGGTGACGCCGGCGATCGACTGCTCCGACGGCTCGGCGATGATCGCTTCAGGGGTGGACAGGTACAGGAGCTGCACCCGCGCGGGACGACGGCCGAGCATCTGCTCACAGAGCAGGGCGTAGATGTGGACCCCGACGAGCCTCGATCGCTCGTGCCGTTCGCGCGGCGCCCGGCCGGTCTTGTAGTCGGTGACGACGAGCTCACCGTCGGCGTCGAGCTCGAGCCGGTCGATGATGCCGCGCACCCGGATCCGTTCGCCGATGCGGGCCTCGAGCTTCACCTCGAGGCCGATGGGGCGGATTGTGGTCGGGTCCTCGAGCTCGAAGTAGCGCTCCACGAGCGAGTCGGCCTCGGCGCGAAACCTCTCCCAGGCTGCGTCGTCCAGGCCGAGGCCCGCGAACTCGGGATGGTCGGCCAGCTCGGAGGCTGCGGCGGCGAGATCGGTACGGGCGATCTCGATCGTGCGCTCCGCCGGAGGTCGATTGAGCAGGCGCTCGAGCGCCCGATGGACGAGCGTGCCGCGGCTGGCGGCGACCGACGGCGGCTCGGGGAGCCGGTCGAGGTACGAGAACCGGAACGCAAGCGGGCAGCTCGTGAACGAAGACACGGCGCTCGGCGACAGCGACCTCGGTCGGGCGACTCCCATCGCCCGGAGGGTACCGCGGCCCTCGGACACCGAACGCGGATCCGCCGGCCCGACCCCCGGACGCCATCACCTCGGCTGGGCCATGATGGCGCGCGTGAAGATCGACGGTGGTCTCATGGTGAAGGACCTGCACGGCGTCGCAGCCGTGGCGCGTGAGCTGGAGGACGTCGGCTACGACGGTGCCCTCAGCGCCGAGATCGCCCACGATCCCTTCTTCCCGGTCCTGCTCGCGGCCCAGGCCACCGACCACCTCGAGCTCGGCACGGGGATCGCGGTTGCGTTCGCCCGCAATCCCATGAACATGGCCAACATCGCCTACGACCTCCAGCAGTTCTCGAAGGGCCGGTTCATCCTGGGGCTCGGGAGTCAGATCAAGCCGCACATCGAGAAGCGGTTCTCGATGCCGTGGTCCAGGCCGGCAGCCCGGATGCGGGAGTTCGTCCTCGCGATGCGGGCGATCTGGGCCGCGTGGAACGACGGCGAACAGCTCGACTTCCGCGGTGAGATGTACCGGCACACCCTGATGACGCCCTTCTTCAATCCCGGGCCGAATCCATACGGCAGCCCCAGGGTGTTCCTTGCCGCGGTGGGGGAGCGGATGACCGAGGTCGCGGCGGAGACGTGCGACGGGGTCATCCTGCACGGGTTCACGACCGAGCGCTACGTACGCGAGGTCACGATGCCCGCGCTGGAACGCGGCTTCGCTCGAGGCGGGCGGCGGCGCGAGGACTTCGAGATCTCCGCCCCGATATTCGTCGTGACCGGTGCCACCGAGGAAGACCTCGCCGCTGCCCGGTCCGGCGCGAAGCAGCAGATCGCGTTCTACGGCTCGACCCCCGCGTACCGCGGCGTGCTCGAGCTGCACGGCTGGGGTGAGATGCAGACCGAGCTCAACGCGCTGTCCAAACAGGGTGAGTGGGTACAGATGGGCGAGCTCATCGACGACGAGATCCTCGAGACGTTCGCGGTGGTCGCCGAGCCCGAGCAGCTGACCGCGATGATGCTCGCCCGGTACGGCGACGTCCTCGATCGGCTGAGCTTCTACGCCCCGTACCGCAGCGATCCCGACCGCTGGAGCGCCGTCCTCGCGTCGCTGCGCGCCGCCTGACGCCCGTTTTTCGACCTCGTCGTCGTCGTGGCCGCGCCGCCCTGCCGGGTGCTGTCTCGTGACGGACCCTGGTCAGAGCCCACCGGTGGAGAGCTGGGTGACCTGTTCGCAGCGGCCGTCGCGGATCTCGTCGACCCGTTCGAGTGGCACATTGATGAGTGTCACCGTCCTGTCGTCGGCGTAGGGCTCGAACTCCTCGCCGGGGTCGCCCTTGGTGGCGAACGCCGCCCACGCGCCCTGGATCAAGTCGGAGAGTCGCGCCCCCTCGTCGGTGCGTTCGATCTCGATCGCCGTGATCCCCTCGGGGTGCTCGAACAGGCTCGAGATCTCCGCACCGTGGGTGGCGCCGAGGTCGAACGGATTCTGCTCGGAGAGGTAGACGTAGTGGTACACGTACGTCTGCGGGGCGACCGACGCGAAGTCCAGCGTCGGGCAGGTGAACCGCACGTCGGTCTCCATCGCTCGGTAGCGGTCCAGGTTCGAGTCGAAGCTCTCCGCCGGGTACAGCTCGATGAACGCCTCGGGGTCGTCGGTGAGATCGGAAACGAGCTCCACCAACTCCTCGTCGGTGGGCTCGTCCTCTCCCAGCGTGAACAGCGTCGACTCATCGGCGTTCGATCCGATCAGGATGGGCGTGTCGTCGAGGTCGCCCCGCTCGGCCAGCTCGTAGGCCGTCTCCGACAGGACGACGCCGTCGGACACCAACGCGCCGTTGAAGTCCGCGACCGCGATGAGGTCCTCGTCCGACAGCTCCCGCAGGCAGGCGATGTCCTCGCACCCGACTGCCTCCATGAACGCGGCGCCGTCCTCCACCGCGGACTCCACGGGCTGGAGCCGGGCGCAGCCGCCACCGCTCTGCACGATCGCCTGTTGGAAGAGCCCTTGGGAGCCCGGGGCGGCGAGGTGGCCACAGACAGAGAAGCCTCCGGCCGACTCACCGAAGATCGTCACCTCCTCGGGATCGCCTCCGAACCCGGCGATGTTGGCTTGTACCCACTCGAGGGCCGCCTGCTGGTCGAGGAACCCGTAGTTGCCGACCGCGCCGTCGTCGCTCTCCTCGGCGAGCTCGTCGGTGGCGAGGAACCCCTGCGGACCGAGCCGGTAGTTCATGCTCACCACCACAACGCCCTCGGAGGCCAGATCATCGCCGATGTAGTAGGGCTCGTGGGCCGAGCCGGTGGTGAGGCCGCCGCCGTGGATCCACACCATGGTCGGTAGATCCTCGGCGCCGTCCGGCGTCCACACGTTGAGGCTGAGGCAGTCCGGGTCCGACTCGGGGGTTTCCAGGAACGAGGTGGTGACCCCCCCCTCGGTCTGGGGACACGAAGGGCCCGGCTCGGTGGCGTCGAGGGCATTTGCCCACGGCTCCCTTGGCTGGGGTGGGCGCCAGGCGTTCTCTCCGGTGGGCGGCTCGGCGAAGGGGATGTTGAGGAAGTGGCGGATCCCGTCGACGGCGCTCTCGCCGCCCTGGACGGGCCCGAGCGTGGTGGCGACGAGGAGCGGGTCCGAGGGCTGTGTGGTCGTCGCGTCGTCCGCGGCGTCGTCCGCGGCGTCGCCCGACTGGTCGTTCGAGCACGCACCGACCACCAGCGCGAGCGCGGCGAGCAAGGTGAGGAACCAGCGGTGTCGTCCCATGGGCTCTCCGATCGTTGGGTCGGCGGGCCGGCGACCCAGTCGAAAGTTCACGGTAGCGGACGGGACTGCGCCGAGCTCGGTCGACTCTCGGGTGGCAGCTTCTCGGCCGTAACTGGCGCGGCGGTCGGCGTCTCTCCGGAGGCCCGGAGGACCGTCAGGTGCTCATGGATCGCGTTGCAAGAGTCCTCAGGCTGGGAACGCGGCGGCGAAGTCGAGGATGGAGGCGACCAGCGCGTCGGGGTCCTCCATCGGGCCGAAGTGGCCGAGCTCGTCGAACACCTCGAGTCGGCCCGCGGGGAGGCGCTGCGCAATGCGCGCGGCGAGGTCGGGATCGATGGCGTCGGTCCGAGCACCGCAGGCCACGAGAACCGGCGAGGCGACTTCGGGGAGCCGACCCCACACACCGCTCGTCGAGCCCATCGTGTACACCTGGGCCTCGTCGGCCGGTCGGCACTTCAGCTCCCACTCGCCGTCGTCTCGGGCACGCAGGCCACTGTCGACGTAGGCGTGGAGCGCCTCGGGGGTGAACACGTCGAGAGGAGGCTTGGCCGCGTAGGCGGCGTAGGCCTCCTCGGGTGATTCCCACGTATCGCGCCGCCGCCGCGCCCCGGCCGACAGCGGGTTGTCATGGTGGGGCGGGAGCGACCGGTCGGTGGGGAACACGATCGGCTCGTAGGAATAGATCGCCGGGTACGTGCCGGGCGCGTCGGCCTCGCCGAGCAGAAGCGACGTGGCCCCCTTCGAGTGGCCGACCGCGACCAGGTCGGGGTCACCGGCGAGTCCGAGATGGCGCACGACGGCAAGTGCGTCGGCAGCGAAGCCGTGCCAGTGATAGCCGGCGCCACTGCGGTCGCTGTCGCCGTGGCCGCGGAAGTCGAAGGAGTACACGCGCCGGCCCGCGGCGACGAGGCGGCGGGCGGTCGGCGCCCAGACGCGTCCGTGAAAGCCCGTCGGATGCGCGAGCAGCGTGGGCGGTCCGGTCCCGTGCCAGTCGTAGACCGCGAGCGACAGGCCGTCCGCGCCGGTGACGCTCGTCGCGGTCGGTTCGCTCAAGGGGTCGACGACTGCGGGGCGCCCTTGGCGGCCTGCTCGGCTGCGTGATCCTCGATGGCCTTGCCGATCGCGGTCGCGGCCTGGTTCACGAACTCGCCCCCGGAACCGGTCACCCACTCGCACGACGCGGCCGGTGGGTCGAGCTGGCCTTGGAACTTCGGCATGACGTACTGGGCGAACAGCTCGTAGGACCGCTTGGTCGCTTCGGGGGTGGCCCAATCGTTACCGAAGAACAAGAACGTGCCGAACCCACCGTTGCTGGACTCGATGAGCTCTTCGATGCGGGCGATGGCTTCGTCGGGCGTTCCGATCACCGCGAAGCCCGACTCCTTGTTGTTCTCGATGATCTCTTTCGGCGTATCACCCTGCACTGGTCCTGCGGGAAGGACGTGGGTGAAGTAACGCGAGAACTCCGCGATGCCGTACTCGACCTCGCGCTCGGCCTGTTCGCGGGTCTCGGCGAGGTGCATGGGTCCGACGAGGCGCCACTTCGACCGGTCGGCGACGTGGCCGTGCTCGATGGAGATCTCCTCCCAGAGGTTCCAGTGGTGGCTGAGCATGTCCATGCCCTGCTTGACGGTGGCCGCGATCGACAACAGCCCGACGCCGTGCTTGCCCGCGGCGCGGGCACCGGTCGGGGAGAACGACGCCGCGACCGCGATGTCGAAGCAGGGGTCGGAGTAGGGGCGCAGCTGCAGGCGCGCGTCGCGCAGCACGAAGCCCTCGGTCTCCATCGTGACGGTCTCACCGGCGAGCAGCGCCATGATCGCGTCCATGCCCTGCTCCATACGGGGCCGCTGGCGGTCGGACGGGATGCCGAGCATGTGTGCGTCCGAGGTGAGCTGGCCGGGTCCGATGCCGAGCATGGCCCGCCCGCGGGTGAGGTGGTCGAGCAGCACCATGCGGTCCGCGAGCATCAGGGGCTGGTGATAGGGCAGTGAGCTGACGCCCGTACCGAGCTTGATGTGGCGGGTCCGTTCGGCGGCGACGGCGATGAAGACCTCGGGTGAGGCGATGATCTCGTAGCCGGCGGAGTGGTGCTCGCCGATCCAGGCCTCGTCGAACCCGAGGGCATCGAGATGCTGGATCAGCTCGAGGTCCCGCTCGAGCGCCAGCGTCGGGTTCTGACCGACGGGGTGGAAGGGGGCCATGAAGATTCCGAAGCGCATGGCGTGAGCCTAGGACGACGCTTGACCGCGCGGTCAAGACGGTGCGAGCGTCGCGCCATGAGCGATGCCATGACGAAGTGGGAGAGTCGGGGACGCCGCCTCGCGACCGCGACCGCGGCCGGGAACGTGTTCGTGATCGACGAGCCGGGCAGTGGTTCGGGGGCTGGTTCGGGAGCTGGTTCGCGCGGCGCCTCGGGGCGCGATCCGATCCTCGTGCTGCACGGGTTCCCGACCTGCTCCTACGACTGGGCCCCGGTGCTGGACGTCCTCACCGATCACGGACGCACGGTGCTTCTCGACCTCCCGGGCTACGGCCTCTCGGACAAGCCCGACCGGGCGTATTCGCTGTTCGACCAGGCCGACACCGTCGAAGCCGTGGCCGGCGAGCTCGGACTCACCTCGGTGGTGTTGGTCTCCCACGACATGGGGGATTCGGTCGGAGGCGAGCTCCTCGCCCGCGACCTCGACGGTGAGCTCGGCTTCTCGGTGTCGGGTCGCGTCGTGACGAACGGCTCGATCTACCTGGAGCTCGCGCAGCTCACCGACGGCCAGAAGCTCCTCGAGTCGCTCCCCGACGCCGCGCTCGCCGAGGATGCCGGGCTTGGCGCCGACGGGCTCGTGGCCGCGCTGCGGGCAACGCTCGCTCCCGGCTCCACGGGTGCCGACGCCGAGCTCGCGACCTCGGCCGAGATGATCGTGCGAGCCGGCGGGAACCGGCTCCTCCCCCGTCTGATCCGGTATCTCAGCCAACGGCGCGAGCACGAGACGCGTTGGACCGGTGCCATCGAGGCCCACCCGGCGCCGTTGGCGATCCTGTGGGGCGAGCTCGACCCGATCGCGGTGTACCCGATGGCGGAGCGGCTGCACGCCGCTCGGCCCGATTCATTGCTGACCCGGCTGGACGGCCTGGGCCACTACCCGATGTTGGAGGATCCGGCCCGTTTCGGGGCTGCGCTCACCGATGCGTTCAGGTTCTTGGCTGATTCTTGAGCTTCCCCCATCTCGGCCTCAGGAGGGGTCGAGATGCTGGTCCCGTTCCCGCAACCGGCGGGATCACCCAGCAGAAGGGAAGCTCCCATGAAGCGCAGACTTGTTGCGACTGCCGCGGCAGCCTCGCTGCTCGTCGGCTCGGCCGCCGGTGCAGTGATCGTTGTCCCGGGTCTGGCCGGCGCGGCCAGCCACGACACCGAGGTCACGGCCGAGGCCCAGGACGGTCGACCCGATCCGACCGAGAAGATCCGGGAGGCGCTCCAAGGCCTCGTGGACGACGACACCATCAACGCGTCGCAGGCTGACGCGGTGGCTTCCACCCTGGCCGAGTCGGCCCCGCGTGGCGGTCCCGGAGGCGGACATCACCGTGGTGGCGGTCTTGAAGGCGTGGCCGAGGCGATCGGCATCGACGCCGACGCCCTCAAGGAAGCGCTGCAGTCGGGTCAGACCATCGCCGAGGTTGCCGAGGCGAACGGTGTCGACCCGCAGGTCGTCGTCGACGCGATGGTCGCGGGCATCAGCGAGAAGCTCGACCAGGCCGTCGAGTCCGGTCGGCTGACCCAGGAAGAGGCCGACCAGCGCAAGGCCGAAGCGCCCGAGCGCGTCGCGGCACGGGTCAACGGCGAACGTCCCGAGGGTGGCCCGGGACGCGGTCCGGGACCCGGTAGTGACGACGGGCCGGTCGAGCCCAGCTCGACCCCCGCTACCTGATGTTGCCCGCCGGCGCTGCCTGTTCTTCGAGGCGGCGCCGGCGGTCGCGTCAGCCGGTCAGGCTCGCTCGCGCTCGATCCAGGCGTCGAGAGCGGGACCTGACTCGAACGATGTGATGAGCGCGTAGCGCGGCCCGGCCCCGTTGTGCACGACGACGTGCCAGAGGCGTTGGGTGTCGACCACGAAGCGGGCCCCCCGGTGCAAGGGCACCCGCGTCTCGGTCGTCCGGTCGGGGAGACCGTCGGCGCCGCACTCCATGAGCAGCATGTAGCTCTCCGGGTTGTCGGTCAGCTCGACCCAGGATCGGACCACCCACCCGTGCTGGTCGGGGTTGAAGCGGTTGTTGTCATCGCGGTGGAAAGACCGCAGGGCCGCGTCGTGGTCTTGTGGTTCGAGCTTGATGATCCGAACCCGCCCGAAGTTGGCGCCCACGTCGTCCACGTAGCGGCGGAGCGTGGGGGACCGGTCGGCGTTGCTCGTGAAGATAGCGTCCTTGTCGGGGTGCTCTTGCTCCTTGCTCCAAAAGCCCCGGCAATTGAGCTCGCCGTCGGCGGTCGCGAGTGGTGCGAAGTTCGTGTCACCCCCGCTCTTCCAGTCCATGTACTCGAGGTCGACGAACTCCGACTCCGGTACCGGCTCGGGCATGTCGCGCAGCGCCACGAAGCCCGTGTCGGCGAGGGCCGCGGGTCGAGGGTGCGGTGTGTCTAGCGGGACCTCGACCGACCAGTGTTCCTGCGTGGGCCAGAACGTGGTCGTCATGCCGCCAAGTGTAGGGACGGTTCACACCTCAGCTGCGGCTCGGCCCGCAAGATGTAACCAAGGTCCCGGTCTCGCCGACCCCCGCCCGTTGGTGCGTTCAGGGGGGTCTCTGACTACCACGAGTGCATCCACGGGTCGGGGTGAGCACGAGCGCGGGTGGGGGTCGGCGAGACCGGGACCTTGGTTACATCTTGCGGGCCGAGCCGCAGCTGAGG
>Ga0209587_1000495_pt1 | contig 19300 bp, 20 predicted proteins | sample NGEPerD_2_FD_184512 | JGI IMG/M metagenome (GOLD analysis project Ga0209587, IMG submission 184512) | Arctic peat soil microbial communities from the Barrow Environmental Observatory site, Barrow, Alaska, USA - NGEE PermafrostL1-D... | ecosystem: Environmental > Terrestrial > Soil > Wetlands >... | reverse complement strand
GCCGAGAACGTCTCGGTGAAGTAGTGCACCATCACCATGCCGGAGAAGATGTGGATCGGGAAGTTCTCCACTCCGCGCTGCAGATCGAAGACGTAACCGATGACGAAGAAGTAGGCGCAGAACCGTACGGCGGGTTGCACGTAGGACCAGAACAGTCCCAGTACCGATCCCTGGTAGCGGGCTCTCAGCTCCTTGCGGACCAACAGCCTGAGCAGATAGCGCTGGCGGAAGACGTTGTGCAGGCCACCGAAGTCACCAGGTGGCTGCAGCGGCTCGTCGGGGACCCGGTTGGGGTCGGCAACATGGGTTGTCACGAAGCGTCCTCGCCCTACTCGTCTACTCCGCCGCTGACCAGCGCCTCGCCCTGCGCGAAGTGCGGCCTCAGCTTGTTCTCGAACATCGATAGCGCCGAGCCGATCGCCATGTGCATGTCGAGGTACTTGTACGTCCCCAGACGCCCGCCGAACAGGACGTCGGGCTCCTGCTTGGCCAGGTCGCGGTACGCGAACAGCTTCGCCCGGTCCTCGGCGGTGTTGACCGGGTAGTACGGCTCGTCTCCGGACTCCGCGAAGCGGGAGAATTCCCGCATGATCACGGTCTTGTCGCTCGGGTAGTGCCTGCGCTCCGGATGAAAGTGGCGCGGCTCGATGATCCGGGTGTACGGGACGTCCTCGTCGGCGTAGTTCATCACCGGCGTGCCCTGGAAGTCGCCAACGTTCTTCACCTCGCGCTCGAAGTCGATGGTCCGCCAGGAGAGCTCACCTGCGGAGTTGCCGAAGTAGGCGTCGATCGGTCCCGTGTAGACCACAGGTACGTTGCCCCGGATGTCGTCGCGACGGTCGAAGAAGTCGGTCTCGAGCTGGACCTCGATGTTCGGGTGGTCGGCCATCTTCGACAGCCACGCCGTGTAGCCCTCGACCGGGAGGCCTTCGTAGGTGTCGTTGAAGTAGCGGTTGTCGAAGTTGTAGCGGACCGGAAGGCGGGAGATGATCGCCGGGTCGAGCTCCTTCGGGTCGGTCTGCCACTGCTTCTTCGTATAGCCGCGGACGAACGCTTCGTAGAGCGGTCGGCCGATCAGAGAGATGCCCTTCTCCTCGAGGTTGGCCGCGTCGGCACTGTCGATCTCACCGGCCTGCTCGGCGACGAGCGCGCGGGCTTCGTCCGGGCTCATCGCCTTGCCGAAGTACTCGCAGATCGTGGCCAGGTTCACCGGCATCGGGAACACCTTGCCGTCGAAGATCGTGAAGACGCGGTGCTGGTACGGCGTGAACGCGGTGAACCGGGTGACGTAGTCCCATACCTTCTGGTTCGAGGTGTGGAACAGGTGCGCGCCGTACACGTGCACCTCGATGCCTGTCTCGGGGTCGGGCTCGCTGTAGGCGTTGCCGCCGATGTGGTGGCGACGGTCGAGGACGAGGACCTTGAGGCCAAGCTCGTTCGCGCACCGTTCGGCGATCGTCAGTCCGAAGAAACCAGATCCGACGATCACGAGATCAAGGTTCACGCATCACTCCTACAGAGGGGGCAGGGGAAGTCTAACTACCCGGCCGCGAGCCACGGTTGGCGATCAGGCATCGGTAGGCGATCCTACGCAGCGGTTCGGGGATGAGCCGGTAGCCACCCCGCACTACGACGTTGCGGAGATACTGCCCGCGCGTGGTGATGCCGAGAGCCCGGAACCGGTGTTGCAGGGCGAGCTCGGAGCGGAGTAGCGCTGCGCCACCTCGTCGTGCGTACGCGCCGGCTCCGACCCGGTAGTAGACCAACGGGTCAGCAAGGTTGGCCGGACGCGCCCCTGCCGCCACCATCCGGGTGAACAGCAGGTAGTCCTCCATCAGTGCCATGTCCGAGTAGCCACCCGCAGCCAGCACCGCGCTCTTGCGGTAGACGATGGTCGGGTGGTTGAAGGGGTCTCGGAAAGCGATCACCCGGCGGATCTCGTCCGGGTCGACGGGCGGCGTACGCCGGCCCACCACGTCGTCGATGGAGGTGCCGAACTCCAGTAGGCCGGAGCCGACGATGTCGGCCCCCTGCTCGACGAGCGGTAGCTGCCTCTCGAACCGGTCCGGACGGCTCACGTCGTCGGCGTCCATCCGAGCCACGATCTCGTGGACGCACGCCGCCAGGCCACGGTCCAACGCGGGCCCCAGCCCGGCGTTGTGCTCGAGGAGGATGTGATGGACCGGAACGGGGCTGGTTGCGACAAGCTCCCCGATCGTGACCTCGAGCGCGTCCGGGACAGGCCCGTCCTGCACCAGCACCACCTGGTCGGGAGGCCGTGTCTGCCGCTGGACGCTGGACTCGAAGGCGAGCCGGAGAAAGTGTGGGGAGTCCCCCGCATAGGTGGGGATGAGAAGGCTGAACTTCTGCCGGGGCTGGTCACGCGCGGGAGGTGGCTGCCGGTCGCGGCTGCCGGTCCAGCCCGCTGCCCGAAGCACTTCGGCGTTCGTGCGGGGTGCGTGCGCGAGGCCCGCCCAGATGCCCTTCCTCAAGCCACCCGCCAGGGTCCGCCTGTCCCGCGACGCCCCGAACGTCCTGGCCCAACGGCGAAGGGTTGAGCCACCGTAGAGCACCTTCTCCGGTGGGCTGAGCGCGGTGCTGCGGGCGAAGACCCATAGCTTGTTGCGCACCTCGTAGAAGAACCGCTCACCCGGGTCCGCGTCGGCGCCACCGAACACCTTCGTCTTGTGCACCACGACACTGGCCGGGCAGTGCAGGCCGACTCGACCACGGATCAAGCGGGTGGTGTACTCGAAGTCGTCGTTCCACAAGAAGTAGTCGGCGATCGGGAGTCCCCGCTCCCGGATCGTGGTCGCGTCGCACATGGCGGAGACGAAGGAGGCCGAGCGGATCGGCGTACACGCCACCTCCGATGCCGCCCGCAGCTCCGCCGGCGAAGCGCCCGGTTTCGTGCGTGCGGTGTTCATCGGGTGGAGACGGCCATCGGTCCAGACCACCTTGCTCGCGAGCACGCTGGGACGGCGACCGGTGACCGGCGGGTAGGACAGCCAGGCGTCCATCAGGGCACCCGCGGCTGCTGGCCGGGGCACCGTGTCGTCGTCGAGCAGCCACACCAGATCGGGCTCGAAGCTCAGCGCCCGGTCGATGCCGACGGCGAAACCGCCGGCACCACCGGTGTTCTCGGTCAGGGACACCCGATCGAGGTGCGGGTAGTCGGCACGAAGCATCTCGCTGGTGCCGTCCGTGGAGGCGTTGTCGACGACGACGACCTCGACCGGGGGTTGCGTCTGGTTCTCGATCGCCGCAAGCGACTCGCGCAGGAGGTCGCGCCGGTTCCAGCTGACAACGACGGCAACGACCCGGGGGAACACGGGCACGACCTTATCCGGGGCTCCTGACGTATCTGCGGGTCATTTTCGGATCCTGCCGGAAAGGGCTGGACGGTGACGTCCGAGCCGTGACGTGCTCGACCAGCCGGGGCGGGTGGTCTCGACAGGCTCGACCAGCCGGGGCTCAGCACGCCGAAGCGAGGTTGGCCGCGTCGTTGGCGGCGTACCCCTCGGACATGCTGCCGATCGAGCCACCCGTCGTCGCCCGACCCAGTGCGGGCCCCGCCGAGTCCGGCTTCTTTGACCTCGGCTCGCTCTGGGACGCCTCCCACGACACGGACTTCTCGATCGCCTGCTGGACGCGCTCCTGGATCGCGGGCACGTCCGGCTCCGCGGTGTTGATGAGTGGCGGAACGAACGAGACCGTGGCGACCGGCTGCGACCTGGCTTTGAGCGCCAGCTCCATGAACCGGTCGAGCTCGGATGCCGGCAGGTCGGTCGAGATCACGTCCTCGCTCGCCTGGGCGATCTTCTCGAACTTGGTGACCACCACCTGGGGGCTGAGCTGGTCGAGCATCGCGTTCATCACGCACTTCTGCCGGGCCATTCGCGAGTAGTCGTCGGCGCCCTCGCGAGACCGGGCGAACCACAGGGTCGCAAACCCGTCGAGGCGTTGTACGCCGGGTTCGATGTATCCGGTCACCGGGGCTCCGACCCCACCGATGGGGATTCGGTCGCGCACGTTGAGCTGCACTCCCCCGACCGCGTCGACCAGGCTCCGGAACCCCTTGAGGTTGACCATCGCGTGGTAGTTGACGCTCAGCCCAGTGATCCCCTCGACACCCTGGATCGTCGCCTCGGTGCCCGGGTCGTCGTACTCCTTGAACAGCCGGGGATGGTCGGTCGCCCAGGTGCTGAGGCTGTTGAGGTAACAGTCGTCGCAGCCGAACCCGTCGGGGAACCGCTCTTGCATGATGGAGCCCTCGGGAAAGGTGAAGTTCGCCATGTTCCGTGGCAACCCGAACAGCACCGTGCGACCGTTCTCCTCGTCGATGCTGGCGAGCGTGATGCTGTCCGGCCGTAACCCCGACCGGCCAACGCCTGAGTCGCCTCCGAGCAGGAGGACGTTGAAGCGGCCGCCCTCCGCTCCGGTGACGCGGTCCCCGCCGAACATGGTGGCGATGAAGTCGCGCTGCACGCCGACGACGTGCGAGGCGAACAACAGCGTGCCCGCAACCGAGAAACACAGGAGGCCGTTGATCCCCACCATCACCAGACGCTGCTTCTGCGCCAGCTCCAGCGGCTGCCCCAGGCGCCATGCGTCGACGAACAGGAGGAACCATCCGACCGCCAGCGCCATCAGAACGATCCGGACCACACCGAGAACGACGGTGTTGCTGACCATCCAGAAGACGAACCCGTGCCACACCAGGCCCAGCGACAAGGCGACCACCGTGGCACCCACGAGCACCAGCCAGATCCGTAGGGCGATCCGACCGACGTCCTTTCGACCGGCGACCAGCTGCGCCGATCCGGGAGCGACGAGAGTCATGAGGAGCAAGGTCAGTGCTCGCCGGAACCGCACTCGCGCAAGTCGGTCGTCCAACCCCGGGGAAGATGCGGGTGGCATGTGCAGGCCTCTCGTTGCCGCGGAACTCAGTCGCAAGTATCACCAGTCACATGCGTCACACGGCTGCGGCGCGCCGCCGGCACCGGCCACCGGTTCAGACTGGCCGTGCAAGGTAGCGTCTGCGTTATGGCAGATCGGCCCCGGGGAGGCGGTTCGGGTTCACCCCACGAGGACCCACCCGACTACGACTGGCTCTACGGGACCAAGAACAGAGGTGAGGGGTCGTCCGCGCAGAGGCCGCCCGACCCCGAACCCACCCGGATGATGCCGACGCTGAACCGTCCCAGCAGCCCCCGGGACACTCCCGGGAGCGGCGGCGGGGACCGGACCGGGCCGGCGACCACACCCCGGCCACAACCGCCGCAACCACCCTCGCAGCAACCCCCGTCCCCGCCACGGTCGCCCAAGAAGCGTCGCAGGTTCGGTTGGGTCAAGGTGGCGTTGCTGCTGTGGCTCGTGTTTCTCGTCGCCGTGCCGGCCTGGGCCTGGACGAAGATCGCCAAGGTCGATGCCGAGCCCGGCGGCAGCCGCCCGGACTCCCAGCCGGGCTCCACCTACCTCCTGGTCGGCAGCGACAGCCGTGAAGACCTCAGCGCCGCGGAACGCCAGGAGCTGGGCACCGGGAAGGCCGAAGGGCGTCGCACCGACACGATCATGCTGCTGCACACGGGTTCTGGCCCCAACCTGCTGCTCTCCGTCCCGCGTGACTCCATCGTCGACGTGCCGGGGTACGGCAGCACGAAGATCAACGCGGCCTATGCCTTCGGCGGGCCCCAGCTGCTCGTCAAGACCCTGGAGAACGAGACCGGGATCCGCATCGACAACTACGTCGAGATCGGGTTAGGCGGTTTCGTCAGTGTCATTGACGCGGTGGGCGGGATCGAGATCTGTCCCAAGGAGTCGATGAAGGATCCGCTGGCCAAGCTCGATGTCGAGAAGGGCTGCCAGGATGCGGACGGAAAGACAGCTCTGGGCTACGCGAGGTCACGCAAGCTCTCCAGTCTCGGTGACATCGACCGCGCCCGCAGGCAGCGGGAGGTCGTCAGCGCAGTGGGCAGCAAGGCCGCCTCACCGTGGTCGATCCTCAACCCCGTCAGGTACGTCAGGCTGTCCAGCGCCGGCGCCGACTCGGTCGCGGTCGGTGAGGACACCGGGCCGATCGACACCGCACGGTTCGCTTGGGCGATGACCCGGGTCAACGGCGAGAACGGCCTGACGTGCTCCGTGCCGATCGCCGACCTTGCCGTGAACTGGGACCGGGAACGTGCCCTGGAGATGTTCCGGCTCATCAAGGAGGACCGGACCGCCGACATCCCCCCCGACCTGTGCAGTGCCTCAGGGCTCAGGGATCAGTGAGGACAGCCTGATGACCAGCTACGAGACGCTCGACTACGCGGTCAGCGACCGAGTCCTGACCCTCACGCTCAACCGGCCCGACGCGTTGAACGCGTTCACCACGGCGATGGCCAACGAGCTCGAGGATGCCTACGATCGCGCAAGCGCCGACGACTCCGTGGCAGCCATCGTGGTCACCGGCAGCGGCCGCGCCTTCTGCTCCGGCATGGACCTTTCCGTCGGCGGCAACGTCTTCGGGCTCGACGAGTCACAGCAACCCACCCTCGACGACATGGCAGACAGGCTCGACGATCCCGCCATCCATGAGGGGGTGCGCGACACCGGTGGGCGGGTGGCGCTGGCGGTCTACCGGTGCACCAAGCCCGTGATCGGCGCGATCAACGGCGCAGCGGTCGGCATCGGCGCCACGATGACGCTGCCGATGGACATCCGGCTGGCCTCGGACAGGGCCAGGATCGGTTTCGTCTTCGGCCGACTCGGGATCGTCCCGGAGGCCTGCTCGTCATGGTTCCTGCCGCGGATCGTGGGAATCAGCCGCGCGCTGGAGTGGGTCTACTCCGCAGACATCCTCACAGCCGAGCAGGCACTCGAGGGCGGACTCGTCCGGTCGGTACATCCTGCCGACGAGCTACTCGACGCCGCCTACGACATGGCGCGGCGTTTCAGCTCGCACCGATCTCCGGTGGCGACAGCGCTGGCGCGGCAGATGATGTATCGCAACAGCGCGCAGCCTCCATCCCGCCGCCGCGCATCAGGTGGACTCGCTGGCGATGTTCTACACGAGCATCGGCGACGGCAAGGAGGGCGTGCAGGCGTTCCTGAACAAGCGTGACCCCGAGTTCACCGGTCGCGCGAGCGACCTGCCGTCGTTCTACCCGTGGCAGGACTAGCTGGCGGCCCGCTGAACGGGCAGACCTGGCTGGGTAGGCAGGTGCGGCGTAGCTAGGCTGGGCGGATGCCGAGAGACGCTCCCACCCAGCCCTGGCTCGACGACACGAAGGTCCGATTCATGCTCCGCGAGTGTGAGACCTGGGCGGTCGTCGGCCTGAGCGGCAACCCCGCCCGCACGGCGTACCGGATCGCCGAGTTCCTCCAGGAGCGGGGCAAGAGGATCGTGCCGATCCATCCGGAGGGCAACCACGTCCTGGGAGAGGATGGCTACCCGTCGCTGGCCGAGGTGCCGTTCCCCATCGACTGTGTGGATGTGTTCCGGCGCTCGGACGCCGCCGGCGAGTTCGCCGACCAGGCCGTCGACATCGGCGCGAGAGCGGTGTGGTTCCAGCTCGGAGTGATCGACCACGACGCGTTCCGGCGCACCGCGGACGCCGGTGTGCCGATGGTGATGGACACCTGCCCGGCAATCGAGTGGCCCCGCCACCTCTAGGACGTGGCCCGGCCACGCTCAGGTGAAACCGATGGTGCGGTTCACCTCTCCTCGGACCGCCTTCCCCTTCTCCCGGGCCGAATCGGCGAGCGCGTCCTGAAACCTCTCCATCTTGGCGCGCAGTTCCGGGTCGGAGGCGGCGAGGATGCGCACAGCGAGCAGGCCCGCGTTGCGAGCGTTGCCGATCGCGACGGTCGCTACGGGAACCCCCGCAGGCATCTGCACGATCGAGAGCAGCGAGTCCATCCCGTCGAGGTACCTCAACGCCACCGGGACCCCGATGACCGGCAGCGTAGTGACTGCGGCAAGCATCCCCGGAAGGTGCGCTGCGCCTCCGGCCCCGGCGATAATCACCGACAGCCCCCGGCCTGCCGCCTCCTTGCCGTACGCGAGCATCTCCTCGGGCATCCGGTGCGCCGAGACCACGTCGGCCTCGTAGGCGACGCCGAACTCGTCCAACGCCTCCACCGCAGCCTTCATCGTGGGCCAGTCGGAGTCCGAACCCATCACGATGCCGACCTGCGTCATTCGCTCTCCTGCCCTAGGTCTCCACTGAACCACGCGGCCGCATGGCGTGCACGCTCGAGCACATCATCGAGGTCGTTGCCGTACGCCGTGACGTGTCCGACCTTGCGGCCCGGCCTGACTTCCTTGCCGTACAGGTGAACCTTCAGTCGGGGGTCACGCGCAAACACGTGCGGGTACCCGTCGTAAAGCCTTCCCACCCCACCATTGGACCCACCCCGGATGTTCACCATCACCGTCCACGGCTGCCGCGCCTCGGGTGAGCCGAGCGGGAGGTCCAGCACGGCCCGAAGATGGTTCTCGAACTGCCCGGTGACGGCCCCGTCGATGCTCCAGTGACCAGTGTTGTGGGGGCGCATCGCGAGCTCGTTCACGAGGATCCGACCGGGCCCTCCTGAGCCTGTCGAAGGGTCTGTGGTCTCGAAGAGCTCGACCGCAAGGATCCCGGTGACGTTGAGGGCGCCAGCCACCCGGAGCGCGATCTGCTGCGCCTGGACGGCAAGGTCCTCGGACAGGTCCGGCGCGGGTACGACGACCTCGTGGCAGACCCCGTCCTTCTGCACCGACTCGGCGACCGGGTAGACGGCGGCCTGCCCGGAGGGGGAACGCGCGACCAGCGCCGCGAGCTCACGACGAAAGCGCACCTTCTCCTCGGCCAGGATGTGCACCCCGGTCGCCCGGGCTGTCTCGAACGCGGCGGCACAGTCGTCCTCGGAACCGACCATCCATACGCCCCTCCCGTCGTACCCACCGCGCGTGGTCTTCAGCACGACTGGGAAGCCGCCAGCGCTGGCTGCGAAAGCCGCGACCTGCTTCGCGTCGTGCACGAGTGCGTGCCGCGGGCCGGGCACATCGAGCTCGGTCATCCGAGAGCGCATCACCCCCTTGTCCTGCGCGTGCACCAGCGCCAGCGGACCGGGGCGGCACGCCACGCCGTCTTCGGCTAGGGCATGCAGATGACTCGTCGGGACGTGCTCGTGGTCGAAGGTGACGACCGCGCAGCCTCTGGTGACCTCACGCAGTGTGTGCAGGTCCCGGTAGTCGCCTACCGTCGAGTGCGGGACCACCTGCGCGGCCGAGTCGCCGGGGCCCTCCGCGAGCAACCTCAGCGGGATGCCGAGCGAGACCGCGGACTGGGCCATCATCCGAGCCAGCTGGCCGCCCCCGACGATGGCGAGCACGGGGGCCGGCCCGAGAGTCGGGCCAAGAGTCGGGCCAGGCGTGGACGGAGCGGGTGGGGTCACGCAGAAGAGGGTAGCGGCGGCGGCTCAGGTTCCTTCGCGTACACCGGTGCCTGCACCTCGAACCGCAGCCCGCGACCGCGGACCGTGGTGATCAACGACGGCTTTCGTGTGTCGTCTCCGAGCTTTCTGCGCACCCATCCCAGATGGACGTCGATGGTCTTGGCCGACGTCCAGAAGGTCGTCTGCCACACGTCACGCATGAGTTCCTCACGCGTGACAATCTGCCCGGGACGACTGATCAGCGCCTGGAGCAGCTCGAACTCCTTGTTCGAGAGCCTGACTTCCGCGCCATTGCGCCACACTCGACGCGAGTCGCTGTCGAGGTCCACCCCCTGCACACTGAACATGCTCATACCATAAAGGCTCATATGTGACAAGATTCATGGAATCGGATTTAATAGCTTAAATGGGCTATACCGGAGTGCTTAGTGTCGACGTACGGCGACCGGCTCGACGATGCCGAACCCTCGCACCGGCCTCGCAGGAAGGGTCCGCATCCAGAACGTTTCGTGAGACAGCTGGTTTGCGGTGGGTCCGTCGGCGATCACCCGGTTCCGTCGGGCTACCCGGGTCAGCCGGGCGGCCATGTTGACAGGTGGTCCGAACACGTCTCCGAGCCGCATGGTCACCGAGCCGGTGGCGAGACCGAGTCGTACGTCGGGCAGTCGATCGTCGTTGCCGATGGCGTCGACGATGTTCAGCGCGATCTCCAAGGCGCGGGTGGGGTCCTCGGACACGAAGAGCACCGAGTCGCCCAGTGTCTTGATCACCCGGCCGTGCTTGGCCGCCACCAGGTCGGCACACCGGGACTCGAAGATCTCGACCATGTCGGCCAGACGGTCCTCGTCCATCTCGTTGGACAACGCGGTGAAACCGACGAGGTCGGCGAATCCCACGGTGACCTGCGTGCTGAGCAGGTCCGCATCGGCGGCGCCAAGGGACTCGACCCGGCCGACCGCAGCGGCCAGGTGCCGACGCCAGGAGTAGAGCAGGAGCTGCTCGAAAGGCACCCCGACCTGCTCGGCGAGCCGCAGTGCGCTGCCGATCCGGCTCCCGGTTGCCTCCGTACTTGCCTCGAGCTGCTCGACCCGCGCGGTCAGCGTGGCGACCTGCCAGTCAGCCAGGCGCGCCATGGTCACCCCGACCGCCCGGGTCAGCCGCACCGCAGTCTCGAAGTCGATCGCGCCCACCTGGACCGACGTCACCAACGTGCTCAGAGCACTGAGGTCCGCAGAGGTGAAGGCGGCCTCCTCCCGCGCATCCGGAAACCCGAGCGCCCGCCACAGTCGCCGCGCCTGCTCCAACGTGACGCCGGCCGCCGAGGCGACCTCGGAGCTGGTGAGCCCAGGGATCTCACCGAGGATTGCCTCCTCGAGCTGCGCACCGGTGAACAGCGGTGCCTCAGGATCCGTCATCGGCTCTGCGTGTGGACAGGCCGTCGTCCGACGATCCGAGACCGTCGAACAGCTGGTCGCTGATCTTCAGATGCACCTGCTCCACCTGGGGGATGTCGTGCAGCACGACGCGCCCATGCTCGCTGGCGTCGGAGATGATCAGGGTTCCGCAACCCAGCATCCGGTCGAGCAGGCCGTGCTCGTAGGAGACGTCGCTGATCCTGAGCAGAGGGATATCGTGCCCGCGTCTGGTCTGGATGCCGGTCCGGGTGATGAGTCGTCGGTTGGTGACCGTGTAGGACGTCGTGATCCAGTGCAGGAACGGACGGACCACCAGCCACAGGATCAGCAGCAGGGCACCCGCCCAGATCACCCACTGCACGACTGTGCCGACGGCCCCGCTGGCCAGCGAGCCCAAGAACCCGGCCGCTCCGGCGATGACGATCAGAATCAGAGCGGGAAGGAGCAGCGACTTGACGTGGGTCCGGGTCGAGACCACCACGAACTCGTCCTGGTTGAGCAGCTTGCGAGAGATCGCCACGTACCGATCATGCCACGACGGCTTGGGCACCTCACCCGGCGCGAACGTGCACCACGTCGCCGGCGCCCAGGACCCTCGGGCCGGCGTCCGTGCGAACCTGGAGATGACCCCCGACGTCGATCCCGGTCGCCTCCCCGTGAACCCGCTCGCCTGTGGGCAGGTCGACACGCACCATCTGGCCGAGGGTCACGCACCGTCGCACGTAGGACTCGCGTAGGCCGCGGGCCGGATCCCCGTCCTCGACCAGCCACTGGCAGTACAGTGCCTCGAAACATCGAAGGATCTGGCGCAGGAGGACGGAGCGGTCGAGCGTCGCGGCGCCCTCCAGAGCGAGTGAGGTCGCGGTTGGCGAAGGAAGCTCTGCCCGGGTCGAGAACACGTTCAGACCGATTCCCACCACGGCAACGGGCCCGCGGCTTCTCTCGGCCCGTTCCACAAGTATCCCCGCGAGCTTCCGGTCGGCCACGAGTACGTCGTTGGGCCACTTCAGGTCGCACTTGAGGTCGGCAACGCCGTGCACCGCCTCAGCAACCGCGATCCCGGCCAACAGCGGCAACCACGGCCAGCGGGCCACCGGAACCCGGTCGGGAGTGAGCAGCAGCGACAAGGTCAGGGCGACTCGCGGCGGAGTAACCCACACCCGGTCCATCCGCCCCCTACCCGCGCTCTGGTGCTCCGCGACCAGCACGAGCCCCTCGACCTCCCCGGCGCGGGCGCGTTCGACGACCACCGCATTCGTCGACGGAGTCTGCGTGAGCACCTCGATCGTGCGCCACAACGAGCCGGGTCTGGTCAGCGCGGCGTTCAGGGAGGCGGCGTCAAGTGGTGGCCGCTCGAGATCCTCGTAAGTCACAGGCACTACATTGACGCAACGAGCATCTAGGAGGCGAGCAACCCGTGAGTGAAGCAGTCGGTCAGGGCACGGAGGTCCCCGAGGACATTGATATCCACAGCACGGCGGGCAAGGTCGCCGATCTCAACCGTCGGCTCGAGGCCGCCGTACACGCCGGGTCCGAGAGGGCCATCGAGAAGCAGCATGCCAGGGGCAAAGGGACGGCCCGCGAGCGCGTCGAGCAGTTGCTCGACGATGGTTCGTTCGTCGAGCTCGACGAGCTGGCCCGGCACCGTTCGACCGCGTTCGGCTTGGAGAACAACCGGCCCTACGGCGACGGGGTGGTGACCGGCTACGGCACCATCGACGGTCGGCAGGCGTGTGTCTTCGCGCAGGACTTCACCGTATTCGGAGGCAGCCTCGGCCAGGTCTTCGGCGAGAAGATCGTCAAGGTCATGGACCTCGCGATGAAGACCGGTTGCCCGATCATCGGCATCAACGACTCGGGGGGAGCACGCATTCAGGAGGGTGTGGTCTCGCTCGGACTGTACGGCGAGATCTTCCGCCGGAACGTGCATGCCTCGGGGGTGATCCCCCAGATCTCGCTGATCATGGGCCCGTGCGCAGGAGGCGCGGTGTACTCACCCGCAGTCACCGACTTCACCGTGATGGTCGACCAGACCTCGCACATGTTCATCACTGGTCCGGACGTGATCAAGACCGTCACCGGTGAGGACGTCTCGATGGAGGACCTCGGCGGCGCCAGGTCACACAACACCAAGAGCGGGAACGCCCATTACATGGGCTCCGACGAGGCCGATGCCATCGACTACGTCCGGGCGCTGCTGTCGTTCCTCCCGCAGAACAACCTCGACGAGCCGCCCTTGTACGACGAGGTTGCCGACCTCTCGGTGACCGAGGTAGACACCGCCTTGGACACGCTGATCCCGGACTCACCGAACCAGCCCTACGACATGCACACTGTGATCGAGTCGGTCCTCGACGACGAGGAGTTCCTCGAGGTGCAGCCGCTGTTCGCACCGAACATGGTCATCGGCTTCGGCCGCGTCGAGGGCCGCTCGGTCGGCGTGGTGGCCAACCAGCCGATGCAGTTCGCCGGCACCCTGGACATCGACGCGTCGGAGAAGGCGGCCCGCTTCGTGCGCACCTGCGACGCCTTCAACATCCCCGTGCTCACGTTCGTCGACGTGCCCGGCTTCCTGCCCGGCACGGATCAGGAATGGAACGGCATCATCCGTCGCGGCGCGAAGCTCATCTACGCCTACTCCGAGGCCACCGTGCCGCTGATCACGGTGATCACCCGGAAGGCGTACGGCGGGGCGTACGACGTGATGGGGTCCAAACACCTCGGCGCGGACATGAACGTCGCCTGGCCGACGGCGCAGATCGCCGTGATGGGAGCACAGGGCGCCGTGAACATCCTCTACCGCAAGGAGCTGAAGGAGGCCGAGGAGGCCGGCACCTCAGAGGAACGCCGTGCCGAGCTCGTCACTGAGTACGAAGACCATCTCGCCAACCCCTATCTCGCCGCCGAACGCGGATACATCGACGCGGTGATCCAGCCGCACGAGACACGCACAGAGGTCGTGCGGGCGTTGCGACTCTTGCGCTCGAAGCGGGAGACCCTGCCACCGAAGAAACACGGGAACATCCCGCTGTGAACGTGCCCGATCGTGCCCCGGGAAGGTTCCGGGTCGTGAAGGGGGATGCGACCCCCGAGGAGGTCGCCGCCCTGATCGTCGTACTCCAGGCAGCGACCGCCCAGGCCCAGCCGGCGACTCGACCTGCGAGACCTGAGTGGTCTGCACACCACCGAAAGACACGCACCTCTTTCCGCCCCGGCCCCTCGGGTTGGCGCTCGAGCGGGCTTCCTCGCTGAGGACGCCGGCGGACGTGCCCCGGACACCTGCTTCGCGCCTAGTGCTCGCCTCCGCCTCTCCCGCACGCCTGGCGACCCTGCGCGCCGCCGGTATCAGTCCAGAGGTCATCGTGTCCGGACTCGACGAGTCCAAGGTGAGCCTCCAGGATCCGGCGGCGCTCGCGACGGAGCTCGCCACGCTCAAGGCCCGCGCGGTCGGGCGTGGAGTTCGCGATGGGTTGGTGATCGGCTGCGACTCCGTGCTCGATTTCGAGGGTGCGAACCACGGCAAGCCGCACGCTGCGCAAGAGGCCGCAGTGCTGTGGCGTGCCATGCGTGGCCGTTCCGGCGTACTGCACACCGGGCACTGCGTGATCGACACCCGCTCGGGCCGGGAAGCCGCCAGGTCGTCGGCCACGGTCGTGCACTTCGCTCAGCTCAGCGACAGGGAGGTCGACGCCTACGTCGCGACCGGTGAGCCGCTACGCGTCGCGGGCGCGTTCACCCTCGATGGCCTCGGCGGTGCCTTCGTCACCGGAATCGAGGGTGACCCGCACTCGGTCGTCGGCATCAGTCTGCCACTGCTCCGCGTCATGTTCGCTGGTCTGGGGGTCGAGTGGACGGACCTGTGGGAACGCTTCCCGCAGTCACCGCCCACCTCCGAAACAGGTCGAGGCCCGCTCAGAGGATGAACGGACCGATCAGGAACCCGAGTGCGACCGCGATCGCGATGTTGATCGCCCCAGGGACGATGAACGGGTGGTTGAACACGAACTTGCCGATCCGGGTGGTCCCGGTGTCATCCATCTCCACCGCGGCGATGAGGGTGGGGTAGGTGGGGAGGACGAACAGTGCGGAGACCGCGGGGAAGGCGTTGGTCACGTCCCAGCGAGGTCTAGGGCGCTACGCACGCTGGCGCGTCAGGACCCTCTCGGAACCCAGGAAGATGAACCGGCGGATCGCCCAGAACCGGGCGGCCGTGCCGAGCGCGAGCCCGATGCCGTTCGCCGCGATGTTGTCTGAAACCGGGTCGGTCAGATCGAGCATGTATCGGCTCACCGTCAGGCACAGCAGCGGGATCGCCATCGAGACGACGTTGATCAGCAGGAAGGCGAACCCGCCTCCGGCCGGCCCGACGGCCTCGCGGTTCCGGAACGCCCAGGACCGGCTGCCGCGATAGCTGACGAACATCCCGACCAGGTTCCCCACCACGAAGGCCGCCAGCGGTTGCCCGTGCATGGGACCCGGGCCGCCCATGTAGCCGTGCACCAGGCCGTTGAAGATCACGAAGGCCACGAGAGTGGCGACCCCGCCGACAGTGAGGAACTTCGCGACCTCAGCCGCAAGACGTCGAAGTCGTCGACCCATGAGGGTCAGGGTAGTCGGAGCCCGCTCATTCCACCGGCAAACCCAGGCCACGCGCGATCAGCATCCGCTGCACCTCGGAGGTCCCTTCGCCGATCTCGAGCACCTTGGCGTCGCGATAGAAACGGGCGACGGGGTACTCCTCCATGAAGCCGTAGCCACCGAACACCTGGGTCGCAACCCGGGTGGCGGTCACCGCGGACTCGGTGGCGTAGAGCTTCGCGATCGCGGCGGCGTGCTTGAACTCCTTGGCGGGCCGGCCGGAATCCTTGATGGCCGCCGCCTTGTAGGTCAGCGCGCGGGAGGCCTCGAGCATCACCTGGAGGTCGGCGATCTGGAAGGCAACACCTTGCTTGGCTCCGATCGGCACCCCGAAGGTGGTCCGTTCACCGGCGTACTGCAACGACATGTCCAGACATGCCTGGACACAGCCGACGGCGAGTGCGGCGATGGCGACCCGGCCGTCGTCGAGCGTGGCAAGGAACTGCGCGAGACCGCGGCCCTTCTTTCCGAGCAGGTTGGCCTCGGGGACGCGAACATCTTGGAAGCTCAGCGGGTGGGTGTCGGATGCATGCCAGCCGAGCTTGTCGTAGGCCGGCTCCGCGGTGAACCCAGGCGTCCCGGACGGGACGATGATAGTGCTCACCTCGGCCTTGCCGTCCTCACGCACGCCGGTGCGAGCGGTCACCGTAACGACGGAGGTGATCTCGGAGCCAGAGTTGGTGATGAACTCTTTGGAACCATTGACCACCCACTCACCATCGACGAGCTCTGCCTTGGTCCTGGTGGCTCCGGCGTCCGATCCGGAGCCGGACTCGGTCAGGCCGAAACCGGCGAGCTTCGTTCCGGCGACGAGGTCAGACAGCCAGGTCTTCCTCTGCTCATCGGTTCCATAGGTCAGGATCGGGTTGATGCCGAGGCCCACCGCAGCCTCCAAGGTGATCCCCATCGACTGGTCGACACGGCCGATCTCCTCGATGGCGACGCAGAGACTGGTGAACTCGCCGGCAGAGTCATCGATGCCGGCGCTCCCGCCGAACTCCTCGGGGGCGGTGAGCCCGAACAGGCCGAGTCGGCCCATCTTGGCCACCACGTCGACCGGGAAGTGGTGCTCCTTGTCCCACCGTGCGGCGTGCGGAGCGATCTCGGCTTCTGCGAACTCGCGGACGCTGCGACGGAACTCCTCGTGCTCGCGCGAGAGTTGGTAGGACATGAAACGCCTTTCGTTCGGCCGGTCGAGCCTGTCGAGACCACCCGGCCGGACGAGCCTGTCGAGACCACCCGGCCGGACGAGCCTGTCGAGACCACCCGGCCGGACGAGCCTGTCGAGACCACCCGGCCGGTCGAGCCTGTCGAGACCTTGGTCTTTACGCTTACGTAAACGTAAGGCACTCTAGAACAAGACACCCATCGGACGCAAGGAGACAACGATGAGCGGGCCGGGGATCTGGTCCATCGCCGAGCTGGCGGAGGAGTACGACGTCACCCTGCGCACGATCCGGCACTACGAGGACCTGGGGTTGCTCTCCCCCGAGCGCCGCGGGACCTCGCGGGTCTTCCACAACCGCGACCGGATCCGGCTCGCCCTGATCCTGCGCGGCAAGCGCCTTGGCTTCTCCCTCGATGAGATCTCCACGATCGTCAACATGTACGACGAGCAACCCGGCGAAGCCGGCCAGCTGCACTACCTCGTGGACCAGATCGCCTTACGACGGGCAGAGCTCGAGCAGCGCAGGCACGACATCGAGGAAACTCTCGACGAGCTCGACGTGGTGGAACGCCGCTGTTGCGAGGAGCTCTCCCGGCTCTAGGGTCGCACTATCCGGACCACCCTTGGCGAACCGTTCCCTCTAGACTCCGTTGGGTCACTCGATCCGAGGGAGCAACGTGTCAGGAACACCCACGGTCAAGCCGCTGACGAAGGTCCTGGTCGCCAACCGTGGCGAGATCGCGGTGCGCGTGATCCGCGCCTGCAAGGACGCCGGCATCGGAAGCGTCGCGGTGTACGCCGACCCCGACCGGGACGCGCTGTTCGTGCGGCTCGCAGACGAGGCCCACAGCCTGGGCGGGGCGACTCCGGCCGAGTCCTACCTCTCGGGCGAGAAGATCATCGAGGTGGCCAAGAAGTCCGGTGCGGACTCCGTCCACCCCGGCTACGGGTTCCTCGCCGAGAACTCCGGATTCGCGCAGTCCGTGCTCGACGCGGGCCTGGTGTGGATCGGGCCGCCGCCGTCCGCGATCGACTCGCTGGGGGACAAGGTTCAGGCCCGCCATATCGCTGCCAAGGTCGGCGCTCCGCTGGTGGCTGGCACCTCCGACCCCGTCAAGGACGCGGATGAGGTCGTTGCCTTTGCAAGGGAGCACGGCCTCCCGATCGCCATCAAGGCGGCCTTCGGTGGGGGTGGGCGCGGGCTGAAGGTCGCCCACAAGGAGGAGGAGGTCGCAGAGATGTACGAGTCCGCCGTCCGTGAGGCGGTCACCGCCTTCGGTCGCGGCGAGTGCTTCGTGGAGCGGTACCTCGACCGACCGCGACACGTCGAGACGCAGTGCCTGGCCGACAAGCACGGGGCGGTGGCGGTGATCTCGACGCGTGACTGCTCACTGCAGCGACGCCACCAGAAGCTTGTCGAGGAGGCACCTGCTCCGTTCCTGTCCGAGGAGCAGGTCGAGATCCTCTACCGCTCGTCGAAGGCGATCCTCACCGAGGCCGGCTACTCCGGCGCGGGAACGTGTGAGTTCCTCGTCGGTCAGGACGGCACCATCTCGTTCCTCGAGGTCAACACCCGCCTCCAGGTCGAGCACCCGGTTACCGAGCAGGTCACCGGCATCGACCTCGTTCGGGAGATGTTTCGAATCGCTGCGGGTGAGGAACTCGGGTACGACGACCCGAAGGTCGAGGGTCACTCGATCGAGTTCCGGATCAATGCCGAGGACGCCGGAAGCAACTTCATGCCCGCCCCCGGCACCCTGACCAGGTGGCACGCTCCGGCCGGTCCCGGCGTACGCCTCGACGGCGGCTACGACCAGGGCGAGACCGTTCCCGGCTCGTTCGACTCCTTGGTGGCCAAGCTGATCGTGACCGGACGGGATCGGACAGAGGCGCTCGAGCGTTCGCGTCGCGCCCTCGACGAGTTCGTCGTCGAGGGTATGCCCACCGTGATCCCGTTCCACCGGGTCGTCGTCGACGACCCCGCGTTCGTCGGGGACCCCCTCGACAGCCCTTCCCGGTTCAGCGTCTACACGAGCTGGATCGAGACCGAGTTCGACAACCAGATCGAGCCCTATGCCGGAGCGGCGGCCGAGGACGAGGAACCTGGCGAGCGCCAGAGCGTCACGGTCGAGGTCGGCGGAAGGCGCATCGAGGTTGTGCTGCCCGCGGGGTTCGCCGCCGGTGCCCCTGCCCAGGCCGGCACCAAGAAGCCCAAACGCGCCAAGGACAAGAAGTCCGGAGCGGCGGTCAGCGGCGACGCGCTGACCTCCCCGATGCAGGGCACCATCGTCAAAGTCACCGCCGAGGAGGGTCAGAGCGTCGAGGAGGGCGACGTCATCGTCGTGATCGAGGCGATGAAGATGGAGCAGCCGCTCAAGGCCCACAAGGCCGGGACCATCACCGGGCTGTCCGCTGAGGTGGGCGCCACGGTGACCAACGGTGAGGCCGTCTGCGAGATCAAGGACTGACGCGATCTTTCGCGGATGAAAGGAGATCTTCCGGCACCTGGTGCCGGAAGTTCTCCTAGTGCTCCGTGGTTGAGTTCTTTGGACGGTTCGTCTTCTTGAGGATCTGGTCGGGGGTCTTGGTCCAGATGAATGGGTGGCATCGGTCGTTCCAGCCGTTGATGAAGGCGCGGATCTTGGTGGTG
>Ga0209587_1000494_pt1 | contig 19369 bp, 17 predicted proteins | sample NGEPerD_2_FD_184512 | JGI IMG/M metagenome (GOLD analysis project Ga0209587, IMG submission 184512) | Arctic peat soil microbial communities from the Barrow Environmental Observatory site, Barrow, Alaska, USA - NGEE PermafrostL1-D... | ecosystem: Environmental > Terrestrial > Soil > Wetlands >... | reverse complement strand
GCCGCTCGAACGTCGCTGGGTCACGTCCAGCCTTCGCCAGCCCCTCGTCCAGCCGCTCGCAAAGTCCGTTCAGCGCGGCCCACCACTCGTCCATCGTGTCCACCGTGGGGCCGGTCGTGACCCAGCCCGAGCCATGCTCGACGGCAAGGCGCAGCGTGCGAGGACCGTTGGCAGCAATGACGAACGGGATCCTTGGTTGCTGGACCGGGCCGGGCAGCGTGCGGGCGTCATCTGCGGAGAAGTACGTGCCGCGGTGGGAGACATGGTCCCGCGTAAGCAGCTGGTCGAGCAGCCCGGTGAACTCGTAGAGCCGGTCGACGCGCTCCTTGGGCGTCAACGGATCACCGCCCAGGATTCCGCTGTCGATGTCACCCCCGGCGCCGATGCCGCAGATCAACCGGCCGCCCGAGATGTCGTCCAGGGCCAACAGATCGCGCATGAACGCCACGGGGTGGCGGTAGTTCGGCGACGTGACGAACGTGCCCAGCCGGATCCTCGAGGTGACCATGGCGGCTGCGGTCAGGGTGGGGGTGGTGCCGTACCACGGAGAGTCAGGCAACCCGCCCCAGACGAGATGGTCATAGGTCCACGCGTGGTCGAACCCGAGCTCCTCGGCCCGGAGCCACATCGGAGCAGCGTCCAACCAGCGGTGCTCGGGCAGGATCGTCAGTCCAAAGCGCATGCCTGGAGCCTAGTCGGGAAGGAGCGGCGGATCGTCGAGCGGCAGATAGTCTGCCAACGTCGCCCGCAGGCCGCTCGCCCGCACGGTGCCGGCCAACACGGCATCGACCCAATTGGCCTGTCCCGTCACCAGATCCAGCCATGTCCGGGCGTCCGTCTCGATCACATTCGGTGGGGTGCCACGGGTGTGCCTCGGTCCTTCCACGCATTGCACCGCACCGTATGGCGGGACGCGGACCTCCAGCGTTCGCCCCGGCGCGCGTGACTCCAGCTCCTCAAGGGTGAAGCGGACTGCCGTGGCCACCGTTGTCCGCGGCGCCTCCGACGGGTCCGCACGCCAGATCCGAAGTGCCAGCAGACCCTCAGCCTGCGGGATGCGGCGGCGGGGTGGCATGTCGTCCATGGTGGCATCCCTGCAGTTCCCCTCGCCCCCTTGGCCCGACCTAGGGTTGGGCCCATGAAGGCAACCACGATCTACGCTGCCCGCGACGTCCGGCTCGAAGACCAGCCGGACCCCGGCATCCAGAAGCCGGCCGACGCAGTCGTCAAGGTTGTCGCCGCGTGTGTCTGCGGCTCGGACCTCTGGTACTACCGCGGAGTCAACCCCGTCAAGCACCCGTTCCGGATCGGCCATGAGTTCGTGGGCATCGTCGAAGAGGTCGGCTCGGAAGTCCGATCGCTACGCACGGGTGACTTCGTCATCGCGCCGTTCATGTACTCCGACAACACGTGCGCCCACTGCAGGGTCGGGATCCAGTCTGCCTGTTCGACGGGTGGGTTCTGGGGCGGGCCCGACCGCGACGGGCTGATGGCCGACGGCGGCCAGGGTGAGTACGTTCGTGTCCCCCTGGCTGACGGCACTCTTGTCTCAACGCGCGAAATCCCTGACGCAGCAATGGTTCCGTCGCTTCTTGCCCTGTCCGACGTGATGGGCACCGGCTGGCACGCGGCCATGGCCGCAGGCGTCCAGGAGGGCGACACCGTCGTGGTGGTCGGCGATGGCGCCGTGGGGCTGTCGGCCGTTCTTGCCGCCTCGAGGATGGGGGCCGAGCGGGTCGTGGCGATGTCCCGTCACGAGACCCGGCAGCAGGTCGCCCGGTCCTTCGGTGCTACCGACGTCATCGCTGAACGCGGTGAGGCAGCTGAGGCTGCGGTCCTCGCACTCACCAACGGCATCGGTGCCGACGCTGTGCTCGAGTGCGTCGGCACCGGCCAGGCGATGAATACCGCTGTCGCTGTTGCCCGCCCGGGCGCGACCGTCGGCTACGTCGGCGTGCCTCATGGGGTTGAGCTGCCGGTGCGCACGATGTTCTCCCGCAACGTCGGCGTCGCCGGTGGTGTGGCCCCGGTGCGCCAATACCTCCCATCGCTGCGCGACGGCGTGCTGTCCGGCGCGATCAACCCGGGTCTGGTTTTCGACCTCGACCTGCCGCTGGGTCAGGTGGCCGAGGGCTTCGCCGCCATGGATGAGCGGCGCGCCATCAAGACGATGCTTCGCCCCTGAGCGACTCCCTGATCCAGGGGTCCGCGATCCGGTGGAATGCGTCGGTGCAGTCCCGTCGCACGGTGTGCCCAGCCCCCGGCACGACCGCACCCTCGATGTGGGGGTTGCCGAGCTCTGCCAGGCGTTGTCTTGAAAGGGGCCCGACGATGACCTCGTCGTCCCTGCCGCCGGTGATCAGGAGCGTTGGCCGGGTGATGGCCGCCGCCACGTCGATCCACGGTGTCTGCCGGACGATCTGCTCCGGATCGGTCAGCGACGGGTCGAGCTGGGCCTTGGCCAATCCCCATGGCCGCAGCTCGATCTCGGGCCACAGTGGTTGCTCGACCCGGCCCCTGGCCACAGCCCCGTCGAGGTCGTCGAGGAAGCCCTGGACCCACTGCTGGGTCGTGTCCTCCTCTCGCCCGCGGTCATCTCCGGGTGGCCGGGTGAACCACGGCGGGTCCTCCAACACGCCTGCGCAGACGAGTTCAGGTCGGGACGCGAGAACGATGGCGGCGATGCCCGCCCCCATGGAGTGACCGATCAGCAGCGGCAGCTCGTCGCTCTCGCGGGTGAGTGCTTCCAGGAGGGAGACCACGTCGGCAACCATGACGTCGGACCGATTGCTCCCGCTCGTGGCCGGGTCGAAGCGGGGCGATTCGCCGTGTCCGCGCGCGTCTGGCGCGACGATGCGGTAGTCGTGACACCAGCGACGCACCGCATCCGGCCAGCACAGCCCCGAGTCGGTGAAACCGTGCAGCAGCACCAGGGTCGGGCCGTCCGCACGTCCGAGCTCGTGAACACGGAGCTTGTCCAAACCGAGGGGGCCAGTCACTGGGACGAGTGGGTCAGTCACGGACAGAAGTATCGCAGGGTTCCGCCTAGGCTGGCCGACGTGGAAGAGGACCAGGATGGGCGGATCGCACTCGTGCCCGACGAGGACGGCAGGGGTGGCGTGACGGTGATGATGGACGGCAGCCCCCAGTCGCACGTCGACCTGGCAGATCCCGGCAACCTTGGCTTCGAGTACATCGCCCACTTCGCCGCGGTCATCGACACGCTCCCGGCCGGTCCGCTCGCGATCACCCACATCGGTGGCGCCGGGCTGACGCTGGCCCGATACGTCAACGCCGAGCGCCCCGGGTCGCCACAGATCGTCCTCGAGCCGAACGCCGAGCTGACCGAGCTGGTCCGCCGTGAGCTGCCATTGCCGCGCCAGCACCGGATCCGGGTACGCCCGGTGGACGGACTGACCGGGATCAGCCAGCTTGCCGATGGCAGCGCCGACGTGGTGGTGCTCGATGCCTACGCCGCCGGCAGGGTGCCCAGTGAGCTCGGCACGGTGGAGTTTTTGACCAACGTCTCCCGCGTGCTTCGCCCGAGCGGAACGTTCCTGCTCAACGTCGCCGACGAGCCCAACAAGGCCTACCTGCGACGCGTGTATGCCGGGCTGGTCACCGTCTTCGGGCATGTGGCCCTGATCGGCACGCACGAGGTGCTCAAGGGCAAGCGCTTCGGCAACACCGTGGCGGTGGCCTCACGCAACCCGCTGGACCTCCCGGCCCTTCGCCGGCAGGTCGCCAAGTCGTCGTTCCCGACCGGGCTGCGCGACGAGGCCCAGCTGGCCAGGCAGTTCGCCGGGGCGGCGGCATTCACCACGGCAGACTGCGCACCGTCGCCGCCGCCCCCACCGGTCAAGGGGTGGCGCGTCCGCTGAGCGGACAGCAAGGTCCCCCGTGGGCGAGGATGGCTGTAGGAGGAGTCACCGTGGTCGTCGCACAGCGTGAGCAGTTTGAACCGGCCGATCGGGCTGGGTGGCGCCGGTGGCTCACGGAACACCACGACACGAGTCCAGGTGTCTGGCTGGTTCTGCACCACAAGAGTGCCGGTCCGCAGCCGCTCACGCTCGATGACGCGGTCGAGGAGGCGCTGTGTTTCGGATGGATCGACAGCACCCTGCGCCGACTGGACGAGGGCCGGAGCCTGTTGCAGTTCACGCCGCGCAGGGCGGGAGGAACCTGGTCACAGACGAACAAGAGCCGCGTGGCGCGGCTTGTGGAGCAGGGTCTGATGACCCCGGCAGGGCTGCGAGCCGTCGACCGCGCCCGATCTGACGGATCCTGGACGATTCTCGAGAGCATCGACGCCGGGTGGATACCGCCTGATCTTGCTGCCGCCCTGGCTGTCGACCCTGTCGCCACGGAGGGTTTCGACGCTATGACGACTTCAGAGAAGAAGAGCGCCTTCTGGTGGATCGCCAGCGCAAAACGTCCTGCGACCCGACTCGCGCGGACCGAGGAGACGATCCGGCGAGCTGCCGCATCAGCGCGAACGCGGCGGGATTCATAGGGGTCCTACGACTTCAGATACGTGTTGAAGAAGTCGATGATCCGTCTCCGGGCGTCCTGTGCGGATGCCTCGTGATAGCCGCTTCCGGGCATGAGCTTGCCCATGACAGCGAACACTGCGGGCGCCTTGTCCCCAGCACCCTCGTGGTCGTTGAGGAACTCGTGTCCGGCTTCGGGATACTCCTTCACGTCGTGGTCGACCCCGACATCGGTCAGTATCTTCTCGAGCCGTTCCGCCGCACCGCGCAGCATCCGGTCCTTGCCCCCATAGCTTCCGACGATGGGGCACGCCCTCTCGAGGAAATCGGCCGCGTAGGCGTCCTTCGACGCGGTGCCGTAGTTGACGCTGGATACCGCGAACCCGCGATCGGGAGCGAGCAGCAGGGCCAGTCCACCCCCCATGCAGAAGCCGATCACCCCGATCGCACCGGTGCAGTCGTCCCTCGCCGCGAGCCAGGCCCGCGCGGCCTCGATGTCGTCGAAGGACGTTCCGCGGCGAGCGCGCGCGTCGCGCCTGACCGAGATCATGCAGGCCACCCTGCCGCGGCCGCGGAAGAGATCCGGTGCCACAGCCAGATACCCCTCGCCAGCAAGCCAGTCAGCCTGGTTGCGCACGTCCTGGCTCATGCCCAGCGCGTCGTGGATGACCACCACGCCGGGCCACGGACCCGAGCCAGGAGGCGCCGCGACATAGACGGGCAGGTCCAGCTTCGCCGTGGCGATCACCGAGTCCGTCATGCCGTCAGCATGCCACCGCCCATCAGAATGCGTAGGGTGTCGGGCGGGCACCTGCCGCCCGCCGTCATAACCGCCAGGAGACATCTCCATGTCCAGGAACGACTCCGCTCCGTCAACTGCTGTACTGACCGTCTTCCGCCTCGCGGCGTTGTTCGTCTTCCTGGCCGTGGCAATGGGATCGGTGGTGTGTGCCACCGGGTCAGGGGCTGCCTGCCCGACCTGGCCGGGTTGCCGTCCGGACCAGATCACCCCGCAATGGCAGCTGAGCCCGATCATCGAGTTCGTACACCGGGTGGTCGCCATGTCCGCCGGACCCCTGGTGCTGGCCGCCGCGGTGATGTCCAGACGCCTGACGGGGCCAAATCGGTGGGTACGGATCCTGCCGTGGGTGGCGCTCGCGGGCGCCCTGGCATCCGGCGCTTTCGGCAGACTCGTGGTGTTGAGCAGCCTGCCTACGTGGTTGGGTGGCGTCGACCTCTTCTGCGCCCTGACGGCGATGACGGCGATGGGCGTGGCAGCGGTCGTGCTGGGCTCCCCCGCCTCAGACCGCACGCCGCGATCGGCCGAGTGGCACCCGTTGCAGGTGAAGAGCCTGGCAGCGATGAGCGTCATCGTGCTGGTCGTGATGCACGACACCGGGATATTCGCGGCAGGTCCGTTGTCGTACACCCGGTGCATGGGCTGGCCGATCTGGCAGCTGATCGACACCGACCTTCATCCGTGGTTGCAGGCGCTGCGGCTGGGGCTGGCGGGCCTTGGGGCGGTACTCGTCATCACCACGGCGGTGATGGCCGCGCGGACTGAGCGGTTACGCAAGTGGGGCATCGTCATCGGAACGCTGTTCGCAGCCGAGATGGTGCTGGGCCTGGTGATTCGCGCCGGGGGGATCAATGCCGCAGTGGCCTCGGCATACTCGGTGCTGGCGGTCGCGCTGCTGTCGTGCCTGGGGCTGCTGATGGCCGTCGCATGGTCAGCTCAGGTCGAGACCGCTGATACCGCCGAGCGCGAACCAGTCGGAGCGAGTCCAGACGCCTGAGACGTCGCGCTGGACCATCAATGAGACGCCAGTCGCCACGCAGCTGATCGGCAGGTATTGCTCGACACGAAGCGCGGCGGCCTGCATCTGGTCGAGAGGGCATCGGTCGGCGATCGTCAGGTGTGGAACCACGTCCTCGTACTGGCCGCCGAAAGGCGGATAGTCCGGGAACGCCTGATGAACCGACTCGGTGAGCGAACGGAATGGAGCATCATCGTCGGGCTCGAGCCACAGAACGTCCTCACCGAACCAGCTCGTGCGCACAAGACGGTGCTCGAACGCCGGCACGGCCGCAAAGATGCCGGCTCGCCGGCACAGCACAGCGTCGTCGACATCCGCGGGAGGCATGAAGGGGAAGAGCACGGTGATGTGGGCCGGGATCCCGAGCCGAGCACTGCCGTCCAGCCGCGAACGAGGTTCACCAACAGCCGGCTCGGCCTCAGGAACTTCGATGATGAGGCCACTGCCAAGGACCGTATCCACGTGGACCGGCCCAGGTCAGCGTGAGGCGAAGATGGCCGGCAGTGTCGAGGTGTGAACCGTGCGCAGCTCATCCAGCGGCAGGGTGAAGTGACCCTGCACGTCCAGCGCCCCGGCCTCACCGTCAACCACGCCGATGCGGGCATGGGCAAAGCCTGTCGCCGTGCACAGGTCGGTGAACCGCGCCTCGGCAGTGGCCGGCACGGCAACGATCGCGCGGCCGGTCGACTCGCTGAACAACAACGTGAACGCGTCCACGCCATCGCGCTGCGAGACCTCGTCCAGCGAGATCCGGGCACCGACCCCGTTGCGCAGGGACGCCTCCGCCAGGGCGACCGCGAGGCCACCCTCGGACAGGTCGTGCGCGGCCACGACGAGGCCATCGCGGGAGGCGTTCACCAGGATCTCGCCGAGCTGACGCTCACGCTCGAGGTCAACCCGCGGTGGCAGGCCACCGAGGTGGTCGTGCGCGACCTGGGTCCAGGCCGATCCACCGAACTCGTCGGCGGTGGTGCCCAGCAGGTAGATGGCCTGGCCGGACTCCACTGAAACGGTTGCCTTCCAGCCTGATGGCGTCCGTCGGGCCACGTCGTCCATGACGCCGAGGACAGCCACCAGGGGGGTCGGATGGATCGCGACGTCGCCGGTCTGGTTGTACAGCGAGACGTTGCCGCCGGTCACCGGGATGCCCAGCGTCCTGCAGCCCTGCGCGATGCCCCGCACGGCCTCTGCGAACTGCCACATGACACCCGGGTCCTCCGGCGAGCCGAAGTTCAGGCAGTCCGAGATCGCCAGCGGCACGGCCCCGGCAGTCGCGACGTTGCGATAGGCCTCGGCCAGCGCGAGCTGCGCACCGGCATACGGGTCGAGCTTGGCGTAGCGGCTGTTGCAGTCGGTCGAGATCGCGACGCCGCGGCCGGTCTCCTCGTCGACGCGCACCACGCCGGAGTCGTCGGGCATCGCGAGCGCGGTGTTGCCCATGACGTAGCGGTCGTACTGGTTGGTGATCCAGGACTTGTCGCAGAGGTTCGGCGAGGCCATCAGCGACAGCAGCGCCGCCTTGAGCCCCTCGCCGTCCGCGGGGCGAGCCAGATCATCAGGAACGTTGCCCTGCAACGCATCCAGGTATGCCGGTCGCTGCATCGGGCGGTTGTAGATGGGTCCCTCGTGGGCCACGGAGCGCGGCGGCACGTCGATGATCAGCTCGTCGCCCCAGAAGACCTCGAGGTGCTTGCCGTCGGTGACCTCACCGACCACGGTCGCCTCGACGTCCCAACGCTTGGTGATCGCCATGAACTCCTCGAGCTTGGCCGGCTCGACGACTGCCATCATCCGTTCCTGGGACTCTGACATGAGGATCTCCTCGACGCGAAGCGAGGTGTCACGCAACGGGACCCGATCAAGCCAGACGCGCATGCCGCCGTCACCGTTGGACGCGAGCTCGCTTGTCGCACAAGACAATCCGGCACCACCGAGGTCCTGGATGCCGTCGACCACGTGGGCGGCATACAGGTCCAGGCAGCACTCGATCAGCACCTTCTCGGCAAAGGGATCGCCGACCTGGACCGCCGGGCGCTTGGCCGGACCGTCGGCGTCAAACGTCTCGGAGGCGAGGACGGAGACCCCGCCGATGCCGTCGCCACCGGTCTTGGCGCCGAACAGGATGACAAGGTTGCCGACGCCGGAAGCCTTGGCGAGGTGGATGTCCTCGATCCGCATCTTGCCGACCGAGAGCGCGTTGACCAGCGGGTTGCCCTGGTAGCAGGAGTCGAAGACGACCTCGCCGCCGATGTTGGGCAGACCGAGGCAGTTGCCGTAGCCGCCGACCCCGGCGACGATGCCCGGGAGGACCCGCAGCGTGTCCGCGTGGTCAATGGCGCCGAACCGCAACGAGTCCATGACGGCAATCGGGCGCGCCCCCATCGACATGATGTCGCGGACGATGCCGCCGACGCCGGTCGCGGCACCCTGGTAGGGCTCGATGTATGACGGGTGGTTGTGGCTCTCGACCTTGAAGGTCACCGCCCAGCCGTCCCCGATGTCGACGACGCCGGCGTTCTCGCCGATGCCGACCAGAAGCTTCTCGTTCATCTCGTCGGTGGTGTTCTCGCTGAACTGCGCCAGGTGGACCTTGGAGGACTTGTACGAGCAGTGCTCGGACCACATGACGGAGTACATCGCCAGCTCGGCAATGGTGGGACGCCGGCCGAGAATCTCGCGGATGCGCTCGTACTCGTCGGCCTTCAGCCCGAGCGCGGCCCAGGGCTGCTGGGCGTCTGTGGTTGTCGAGGCATGCTCGACCGTGTCGATGTTGGTCTTGGCCACGAAGGTCACGCGTTCACCACTGACTTCAGGACGGATGTGAAGAACGTGAGGCCGTCCAGGGACGGGCCGTAGCCCTCCTCGATGGAGTGCTCGGGGTGGGGCATCAGGCCGACCACGTTTCCGCGCTCGTTGGTGATGCCGGCGATGTCACGATAGGAGCCGTTGGGATTGCGGCCGCCCTCCTCGACGACGTAGCGGAACGTCACCCTGCCCTCACCTTCGAGCTCGTCGAGAGTCGCCTCGTCGGCGACGTACTGGCCGTCCTGGTTCTTCAGGACGATGGTGATCTCTTCGCCCGGCATGAAGTCCGAGGTCCAGGCGGTCGTGGCGTTCTCGACGCGCAGGCGCTGGTCGCGACAGATGAAGGTGCGGTGGTCGTTCTGGATCATCGCTCCCGGCAGCAGGTGCGACTCACACAGGATCTGGAAGCCGTTGCAGATGCCCAGCACCGGCAGCCCACCCTTGGCGGCCGGGACCAGCGCGGACATGACCGGTGCGAACCGTGCGATGGCACCCGCACGCAAGTAGTCGCCATAGGAGAAGCCGCCGGGCAGGACGACCGCGTCGACATCGCGCAGCGAGTCGTCACCATGCCACAGCGTTACGGGCTCGCCACCGGCGATGCGGACGGCCCGGCGGGCGTCGTGGTCATCCAGCGAACCCGGGAAGGTCACGACGCCGATCCTCATACCTGCGACTCCGCGGAGGTCGAATCCAGAGGTGACTCCACCCGGACGCTGACAACGTCCTCGATGACGGGGTTGGACAACATCGTCTCGGCGGCCTCGCGCGCGGCGGCCAGCACCTCGTCGGTGACCTCACCCTCGACGGTCAGGACGAACCGCTTGCCCTGACGGACGTCGGTGAACTGGTTGAAACCCAACCGCGGCAAGGCGAAGGCGACGGCCTGCCCTTGGGGGTCGAGAATCTCGGACTTGAGCATCACGTCGACGACGACGTTTCCCATGCGAGGTGCTCCTCAGGTGCGTGGCTTGGTCACGTGAAGTTTATGGGATGGTCAGGCGAAGGTTTGACCGGTCAGTGACTCGTAGGCCTCGACATACTTCGACCGGGTGGCTTCGACGATGTGGTCGGGGAGCGCGGGCGGCGCGTCACCGGACGACCTGTCCCAGCCGCTGGCCGACGAGGTGAGCCAGTCGCGGACGAACTGCTTGTCGTAGGAGTCCTGCGGCCGACCGGGCTGCCAGGAGACGGCTGGCCAGAATCGCGACGAGTCGGGGGTGAGCACCTCGTCGGCGAGCACGATCAACGGGTAGCCGTCGGCGTCAGGGCGCCTTCTGTCGAAACCGAACTCCACCTTGGTGTCGGCCAGCAGGATGCCACGGTCGGCGGCAATCTCGTTGCCGCGCTTGAGGATCGCAATGGTGAGGTCTCGCACGCGTTCGGCGACCGGCATACCGATCTCGGCTGCGACCTCGTCAAACGTCATCGGCTCGTCGTGCTCGCCGATCGGGGCTTTGGTCGACGGCGTGAAGATCGGCGAGGGCAGCAGGGAACCATCCACCAGCCCGGCGGGCAGGGGAACACCACAGACGGAGGACGACGCGCGGTACTCCGTCAGTCCGCTGCCGGTCAGATAGGCCCGTCCGATGCATTCGACCGGCACCATGTCGAGCCGCTGGACGAGGACCGCACGCCCGGCCACGGCCTGCGGAACCTCGGTGGAGATCACGTGGTTCGGGATGATGTCAGTCAGCTGCTCGAACCACCAGAGGGAGAGCTGGGTCAGAACCTTGCCCTTGTCGGGGATCTCGCTGTCCAGGATGTAGTCGAACGCCGAGATCCGATCCGTCGCCACGAGCAGCAGCTGGTCCTGGCTGGTGGCACCGGTCGACGAGTCGATCGGTGCGTAGAGCTCGCGCACCTTGCCCGAGTAGACGCGGGCGTAGCCGGGCAGCTCCAACGGCCCACTCATGGCGGAACCTTTCACAGCGGGACTCATAGCGGGACCTTTCATAGCAGGACGGGGATCTCGCCGCGCTGGGCTGCCAGCGCGATGTCGGTGCGGTGCTGCGAACCCTTGACCCTGATCCGGTCAACGGCGACGTAGGCGCGGTCGCGGGCCTGAGCCAGATCTGCGCCGGTCGCGACGACGGACAGGATGCGACCACCCGCGGACACGAGGGAGCCGTCCTGCCCGATGGCGGTTCCCGCGTGCAGAACGTACGCGTCCCCGCCGATCTCGGGGAGGCCCTCGATGACGTCACCGGAGCGAGGTGACTCGGGGTAACCCTTGGACGCCACGACCACGGTCACGGCGTGCTCCGGACGCCATCGAAGAGAGGCGACCTCGTCGAGCTTGCCGACAGCGGCCGCATGCAACAAGCCGCCAAGGGGTGTGGCCAGACGAGCCAGGACGACCTGCGTCTCCGGGTCGCCGAACCGGGCGTTGAACTCGATCACCCTCATCCCCCGTGAGGTGAGGGCGAGCCCGACGTACAGCACTCCGACGAATGGCGTCCCGCGATGGCGCATCTCGTCGATGGTCGGCTGAGCGACACGATCCACGACGTCCTGGACCAGGGATCTGGGAGCCCAGTCCAACGGTGAGTAGGCGCCCATGCCGCCGGTATTGGGGCCCTTGTCGTCGTCCGACAGCCGTTTGAAGTCCTGCGCCGGAGCCATTGGCACCACCGTGGTGCCGTCCGTGATGCAGAACACCGAGATCTCAGGCCCGTCCAGGAACTCCTCGACGACGATCCGCCCATTCGTCTTGTCAAGACACTGAACAGCGTGGGCGAGAGCGCTCAAGCGGTTGTCCGTCACGACGACACCCTTGCCGGCGGCCAGTCCATCGTCCTTGACGACGTATGGCGCCCCGAGAGCGTCCAGGGCTCCGGCCACTTCTTCGACGGTGGTGCAGACGTGCGCCAGGGCGGTGGGCACGCCCGCGGCTGCCATGACCTCTTTGGCGAACGCCTTGCTCCCCTCGAGCATGGCCGCCTCCGCGGACGGCCCGAAGCAGGCGATACCGCGCTCCCGCACTGCGTCGGCCACGCCCGCGACGAGGGGCGCCTCCGGCCCGACGACAACCAGATCGACGTCTAGTGACGCGGCGAGAGCCGCAACCCCCGCGCCGTCCAGCAGGCCCTGCGGCAGCTCACGGCACAACGCGATGGCGTCAATACCAGGGTTGCCGGGTGCGGCGATGACGGCGTCGACGGACGGGTCGAGAGTCAGAGCCTTGACGATGGCGTGCTCACGAGCACCGGTGCCAATGACGAGAACCTTCACGGTCGGAAGCCTAGGCGACCGGCGCACGGTGTGCGCGACGCCCCGCTAGGCAGGATGGTTGGCTACCCCGACGGATGCGCTTGTCGACCAACTGGCTGCAGGGGGCCTCGCCAGACACTAGACTTGTGGGTTGGCCATGCCGGCCCATTGGCCCGGCCAATGTTCCCGGCCCCTTCGGTCGAAGGGCATCGTTCCACAACACGACTCAGGCGGAGCAGTGACTGTCTCGCAAAAACCGATTGACTCTTCGACGCACCCCGGCACCCCGGCGACCCCGGACGCCGTCGCGGCGCAGATCGCCATCGAGCAAGCCCATGTCGACAAGGTCTATACCGAGCTCGGCAAAGCGTCGGAGCGAGCCTCGTTGGTGGAGGCCGAGGGCCTTGCCCGCGGCAGGATCTCTCGCACCGGTGACGTCCGCGACGAGGAGATCACCGGCCTGTTCGAACGAGACGCCTTGGTGTTCAACGCCAACAGGCGACGCGCCACGCTCGAGATGCAGTACGAAGGCCTCGTGTTCGGTCGGCTGGACCTCGATGGCGGCCCCTCCGACGGCGCTGACCGCGAGGTTCGTTATGTGGGTCGCCTGGGCGTCCGTGATGACGACTACGAGTCGTTGGTGATCGACTGGCGTGCGCCCGCCGCAGCGCCCTTCTATCGCTCCACACCTGTCGAACCCCTCGGCGTCCTGCGACGAAGGGTGTTGCGCTGCAAGGGTTCCGACGTCGTCGGCATCGAGGACGACCTGATGGTCCCCGAGGCGCCGGACGACCTCGTGGTCGTCGGTGACGGCGCGCTGATGGCCGCCCTGACCCGAAGCCGCGGCGCCCGTATGCGCGACATCGTCGCCACCATCCAGCGCCATCAGGATGAGGCCATTAGAGCACCCGCGCGAGGGGTCACGGAGATCACCGGAGGCCCCGGCACAGGCAAGACGGTCGTGGCGCTGCACCGCGCGGCATACCTCCTGTATTCCGATCGGCGCCGGTTCGAGTCCGGTGGGATCCTGGTCGTGGGGCCGTCCGCGGCCTACACGGCATACATCGAGCGGGTCCTGCCCTCGCTGGGCGAGGAATCAGTGACACTGCGGTCACTTGGCGACGTGGTCGAGGGGATCACCACCGAGCGGCTCGACCCTCCGGCGGTCGCCGCGGTCAAGGGCTCGCTGAAGATTCGGCGGATCCTCTCGCGGGTGGCCCGCGACGTCCCTCCCGACACGCCAACACATCTGCGCGTCTTCGTCGCCGGGCGTGCGATCCGGCTCGACTCCGACGTCCTGGACCGCGTCCGCGCGCAGGTGCTGCGCACTCACCAGCGCAACCTCGCCCTGGATGCCGCGACCCAGGCCTTGGCCGAGGCCGCGTGGGCCGACAACCCCGAGGGCGAGCACTCGGTGTTCATGGAGAAGTTCCTCGAACACATGGACGTGGAAGCCTTCGTGAGCCAGTGGTGGCGGCCGCTGGATGCGCGCGAGGTACTGCTGTGGCTGGCCGATCCGGCGCGAACGCAGCGCTACGCAGCTGGCGTGCTGAGCCCTGCCGAGGCCACGCTCCTGAGTGACTCGGTCCGGACGTCGATCGACACCGGGACCTGGTCCGTCGCCGATGTCGCCCTGATCGATGACCTCGCGAACCGACTCGGCCCGATGCGCAAGGCCGACCGGGAAGAGCGCGGCTTCTACGAGGTCGAGGAGGTCGACGACTTCACCGGGCAGCGCGTGTTCGACCCTTCAACAGCCCGTGCCGCCTGGGAGTCGAACCCCACCGGCTACCAGGTCACCCCCCACACCATGCGGGAGCGGCTGACGAACGGCAGGCTGGAGCAGCCCAACGAGTACGCACATGTGCTGATCGACGAAGCGCAGGACATCTCCCCCATGCAGTGGCGGATGCTCGGGCGTCGCGGTCGCTGGTCGTCATGGACCGTGGTCGGGGACGCTGCGCAGGCCTCATGGCCCGACGCCGATGAAGCACATCAGGCACGCGAGCAGGCTTTCGGCAGCCAGGTGCGCTCGCTGTTCCACATGGATACCAACTACCGCAACGCGCGCGAGATCTTCGACTACGCGGCCGACGTGATCAGGGCTGAGGTGCCTGACGCCGACTTCCCGCTGGCCGTGCGCGAGACCGGCGTCTGGCCGACCGTCACATCGGTGACCGGAGATGGGATGCCGGCCGCCGTCGCGCAGGCGGTGGAGGTGCTGCTGGGCGAGGTCACGGGGTCGATTGCCGTGATCTCCCCCGCACCCTGGACCGCATCGATCAGGTCAGCGGTGGACGTCTCCTCGGGTCGCGTCAACGTCGTCGACCCGATGTCGACCAAGGGTCTGGAGTACGACGCCACGGTCATCGTGGATCCGGCGGAGATCACCGCTGAGTCTCCAGGCGGCGTCCGCGTTCTGTATGTCGCCCTCACGCGCGCGGCGCACCGGATGACCGTGCTCGAGCTGCAGCGCTGACTGTCCGCACGAACCAGGTCGGGTCTGCCGTCAAACGTGCACAAGGTGAGCCAGCTCGCTTCCGGACAGGTCCGCTGAGCACTGGTCAAGCCGGCTCGGGCGTGCTGTGCACGTTTGACCGCCCGGCGCAACGGGCTTGCGTGCGGACCCGGAACAGGGGACCCTGGCCAGCTGAAGACCTGGTCACCCGAGCAGCGAGTGCCGCTCGATGATCTCGTCCCGGCCGGGACCGACCCCGATCGTCGACACCCGGGCGCCGATAAGCTCTTCGACCCGCAGGATGTAGGCGCGGGCGTTGGCCGGCAGCTCCTCGAACGAGCGGCAGGTCGAGATGTCCTCCGGCCAACCCGGGAGGTTCTCGTAGATGGGCTTCGCGTGGTGGAAGTCGCTCTGGCTCATCGGCATCTCGTCGTAGCGCTCTCCGCCCACGTCATAGGCCACGCAGACCGGCACCTGATCGAGCCCGGTGAGGACATCGAGCTTGGTGACGACGAAGTCGGTGACGCCGTTGATGCGGGCCGCATAACGCCCGACCACCGTGTCCATCCAACCGCAGCGACGGGGCCGACCGGTCGTGGTGCCGTACTCAGCACCAGCCTCGCGCAAGAACTCGCCCTTGTCGTCAAGCAGCTCGGTGGGGAAGGGTCCTTCGCCGACCCGCGTGGTGTAGGCCTTGAGGATGGCGATGACCCGGTCGATCCGGGTCGGCGGCACCCCTGAACCGGTGCACGCGCCGCCCGCGGTCGGGTTGGATGAGGTGACGAACGGGTAGGTGCCGTGGTCGACATCGAGCAGCGTCGCCTGACCGGCCTCGAACAGGACCGTCTTGCCCTCATCGAGTGCCTTGCTGAGCAACAGGCCGACGTCCACGACCATGGGACGCAACCGGTCGGTGTACAGCTTGAACTCGTCGAGAACCTCGTCGACCTCGACGGCTCGACGGTTGTAGATCTTCACGAACATCTGGTTCTTGACCTCGAGAGCAGCCTCGACCTTCTGCCGCAGGATCGACTCGTCGAAAAGGTCCTGCACCCGGATGCCGACACGCGCCATCTTGTCGGCATAGGTCGGGCCGATGCCGCGGCCGGTCGTGCCGAGCCGACGCGACCCAAGGAACCGCTCGGTCACCTTGTCGAGCACCCGGTTGTACGGCGTGATCAGGTGGCTGTTGGCGCTGATGACCAGCCTGGAGGTGTCAATGCCTCTGGCGTTGAGCGCGTCGATCTCCTCGAACAGCACGGCCAGGTCGACGACGACGCCGTTGCCGATGACGGGGATGCAGCCAGGGGTCAGGATGCCGCTGGGCAGCAGGTGGAGCGCGTATTTCTCACCATCGATGACGACGGTGTGACCGGCGTTGTTGCCACCGTTGAACTTCACGACGTAGTCGATCCTGCCCCCCAGCAGATCGGTTGCCTTGCCCTTGCCCTCATCGCCCCACTGGGCACCGACCAGCACGATCGCCGGCATGGGGGCCTCCTCAACTTGACTATGTCCGACTGACTTTGACTCGACTGAGCGCCCAAAGGCTACCGTCAGGAGTGCTCCGGCACCGAACCCGGACCGTCAACCGGACCGTGCCGTCAGCCGGATGGCGCAGTGCCGCCGGTCTCGAGCAGTCCACGGCTCTGGGCTGCAACTCCCAGCTGGAAGCGGGTTTCAGCCCCGAGGTCGTCCATCAGCTTGGCCACCCGCCGGCGGACCGTCCGCAGGCCCCACCCCAGGTACCGGGCGATCGCCTCGTCCTTGACACCGCTCGCGAGCAGGACCAGCAGCTGTCGGTCCTGCTCGAGATCCCGGCGGGCTCCTGGCATCGGATGTGCGAGATCCCAGGCGTAGTCGAACATGGTCGTGAACGCCGCGATCAGCATCGGGTTGCGAATGACGATGTGGTCGGACTCCGCCGACCCCCATTCAGACATGGCAAGGACGACGTCGCCGCCGAAGATCGCGAACTCGCTCGGTGGGCTCGAGCTGACACGTTGCTCCTCACCAGCATCTGCCATGGACCGCACCCATCGCCGACCGGCGGGGTCCTCCACCGCCTCGATGGAGTAGATCGCCTTTTGCTCACGACCGCCGGCGAGGGCCGCCCGACGCATTCGAGCACCTTCCTCGTCGAGCCCGGGACCGACCTGCAGGCTGAGGACGCTGTTGCGGATCAGTCCGGTGGTGCTACGCAACGCAAGCTCGACCATGCTCACCGCCATCTGCGAAGACACGACTTCCCAGGCTGGCCTGGTGTCCGCCGCGCCTCGGGAGTCGCCGGCTGCCCGATGCTCGGCAGTGAACCTCGCGATGGCAGCCCGGGCGTCCGCGAGCTCGCGTCGGCGGGTGTCCAACCTGGCCTCCTCGTTCCCGAGCAGGCGTTCGAGGGCCGGTCGAGGATGCTCAACCAGTATCAGTCCGTCGACCGTCTCGCGCACGAGTCGATTGCCGATGAGCGACTCGAGGGCCTCGGTCGCCAAGCTGAGACTCCATCCGAGCTCGGCGGCAATCGGCACGAGAGTGGTTGGTCCCGAACGCAGGATGCGCCGATAGAGCTCCTCGGCGTCAGCGGGGATCTGGAACACGGCCAGGTGCGGGCTCATGGCGAGCAGACCGTCGCCGGGCCTGCGACGGAGTCGGCGGGATCAGCAGCTGAACCGGGGTCGGCTGGTGCGGAGCCTGAGCCGGTCGTGACGTAGGTCATGGTGGCAGGTTAGGGCCATTGGCACACTTAGGCCACTTAAGCGTGTCCTAGGGGACATGATGTGAGGGCCACGGTTGGACCAACAAGGGACAGAACCGGCCGAGGTCGCGACCGTCTCATCTAACCGGTGGGACGACCGCAGGGGGCGGTGCCGGGGGTCGGGACCACTGAGGCCCCGACCCCCGGCACCCTGCGTTTGGGAGACCACCGCATCGGGGATCCAGTTGGCCGTCGGGGATGGACGGCGGCTACAGACCGAGGTCCTTGGCGATGATGACCTTCATGATCTCGCTGGACCCGCCGTAGATCCGCGAGACCCGGGCGTCGGCGTACATGCGGGAGATCGGGTACTCGAGCATGTAGCCATAGCCGCCGTGTAGCTGCAGGCAGGCGTCCATCACCTCGGCCTGCACCTCGGTGGTGAACAGCTTGACCCGCGCCGCGTCGGCGACGCTGAGAACGCCCTCGTCAAGCTCCTCGAGCGCTCGGTCGACCATGTGCCGGCCGGCCTCGACCTTGGCCGAGAGCCCCGCGAGGACGAACTTCGTGTTCTGGAACGAGGCGATCGGGGTGCCGAACGCTGTGCGCTCTCGGGTGTAGTCCAACGTCAGCGCGATCGCCCGTTCACACGAGGCCTGGGCGGACATCGCGATCGACATTCGTTCCTGGGGAAGGTTGGCGGTGAGGTAGGCGAAGCCATTGCCTTCTGCGCCAAGGCGATTGGCGACCGGCACGCGGACATTGTCGAAGAAGAGCTCGCTGGTGTCCTGGGACTTCAGACCGAGCTTGTCCAGGTTGCGGCCTCGACTGAAGCCATCCATGCCTTCCTCAACGACCAGCAGTGTCAGCCCCGCCCTGCGGTCGGTCTCGGAGCGAGAGGTACGCGCCACGACGACAACCAGGTCGGCGTTCATGCCACCGGTGATGAGGGTCTTGGCGCCATTGAGGACGTAGGAGTCGCCATCGAGAACCGCACTGGCCGAGATGCCCGCAAGGTCGGAACCCGTGCCGGGCTCCGTCATCGCGATCGCCGTGACGGACTCACCCGAGGCGAACGCGGGGAACCACCGCGCCTGTTGCTCGGGTGTCGCGAGCTCCAGGAAATACGGCAGCACGATGTTGAGGTGCAGCTGCAAGGCTCCCGAGACTGCCCCCGTGTACATGACCTCTTCGGCGAAGATCACGTTGTAGATGAACGACTTCTCGCCCGCCCCGCCGAACTCCTGCGGAATCCGGATACCCGTGACGCCCAGGCGACCGAACTCGGCATACAGGCTCTTGGGAACCCCTTTGGCGGCCTCCCACTCGGCCACATGCGGAAGAACGCGTTCGGTCAGGAACGCACGCACGGACCTCCGAAACGCCTCTTGCTCATCGGTGCTCGCGCGACCTCGCATGAACCGCCTCCGGTGTCCGAGCCTTGTGTGACCAACCGCTAGAAACCTAGCGTGTCGGCTGCCTCGGCCGACGAGTCACGCAGGAACTGCGCGCACCTTTGCTGTTCGACGGTCTCACCGATCTCGCCGGCAGCCCGGCTCAGCGCGGCCAGTGAACGCAGGAATCCCTGGTTGGGCTCGTGCGACCAGGGCACCGGCCCCTGGCCCTTCCAGCCACCGCGGCGCAGCGCGTCCAGCGCCCGGTGGTAGCCGGTGCGCGCGAAGGCATAGCCCTCGATCGTGCGGCCGTCCGCGAGCGCGATCTCGGCCAGAGTGGCCCATGCCAGGGGTGACGACGGGTATGCCGCGGCAACAGCCCGGAGATCCTTGCCTCCCGCGAGATCCCCGGCTGCCGGGTCCACCGGCAGCCGGGTCTCGGGGATACCCAAGAGGTTGCTCATCGGGGGTCGTTCATCAAGCGTGGGTGCCGGCGCTGC
>Ga0209587_1000493_pt1 | contig 19386 bp, 22 predicted proteins | sample NGEPerD_2_FD_184512 | JGI IMG/M metagenome (GOLD analysis project Ga0209587, IMG submission 184512) | Arctic peat soil microbial communities from the Barrow Environmental Observatory site, Barrow, Alaska, USA - NGEE PermafrostL1-D... | ecosystem: Environmental > Terrestrial > Soil > Wetlands >... | reverse complement strand
CATTTGCGCGAATTGAAGGCCTTTCTCGACGACGGACTCTCCCAAGATCGGCACGCGAATCTCTGTTGGCATCGGTTCCTTCGCCTGTCCTTTTCGGCCTAGCCCAGCGCCTCGTCGAGAAAGGCCTTCAATTCGCGCAAATGCTTACTCATGAGACCGGTGGCGGTGGCTGCTGAATTCGGCCGCCCAGCATAGCGCGGGCGCTTGTCTTTGGCATCGATGTGATCGAGTACCCAGGACAGATTCGGCTCGATGAAGCTCCAGCCGCCCATGTTTTTCGGTTCTTCCTGACACCACACCATCTCCGCGTCCTTGAATCGGGAGAGCTCCTGAATCAGGGCACGCGCCGGGAAGGGATAGAGCTGTTCGACCCGCAACAGATAGATGTCGTTGATGCCGCGCTTTTCGCGCTCCTCGTAGAGATCGTAATAGACCTTGCCGGAGCAGATGACCACGCGCCTGATTTGGTCGTCAGGCGCGAGCTTGATCGGCTCATCATGGGTCTGGGCATGATCCCACAGCAGGCGGTGGAAGCTCGCGTCTGGGCCAAAGGCCTCAAGATCGGATACCACCCTTTTATGACGGAGCAGCGACTTCGGCGTCATGAGCACCAGGGGCTTGCGGAACTCGCGGTGCAGCTGACGCCGGAGCACGTGGAAATAATTGGCCGGCGTCGTGCAGTTGACGACCTGCCAATTGTCCTCGGCGCAAGACTGGAGATAGCGCTCCAGCCGTGCCGAGGAGTGCTCGGGGCCCTGGCCCTCGTAGCCGTGGGGCAGCAAGAGCACCAGGCCCGACATGCGCAGCCATTTGCGTTCGCCGGAGGAAATGAACTGGTCGATGATGACCTGGGCGCCGTTGGCGAAATCACCGAACTGCGCCTCCCACAGCACAAGCGCATTGGGTTCGGCCAGGCTGTAGCCGTATTCGAAGCCGAGCACGGCTTCCTCCGACAGCATGGTGTTGATGACCTCGAACTCCGCCTGCTCCTGCGAGAGGTGCTTGAGCGGGGTGTACATATTCTCGGTTACCTGATCCATCAGCACCGAATGGCGTTGCGAGAAGGTGCCGCGCTCGGAGTCTTGGCCCGACAGCCGAACCTTGAAGCCCTCGACCAGCAACGTGCCGAAAGCGAGCGATTCCGCCGTGGCCCAGTCGATGCTTTTCCCCTCGTCGATCATCTTGCCGCGGCTCGCCATGATGCGCGCGATGGTCTTGTGCGGCGTGAAGCTCTCGGGGATCGTGGTGAGCTTGCGGCCGAGTTGGCGAAGCGCGTCGAGGTCGACGCCGGTCGTGCCCCGGCGGGCGCCTTCTTCGGCGAAGCCGATGCCCGACCATCTTCCGTCGAGCCAGTCGGCGCGGTTCGGGCGGTAGGTTTCGCCGGCCAGGAACTCTTCCTCGAGAAAAGCCCGAAACTGAGCCTGCAGGTTCTCGACCTCTTCCTCGGTGAAAAGGCCCTCTTCGATCAGGCGATTGGCATAGGTCTCCACCACGCCCGGGTGCTTGGCGATGCGCTGATACATCAAGGGCTGGGTGAAAGCCGGTTCGTCCGCCTCGTTATGGCCGTGCCGCCGATAGCAAAACATGTCGATGACGACGGGCTTGCCGAACAGCTGGCGGAACTCGGTGGCGATCTTGGTGACGTAGACCACGGCTTCCGGGTCGTCGCCGTTCACGTGGAAGATCGGCGCGTCGATCATCTTGGCGACGTCGGAGGGGTAGGGCGATGAGCGCGAGAAGCGCGGCGCGGTGGTGAAGCCGATCTGGTTATTGACGATGAAGTGGATCGGGCCGCCGGTGCGGTGACCGCGCAAGCCCGACAACCCTAAGCATTCGGCCACCACACCCTGGCCGGCGAAGGCCGCGTCGCCGTGGAGCAGGAGCGGCAGAACCTCTTTCCGCTCCCGGTCGCCGATCTGGTCCTGCTTGGCGCGCACCTTGCCGAGCACGACCGGATCGACACTCTCCAGATGAGAAGGGTTGGCGGTCAGCGACAGGTGCACGCGGTTGTCGTCAAACTCGCGGTCGGAGGAGGCGCCCAAATGGTATTTTACATCGCCGGAGCCTTCGACGTCGTCGGGCTGCGCCGAGCCGCCGCGAAACTCGTTGAAGATCGCGCGATAGGGCTTGGCCATGACATTGGCGAGGACGTTGAGCCGCCCGCGATGGGGCATGCCGATGACGATCTCGCGCACGCCGAGTTGACCGCCGCGCTTGATGATCTGTTCGAGCGCCGGGACCATGGACTCGCCGCCGTCCAGGCCGAACCGCTTGGTGCCCGTATATTTGACGTTGAGGAAGCGCTCGGAGCCCTCGGCCTCGATGAGCTTGGCGAGGATCGCGCGCTTGCCCTGGTCGGTGAAGTGGACCTCCCGGTTGCTGCCTTCGACGCGCTCCTGCATCCAGGCCCGCTGTTCGGGATCGGAAATATGCATGTATTCGAAGCCGATCGGCCCGGCATAGGTCTTCTTCAGAATGTCGAGGACTTGCCGCAAGGTGGCGAACTCGAAGCCGAGCGCCCCGCCGATATAGATGGGCCGGCTGTAATCGGCCGTGGTGAAGCCGTAGGTCTTGGGGTTGAGCTCCGGATGCTCGCCGCGGCTGATGAGCTGAAGCGGATCGAGCTCGGCGATGAGATGGCCGCGGGTCCGGTAGGCGCGGATCAGCATGCGGGCGCCGAGCGTGTCGCGGGCGGCATCGAGGGCCTGCTGCTGGGTCAGGGCGCCGGTCAGGCTCTTGGTGATGGGCTGCGTGGCCTTGCCGGCGGACCAAGACGGCCCGTTGGCGTCGGCCAGCACGTCCATGGCGTCATCGCCGAGGCTTGCGAAGAAGCTCTGCCATTCGGGGTCGAGTGAGGCGGGGTCGGTCTCGTAGAGCGCGTAGAGCTCTGCCAGATAGGTGGCGTTCGCGCCATCCAGGAACGATGTGTAGGCGAACACCTCGTTCAGTTCGTGTCGTGTCATTGCACCAACCTGCCGGTCCGCTACTGGAACACCGGCGTGCCGGGCAATCAAGGCGAGCGTTAGGCGCCCGGCTTACCTTTACTTGAAAATTCCTGCAAGGGTCGTTCCAAGGGCCGCAGGCGACTGCGCAACGACGATGCCGGCCTCTTGCATTGCCTCAATTTTACTCTTTGCGTCGCCTTTGCCGCCTGAGATGACGGCACCGGCATGACCCATGCGGCGGCCAGGCGGCGCCGTGGCGCCGGCGACGAACCCGACAATCGGCTTCTTGTTGCCCGCGGCGATGAGGAACTCGGCTGCCTCTTCCTCGGCCGAGCCGCCGATCTCGCCGATCATGATGATGGCTTCGGTGGCGTCGTCCTCCAGGAACAGCGACAGCGCGTCGACGAAGTCCGTGCCGTTGACGGGATCGCCACCAATGCCGATGCAGGTCGTCTGGCCGAGGCCCACGGCGGTGGTCTGCGCCACGGCCTCATAGGTGAGGGTGCCGGAGCGCGACACGATGCCGACCTTGCCGGGCATGTGGATATGACCGGGCATGATGCCGATTTTGCACTCACCCGGCGTGATGACACCTGGGCAGTTCGGGCCGACCAGGCGGGTGCCGGAACCGCTCAGCGCGCGCTTCACCTTGACCATGTCGAGCACGGGCACGCCTTCGGTAATGCAGACCACAAGGCCGATGCCTGCGTCGATCGCCTCTAAAATGGCGTCGGCGGCAAACGGTGGCGGCACATAGACGGCGGATGCTTCGGCGCCGGTCGCCTCGACCGCCTCGCGGACCGTATCGAACACCGGCAGATCGAGATGGGTGGTGCCGCCTTTGCCCGGCGTGACGCCGCCGACCATCTTGGTGCCGTAGGCGATGGCCTGCTCGGTGTGAAAGGTGCCTTGAGAGCCGGTGAAGCCCTGGCAGATGACGCGCGTGTTCTTATTGACGAGTACGGACATGATGTGAGGTTAAGCCGGTTAGTGGAAGGGTTAGTGACAAAAGGCGGAAAGCCTGCTCTGCAAAATTCAAGCCGCCGCTTTGATTGCGGCGACGGCCTTCTTCGCGGCGTCGTCGAGATCGTCGGCGGGAATGATGGCGAGGCCGGATTCGGAGAGCAGCTCCTTGCCGCGCTCGACATTGGTGCCTTCGAGGCGGACGACCAGCGGCACGGCGATGTTCGTCTCCTTCGCCGCGGCGATGATGCCCTCGGCGATGGTGTCGCAGCGCATGATGCCGCCGAAGATATTGACCAGCACGCCCTTCACGTTGGGGTCGGACAGGATGATCTTGAACGCCTCGGTGACGCGCTCCTTGGTGGCGCCGCCGCCGACGTCGAGGAAGTTCGCCGGCTCGCCGCCATAGAGCTTGATGATGTCCATGGTGGCCATGGCGAGCCCCGCGCCGTTGACCATGCAGCCGATGCTGCCGTCGAGCTTCACATAGGAGAGGTCGTGCTTGGAGGCTTCTACCTCGGCCGGGTCCTCTTCGTGAATGTCGCGCAAGGCCTCGATGTCGGGATGGCGGAACAGCGCGTTGTCCTCGAAACCCATCTTGGCGTCGAGGCACACGAGCCTGTCGTCACCCGTCACCACGAGCGGGTTGATCTCGATGAGGCTCGCGTCCTTCTCCATGAACAGCGTGTAGAGCGTCTTGATGAGCTTGGCGCATTGCTTGGCGAGATCGCCCTTGAGGTTCAGCGCCGTGGCGATGACCCGACCGTGAAAGGCGCTCAAACCCGAGGCGGGGTCCACGTCGATGGTGGTGATCAGCTCCGGCGTGTTGGCCGCGACCTCTTCGATGTTCACGCCGCCTTCGGTGGAGGCGACGAAAGCGACGCGGCCCGTTGCACGGTCGACCAGAAGCGAGAGATAGAGCTCCCGGGCGATGCTCGTGTCCTCGACCACATAGACGGACCGCACGACGCGGCCCTTCGGTCCGGTCTGGGGCGTGACGAGCGGCTTGCCGAGCATGCGGTCGGCCTCGGCGTGCAGCTCCTGGAGCGTCTTGACCAGCTTGATGCCGCCGCCTTTGCCGCGACCGCCGGCATGGATCTGCGCCTTGACGACGAAGATATCGCTATCGAGTTTTTTGGCCTGTTCCGCGGCTTCTTCCGCCGTGGTGGCGATATAGCCCTTGGCCACCGGTGCGCCAAAGGCCTTGAGCAGATCCTTGGCCTGATATTCGTGAATGTTCATGAGACTCTCTAGGCGAGGTTGGGCGCGATCCTCTGGCAAAGCTCGACCAGAGCCTTCACAGATTCAACCGAATGGATGAAGGCGTCCTTCTCCGCGGAGGACAGGTCGAGCTCGATGACGCGCTCGACGCCCTTGTCGCTGATGATGACGGGAACGCCGGAGTAAATGCCCTTCACGCCATATTCGCCGTTCAGATAGGCGGCGGCGGGAAGCACGCGCTTCTCGTTGTTGAGATAGGACTCTGCCATGTCGAGGGCGGCGGTGGCCGGGGCGTAATAGGCGGAACCCGTTTTCAGCAGGCCAACGATCTCGGCGCCGCCGTCACGGGTGCGCTGCACGATTTCGTCCAGGCGCTTCTGAGTGATCCAGCGCATCTTCACGAGGTCGGCGAGCGGAATACCCGCCACGGACGAATAGCGGATCAGCGGCACCATGGTGTCGCCGTGGCCGCCAAGCACCATGGTGTGGATGTCCTGCGGGCTGACGTCGAACTCCTCGGAGAGGAAGAAGCGGAAGCGCGCGCTGTCGAGCACGCCGGCCATACCGACCACCTTGTTGCGCGGCAGACCGGATGTCTTCTGGAGGGCCCAGACCATGGCGTCGAGGGGGTTGGTCACGCAGATGACGAAGGCTTCCGGCGCGTATTTACGAAGCCCGGCGCCAACCTGCTCCATGACCTTCAAGTTGATCTCAAGCAGGTCGTCGCGGCTCATGCCGGGCTTGCGGGGCACGCCCGCGGTGACGATCACCACGTCGGCGTCCTTGATCTCGGCATATTCGTTGGCGCCCTTGAACTTGGGGGCGAAGCCATGGACGGGGGCGGAGTGGGACAGGTCCAGCGCCTTCCCTTGAGGGACACCGTCCACCACGTCGAACAGGATGATGTCGCCAAGCTCCTTGATGCCGGCAAGGTGGGCGATGGTGCCGCCGATCTGGCCGGCGCCGATCAGTGCAATCTTACTCCGCGCCATGAAAATCCCCTTCTAAAAGGCTTGCTGAAATGGGCCGTTTTCCGCGCATGCCGGCCCCGCGTGAAACTGGGGGTTGGTTAAATGCAATCGGGCGTTCGCGCAAGGTGGGGAATCGCGTGAAACGGTCAGGGCGGCGGCTCAAGGGGTCCGGTGGACCGGGGCCGGGGCGATCGGATAAGGTTGATCGAGACGCGGGGAGATAAGAGGTTGCCCATGGCGGAGAAGCGGCCGGCCAAAAATAAAGAGAGGCCAGCGCCAACAGACGAGGAGCTGGATCGGACCCCGGCGCTGCCGCTCGTCGTGTGGGCGGCGCGGTGCAGCGCCTATTTCCTGGCGCTGGGCGGCATCATGCTGGTGTCTTTCCTCTTTTATGGATTCGAGACCGATCCGCAGAGCTTTCCGCCGGGCTTCCGCCTGAATCCGCTCCAAGCCGGCGTCGATTTCATCTGGGGGCTGGTGGGCACGCTGATCGGCTTCTTCCGCCCGCGCTTCGCCACCGCCTTCGTGCTGGCTTTCGCCGCGTTCTACACGCTGGTGGCGGGGCTCGGCACGTTCGCGGGCTCGGCGCTCGGTATGGAATTGGGGACGCCCGCCAAGGTATTTTACTGGGTGGTGATGGCCGGCGCCTGGGCGGTGGGGTTGTGGGCACTGTTGAAGCCCCGGCGTGCCGCGTGACCTCGCGATAGCGCCGAACATCCTCTAAGGCCGCAACCCCGGATAGGCTTCCGGCGCGGGGCCGTCCGAGGCGGCCGTCTCCGGCGGCTTCACGATCTCGGCCAGCGGCTCTCCCACAGGCTTGATGCGGACGACATAGACCTTGGCGGCTTCCGTCTTGCTGGCGTTCCAGCCGCGATGCACCACGTCCGGCGCCAGGTGGAACGCCTCTCCGGCCTTCAGGGCGCGGGGCGGTTCGCCTTCCACCTCGATCATCAGCGTCCCCTCGAGCTCGTACTCGAACTCCTGGGCGCCGGGGTGGATATGCCAGGGCACGGCGCTTCCCGGCGGGAAGGTGTAGAGCTGGATGTCCACCTCCTTGCCGGGGTCGCCGGCCACGGGCTGGGTCAGAAGGTGTTGGGCCTCGACCTTGGGCGGCGCGCCCTCTTCCCGCGCTTCGAGCAGACCTGTGTCGAGCAGACTTGCGCCGACCAGACCGACGATTGCCAAGGCGCCAAAGACCGGGACGAGTTTCCGTTTGAACGTGCTTGCGATCATGGGGCGCACTTTAACGCACGCCACTTCACCCGAGGATAGTCAAATGACGCTACAGTCGCGCGAAACTTCGCGGAGGACATCATGATCTATACTTGGACGGGCGCGCAGTACGGCATCGGCTTCGGCTCGGCGCTGGCCATCGCGATCTCTTACGACAACAATCACTCGATCCTGTGGGCCATCATCCATGGATTTTTCAGCTGGCTCTACGTGATCTATTTCGCCATCGCCTATTAGGCGCCCAAGCATGCGAAAGCCCCTCCCGGTGTGGGAAGGGCTCTCGTAAGTCTTAGGCCATGGCTTTAGCGGATGGTGATGCTGAAGCCCGGGCCGCGGTCATAGCCGTAGTCATACGGCGCGCGGTGGCCGTAGCGATAACGGGGAGCGTCATAGCTGTAGCGCGGCGCATAACGGCCCCGATAACCACGGGCATAATAGCCCTGGTTCCGGCGATGGCGTTTCACGTAGCGATTGTCCTTGGGCCCGATGGGTGCCCAGGTCCCGCCGAAATAACCATCCCGTTGAATAGACTTGGCTTCAACGACCGATGCCGGCGCGGCGATCAGCGCGGCGCCTGCCACGAGCGACAGGGCGAGCGCGCCATTGCGAAGAATGTTCTTCATTAGAAGCCTCCTTTCGTTGGCTTTTCCATACCGAATAAACGGATGAGCGGAGGGCAGGGTTCCGGGCCCCGACAGCATGTCGCAGCGGTGTGATCCCGGGTGCGCGGCTTCTCGCATTGCTCATTTCCGGCTATGGTGGCGCGGAGGCAGACCGCGCCTTCAGTTGGTCGCGTCACGGGGGATTGTTCGTCATGCGCGGAGCCAGGCATCTTCCGCTGTTGTTCATGTTTTCCGTCGCCGGGTTCGGCGTCAGCAGCACCGGGCACGCTGCAGGCTATGAGCGGGCGCCGTCCTTCACGGCGCGGCAGGTGCTGCCGCCCTCGCTGCTCAAGAGCCCCTATTACACCGTGCGGAACCAGGTCGGGCTGCAGAACTATCAATACGTCTTCGACGTCGACACCCAATGGGGCACGTACCGCATCGTGGGCTCGACTCTGCTGCGCGTGCGTGCGCGCGAGATGGAAGCCACGGCGAAGCTTCAGCAGATCGGCGGCGCCGAAACGCTGGTGGACGCCGCGGGGCGCACCGCGCTCAAGCCGCTCGGCACGGCGAAGGGGCTTGTCACCAAGCCCGCCAAGACGATCGGCGACACGTTCAAGGGCGTTGGCAATCTGTTCGGCAGCGTCGGCGCGGCGATGAAGGCCACCGACCCGCGCAAGGAAGGGCTTGTCGCCTCGGTCACCGGCGGCGCCGAAGCCCGGCGCAAGCTTGCCTTTGACCTCGGGGTGGATCCTTATACGAGCTTCAAGCCGCTCCATGATGAGCTGACGCGGCTCGCCACGGCCAGCGCCATCGGCAATACCGGCGTGAATGTGGGGCTCGGCTTCGTGACCGGCGGCGTGGGTATCGCTATCAGCGCGACCTCGACCAGCCAGAAGCTGCGCGAGGCGCTGCGCGACAAGACGGCGGCGCAGCTCGAGCAGGAAGGCCGCAAGTACCTCACCGCCATGGGCATCTCGGCGAGTGCGCAAAACGCCTTCTACGCGAACCCCCATCTGACGCCGACCGACAAAGCCGTCATCGTCGTGGCGCTCAAGACCTTGGGCAGTGTCGGCGGGCGGCAGATCTATATCGAGACCGCGGCGCGCGCGAGCTCCATCGAAATGGCGTTCTACTACCGCCGCCAGTCGGAGCTGATCGCGCGCTACAACAAGAAGATCGCGCCGGTCACGGGCTTCATTCAGGCCGGGCCCGCGCCCATGGTGAAGACCGGGCAGGGCACGGTTTCGATCCTGCCGGTGGACTACATCTATTGGAGCGCGCCGATCGAGCAGTTGGCGTCGAACGCGCGCGGCCAGATGTGGCTCACGGGCCGGGCGAGCAAGCGCGCCACCGCGCAGCTCGGCGCCATGGGCTGGCGCATCTCCAGCAATGTCGGCAAGCGGCTGGACTGACACCATCGCCTCTCTTTTTCCTTCGTCATTGCCGGGCTTGTCCCGGCAATCCAATCCTGAATCTGCCGTCTGTCGCTCCGCCCTATTGGATGCCCGGCACAAGGCCGGGCATGACGCCAGAGAGGTTGCGCGCCGAAGCGCCTCGCCGGGCCAAGCCCACGAGTCCTAATGCGTTCTCCCATGTCTCCCTTGCAAAACCCCGAAGGGGGTGGCGCGCCGAGAGGCGCAAATCTTAGTGGCTCGCGGTCCGAGGACCGCGCGGGCGCCTTCCGGCGCGCCAACGCGACAGTTACGGCACCGGGCCCCGCTTCAATCCCGGACTGTCTGTCCGGGATCTAACTGCCAGCTTCTGGCGGGGGCTCGTAGTGGCCCCGGGGGGTGGCTCCGGCGCCGCCGGGAGGTCTCGCTGCGAACGAGACCCGCAGGCGCCGCACCTCGTCCCGCACATCACGACGCCTCGCGAAAGCGCCCCTCGAACGGACGAGGTGGAAGCAATATACGGCAGGTTTTCGGGGCGGGGGTAAGGTTGCCGCCAAAACCGCGCAATCTGGCGCTACGGCCTTCTCAGGCGTATGAAAAGGCATGGATTTGCGGAATTCTTGGCGGAAGGACCTGGTGGGCTTCGGGCTCGCGGCAGCGCTTGCAGGCGCCGGCGCGGGCTGCGCCGGAGGCTCCGGCCCCCAAGACGCCTATTCGCAACTCACGCGGGTCGACTACGGCAAGGCCTATGTCGGCATGAGCAAGGCGGAGGTGTTGCAGTGCGCCGGCCAGCCGCGCTCGCGCATTCCCGCGGGCAAGACCACCGAGACGCTGATTTATCACTATAGCGGCGCGGGACCGGTGCCGACCACCGAAGGCGTGAAGAACGCCACCTGCTCGGCGAGCCTCACCTTCGAGAAGGGCACGCTGGTGCGCGTGAGCTATGCGCATATGAACGTGCGCAGCCCTTACGACTGGCAGAGCGAGCGCGACCCCAAGAAGGCGGAAGCGATGCGCAAAGAGGGCACGCCGACCTGCACCTTCTCGCTGCCGCGCTGTCCGCGCTAGCGCTCGCTCTTTTCGCTACTTGAGCGAGAGTCTTTTGATGCGCTACCGCTTCGCTACTTGAGCGCTTAAGCCGGCGCGTGGCAGACGGCTTCGATGTTGTTGCCGTCCGGATCGAGCACGAAGGCGCCGTAATAATTGGCGTGGTAGCTGGGCCTCAAGCCCGGCGCGCCGTTGTCCTTGCCGCCCGCAGCCAGCGCCGCCTGATAGAAGGCGTCCACATCGGCGCGGGACGATGCGGCGAAGGCCACATGGACGTGGTCGCCCGCCTTCTCGCCTTCCCCGATCCAGAAGAATGGCTTTCCGGCCGCGCCGAAGCCGACCGCCGCGCCTTGGCCGGTCTGCTCGGCCGAGATCTGCATGATCATGGAGATGCCGAGCGGGCTAAGCGCCTTCAGATAGAACTCCGTGGCGCGGGCGAAGTCGCTGACAGGCATGCCGATATGGTCGATCATCACGCGATCATCCCTAACTGCGCTTCTGTCCTTTGATGCGCTACCGCTTCGCTACTTGAGCGCTTCTTCTAATGCGCTACCGCTTCGCTACTTGAGCGCTTTAAGTCCGCTCCACCATCTTGCGCTTCAGACTGGAGATGGCTGCCGCGGGGTTCAGCCCCTTGGGGCATGCCTTGGTGCAGTTGAGGATGGTATGGCATCGATATAGCCGGAACGGGTCCTCCAGATCGTCGAGGCGCTCGCCGGTATGCTCGTCGCGCGAGTCTTCGATCCAGCGGTTGGCCTGCAAGAGAATGGCCGGGCCGAGATAGCGGTCGCTGTTCCACCAATAGGATGGGCAGGCGGTGGAGCAACAGGCGCACAAGATGCACTCGTAGAGCCCGTCCAGCTTCTCGCGGTCCTCATGGGACTGACGCCATTCCTTTTGCGGCGTGGGGCTGTCGGTCTGGAGCCAGGGTTCGATCTGGCGGTGCTGCGCGTAGAACTGCGTCATGTCGGGGACCAGGTCCTTGATCACCGGCATATGCGGCAGCGGATAGACGGCGATCGCACCCTTGGCGTCGTCGGCGTGCATGGTGCAGGCCAGCGTGTTGGTGCCGGCGATGTTCATGGAGCAGGAGCCGCACACGCCTTCGCGGCAGGAGCGGCGGAAGGTCAGCGTGGCGTCGATCTTGTTCTTGATCCACAGCAGCGCGTCGAGAACCATCGGCCCGCAATCGTTCATGTCGACCCAATAGGTGTCGACGCGCGGGTTTTCGCCGGTCTCGGGGTCGAAGCGGTAGATGCGGTATTCGCGCCAGCGCCCGGCCTCCGCGTCCTTGGCGGGCGGGTTCCACTCTTTGCCCTTGGTGATCTTCGAATTCTTGGGAAGTGTGAATTGGACCATGTCTGTCTACCTCTGCCCAGGCCGGTTTTGACCCGCCATTTCCTTATTAGGTACCGAGCGGGGGCGATCCGGGCAAGGCCCCTTTGCGTCGCGGGCTCACGCCTGGTCCAGCAATTTGCGGACTTTCTGAGCCAGATCCTGCTCGGTGTAGGGTTTGCTCAGAAGCTCGACATCGGGATCGAGGCGTCCCTGGTGAACGATGGCGTTGCGGGTATATCCGGTGGTGAACAGCACAGGCAGGCCGGGATACTTTCGCCTGACCTGGTTGGCGAGAGTCCGGCCATTCAGGCCGCCGGGCAGGACCACGTCGGTGAACAAGAGGTCGATCGGCGGCTTGTTGCCCAGAAGTTCGATGGCTGAGGGGGTGTCGGATGCTTCCAGCACGTCATAGCCGAGCCCTTGGAGCACAGTCGCGGCGTACTCCCGGACGCCGTCATTGTCTTCCACCAGGAGGATCGTCTCTTGAGGTCGGGCGCGTGGCGGCGGGGGAACCTCCTCGGCCTTGGCGGCAGGCGCGGCTCTCTGCTCCTCGGCCGCAGTCATGCGCGGCAGGTAGAGCTTCACGGTCGTGCCGTGAAGCTCCTCGCTGTAGATGCGCACGTGGCCGCCCGACTGCTTCACGAAGCCGTGCACCATGGAGAGACCGAGCCCCGATCCTTCGCCGGCAGATTTGGTCGAGAAGAACGGCTCGAACACTTGATCGATGACATTGGCCGGGATGCCGGTCCCGGTGTCGGTCACGCAGAGCACGACATATTGTCCAGGCTCGATGTCGCCGAAGCGACGCGAATAGGCATCGTCGAGATAGGTGTTCGCGGTCTCGATCGTGAGGCAGCCGCCCTCCGGCATGGCGGCGCGGGCATTGAGGGCGAGATTGAGCAGCGCGTTCTCCAGTTGATTGGGATCGACGAAGGCGGACCAGAGGCCTGCGCCGAGCACCGTCTCGACACTGACCTGTTCACCTATGCTGCGCTTCAGCAGGTCCACCATATTGGTAACGAGCCGGTTCATGTCGACGCGATCAGGTTTCAGCGCTTGGCGGCGTGAAAAGGCCAGCAGGCGCTGCGTCAGCTGGGCAGCGCTGCGCGCGCCATACAGGGCGGCATCGACCGGCTTCTCCAACTTCGCGGCAAGCCCCTTGGGCGCGGTGGCGACGCGCCGCTTGATCGTATCGAGATTGCCCATGATGATCGTGAGGAGGTTGTTGAAGTCGTGCGCGATGCCGCCGCTGAGCTGCCCCACGGCTTCCATCTTCTGCACTTGACGCAAGGAGTCTTCGGCTTCCTGGCGGCGCAAGGATTCCTCTTCGAGTTCGCGGGTGCGCGCGATGAGGTCCGCGACCGCGTGCCGTGTCGCGACTGCGAGGAGAGCGGTGAGTACCATTGCCGTGAGCAGCGCCACGCCAATCAACGCCGCGAGCCAGCGTCGAAGGGCCGAGGCCTCTTCCTGGCGCATGTTCAGGAGTTCGCGTTCCGCGTTGAGAAACACAAAAAGCTCTTCGCGGATGGATTTCGAAAGCCCCTCGGCGTGGGCGGATCTTATCGTTTTGAGCGCCTCGGTGCGCTCCCCGCGCTGATCGAGCTCCAGGGTCTGGTCCATTTCGGCGAGCTTGGCGTCGACCAGCGGTCCGAGAGTCTCGAGACGCAAACCTTGATCGCCGTTGTCGGCGACAAGATCGCTCAACTCCCCAAGCAGGCGCGGTATGGCGCCCGAGGACTGATTGAACTCGTTCAGATAGTCGCTGTCGCCGGTGAGCAGATAGCCTCGCTTGGCACCCTCGGCCAACTGGATCTCGCTCAGCAGGGCCTCGCCGGCCTGCTGGACTTTGACGGTGTGCGCCAGCCAGAAATCCGCCTCGCTCGAACGCACCACAAGCAGGCCCACGGCGACCACGGAAGCGGCCACCAGAGCCAAGCCGACGACGATGATAGAAGTGGAATTTCTGAGGAGGCGGTGGGCTTTGATGAGACGATGCGGCACTGCGATTACCCGTTGGCCAAGGCACAGCAAAAGCCGGTCATAGCTAACCGGCAATCCCCCTGATACAACTAACTCCGGCAGGCAATGTAAGGATCTTTTCGATGCCGCGCATCTTAGTCGTCGACGACGAGCCGCTTATTTCAATGCTGGTTGAGGATTGGCTGACCGAGCTCGGCTGCGAGGTCGTCGGTCCGGTGCTGTCGGTCGCGGACGGGATCGAATTTGCCACGGCGGCCGCCCTCGACGGCGCAATCCTCGATATTCGTCTCGGCGACGGCGATTCCTACCCGCTGGCCCACGCCCTTCTCAGCCGCGGGATCCCCTTCGCCTTCGCCACGGGACAGGGGGATGACAGCCTGGACTCGGACTTCGAGAACCACTCGTCCTCTCGAAGCCGTTCGATTTTGTCTCGGTTCAGGACGTGGTGGGAAAGCTGCTCGCCGGGCCGGCCACCCCGTGACGCTGTAGCCAATCTGCCCCCAAGAAATCGCCCTGGCCCCAAGAAATCGCCGAGCGACGCGCTAACCCCGCAGACTCAGTACACCCGTTCTTTGGGCTCGATATAGGCGACCTCGTTGGACAGCGTGTAGGTGTGCACCGGGCGGAAGTCGAGCTTCACAATGTGCGTACCGTAATCGGCATAAGACAGAGTGTGCTTCATCCAGTCGGTGTCGTCACGCTTGGGGAAATCCTCGCGGGCATGCGCCCCTCTGGATTCCTCGCGGGCGAGCGCGCCCTGCACGGTGACCGCGGATTGCGAGATCAGATTGTCGAATTCGAGCGTCTCGATGAGGTCGGTGTTCCAGATCAGCGAGCGGTCGGTCACCTGAATGTCGGCGGCGTCATCCCACACCTGCTTGATGCCCTTCACGCCTTCCGCCAGCACTTCCTTGGTGCGGAACACCGAGCAGTCGCGCTGCATGGTCTTCTGCATGCGCATCCGTAGATCCGCGGTGGGCGTGCCGCCGTCGGCATAGCGGAAGCGGTCGAGCCGCGCGATGGCCTCGTCGCCCGCACCCTTGGGCAGTTCGGGGATGGCGGTGTCCTTGCCCACGACCTCGGCGCAGCGCAGGGCCGCGGCGCGGCCGAACACCACAAGGTCGATCAGCGAGTTGGAGCCCAGACGGTTGGCGCCATGCACGGACACGCAGGCCGCCTCGCCAAGCGCCATGAGGCCCGGCACCACGGCGTCTTTATCGTCGCCGCGCGGCGCGATCACCTCGCCATGCATGTTGGTGGGGATACCGCCCATATTGTAGTGGCAGGTCGGGATGATCGGGATCGGCTCATTGCGCACGTCGACGCCGCCGAAGATGCGGGCCAGGTCGGTGATGCCCGGCAGGCGCTCGGCCAGCATATCCTCGTCGAGATGGTCGAGATGCAGATGCATGTAGTCCTTCTCGGGACCGTGGCCGCGGCCTTCGCGGATCTCGATGGTGATGGCGCGGGACACCACGTCGCGCGAGGCGAGGTCCTTGGCGGACGGCGCATAGCGCTCCATGAACTTCTCGCCTTCGGAATTGCGCAAGTAACCGCCTTCGCCGCGCGCGCCCTCGGTGATCAGCACGCCGGCGCCATAGACGCCGGTCGGGTGGAACTGCACGAACTCCATGTCCTGAAGCGGCAACCCGGCGCGCAAGACCATGGCGTTGCCGTCGCCGGTGCAGATATGGGCTGAGGTGCAGGAGAAATAGGCGCGGCCATAGCCGCCGGTGGCGAGGATCGTTTGATGCCCGCGGAAGCGGTGGATCGAGCCGTCGGCCATGTTGAGCGCGATGACGCCGCGGCAGCGGCCTTCGTCATCCATGATTAGGTCGATGGCGAAATACTCGATGAAGAACTCGGCCGACTGGCGCAGCGCCTGGCCATACATGGTGTGCAGCATGGCGTGGCCGGTGCGGTCGGCGGCCGCGCAGGTGCGCTTGGCCGGGCCCTTGCCGTAATCCATGGTCATGCCGCCGAAGGCGCGCTGGAGGATCTTGCCGTCGTCGGTGCGCGAGAACGGCACGCCCCAATGCTCGAGCTCGTACACGGCTTGCGGCGCGTTGCGGCAGAGATATTCGATGGCGTCCTGATCGCCGAGCCAGTCCGACCCCTTCACGGTGTCGTACATGTGCCAGCGCCAGTCGTCGGGGCCCATATTGCCGAGCGCCGCGGCGATGCCGCCTTGGGCCGCCACGGTGTGGGAGCGCGTGGGGAACACCTTGGAGATGCAGGCGGTGCGAAGCCCCGCCTCGCTGGCGCCGACCACGGCGCGAAGCCCCGAGCCCCCGGCGCCGACGACGAGAACGTCATAGGCGTGGTCGGTGATTTCGTAAGCGCGGCCGTTGATCTGAACGGCGTTGTGTGGCGTATCTTGTGGCGTGGCGTCTTGAGGTGTGGCGTCTTGGGGCATTACGCGTCAACTTCCGAGACTGATTTTCAAAATGGCAAGCGTGCAGGCGATGGCGATAAGGCCTGCGAAGAACGTGGTCGCCACGAGGGCTGCGACCTTGCAGCCTTCGCCGTGGACATAGTCCTCGATGATTTCTCTCAAGCCGATGCGCATGTGGATGGCGGCGGAGACGATCAGCGCCAGCATGAGCACGGCGACGATTGGGTTGGCGATATAGGCCTTCACTTGCCCGTAGTCCGCGCCGATATGGCCGACGATCGAGAGCACGAGGAAGATCACCAGCGGGATATTGGCGATGGCCGTCACCCGCTGGCGCCAGAAGGTCTCCGTGCCGCGATGGGCGGCGCCTAAGCCGCGGACGCGCTTGAGCGGTGTGGCCATGGCTAGTGGCTCCCCATCAGCGCGTAGCCCACGACCCAGATCAGGACCGTCAGCACCATGGAAGAGATGAGAGTGAGCCAAGCCGCAACCTCGATGCTGGTCGTGTCGAGGGCGTGGCCTGTATCCCAGATCAGGTGGCGGATGCCGCCCAGCATGTGGAGCATCAAGGCCCAGGTGAACAGAAACAGCAGAAGCCGGCCGATGAGGCTGCCGAAGAAACCATCGACGGTGGCGTAGGCTTCCGGCCCGATGCTGATGGCCACGAGCCACCAGGTGAGGAGCGCGAAGCCCACGGCCAAGGATGCGCCCGTGATGCGATGCGCGATCGACATCATCATGGTCAGCATCGGCCGATAGATTTGCAGATGCGGGGAGAGCGGACGCTCTGCCTCTAGCTTGTTTGTCATTGGTAATTAGCGCGTGTTGCCCAGACGAGCCTTGTCATAGCCCAGTCGTAGGGCAGGGGCAATCAGGCGGGCCGCTTCCTTTAGTCCACCCTTTGCGGGCGCGCCGGCGGCCGCCTCAAGACGTGAAATGAGAAAAATCGGCCCCTTGGGCCGGCCGTGCGACCTCGTAGCAGGCCTCAACGTCCTCGGCGAATTTGGACATGATCCAGGTGTGGCCGCCGTCGACCGACTCCCACACATGCGAGCCGACGATATAGGCGATGCCGCCCATGATGCCCTCGAATGGACCTTCCCAAGCCATTGGCTAGTCCCCCACGCTTTACGAATCGTGAGGGTCAAGATGGGCCGCAAACCTTTGACAGAAGGTTTATTTCCGCACTTCGGGCCTCCGCACTTCGGGCCGGATCTGAAGGGCTCCCAAGCCTATTTGGTCAAGCCTATCTGGTGATGACGCCGCAAGCGATGCGGGGGCCGGCGTCGCCCGCCGGGTCGGAGACATAGTCGTCCGGTCCCTGGTGGATGACGATGGCCGAGCCGTCCTGATCGAGCAGGCCCTGTTTCAGGTTCACCATCTGGTTCAGCACCTCGATCTTCAGCTGGCCTGACTCGGGCACGTGGATATTGGGCATGTCGCCGGCGTGCGGGCCCGCCTCGTTCATCAGGCCGTGCTCGTCTTCTTCCGGGTTGAAGTGGCCGCCGGCGGATTTGAAATCGGGCGCTTCGCACTTGCCGACGCCATGGATGTGGAAGGCGTGATCGCCGGGCGGCAGGGCGGTGAGGTTCGCGGCGAGCAGGACGCCGGTGGGAACGGCGGTCAAGATGACCTTGCCCACCTCTTTGCCCTCGGGGTCCAACAACGTGGCGCTCGCCTGGTCGGCGGCGAAAGCCGGTGCCGCAAGGGCTACGCTCAGCGCGCCTGCGAGCCAGATGCTCATTCGTCCCATGATACGCCTCCTACTGCAGTTTTCACGCTAACAACTGAAAGATCATAGCGCTTTTGCGGTTAGCGGGGCAGGGCGACCCAATAGTCCATGTCGAGGACGACCTCGTCCTCGAGCTTGCCGTCCGCCTTTACGCCAGGGAAGTCGGCACAATTGCGGTCCTTTACGGCGAAAGTGCGCAAGCGAAGCGCGCCCAAATCGGAGCGGGCGGGGAGCTCGGCTTTTTCGAGCACCTCGCTCCAGGCGTAAATGGTGTCGCCGGCGAAGCTTGGGGCCGCGTGGCGGGCGCCGTTCAGCCCAAGAACGTGGAAGGCATTGGCCAGGCCGTTGAAGCTCAACGAGCGGGCGATGGAGATGATGTGCCCGCCATAGACGAGGCGGCGGCCGAAGCGCTCCTGAGCCTCGCGGTGCTGGTTGAAGTGGACGCGCGCGGTGTTCTGGTAGAGCCGCGTGGCCATCTGGTGCTCGGCCTCCTCGATGGTCTGGCCGTCCACATGGTCGATCTTGTCGCCGACCGCGTAATCCTCCCAGCGGCGCGGGCTACCGGCCAGCGCGTAGTCGTACACTTTGAGCTTCAAGGGCGGCAGCGCCTGGCCGAGGGATTCCGGCTCGACGCTCGCCTCGAGTTCCGGAATGACGGTCTCCGGCGCCGGCGCGTCGATGTCGCGCTTGGTGACCATCACCCAGCGCTTGAAGCGCAGCACGATCTTGCCGTTCTGGTTGCGCCCCGTGGTGCGCACGTAGACCGTGCCGTTCTTGCCGTTGGAGTTCTGCTTGACACCAATCACCTCCGACACCGAGGCGATGGTGTCGCCCGGATAGACAGGCGTCTCGAAGCGGAACTCGGCATAGCCGAGATTGGCGATGGCGTTGCGCGAGATGTCCGGCACGGTCTTGCCGATGACGAAGTGGAACACCAGGATGTCGTCGATGGGCGAACGCGGATAACCAATGGACTGCGCGAAGGCGTCGGACGACTGCACGGCGAAGCGGCCGCCATAGAGCGCGGTGTAGACGCTCGTATCGCCGACGGTGACCGTGCGCGGGGTCGCGTGCACGATCTCCTGGCCGAGCTTGAAATCCTCGAAATAGTTGCCGGTGACGGTCCGGTCGATCTTTGCTGGGTTGGTGTCGGTCATTTTGTTGCGAGCTTGAGGCCGATGATGGAGCCGATCAGTGTGGCGATGAAGAACAGTCGCAGCGCTGTGGACGGCTCCTTATAGACGAGGATGCCGACAATGGCAGTGCCCGCGGCACCGATGCCGGTCCACACGGCATAGGCCGTACCGATGGGGATCTCCTTCAGAGCCTTGTTGAGGAGGAGGAAGCTCAAGACGATGCAGACCGTGAAAATCAGCGTCGGCCAGAGCTTGGTGAAGCCATCGGTGAGTTTCAGGGTCGAGGCGAAGCCGATCTCGAACAGCCCGGCAAGCACAAGTAAAGCCCATGACATGGGGTCGCACCTCTCGCAAAAAGCAGCGGGGAGGCGGTCCTCTAAAGACAGGGGCCGCCTGGCGGGCGGACCTTAATTTCGGAGATGCGGGCTG
>Ga0209587_1000492_pt1 | contig 19401 bp, 13 predicted proteins | sample NGEPerD_2_FD_184512 | JGI IMG/M metagenome (GOLD analysis project Ga0209587, IMG submission 184512) | Arctic peat soil microbial communities from the Barrow Environmental Observatory site, Barrow, Alaska, USA - NGEE PermafrostL1-D... | ecosystem: Environmental > Terrestrial > Soil > Wetlands >... | reverse complement strand
GCCTCCATCGTCTCGACCACGGGGTGCAGGCTGCCGCGCACGCCCGCACGCGGCAGCCTGCACCCCGTGGTCGAGACGATGGAGGCCATGGTCGACGTCTTCGCCGGCCTCGGCTACACCGCGGTCACGGGTCCCGAGGTGGAGAGCGACTGGTTCAACTTCGAGGCCCTCAACATCCCCGCCGATCATCCCGCGCGCTCGCTGTGGGACACCATCTACGTCCACGACCTGGTGCCCGACGCCCCGGCTGCAGGGCCGAGAGGAGGCCAGCCCAGCCGGACGCTGCTGCGCACCCACACCTCGCCGGTGCAGGCGCGCACGATGCTCGCGACGGAGCCGCCGGTGTACGTGGTGGTGCCCGGCCGGACGTTCCGGCAGGACACCCCCGACGCCACGCACCTGCCGGTGTTCCACCAGATCGAGGGGCTCGCGGTCGACACCGACCTGTCCTTCGCGGACCTGCGGGGGACGCTCGCGGAGTTCTGCCGGGCCCTGCTCGGGCCGCAGACGCGCATCCGCCTGCGACCGGACTACTTCCCGTTCACGGAGCCGTCCTGCGAGGTCGACGCGTGGGTCCCCGCGGCCAGCGGCACAACTGCGGAGGACGGCCGCTGGATCGAGCTGCTCGGCGCGGGCATGGTGCACCCCAACGTCCTGCGGGCGGTCGGCTACGACCCCCAGGAGGTGCAGGGCTTCGCCTTCGGCATCGGCGTGGAGCGGGTCGCGATGCTGCGCCACGGCATCAGCGACCTGCGCCTGTTCATCGAGAACGACCTGCGCTTCCTGTCATCGTTCTGACCGGCGCCGGCGGCTCGGCCCCCAGGCGCCCACCGCGTTCCCACGTCACCACGTCCACCGTCCCCTCCACGCCCCTTTCGCGACCTCAAGGATCCCGCCGTGCGCGTCCCGCTGTCCTGGCTGCACGAGTTCGTCTCCACCGAGCTGCCCGTGGCCGAGCTCGCCGACGTCCTGACCCGCGCGGGTCTTGAGGTCGAGGACATCGCCACTCCCAGCGCCGGCGTGCGCGGCGTCCGCGTCGCCGAGGTCCGCGCCGTGGCGCCCATCGCCGGCAGCGACAAGCTCACCCTGGTGCAGGCCTTCGACGGTGAGGAGGTCCGCGAGGTGGTCTGCGGAGCGTCCAACTTCACCGTCGGCGATCGGGTGGCCTGGGCGCAACCGGGGGCCGAGCTGCCCGCGCCGGACGCCGCGCAGCCATTCGTGATCGGCGCGAAGAAGCTCTTCGGGGTGATCTCCAACGGGATGCTCGCCAGCGCGAGGGAGCTGGGACTGGGGCAAGGGGCCTGGGCCAGCGATGGGCTGTGGATCCTGGACCGCGACGCGCCGCTCGGCGCCGACGTGGCCCGGTGGCTGCAGCTCGACGACCCGGTGCTGGAGATCAAGGTCAACCCCGATCGCGGCTATGCCAACTCCGTCCTGGGCGTGGCCCGTGACGTGGCGGCGATGACAGGCGCCGCGCTGCGGCTGCCGGAGGTGCCGACCGCCCCGACCGCCGACCCGGGCGTGCCGGTCGACATCGAGGATCCCTCCCGGACCTTCCGCTTCGAGGTGCGCCGCATCGAGGGCGTGTCGGTGGTCGCGTCGCCCACGATGGTCCAGCGGCGCCTCGCCGCCACCGGCATGCGCCCGCGCTCGAGCGTGGTGGACGCCACCAACTACGCGATGCTGGAGACGGGCCACCCCACGCACGCCTACGACCTCTCACGGCTGGCCGGACCGCGCATCGCCATCCGCCAAGCCAGAGCGGGCGAGGTGCTCATCACCCTGGACGACGTCGAGCGCGCCTGCGACCCCGACGACCTCGTCATCGCCGACGACGGCGGCGTGATCGGCTTCGCCGGCGTCATGGGCGGGGAGCGCACCGAGGTCGGCGATCAGACCCGCACCGTGCTGCTGGAGACCGCCAGCTTCTCCGCGTCCGCGGTCCTGCGCACCGCTCGCCGGCACAAGCTGTTCACGGAGGCGTCGACCCGTTTCGAGAAGCAGGTGTCGCCGGAGACGGTGCCGTTCGGCGCCGCGCGCTGCGCCGAGCTGATCACCGCCTTCTCCGGCGGCGCGGTGGTCGCAGCCCACGACGCCTACCCCGTGGAGCACCACCGCGAGGTCATCACCCTCCGGCCCGCGCGCACCCGCAGCCTGCTCGGCATGGACATCGCCGACGATCGCCAGGCTCAGCTCCTGCGAGCCATCGACTGCACGGTCGAGCCCGATGGCGACGCCCTGGCCGTGACGCCGCCACCGCAGCGCCCGGATCTCACCATGGACGTCGACCTCTTCGAGGAGATCGCCCGTCTGGAGGGCTACGACACGGTGCCCGAGCGCCTGCCCTCGACCGGCCGGGCCGGCGGGCGCAGCCCCGAGCACGCGGCCCGGCGGGCCCTGCGCCGCGTCCTGGCCGGCGGCGGCTGGACCGAGGTCCTGGTGTTCCCGTTCACCGCCGACGACGACGTCGCCGCCCTCGGCATCGCCGAGGGTGACCTCCGCCGCAGGTCGGTGGCGCTGGTCAACCCGCTGTCGCGCACGGAGTCGGTGCTGCGCACCACCCTGATGCCGGGGCTGCTGCGGACGCTGCGCCACAACGTCAACCGCGGCAATGTCGACGTGGCCGTGTTCGAGATGGGTGCCGTGTTCCTGCACCCGCATGGGGACCCCCATGGCCCCCATGGCCCACATGGCCCACATGGCCCACATCGCCCCGATGGCGCCGCTCAGCGCCATGAGCCGGCCGCCCGACGCGGGGCTCCCGGCGGACCACCCGGGACCGAGTCGACCGCTACGGTGCTCCCGGTTGAGCCGCTGTGCCTGGGGCTGGCCGCGTGTGGCGACTTCGCTGCGGCGCGCCACGACCGGCCGGCGCGGGCCGCGGACCTCTACGACCTGCTCGGGGCGGTGCAGCTGGCGCTGGGCGGCCTCGGTCACGGCGAGCTGCGGACCGTGCCCAGCGACGAGGCCCCCTTCCACCCGGGTCGGGCGGCGCGCCTGCACGTGGCCGGCGACGATGTGGGGGTGGTCGGCGAGCTGCACCCACGGATCGCCGAGGCCCTGGAGGTGCCGCCGCGAACACTGCTGGGCGAGGTCTATCTGGACGGGCTGCTGGCCGGCGGGATGCGGCTCGCGGCAGGGGTGGTGCCCTCGCCGCTGCCGGCGCTGCGCTTCGACGTGGCCGTCGTCGTCGACGACACCGTGCCCGCCAGCCGGGTCGAGGAAGCCGTCCGTGCGGGCGCCGGGGAGCGCTTGAGCGAGCTGCGGCTGTTCGACGTCTACCGCGGCGAGCAGCTGGGGGAGGGACGCAAGTCGCTGGCGTACTCGCTGCGGCTGGATGACCCTGCGACGCAGCTCACCGACGTCGATGAAGCCGCGGCCATCGACTCGGTGGCGGCGGCCGTCGCCCAGCGCGTCGACGGGGCGCTGCGGCGTTGAACGGCCTGCCGGACCGGGCAAGAGGTTGACGAACCCGTCCTGAGCGGTATGTTATGCAGCAAAGTGCATAGTCATTCATACATCCAGCCATTTAGGCCATCATGGCTACTGGGGAGGCACCGTGGACGTCGGCATCGTTGGAGGCTCCGGGTACGGCGGCGGTGAGCTGCTGCGCCTGCTCGCCCAGCACCCGACCTTGAAGATCCGCACGGTCGCGGCCCGCTCGGCGGCCGGCAAGCCCGTGGTGGAGGTCTTCCCGAACCTCCTGGGTATGCCGGGCTCATTCGTCGCGGCACAGCCGGAGGCCTTCGAGGGCTGCGCCGCCGTCTTCCTCGCGACGCCGCACGCGGCCAGCATGGAGCTGGCGCCGGCGCTGCTCGACGTCCTGGGACCGGACGCCGTGGTGGTCGATCTGTCGGGGGCGTTCCGCCTTGGCGCGCAGGATTTCGAGACCGCCTACGCGATGGAGCACACCGCGCCCGCCCTGGCACCGGCCCCCTACGGGCTACCGGAGCTGCACCGTGCCGACCTGCGCGACGCCCGGCTGATCGCGGGTCCGGGGTGCTACCCGACGGCCGCGCTGCTGGCGCTGGCGCCGCTGGCCGGGTTGGTCGACCCGGCGTCGGTGGTGATCGCCGGCCTGTCCGGGACCAGCGGCGCCGGCAAGGGGCTGCGCGAGGACCTGCACGCCAGCCATGTCATGGGCAGCACGGCGCCGTACGGGGCGCCGACGCACCGCCACACCTCCGAGGTGGCCACCCAGTGGGCGGCGCTCACCGACGCGGGTGCCAGGGTGACCTTCGTCCCACATCTGGTGCCCATGCCTCGGGGACTGCTGGCGACCGCGACCGCCACCCTGCTCGACCCGGGCACGGACCTGGAGACGGTGCGGATGGCCTACGCCGGCCGCTACGACGCCGAGCCGTTCGTGTCGGTGCTGCCGGCCGGGCAGTGGCCCGCGACCGCGCACGTCGCCGGCGGCAACGCCGCGCACGTCGGGGTCGCGGTCGACGCGGCCGCCGGCAGGGTCATCGCCTCGTGCGCCATCGACAACCTGGTCAAGGGCGCCGCGGGGCAAGCGCTGCAGTGCGCGAACCTGGCATTGGGCCTGCCCGAGGGTGCGGGCTTGTCCGCCCTCGGCGTGTACCCATGACCACCATGACCGCGGGGGGCCATGTGCTGGAGTCCGTTCCCGGCGGGGTGTGCGTGACCCCGGGTGTCACCGCCTCGGGCGTCGCCGCGGGGCTCAAGCCCAGTGGTCGGCGGGATCTCGCCCTGGTGGCCGCGCCCGAGGTGGTCGCCGCGGCCGCCGTGCAGACCACCAACCAGGTCAAGGCGCACCCGGTCGTGGTGACCGCCCGCCACATCGGCGACGGCCGCGCGCGTGCCGTGCTGCTCAACGCCGGCTCGGCCAACGTCTGCACGGGACCCGACGGGCTCGCCCTGGCGGAGCGCTCGGCGGTGCTGGTCGGCGAAGCGCTCGGCTGCGCCGCCAGCGACGTGCTGCTGTGCTCGACCGGGGTCATCGGCCAGCCCATCCCGGCCGACGGCTTCCTGGCCGGCATCCCGGCCGCCGCCGCGGCCTTGTCGCGCGCCGGAGGCGCAGCGGCCGCCGAGGCGATCCTGACCACCGACACCACCGCCAAGGAGTTCGCCGTCCGGGCCACCGACGACGCCGGCGGTTCATGCGTGGTCGGCGGCATGGCCAAGGGCTCGGGGATGATCGACCCGGCGCTGGCCACCATGCTGTGCGTCATCACCACCGACGCCGCGATCGCCGGCCCGGCGCTGCAAGCCACGCTGCACGACGTGGTGGCGCGCACCTTCGGGCGCATCAGCGTGGACGGGTGCATGTCCACCAACGACGCGGTGCTGCTGCTCGCCACCGGCGGCGCGGAACGCGCGCCCTCCGCGGCCGCCTTCACGGCCGCGCTCACGCAGGTGTGCGGCCGTCTGGCCGAGTCGATCGTGCGCGACGGCGAGGGCGCGGAGAAGCTCGTCCGCATCCAGGTGACGGGCGCGCGCACAGAAGACGACGCTGTGGGCATCGGTCGCGCGATCGCGTCCAGCAACCTGGTCAAGACCGCGCTGGCGGGCGGCGATCCCAACTGGGGTCGCGTGCTCGCCGCCATGGGCGCATCGCCGGTGCGCTTCCATCCCGAACGGGTGGCGGTCGCCTTCGGCGAGGTCACCGTGTGCCGCCTCGGCGTCGCGGCCGGCTTCGACCGTGACCAGGCGGCGATGCAGCTGAAGGACCGCGACGTGGTCATCACCGTGGACCTCGGCGCAGGTCCCGCGCAGGCGAGCTTCCTCACCTGCGACCTGACCCACGGCTACATCACCATCAACGCGGACTACACGACATGACGCCGATCTCAGAGCTCACCGACCGCACCCGGCGGGCGCAGGACAAGGCCAGGGTCCTCAACGAGGCCCTGCCCTGGCTCACCCGCTGGGCCGGGCGCACGATCGTGGTCAAGTTCGGCGGCAACGTCGGGGCGGACACCGAGGAGGCGCTGACGGCGGCGTTCTGCTCCGATGTCGCCCTGCTGCGCCGGGTGGGGCTGAACGTGGTCGTGGTGCACGGCGGCGGGCCGCAGATCTCCGCGCTCGCCGAGCGTCTGGGCCACGTCAGCCGCTTCGTCGACGGGCTGCGCGTGACCGATGCCGCCATGCTCGACATCGTCCGGATGGTGCTGCTCGGCCAGGTCAACCCGCAGCTGGCCGGCATGATCGGCGCGGCCGGAGCGGCCGCGGTGGGGGTCGCCGGTACCGACGCCGGGCTGGTGACGGCGGCGGCCCGTGACCCGCGCCTGGGCTTCGTGGGCGACGTGCTCGCCGTCGATCCCGCCATCCTCCTGACGCTGCTGTCCGACGGTGTGGTCCCGGTCGTGGCGACCGTCGCCCGCGGCGTGGACCCGGACGGGCGTGCGCAGGACTTCAACGTCAACGCCGACACCGTCGCCGGCGCCATCGCCGTCGCCCTCGGCGCGGACAAGCTGATCTTCCTCAGCAACGTGCCGGGGCTCTACGAGGAGTTCGGCACCGCCGATTCCTCCCTGCTGTCCGAGGTCGACGCGGGACGGCTGCAGGGCATGCTCGACCGCGGCGAGCTGCACACCGGCATGGTCCCGAAGGTGCGCAGCATCATCGAGGCGCTCGCCGGCGGCGTCGCCCGCGCGCACCTGCTCGACGGGCGCATCGAGCACGCGCTGCTGCTGGAGATCTTCACCGACGAGGGCATCGGCACCATGGTGCTGCCGGACCCCACCCAGCACCCAGCACCCCGCACCCGCGCAGGCGAACTCCGCGTCACAGGAGGCACCGGCACCCCCCGCACCGGCACCCCCCGCACCGGCACCCCAAGCCCGGGCACCCCAAGCCCGGGCATCCCGGGCACCGGCACGCGGGAGCTGATGGCGCGCGAGGCCGCGGCGCTACTGCCCACCTACGCGCGCCGGCCGATCGCCTTCACCTCGGGCTCGGGGGCCTGGCTGACGGATGCCGAGGGCGCGCGCTACCTGGACTTCCTGTCGGGGCTGGCCGTCACCTCCCTGGGGCACGCCCACCCGGCGGTGACCGCGGCGGTCTCCGCCCAGGCGGCGCGGCTCACGCACACCTCGAACCTGTTCACGACCGAGCCGCAGGTGCGCCTCGCCGAGCGCCTGCAGGCGACCTTGGGCTGGCCCGACGGCAAGGCCTTCTTCTGCAACTCCGGCGCCGAGGCCAACGAGGCGGCCATCAAGCTGGCACGGCGCCACGGGCTGCGCCAGCACGACGGCAAGGTCAAGGTGGTCGCGCTGGAGGGCGGGTTCCACGGGCGTCTCCTGGGCGCCCTGCTGGTGACGGGCAACCCCGCCAAGCACGCGCCGTTCCAGCCGCTGGGCGACTGGGTGACCCACGTGCCGGTCGATGATCCCCAGGCCCTCACCGACGCCGTCGACGACGACACCTGCGCGGTCTGGGTCGAGGTGGTGCAGGGCGAGGGCGGGATCAAGCCCGTGTCCGAGGCGATGCTCGCCGCCGCGCGCGACGCCTGCGACCGGGTCGGGGCGCTGCTGGTCGTCGACGAGGTGCAGACCGGGGTGGGCCGCCTCGGCGCCTGGTACGGCTGGCAGCAGACCGGCGTCGTGCCCGACGTGGTCTGCTTGGCCAAGGCGCTGGCCAACGGCCTGCCCATCGGCGTGATCGTCGCCCGCGGAACGGCCGCCCAGGCCTTCGGGCCGGGCGACCACGCCACCACCTTCGGCGGCGGGCCGGTGATCTGTGCGGCCGCCCTGGCCGTGCTCGACACCATCGAACGGGACGGGCTGGTCGAGCGCGCCCGGGTGCTCGGCGAGGTCATGGCGCGGCGCCTGGCGGAGCTGGTCGACCGTCACCCCCTGGCCGCCGGCGTGCGCGGCCGGGGGCTGCTGCAGGCCCTGGTGCTGGCCGAGCCGGTCGCGGCCGACGTGGTCGGCTGCGCCCTTCAGCGGGGCCTCGTGGTCAACGACGTGGCCCCCGATGCGGTGCGGCTCGCACCGCCGCTGACGATCGACGACGCCGACATCGACGAGATGGCGCGGCGCCTGGACCACGCCCTGGGCGACGTCGCCGCGGCATCGGGCAGCGACAGCCGCTCCGCGCCGCTGCCGGCGGGCGGTGGCCGGCGATGACCGTCCCGTCCCAACCCGGCGCCACCGTCCTCGGCGCCACCGTCCCCGGCGCCATCGGAAAGCGGGACTTCCTCACCATCGACGACCTCTCGGCAGAGGAGCTGGCGGCGCTGCTGGACAGCGCCGACGCCCTCAAGGCCGACCGTCGGAGATCCGCCGGCCGTGCCGCCCTGCGCGAGGACCTGTCGGGGATGTCGGTGGGGATGATCTTCGAGAAGCCCTCGACGCGCACCCGGGTGTCCTTCGAGGTCGCCATCCGGGAGCTGGGCGGCGGCCCCGTGGTGCTGTCGGCCACCGAGCTGCAGCTGGGCCGCGGTGAGACGGTCGAGGACACCGCGCGGGTGCTGTCGCGCTTCCTGCACGCCCTGGTGGTGCGCACCTTCGCCCAGTCGCGCCTGGAGACGCTCGCCGCCGCCGCCGGCACCATCCCGGTGATCAACGCCCTGTCCGACAGTGCGCACCCCTGCCAGGCGCTGGCGGACCTGCAGACCATCCGCGAGCGGCGCGGCACGCTGGCCGGGCTGAAGCTCGCCTACCTGGGGGACGGCAACAACGTCGCCGCCTCCCTGCTGCGGGCAGGGGCCAAGACCGGCATGCACGTCGCGATCGGCGCACCCACGGGCTACGGCCCCGCGCCGGACGTGGTCGCGGCCGCCAGGGCGGGCGCCGAAGCGCTGGGCGCAGGCGGCAGCATCACGGTCACCACCGACCCGCTGGAGGCGGCCGCGGACGCCGACGTGCTGTACACCGACGTGTGGGCGTCCATGGGGCAGGAGGCCGAGCACGCCGCCCGCGTCCAGGTGTTCGGTCCCTACCAGGTGGGCGCCGACGCGCTGCGGGCCGCCAAGGGTGACGCGCTGGTGCTGCACTGCCTGCCCGCGCACCGCGGCGAGGAGATCACCGCGGAGGCGATCGACGGGCCGAACAGCGCCGTGTGGGACCAGGCCGAGAACCGCCTGCACGCCCAGAAGGCGCTGCTGCTGTTCCTGCTGGCTCCGCACGACGCCCCGGCGGCTGGGTCGGCCCGATGAGCACCGCGACCCCCGCTCGCGCCGCTCAGCGGCGGCAGGTCGTGCGCGAGCTCGTCGCCCGCTACGCCATCGGCTCCCAGTCAGAGCTGGTGGCGCTGCTCGCCGAGCACGGCGTGGAGGCGACCCAGGCAACGGTCAGCCGCGACCTCGACGAGCTCGACATCGTCAAGGTTCGCGGCGCCGACGGGCGCGTCTCCTACGCCCTGCCGGAGGCCGGCGGGCTCAGCCAGCTGCTGCGCCAGTTCGTGCTGGGCATCGACGCCAGCGGCAACCTCGCGGTCGTGCGCACACCACCCGGTGCGGCCTCGGCCGTGGCGAGCGCCATCGACGGCGCCGGCCTGCCCGATGTGCTGGCGACCGTCCAGGGCGACGACACCCTGCTGGTGGTCGCGGCGGAGGGCATCGCCGGCCGCGCCGTGGTCGACCACCTGCTCGCCATCAAGGACGCGTCCGCAGCCCGGCCTGTCCGCCCCGGCCAGCCCGACTCCCCGAAACCGTCGCAACCAGAGGAAGACCTGTGAGCAACCCCAAGCTCGTACTCGCCTACTCCGGTGGGCTCGATACGTCCGTCGCGATCCGCTGGCTGTCGGAGAACAAGGGCTACGACGTCATCGCCTGTGCCATCGATGTGGGCCAGGCCGCCGAGGGTGAGCTGGCCCGCATCCGCCAACGGGGCCTGGACTGCGGCGCCATCGAGTCCGTGGTCGTCGACGCCCGTGACGAGTTCGCCGAGGAGTTCGTGGCACCGGCGATCGCCGCCAACGCCATGTACATGGGCAAGTACCCGCTGATCTCGGCGCTGTCGCGGCCGCTCATCACCCGCCACCTGGTGCGCGTCGCCAGGGAGAGCGGCGCGCAGGCGATCGGCCACGGCTGCACCGGCAAGGGCAACGATCAGGCGCGCTTCGAGGTCACCGCGATGGCCATCGCCCCGGACATGACCGTGGAGGCGCCCATCCGTGAGTGGGGGCTGTCGCGCGAGGGTGCGATCGGCTGGGCCGGGGAACGCGGCATCCCGATCCCGGTCAAGAAGGACTCCCCCTACTCCTTCGACGAGAACCTGTGGGGACGCACCGCCGAGTGCGGCATCCTGGAGGACCCATGGGCGAGCCCCCCGGAGGAGGTCTTCGAGCGTTCCGCGGCGCTGAGCGACACGCCTGACAGCCCCGAGGACCTGGTGCTCACCTTCACCGGCGGTCTGCCCACCGCCGTGGACGGCAAGGCGCTGTCCCTGGCCGCGCTCATCGCCGACGTGGACCGCCGCGCCGGGGCCCACGGCGTGGGCCGCATCGACATGGTCGAGGACCGCCTGGTCGGCATCAAGAGCCGCGAGGTGTACGAGTGCCCCGGCGCGATGACCATCCTGGCCGCGCACCGGGATCTGGAGGACCTCTGCTTGGAGCAGGAGCTGGCGCAGGAGAAGCGCGGGCTGGAGGGCCGCTACGCGCAGCTGGTCTACAACGGACTGTGGTACGCCCCGCTCAAGGGCGCCCTGGACGCCTTCATCAACACCTCGCAGCGCTTCGTCAACGGGGAGGTGCGCATGACCCTGTTCAAGGGATCGGCACAGGTGGCCGGACGGCGCTCGCCCAACGGCCTCTACGACCACGACCTGGCCACCTACGACGCCTCGGATCGCTTCGACCACACCCAGGCCGAGGGCTTCGTGAAGCTGTGGGGCCTGCCGACCAAGGTGTGGGCACGCAAGCAGGGCGAGCTGTAGATGACGGCTGCGGACGGCCCCGTCTCCCCGGAGGGCCGGCTGTGGGGTGGCCGCTTCACCGAGGCGCCCGCCGCGGCCGCATGGGCACTGGGCCGCAGCGTGCACTTCGACGCGCGGCTGTGGCCCGATGACGTGGCCGGTTCCCGTGCCCACGCGGGCGAGCTGGCGCGCCTCGGGCTGCTCACCCCGGAGGAGCACGAGGCGATCGGCGCGGCGCTGGAGGCGCTCGAGGACGAGCTCGCCGGCGGCAGATTCCGCTTCCTGCCCGACGACGAGGACCTCCACGGCGCGCTCGAGCGCCGCCTGATCGAGCTGGCGGGGGACGCCGGTCGGCGTCTGCGGGCCGGACGCAGCCGCAACGACCAGATCGCCGGCGAGCTCCGGCGCTATCTGCGCCGCGAGATCGAGCAGGCGATCCTGCCGGCGCTGCGGGAGCTGCAGGGGGCGCTGTGCGACGTCGCCGAGGGCACGGCCGACTGGCTCGCCCCCGGCTACACCCACCTGCAGCGAGCCCAGCCCGTCACCCTGGGCCATCACCTGCTGGCCCATGCCTGGGCGCTGGACCGCGACGCCGGCCGGGTGGCCGACGCCGCGGCGCGCATGGACGCTTCCACCCTGACGGCCGGCGCGCTGGCCGGCACGACCCTGGATCTCGACCCCGAGGCCTATGCCGCGCAGCTGGGCTTCAGCGCCGTGGCCCCCAACTCGATGGACGCCGTCGCCGACCGCGACTTCGCCGTGGAGTTCCTGTCGGCGGCCGCGCTGCTGGGCGTGCACCTGTCCCGGCTGGGCGAGGAGGTCTGCCTGTGGAGCTCGGCGGAGTTCGCCTGGGCGCGCGTGGGCGACGCCTACTCCACCGGCTCCTCGATCATGCCGCAGAAGCGCAACCCGGACGTGGCCGAGCTGGTGCGCGGCAAGTCGGGTCGCCTGATCGGGGACCTGGTGAGCCTGCTGGTCACCCTCAAGGGCCTGCCGCTGACCTACAACCGCGATCTGCAGGAGGACAAGGAGCCGGTCTTCGACGCCGTGGACACCCTGGCGCTGGTCCTGCCGGCCATGGCCGGGATGGTGCGCAGCCTGCGCTTCGACCGTGATCGACTGGCGGCCACGGCCGCCGGCGGCTTCGCGATGGCCACCGACCTCGCCGAGGAGCTGGTGCGCCGCGGCACGCCGTTCCGCGACGCCCACGAACAGGTCGGCGCGCTGGTGGCCGCCTGCGAGGAGCAGGGCCTGGATGTCACCGAGCTGTCCGGCGAGCAGGTGCGCGCGGCCCTGCCCGGCCTCGCCGACGTCGCCGACGACGGCGTGGCGGCGCTGCTCCGGCGCCGCCACGCCGTGCTGGGTCCCGACCCCGAACGCGTGCGCCAGCAGCTGGCGGTCCTGCGCCGCCGCCTGGAGTCCCCCACGTCGCCCACGTCGCCCACGTCTCCCACGTCTCCCACGTCTCCCACGTCTCCCACGACCGGCGACCGCTGAGCCCCACGGCCGGGGGTGCCTTGCCTCCGCCACGCTGCGTTAGGATTCGCTCGCTCACCATCAGGTGAGCCCCGCGGCGCTGCCGTGCCGCTCGAGGAACCCTCCCTCGTTCGACGGCGGGGCGTGCGAGAGGACGAGTGATCATAGGGCAGGTGCACCGGTGAGCGCGCTGCAGCGCGTGGGGCTGCTCGCCCCGCTTCGGCACCGGCGCTACCGGCTGCTCGCCACGGGCACGCTGATCTCCCTGATCGGCGACGGGATCTTCTTCGTGGCCCTGCCGCTGCTGGTCTACGGCATCGCCAACGTGCCGACCGCGCTGGCGGTGGTGGGCGCGGTCTGGACCACCAGCCAGGTCAGCCTGCTGCTGGTCGGCGGCTGGGCCAGCGACCGCTACGACCGGCGCCGCATCCTGATCGCCGCCGACGTGGCCCGCGCGCTGGCCATCGCGGGCATGGCGCTGCTGGCACTGGACGGCGGCATCGAGCTGTGGCACGTCTGGGCGCTGGGCAGCGTGGTCGGCGCCAGCAACGCCTTCTTCAACCCCGCGCTCGCCGCCATCGTGCCCGACCTCCTCCCCGACGAGGACCTCGCCGGCGCCAACGCCTTCATGGGGGTGGCGAAGCCGGGACTGCAGCGCACCATCGGTCCGGCCCTCGGCGGCCTCGCCATCGGGCTGGTCGGCACGCCCGGGGCGCTGCTGTTCAACGCCGGCACCTTCCTTGTGTCGGCGGGGTTCCTGGCCCGCATGGGCGCGACCGGCGACGGTCCGCGGGCGGCTCCGGCGGCAGGTCTGCAGCGGCTCCGCCTCACGGAGGGCCTCCGCTTCGTCCTGGCCCACAACTGGGCATGGGCTTGGATGGTGGCCGCCGCACTGGCGCTCACGGCCTTCACCGGCCCCGTCGACATGCTGCTGCCCTTCGTCCTGCTCAACGACATGGGGCTGGACCAGCGCCAGGCCGGCTACGCGTTGTCGGTGGTCCTGGCGTTCGGCGGCATCGGGTCGATGGTGGCCGCGACCGCGGTCGGGCAGCTCGACGTCCCGCGGCGCTTCCTCACGGTCATGTACTTGGTGCAGGCGGTCGGCGTGGCCATGCTGGCCGTGTACGGCCTGATGACTGCGGTGTGGCACGCGGTGGCCGCGAGCTTCGTCATCGGCGCCTGCTTCGCGTTCGCCGACGTGGTCTGGATGACCGTGCTGCAGCGCTTCGTGCCGCGCGCGCTGCTCGGTCGCGTCAGCGGCGTCGACTGGCTCACCGCCTTGGGGCTGATGCCGCTGTCGTTCGCCATCGCCGGTCCGCTGGCCGTGGAGTTCGGGGCGCGACAGGTCCTCGTGGGCGGTGCCGCGCTCGGCTTCGTGGCCGTGGTGGCGCTGCTTCTGCTGGTCCCGGGTGCCCGCGAGCTGGAGGAGCGCGCCGGCGGGGCGGGGCACGGAGGGGCACCGGTCGAGCCCTCGAGCACCCGGCCGCCGGCCCTGTCCCCGCGCGAGGACGGCAGCCATGCTCCCGGCGGGGTGCTCACCGACGGCTCGCGCGCGCCGTCTGGGCGGATGGACCGGGCCACCGACGCCATCGGCTGAGCAGCCTATGAGCCGGTTGTCAACGACGCCGTTTCGGGGGTCGGGGCAGTGCTGGTGTGACTCGCGGGCCGGCAGGCCAGCGAGTTGGTGGACGCGGGATGGTGGTTGGCGCCGTGGTCGGGCAGGTGCCCGGTGCCCGTCTTCTCGCTCTCCCTAGCATGCAAGCGGGCTTGGTTGGCCCGACAGCCTTCATCCGAGCTTGGTGAGAAGACGAGCGGGACTGCTCATGCTCAGTCGCGAGGTCAGTGGCCTCAAGCCGTCAGAGAGCTCGTCCTGCCCGAGGGTGGGCGCCGGGTTCAGGCGGCTGGCTTGACCTCCTTGACGCCGGCGGCGACCCTGGCGTCCCAGGGAACGCGGTGGACGATGACGGCGTGGAGCTGGCGCAGCAGCGATCCGGCAACGGCAACGCGAGCCTGATGGTCGGTGAGCCGGTTCGTGTCGCGCATGCGCAAGTGGTGGTGGCGAGCGGCCAGGACGGTGTTGTGGGGAAGGGCGCCCCACACGGCCCGCCAGGCCGCCAGACGCAGTTCAGGACGACCGCGCCCCGAAATGCGACTGACGCCCTTGAACGTGCCCGATTCGTTGTCGCGTGGGGCGAGACCGGCGTGCTTGACCAGCGCCCGGGCGCTGTCGAACCGGGCCGGGTCACCGGTCTCAGCCAGGATCGCCGCCGCGCCGACCGCGGACAGGCCGGGGATGGAGGTGACCAGGCTGGTCAGCGTGAGGTCGTCGAGGACACGCACCATCCGTGCTTCGACGTCGTCGCGTTGCACCCGCAGGCGCTGCCAGTCGGCCAGCGCGTCACCGACGCGCTCGAGGGCGCCGTGGCGGTGCACGGCCACCCCGGTGCTGTCGCGGGTCGCTTCCCAGAGGGCCCGGGCGATCCGCCACGCCACCCTCTTGCCGCCCCACCGGGGCAGTTCTCGACGGACCGCTGCCTGGAATCGGCACCAGCCCATCCGGCGGACCGCGGTGAGGTCCCCGTCGACGCAGCGGGACATGATGACGGCCATGGCCGCCCGCCACGTCGTGCACGCAAGCGGACGGGCAGCGGTGGTCAACGCAGCGGGCCACACACACTCCAGCAGCGAGCGGAGCCGCTGGCGAATCGCGCCACCAGCGGTGACCAGCTCGATCCGGCGGGCGCCCAGATGCCGCAGCCGGGCCCACTGGGCGGTCGGCCGCTCCGGCTCGTAGCAGCGCAGCTGCGCTGCCAGCCCGGCGATCAACACCGCGTCCTTTGGGTCGCTGCGATCGCGGGTGAGGTCCTCACGTTCCCGTTCGCGGTGGACCAGCATCGGCTGCACGCACACCATCGTCAGCCCGAGCGCGTCGCACTGATCGAGCATCACCCGCCAGCGATGTCCGGTCGGCTCGCAGGCCACAACCAGCCCCGAGAACCCTGCTGTAGCGGCGGTCGCCTGAGCCCATCGCAGCGACTCGTCGAGCTGCCACGCACGCGCCTTCACCGACCGGCGGCCATGGACACCACCGTCGTGATCGCATACGGCGAACACCTGCTTCTCATCGGCCAGGTCGACCCCGACGATGGCGTACTCCCTCGGCACCAGCGAACGCAGCCGCGCCTTGCGCGCGTTGCGCCGTCGATCCCCACGAGACGGTCCAATACCGTGTGACATGACATCCTCCTGTGTGCGGTCTGGGACACCAAGCCCGACAACCGCACCAGGGGGATGTCGCTATGGCAACCGCCTACAGGCTCTTACTAGCCGACGGCGGACGGTCAGACGTCCCCTGCCCTTCCATGACCATCCAAGAAGTCGTCCAGGGGACCGCGCGACGGGGACCCGGCGTCGGCGTCGGAGTCGTCCCGACCCGCCCGGACGGCCGGTCCGCCCGCAGACACCGGCGGGGTCACGGCTTGCCGTCCACAGCTGGCGCACGGCACGGCACGTCCGGGGTCCGTCGGCGTCACGGCGCCGCACAGGCACAACGCCCCCGGCTCCGGTGCGGCCTCGACGCTCACGGTCACCCCCGGCAGTGCGGCTCCCTCGTCGATGCTGGCGTCGCGCAGCGCCGTGAAGGCCCGGCCCCGGAGCGTCTCGTCGAGCAGGGCCGCGACCCAGCGGCGCAGCAGATCCTCGCCCATGCCGTGCGCCAGCGGCAGATCCACCGAGGCGGTGACGCGCACCGCGCCGGCGGGCACCGGCTGGACCTCGCCGAGCGGGGCCACCGCCATCTGCCGCTCGCCGGGGAAGAACAGGGTGACCTCCTGCTCGTCCACCCGTGCCACCAGGCCGACGCGATCGCCGGCGCGGACCCACGCGCCCAGCCGGAGGGGGTCCGTCATCGCGCGTCCGGTGCGGACGGCCGCGGCCGGCGGTGGTGGCGAGGTCCCATACGGGCCATGCTAGAGGGGAGGTCTGGCGTCCCGCCGCGACCGCGCCTGCGCCTTTCCCCGGGCACGGTCGCACGGTTGCGCCTGCCTCGCCGGGCCACCGCCCATGTCCGCCCATGTCCGCCCATGTCCGCCCATGTCCGCCCATGTCCGCCCGTGTCCGCCCGAGACGGCCGGGACCGCACCGCCCGTGGAGGGAACGTGAGCTTCACCAACGAGCAGCTGACGCGCTGCTTCGCCGAGATCGCCTCGCTGCTCAAGCTCACGGGCGAGGACGCCTTCCGCGTCCGTGCCTACGAGCGCGCGGCCGGAGCGATCGGCGCCGCCCAACCCGATCTCGCCAGCCTCTCCGACGACGAGCTGGCGGGCATCAAGGGCATCGGCGGCTCCACGGCGAAGAAGATCCGGGAGTACCTCGACACCGGCCGCATCGGCATGCTGGAGGAGCTGCGGGCGGCGGTCCCGGCGGGGATGGTCGAGCTGACCCGTGTCCCGGGGTTGGGTCCGAAGACGGCCCGCCAACTGCACGACTTGCTCGGTGTCGACACCGTCGAGGCCCTGCGCGAGGCCATCGATGGCGGCCGCCTCGAGGGGTTGCCCGGGCTGGGCCAGAAGACCGCGGCCAACCTGCGCGAGGCGATCGCGCGCATGGGCGCGAAGGACGTGGATCGCGTGCCCGCCGCCGACGCCATCGCGATGGCCGAGGAGCTGTGCGCGCACCTGCGCGCGGTCGCGGGCGTGCAGACGGTCGCCTACGCCGGCAGCCTGCGCCGGATGCGGGAGACCATCGGCGACATCGACGTGCTGGCCGTAGCCACGGAGCCGGGCCCGGTCATGGACGCCTTCCGCACGGCTCCGGTGGTGGCCTCCATCCTGGCCGCGGGGGAGAAGAAGTCCTCAGTCATCACGGTGCGGGGGATCCAGGCGGACCTGCGCGTCGTCGACCCTGAGGCCTGGGGTGCCGCGCTGGTGTACTTCACGGGGTCGAAGGATCACAACATCCGCATCCGCGAGCGGGCGGTGCGTCGGGGTCTGCTGCTGAACGAGTACGGGCTGTACCGAAAGCCCGACGACGACACGCCGCCGGAGCGGCTGGCCAGCTGGTCGGAGGCGGACGTCTACACGGCGCTGGGCATGCAGGAGGTGCCGCCCCCGCTGCGCGAGGACGCCGGCGAGGTGGAGGCGGCCGCCGCGGGGACGCTCCCGCGGGTCGTCACCATCGAGGACCTCCGCGGGGACCTGCACGGCCACTCCGACTGGTCCGGCGACGGCAAGGCCTCGCTGGAGGACATGGTGGCGGCGGCCGCGGCCCGCGGCTACACCTACTGGGCGGTCACCGACCACGCCGAGAACCTCACCATGAACGGCGTCACGCGAGCGGGGATGCTGCAACGCCGACGGGCCATCGAGGAGCTCCAGGAGCGCTACGACCTGCGCATCCTCGAGGGGGTCGAGCTCAACATCGACATCGACGGTGGCGTGGACTACGACCGCGAGTTCCTGCTGCAGTTCGACTTCTGCGTCGCGAGCGTGCACACGCTGATGCAGCGCGGTGGCGCGGACCAGACCCGCCGCATCATCGCCGCCATGGAGCACCCCGCCGTGCACGCCATCGGGCACCCGACCGGCCGGCTCATCGGCCGCCGGCCGGGCTATGACCTGGACCTCGACGCGGTCGTCGAGGCGGCGGTGCGCACGGGCACGGCGCTGGAGGTCAACGCCTCCCCGCGGCGCCTGGACCTCTCCGGGGACATGGTCCGGCGGGCGGTGGCCGCCGGCGCCACCCTGACGATCTCCTGCGACGCGCACTCCGTCGGCGACCTCGGCAGCATGCGCTACGGCGTCGCCACCGCGCAGCGCGGCTGGGCGACCCCCCACGACGTGCTGAACTGCCGCGACCTCGACGGCCTGCTCGCCTTCACGCAGGCGAAGCGCTCATGAGCGCTGCGGAGGTCTCCGAGGGCCTTGCCGCAGGCAGCAAGCGGCTGGGCGTCGCCTTCTTCGCCCGGCCGGCGCCGATCGTGGCCCGCGACCTCATCGGTGCGCTGGTGGTACGCGCCGACGACGGCATCGTGGTCCGCCTGGTCGAGACGGAGGCCTATCTCCAGCAGGATCCCGCCTGCCATGCCCACCAGTCGCGCACCGCGCGCAACGAGCCCCTGTGGGGCCCCGGCGGGCATGCCTACGTGTACTTCAGCTACGGCATGCACTGGTGCCTGAACACCACGACCGGTCGGGCGGGCCACGCGCAGGGCGTGTTGCTGCGCGCCGCCGAGCCACTCGAGGGCCTGCACGTCATGCAGCAGCGCCGCGGCGACGTGGCCGTTCGCGATCTGCTGCGCGGCCCGGCTCGGCTGGCGCAGGCGCTCGGCCTGGATGGCTCCTGGTCCGGACGTGATATCTGCGCCGACCGGCCGCGACGCGGCGGTGCCCCCGCCGCTGCCGGTGCGCTCTATCTCGCCGACGACGGCACCCGTCCCGAGGTGGTCACCACCCCACGGACCGGCGTCGCTCGGGGCGCCGACCTGCCCTGGCGGTTCGTGCTCCGCGGATCGCGCTGGGCTTCGCCCCACAAGCGCAACCCGCGCGCGCCGGCCCCGGGAGCAGAGGACCTCTCCGGAGTGCCGGAGCTCAGCGTCTACGGGCCGCTGCGGGTGCCAAAGGCCCCGTAGCCGCTGGCACCCGGCCATCGAGCGGGGTCGCGCAGCCCCACATCCCGGCGGTTGACACCCCGCCCCCGGGCGCGTACTGTTGCCCGTCCCCGAGGGGTTCGCCCCGAGGGTTGAAAATAGGAATATCAGCCGAGTACGGTCCCCGGGCGCAGCACGTCATCAAGTTGACAGGCGCCGGGGCCGCAGATACTGTCCTCCCTTCGCCCTGTTGGTGGCCTTTGGTGGTCCGTGGTGGGGTGGGTGGCCGGGTTTGTCTGGCTGGTTGGTGGTTGGTTGCGTTGGGCTCGAGCGCTGGCTTGTTGCTGCTGTGTGGTGTGGGTTGCCGTGTGGTGGTGGGGGTTGGTGGTTCGGGTGTGGCGTGTGTCGGTCCTTGAAAACTGCACAGTGTGTCAAAAGCCAGTGCACATGCATCCTCGCCTTTGAGCGGATGGTCCTGTGTTTTGCAGGGTTGTCTGTTGTTTGGCTTGGGTT
>Ga0209587_1000491_pt1 | contig 19426 bp, 11 predicted proteins | sample NGEPerD_2_FD_184512 | JGI IMG/M metagenome (GOLD analysis project Ga0209587, IMG submission 184512) | Arctic peat soil microbial communities from the Barrow Environmental Observatory site, Barrow, Alaska, USA - NGEE PermafrostL1-D... | ecosystem: Environmental > Terrestrial > Soil > Wetlands >... | reverse complement strand
GAGGCCTCATCGCGGGCACGCGCTTTGTGGCGACGCCGCACGTGGGCTCCGCCGATGCCGGCGTCGGCGGCTGAACCCCGCGCCGGGTCCGCGGCCAGGCCGCCCGGCGTGGCCGGCGTGGCCGGCGTGGGGAGGCGTGGCCGGCGTGGCCGGCATTAGGCTGGGCGGCATGAGCCTGCGCGCACCGCAACACGACGATGCGGTCATGCTCGGGGTCGGGAGGCGGCGCCACATCGGTGACCGCCGCAGAGCACGGCGCTGGACGGTGGTCGGGTTCACGGCCGCGGGCGCCGTGGTCACGGCCGGCGTGCTGGGCCAGCTGCTGCGCCCGCTGGCCCCGCCGGTGGGAGACGTGCAGGCGGCCGCCGCCTACTTCGACGCCGACCTGCTCGCCCGCATCGAGGCCTACCGCGCCCCCCTGCGGATCGCCTCCGTCGGCGCCTGGGCCCTGCGGCTGGCCGTGCCGGTCCTGGCGGCGTCCACCCCGGCCGGCCGGCGCGCCGTGGGACGGCTGGTCGACCGGATCGGGCCTCGCCATCCCATCCTCGCCGCCGCGGCGGTGATCGTTGCGGTGCTCGTCGTCGCCGACGTGGTGGTGCTACCGATCGCCTACTGGGCCGGCTTCGTCCATGAGGGCGAGTGGGGCTTCCGCACCCAGGGGCTGCAGGGCTGGGCGCGCGACTGGCTGGTCGCGCACGCCCCGGTGTGGCTGGCCGCGGCCGTGCTGACCTCCGGCGGATATGCCCTGGCGCGACGACTGCCCGCCAGGTGGCCGTTGGTGGCCGGACTGGTGGCCGCTGCGCTCGGCGCGGCCGTGGCCGCCATCGCCCCCGTGGTCCTGGAGCCGCTGCAGTACCGTACCCGGCCGTTGGCCGACGGTCCGGTGCGCACCGCCGTCGAGCAGGTTCTGGAGCGCGCCGGCGAGGACATCGACACCATCGTCGTGGCCGATGCCAGCCGCCGGACCACCAAGATCAACGCCTACGTCTCCGGTCTCGGCGGCTCGCGGCGCGTGGTCCTGTGGGACACCTTGGTGCGGGGCGCACCACCCGAGCAGATGGCGATGGTCTTCGCCCACGAGCTGGCGCACGACCGTCATGGCGACGTCTTCCGCATGGTGCTGCTCGGAGGCGCCGGCTCGGTGCTGGCCGCGTTCGCCCTTGCGGGGGTGCTGCGCGGCGCCAGCCACCGGGGGTGGATCCATGGCCCGGCCGATGCGCGCGGGGCCGCCATCGCTCTGGCCGCGGTCGCGGTCCTCACCAACCTCGCCGCGCCGATCGAGATGGCCGCCAGCCGCCGCGCCGAAGCCGCCGCCGATCAGGCTTCGCTGGAGCTGACGCGAGATCCGTCCAGCTTCGCCCAGCTGCACCGATCCCTGGTCCGCTCCAACCTCAGCGACCCCGACCCGCCCACGTGGGCGATCCTGCGCTGGGGCTCGCATCCCACGCCCTTGCAGCGACTGGAGCGCGGGCGGCTGTGGGCCGCCGCCGCGGAACCGCTGCCGTGACACGTGGCCGATCGTGGACACGGGCGCTGTGGGTCACCAACGACTTCCCGCCGCGGGCAGGCGGCATCGAGCAGTTCCTTGCCAACCTCCTCGCGCAGCGCGACCCCGGATCGACGCGCGTGCTCACCTCCCCGTGGGCGGGGGACGGGGCCCACGACGCGGCGCTGCCCTACGCGGTCCAGCGCATCGGCCGCCGGCCGCTGCTACCGTCGCGGCGCCTCGCCCGCGCGATCGACCTCGTTGCCCAGGAGCATGCCGCCGACGTCGTCGTGCTCGGTGCGCTGTGGCCCCTCGGTGAGGTCGCGCGAGCGGTGTCGCGGCCCGTCGTCGCGCTGACCCACGGCCACGAAGCCGGCATGGTGCGGGTGGGCCTGGGACCGCTGGTCCGCCGGGCAGCCGCCTCCGTCGACGCGATCGGCTACATCAGCGACTTCACGCGCCGCGCACTCGTCGGCTGGGTCGGCGACGCGCCGCTGGTGAAGGTGCCACCGGGGGTCGACGTGGACCTGTTCACCCCGGACGTCGACGGCAGCCCGATCCGCGCCCGCCACGGCATCGCCCCCGAGGCCCCCTTGGTGGTGTGCGTCTCGAGGCTGGTGTCGCGCAAGGGTCAGGACGTGCTCGTCGAGGCCTGGCCGGCCGTCCGTGCGCGCGTCCCCGACGCCCGGCTGCTGCTGGTGGGCACGGGCCCACTGGCCGGCGCGCTTGCCCGCCGCATCTCGGCCCTGCGCCTGCAGGGTGCGGTCACACTTGCCGGCGAGGTCGATTGGGCCGACCTCCCGCGCTATCACGCCGCCGCCGACGTCTTCGCCATGCCGTGCCGCACCCGCCTCGCCGGGCTGGACGTCGAGGGCTTCGGCATCGTCTACCTGGAGGCGCAAGCGAGCGGCACGGCGGTGATCGCCGGGCGCTCCGGCGGCGCCCCGGAGGCCGTGCGCGACGGGGAGACGGGGATCGTGGTCGACGGCACATCGGTCGCGGCGGTGGCTGAGGCGGTCATCGACCTCTTGCGCGACCCCGAGCGGCGCGCGGCCATGGGACGTGCGGGTCGGCAGGCCGCCGTGCGCGCCCATGCCTGGTCGGCCGTGGCGCTCGATCTCGAGGAGCTGCTGGCCGCGCCGACGACGGCCGGCGGCCACCGCGATCCCCGCGCCCGCTAGGGTGCCCTGCCGGTGTCGGTTCGACGCCGCACGCTCATGGCGTGCTGGTCGTCGACCACCTGGACAAGGCCAGGGCCCTGGTCGGCGGACAGCATCACGAGACCTCAGGAGCGGAGTCCTCCAGCTCGACGCCCTTGGTCTCCGGCAGCCGCAGGTAGATCAACGACACCAGCGCCGCCGGCACCGCCACCGCGGCTGCCGCCACGCCGAAGCTGTCCGCGACGTCGGCGACCACGCCGAAGACGACCAGCCCGATGACGCTGCCGACGACGGCGGACACGGTCAGCCAGCCCGCGCTGGTGGCGCGAATGCTGGTGGGGAACAGCTCCGCGGACAGCGCGCCGGCGGCCGGCGCGTACACGGAGCCGGCGAAGACGGACAGCAGATAGCCGCCGATCAGGGCGGGGACGGTGCCGGAGTAGGTCGCCAAGCCGAACAACGCCAGGCCCAGGTGGGCTGCGACCGCGGTCGGGCGCCGGCCCAGGCGGTCCGCCCCCCACCGTCCCAGCGCCAGACCGGCCAGCCCGGTGGGAGCGGCGGCGAGGATCACCACGAAGGTGGTCGCGGGGCTCAGCCCCAGAACGCCCTCGGCGTACAGGAACAGGTAGGTGTTCACGGGCCCCGTGACGAACCCCACGGCCAAGGTCATGCCGGCGACGATGGCCAGCCGCCGCCGGCGCCGGCCATGGAAGGGCCCCAGCAGCAGCCGCCGCCGCGCCGGGTGGACGGCGCGCACGTAGCGCTCGGGTTCGACCAGCACCCGCTGCAGCACGGGCAGCAGCAGCAGCGGCACCAGGGCCAGGGCGAACAGCGGCCGGAAGCCGAAGGTGCTCCCGCCCAGGGCACGCGCCAGCGCGGTCAGGCCGGCCCCGAAGCCGTAGGCAGCGGTGATCAGCGCGATGGCGCTGGCGCGGTCGCCGGACCGGGTCTCCTCCGCCGCGGTCACCCCGGCGACCGCGTTGGTCGTGGACAGCAGGGGCCGGCTCAGCGCGACGATGGCCACGAACGCCCAGAACGTCGGGGCGACGGCGGCGGTCACGCTCAGCACCAGGCCGATCGCGCAGGTCGCGAGCAGCGTCCGGCGTCGCCCGTGGACGTCGGCCAGCCCGGACAGCGGCAGGCTGGCGAGGGAGGCGAGGCGGATGGCGGCCAGCCCCAGCCCGAGCGTGGAGGCCGACAGCCCCACCTGTTCGGCGATGGACGCTCCGGGACCCGCCACCGCCGCCTCGCCGAAGGCCGCGGCCACGTCCCCGAGCGACGCGGTGACGGCGTACTGCGCGAATCCCGAGGCGACCGAGAGTCCCGCAGCGGCGAGGATCGACGGGTGCCGCCAGCCGACCAACCGGCTGCCGACGTCGCCCGACTCCGACGGCGCCGCCGCCGGCAGGTGCGGGGCTGCGGTAGAACCGGAGCCGTCGCCCGCCGCGCGCCCCGGTTGAGGAGACGTCATGTCGGCGATGCTACCGGGCGAGGTGTCGGATCCCGGTGCGTGGTGAGGCTCGGCGCCGCCGCGGCCGGACGGTGTCGTCGTCAAGGAGCAGCAGTGCGTGTGTGGCCAGGCAAGCCCTTCCCGCTCGGAGCGAACTGGGACGGGCAGGGCACGAACTTCTCGCTGTTCGGTGAGAACGCGGATGGTGTGGAGCTCTGCCTGTTCGACGCTCACGGCGGCGAGACTCGCCTGGGCATGGTCGAGCAGACCGCGTTCGTCTGGCACGCCTACCTGCCCGGCGTGGGCCCCGGTCAGCGCTACGGCTACCGCGTCCACGGACCCTACGAGCCTTCCAATGGACACCGGTTCAATCCGGCGAAGCTGCTCATCGATCCCTATGCCAAGGCGATCGACGGCGAGGTCGACTGGGACGACTCGGTGTTCGCCTATCCCATCGGCGAGGACGACCTGACTCGCGACGACCGCGACGACGCGGCGCACGTGCCCAAGTCCATCGTCGCCAACCCCTTCTTCGACTGGGGCGACGACCGCCACCCGCGCACGCCGTGGAACTCCACGGTGATCTACGAGACCCACGTCAAGGGCCTCACGATCCGCCACCCCGACATCGATCCGGCGGTGCGAGGCACCTACGCCGGCCTGGCCTCGCCGGCGGTGATCGACCACCTGGTCTCCCTGGGCATCACGGCCGTCGAGCTGCAGCCGGTGCACCACTTCATCCAGGACCACTTCCTGGTGGAGAAGGGCCTGCGCAACTACTGGGGCTACAACACCATCGGATTCCTGGCGCCCCACGGCGACTACGCCGCCCGCGGGCGCCTGGGGGAACAGGTCTATGAGTTCAAGGCGATGGTGAAGGCGCTGCACGAGGCGGGGCTCGAGGTGATCCTCGACGTCGTCTACAACCACACCGCCGAGGGCAACCACATGGGGCCCACGCTGTCGTTCCGGGGCATCGACAACGTCGCCTACTACCGCTTGGTGGAGGATGACAACCGCTACTACATGGACTACACCGGCACCGGCAACTCCCTGAACGCGCGCCATCCCCACGTGCTGCAGCTGATCATGGACTCCCTGCGGTACTGGGTGACCGAGATGCACGTCGACGGCTTCCGCTTCGACCTCGCCTCCACGCTGGCGCGCGAGCTGCACGACGTCGATCGGCTGTCGTCCTTCTTCGACATCATCCAGCAGGACCCGGTGATCTCCCAGGTGAAGCTGATCGCCGAGCCGTGGGACGTCGGCGAGGGTGGCTACCAAGTCGGCAACTTCCCGGTGCTGTGGACGGAGTGGAACGGCAAGTACCGCGACGAGATCCGCGACTTCTGGCGCGGCGAGAGCCCCGGTGTGTCCGAGCTCGCCTCGCGCGTGTCGGGCTCGTCGGATCTCTACGCCCATAGCGGCCGGCGGCCCTACGCCTCGATCAACTTCGTGACCGCCCACGACGGCTTTACGCTGCGGGACCTGGTCAGCTACAACGACAAGCACAACGAGGCCAACCTCGACGACAACTCATCCGGGGAGAACCACAACCGCTCGTGGAACCACGGCGTGGAGGGTCCCACAGACGACCCGGGGATCGAGCAGCTGCGCGGACGTCAACAGCGCAACTTCCTGGCCACGCTGTTCCTGTCGCAGGGCGTGCCGATGCTGCTGGGCGGCGACGAGATGAGCCGCACCCAGCAGGGCAACAACAACACCTACTGCCAGGACAACGAGCTGACCTGGTACGACTGGGACCTCGCCGAGGAGGACGGGGCGCGGCTGCTGCGCTTCAGCCGCTTCCTCATCAACCTGCGCCAGCGCCACCCGGTGTTCCGACGTCGGCGCTTCTTCGAAGGCGAGATGGCCGAGGGCGACACCGCCGACCTTGAGTGGATCCACCCCGACGGCCGGGAGATGACCGACCAGGACTGGGACGACATCGGTCTCAAGGGCCTGCAGTTCTTCATCAACGGCCGGGCCATCCCCTCCACCGACATCCGCGGCCGGCGGGTTCACGACGACAGCTTCCTGGTGCTGCTCAACGCCGGCCACGAGTCGCGCACCTACCGCCTTCCGAGCAGGGCGCTCGGCCGCCGCTGGTCGGTGGTGTTCGACACGGCCGCGGACGCGCGTGGGCGCCGGGTCGGCAAGCTCCGCGCGGCCCAGCAGGTCGTGATGGTGGACCACTCCTTCCTGCTGTTGCGCCGCATGGACGACGCCCGTGAGGACTGATCCCTCCCGGCGCACGACGACCCCGCGCTCGACCTACCGGCTGCAGTTGCACGGCGGCTTCAGCTTCGACGACGCGGCGGCGATCGTCGGGCACCTGGCCGACCTGGGCACGACGCACCTGTACCTGTCGCCGATCCTGCAGGCGCGGCCGGGCAGCACACACGGCTACGACGTGGCCGATCCGACCAGGGTGTCGGAGGTGCTGGGCGGGGAGGACGGCCTGCGGCGGCTGGCCGGCCGGGCGCACGCGGCTGGCCTGGGCATCGTCGTCGACGTGGTGCCCAACCACCTGGGCACGGGCGCCGCGACGCCGCTGTGGATGCAGCTGCTCGGCTCCGGCCAAGCGGGCGAAGCCGGACGGTTCTTCGACGTGGATTGGGCGACGCCGCTGCCGGGGGCCGCAGGCAAGGTGATCGTGCCCGTGCTGGGGGAGCCCTACGGCGACGTGCTGAGCGCCGGCAAGCTGGAGCTGGTGGCCGATGAGGCCTCCGGCACGGTCGAGCTGCGCTACTTCGACCACCGCTTTCCGCTGTCGTCGGAATCCCTGGCGGCGCTGGAGCGGGCCGGCGGCCCGGGGGCTCTGCGAGGCGAGCCGGCGGAGCCCGAGAGCTGGTCACGGCTGCACGCGCTGCTGGAGCAGCAGCACTACCGCCTGGTGCACTGGCGCGCCGGCCCCCGGTTGATCAACTACCGCCGCTTCTTCTCCATCAACGAGCTCGCCGGCGTGCGCATCGAGGACGAGCGGGTGTTCAACACGACTCACGAGACCCTGCTGCGGTTGGTCGACGACGGGACCGTCGACGGCCTGCGCATCGACCACCCCGACGGTCTGCGAGACCCCGCGCGCTACCTCCAGCGCCTGGCCGAGCGCACCGGCGGCGCATGGGTGGTGGTGGAGAAGATCACCGAGCGCGGCGAGCGCCTGCCCGGCTGGCCGGTCGCGGGTACGACCGGCTACGAGTTCGCCAACGACATGGTGCAGATGCAGTGCGATCCCGCCGGCGTCGCGGCGCTCGACCGCCTCGACGGCTTCATGGGCGCCTCCGCAGCGCCCTACACCGCGCTGGCCGCGCGTGCCAAGCGCGAGGTGGTGACCGGCGAGCTGGCGGCCGACGTCGAGCGCGTGGCGCGTGCCCTGTGGGCGGTCACCGCCGTGCACCTGGAGACCCGCGACGTCGATCTCAGCCACTGCCGCACGGTGGTGGGCGAGACCCTCGTCGCGCTTGACGTCTACCGCACCTACGTCGACCCCCAGACCGGCGAGGCGAGCCCGGAGGACCTCGAGCGCATCGACGTCGCCATCGAGCGCGCCGGCCGCGCCGCCGAGCGCTTGCAGGCCCCCCGGCCTCCGGCGCGGCTGTTCGCCTTCCTCGCCGACGTCCTGGCGGGCCGAGCCGGCACCACCGCGGACCACCTGGAGGTGCTCGCGCGCTTCCAGCAGCTGTCGGGTGCGGTGACCGCCAAGGGCGTCGAGGACACCGTGTTCTATCGCTACCGACGCCTGCTGGCCCTGAACGAGGTGGGTGGGGATCCCTCCGAGGCCGGCATGGACGTGGCCGCGTTCCACCGGGTCAACCTGGAGCGCGCCCAGCACCACCCGCGGGGGCTGCTGTCCACCGCCACGCACGACACCAAGCGTGGCGAGGACGTGCGCCTGCGGATGGTGGCGCTGTCGGAGCTGGCCGAGGACTGGGTCGCTGCCGTCCGCCGCTGGCACGAGCTGCTGGCGCCGGCCGTGACCGCCACCCCGGCGGGTCCGGCCCCGGACCCGCAGACCCAGTCCCTGCTGCTGCAGACGCTCGTCGGCGTGTGGCCGACTTCCGCCGGCGACGGCGCACCCCTGGACCCGGGCGTGCGCGACCGGGTCGTCGAGTACGCCCGCAAGGCCTGTCGGGAGGCCGGCCAGCGGACCGACTGGGTCGACCCCGACGCGGCCTTCGAAGACGGCGTCGCCCAGTTCGTGGCGACGCTCCTCGGCGAGGTCGGCTTCGCCGAGGTGCGCGCGGAGCTCGCGGCGGTGGCCGAACGGGCGGCGGAGATCGCCATGGCCAGCGGTCTCGCGCAGGTGCTGCTGCGCTGCACGGTGCCCGGCGTGCCCGACACCTACCAGGGCAACGAGCTGTGGGACGACAGCCTCGTCGACCCGGACAACCGCCGCCCGGTGGACCACCACCGGCGGGCGCAGCTGCTGCGGCAGCTCGACGCCGAGGCACCCTCACCACGGTCGCTGTGGGTGAGCCGCAGGGACGGCCGCGTAAAGCTGTGGGTGCTGTCGCGCGCGCTGCGCGCCCGCAACGACCTGCCCGACGCCGTGGGCGCCGACGGGCGCTACGTGCCGCTGCAGGTGACGGGCCGCTGGGCCGCCCACGTCGTCGCGTTCGCACGGGTCGCACCCGACGGTGCACGGCTCGTCACCGTCGCGCCGCGCCTACCCGGCGCGCTGTTGGCCGCGCACGGCGGGGTGCTCGCCGAGGCCTGGGAGGACACCGCCGTGCTCCTGGGCGACCTCGCCGGGAGGCTCGAGGACCGCCTGGCCCCCGGCCGGGTCTTCGATGGCGCCGCGCTGCGCCTCGCCGACGTGCTCGCCGAGCTGCCGGTGGCCCTGCTGGCCCGCTGAGGTCGTCGCGGGGGGTGGCGCGGATCGCGCACCGGGGGTGTGCGCGATCCTTGGCACCTCTCGAATGGGGCTACTCGCTGATGACCTCGCTGTCGGAGCTCTGGAGCACCTCCTGGTACAGCGACTCCCACTTCTCGCGCTCGTCCAGCATCTGGTCCAGATCGATCGACAACACCTCGATGTCGTCGGGCAGGCCACCCTCGACGGTCGGGTTCGACGGCGTGCGACCGAACTCCGCGAGGATCACCTGTCCCTCCTCCAGCAGGAACTCGATGTACAGCAGCCCGGTGGCCGGGTGCTCGGCATTCGTCAGGATGCCGACCACGTTGGGCCTGACCACCAGCGGTTCAACCGGCGGTTGCCAGGCGACCGGGGCACCATCGTTGATGAGGTCCCCGGCGATCCAGGAGTAGGCCGTCGTCATGTCGAACTCGCCGGAGGCCAGCAGCTGGGCGATGACGCTGTTGCCGTCCACCAGCGTCGCGTTCTCCGCGGCCGCCCGGAACAGGTCCACGGCCTGCTCCTCCGTGAGGCCCTGCTGCGCCATGAAGTAGTCCTGTACCAGGGTCGCGAACCAGTCGAACGCCTTGACCTCCAGCGCCAGGCGGCCGTCGTAGCCCAGCACGTCCTCCCACGTCTGCGGGACGTCCGGCTCCGCCACCAGCGTGGTGTTCCACATGGGGGCGTAGGCGTTGATGTAGGACCAGGCGAACGTCCCCTGCACCTGCTCCGAGGGATAGCCCTCGACGTCGATCTGCAACGGGGCCAGGAGGCCCTCGCGGTCCAAGATCACGCCCTCGCTGCCGTTCACGCAGGTGACGTCGCTGGCGGTGGCGTCGGCCGCCGCTTCTTCGACCACGCGCGTCATGACGTCCTGCGACGAGGCGCGGTAGCGCTCGACGGTGATGCCGGTGGCCTCCTCGAACGCCGCGGGGATCGCCTCGGCCTCCTCGCCGTTCATCGAGCAGTACAGGTTGAGCACACCACCCTCGGCCTGGGCGAGCTCCACCAGCCGCTCGCGCCGCTCGGTCCCCGACAGCCCCTCCACCTCGGCGTAGACGGCGTCAAGGCCCTCCGCGGCGGCCGTGGCGGCCGGCTCGGAGCCGGCCGGCCCGGACGGCTCGGACGGCTCGGACGGCTCGGACGGCTCGGACGCTGACGTCCCCGGTTCCGACTCGGCCGACTCGGCCGACTCGGTCGGGGTGTCCCCGCAAGCGCTCCAGCATGAGCAGCAGGCCGATCAGCAGCGCGCCGAGGGGCGAGGCTCTGCGGATCCGGGCGGTCATGGCAGCGTGCACGGTGGGACTCCTCCAACGACGGCAATGGGAGGCAAGCCTTGAGGGGGATCACCGCTGCTGTCAATTCCGGGTGCGTGGGCACGGCCGCGTCGCCGTTCCCGAGGCCGCCGAGCCGCCGCACGGCGAGGTTTACGTTCCGGAAACAGGAGCGGAATGACGGCGAAACGGCCGTTGCGTATCCCTATGTCCGGGCCAGATGAGGCGAACAAGGAGCGCACATGGATTACGCACCGGACAGCGGCAACACCGCATGGGTGTTGATCTCGACAGCGCTGGTGCTGTTCATGACGCCGGGACTGGCGTTCTTCTACGGCGGGATGGTGCGAGCCAAGCACGTGCTCGGGATGCTGATGCAGAACTTCTTCGCGATGGGCCTGATCGCCGTCCTTTGGGTTCTGATCGGCTTCAGCCTTGCCTTCGGAGGGGCCGGCGCCGGCGGGCTGATCGGCAACCTGGACTTCGTCGGCTTCCGCGACGTGTTCCTGGTGCCCCCGGGAGGAGCGGACGGGTTCTTCCGCGCAACGGTCGGGTTGTCGATCCCCTTCGTGTTGTATGCCGCGTACCAGATGACGTTCGCCATCATCACGCCGGCGCTGATCACCGGCGCGACCGCCGATCGGCTCAAGTTCTCGGCCTACGCGTTGTTCATCGGCCTGTGGTCTGTCCTGGTCTACGCGCCGGTCGCGAACTGGGTCTTCGGCGGGGGCTGGCTGTTCGCCCTGGGCGCGTTCGACTTCGCCGGCGGGGCGGTGGTGCACATGAACGCCGGCGCCGCAGCGCTTGCGCTGGTTCTGCTGCTCGGCCCCCGGAGGGGGTATCCGCAGGAGCCGATGCCGCCGCACAACTTGCCCCTCACGCTGATCGGGACCGGGATCCTCTGGTTCGGGTGGGCCGGCTTCAACGGCGGATCGGCACTCGCTGCCGACGTCGTCGCATCCCAGGCCATCCTCAACACCTTCGTCGCGGCCTCGGCCGCCATGCTCGGCTGGCTGTGTGTGGAGCGGCTGAGGAACGGCCGGGCCACGACCCTCGGCGCGGCGTCGGGAGCGGTCGCAGGCTTGGTCGCCATCACCCCTTGCGCAGGCTTCGTCGGGGCGCTTTCAGCGATCGCCATCGGCGCCATCGCCGGCGTCGTCTGCTACCTCGCCCTCGGCCTCAAGCGTGCGCTGGAGCTCGACGACAGCCTCGACGTGATCGCCGTGCACCTGATGGGCGGCCTGGTCGGCTCGCTGCTCCTTGGCATCTTCGCCGACAACCGGATCAACCCGTTCGCGCTGGGTGACACCAACGGGCTGCTCTTCGGTGGCGGTGCCCAGCTCCTGGTCGCACAGGCGATTGCAGCCGTGGCGACGCTCGTGTTCAGCTTCGCGATGAGCCTGGCGATCGGCAAGGTGATCGACATCACCCTCGGCCTGCGGGTCGCCGAAACCGACGAGGTCGAGGGGCTCGACCGCAGCCAGCACGCCGAGGCGGGCTACACGCTGGTGTAGCCCGGTCGCGAACCCCGCAGGGCGTAGAGGGCGACGGCGGCGGCTGCGGCGACGTTGAGGGAGTCGACCCCGGCCGCCATGGGGATGCGGGCGCGCAGGTCCGCCGCCGCCAGGGTCTCGGCCGGCAGGCCCGGTCCCTCCGCGCCCAACAGCAGGGCCAACCGATGGGCGGTGTCGATCTCCTCCAGCGGGGTCGCGTCCGCATCCGGGGTCAGCGCCACGGTGGTGATGCCCTGGGCGTGCAAGGACGCCAGGGCCGCGGGCAGATCGACGGTGGTCGCGTGCGGCAGGTGCAGCACATGACCCATGGACACCCGCACGCTGCGCCGGTAGAGGGGATCGGCGCAGCGTGGGCCGAGCAGCACACCGTCCACGGAGAACGCCCGCGCCGTGCGGAACAGCGCGCCCATGTTCTCGTGGTCGTTCATGGCCTCGAGCACCAGCAGTCGGTGCGCCCCGGAGATCACCTCGGCGGGGTCGCGCGCCGGCAGGCGGCGGCCGCATCCGAGCGCGCCCTGATGCATGCGGAAGGCGACGATGTCGTAGAGCACCTCCCGCTGGGCGACGTAGACGGGGACGTCGGTGCCGTCCAGCAGCGGCGCCAGCTCCTGCGCCCGTCGGGGATCCACCAGCAACGAGCGCGTCGGGTAGCGCGAGGCCAGCAGCGCCCGCACGACCGTGGGCCCCTCGGCGATGAAGACGCCGGCGCTGCGCTCGTAGCGCTTGCGCAGGTCGGCGTCGCGCAGGGTCCGGTAGTCCGCGACCCGCTCGTCGGCGGGGTCGACGATGTCGATGCGCACGTCAGGCGCCGCCCCAGGCGACCGGGCTCAATCCCAGGAGGCGCCCGAGCGCGGCGACGACCGCCATGCCGTCCTGGCCGACGTGTCGGGCCCGGGCCTTCTGCGCCGCGTCGAAGGCGTGCTCCTGCGCCGCGGAGAGGTCGACGTCGACACCCACCTCGCCGCAGAGGAGAAGCCAGCGCCGCACCGTGTCGACGTCGGCCTGCTCCAGCGAGCGCGATGCCGCCCTCGCTGCGCTGGTGACCGCATTGGTGAGGCGTTCCTCGACCGGTGCGAGGTCCAGCCGGTAGCCCTGCGACCTGGCGTGGCCGATGGTCTCGCGCACCGCCTGGAACGATGCCAGGTCGGCATCGCCGTCGCGCGCCGCCTCGAGTTGGCTCTCGAGCTCCGCGGCCAGGGTGAGCTCGGCGGCTGCGCGCAGGTCGCGTGGCAGCGCGTAGCCGGCGGCGGTGAGCATCTCCAGCACCCGCCGGTGATCGTGATACAGCCGCGAGTACTGCTCGTGGAAGCGGCTGGTGAGGTCGCTGAAGATCGCGCCGACGATCTCCTGGCGTCCCTCGGGCAGGGTCACCTCCAGGTCGAACAGCTCGGCCGCGGCGTCATTGGTGGTGAACACCTCGCCGACCAGCTGGATGAGGCGGGCCATCGGCTGCTGCGGGAAGGACTCCCACAGCCGGGACACCGCGATCGCGAAGGCCCTGTGACCGGGGAAGGGCGCCACCACGCCGTGGAAGTCGAGTCCGCCGAGGTGGATCGCGGCGACCGCGAAGTCGAAGGTGCGTCCGCTGACCTGGGAGGTCAGCACGACATGGGCGGTGGACATCCGCAGTCTGCCGCCGGTCTGCGCCCGATGCTCGCGCAGCTCGACGAGGAACTGGGCCGTGGCGCGGTGCGGCGTCGCGCCCAGCACCAGCGCCTCCAGCGTGACGTGTGCGGCCACGCGGGTCGGCGTCACCTCGGCCGGTTCGATGTCACGTCGCCAGATGTCGGCACCCGTGCCCATCTCGGGGCGGTTGCTGCGGGCCCGGGCGAGGATCTCCAGCACCTCGGGCCGGGGCACGTGCGCCCCGAGTCCGCGCAGCAGCCCCAGCACCCGCGCCGCGGAGCGCAGCACGTAGCGCGTCTCGATGCCGGAGATGTCGGAGAAGAACCAGCCGCAGCTGGTGTACATCACCATGGCGTGGCGCTGCGATTCCAGCAGCGACCACAGGTCGACCTGGCTGGCGTCGTCGATGTTGCGCACGGCGTGGCGCTCCAGGAAGCTCGCCTTGCTGACCTCTCCGAGGCGCACCGCCAGGTAGTCGTCCCGCGCGGCCCAGGGGTCGCGCAGCAGCTCCGAGCCGCGTTCGGAGAACACCGTCGCGGCGGCGTCCCGCACCACGTCCAGGGCGGCGCGCAACGGTCCGCGCCAGGCCTGGTTCCACTCCGGCAGCCCGTCGGTCTGGCAGCCGCAGTCGCGGTACCAGCGCCCCACGCCGTGCGCGCAGCTCCACGCGGTGCCCTCACCGCCGACGACCTCGACATCGTCGGTGGGCGGGTTCTCGGCCAGGAACTGGGCGTAGTTGGTGGGGCGCAGCCCACGTCGCTCGGCCTCGACGGTGAGGGCGTAGGCGAGACCCAGCTCGCCGAAGGGGTGATGGTGGCCGAAGGTCTCGCCGTCCATCGCGGCGTGGATGAGGCCGTTCTGCCGGCGTCCGGCCACCGCGATGCGGTCCAGCAGCACCCCGGCGTCGGTGGTCGCCGGGTCGAAGGCGATGGCCTGCGCCAGCGCCCCGTCGTAGAAGAACACCGCGATCGAACGTCCGGAGCCGTCGCCGTGCAGATGGCGGTAGGCCCGCCCGGTGTCGATGTCGCCGGAGGAGACGTCACGCCACGCTCCGGGGTCGGCGCGGCCGCGCTGCGCCTGCGCGCGGACGCGGGCGGCCTGGTGCGGGGCCAGCACCGTGAAGGCGATGCCCGCGTCGATGAACGCGTCCAGCACGTGGGGCGTGGTGGCGGTCTCCGGCAGCCACATGCCCTCCGGCATGCGGTTGAAGCGGTGGCGGAAGTCGACCTGTCCCCAGCGGATCTGCGTGGCGACGTCGCGGCGGTTGGCCAGCGGCAGGATCATGTGGTTGTAGGCTTGGGCCAGGGCGTTACCGTGCCCGACGCGCGTGGCGCTGCGCCAGTCGCCGTCCAGGATCCTTGCGTAGGTGGACGGATGCGCCGACTCCAGCCACGACAGCAGGGTCGGGCCGAAGTTGAACGACAGGCCCTCGTAGTTGTTGACGATGGCCTCGACCCGCCGCTGCGCGTCGAAGATGCGCGCCACGGCGTTGGGCCGGTAGCACTCGTTGTGGATGCGCTCGTTCCAGTCACGGTCGGGCGCGGCGGAGGGCTCCGGGTTCAACGCCCCGGTCCACGGGTTGAGGCGCTCGGGCTGGTAGAAGTGCGCGTGCAGGACGAACGGTCGCATGGCTCCAACTTCTCGTATCGACCTTCTCGTATCGACCCTGGGCGTATCGACTCTGGGCGGCGCCGATGCCGCGGCGTCAGGCCGTGTCGTCCAGTGCCACCAGGGCGGCGGTGCCTGCAGGCACGGTCAGGACGCCGCCGGCGCTCGTGGGGGCCTGCCCGGAGCCCCCGTAGCGCAGGTCACCGGTAGCGATCAGTATCGCGCTCTCCGCAGTCGGCGGCCGCGCTTGGAGCGGTTCCCGGCCCAGGTTGGCGAGCACCATCACCGGTGCCGCGAGCGGATCCCGCCGCACCACGACCAGCGCCTCGGCGGTGGCTTGGAGGACCTCCACCAGGTCGCGCCGGCCGTTGCCCAGGGCCGGCACGGTGCGGCGCAGCCGCAGCAGGTCCGCCCACAGCGCCGCACGCGCGCGGCCGGCGGGGGAGTCGGCCTTCGCCTGCTGCAGGCATGAGCGCCGGAAGGTCGACGGGTCCTGAGGATCCGGCACCTGGACCTGGTGGCCGGTGGAGAAGGCGGTGAAGTCGGCGAACTCCTTGCGCCGACCGTTGCGCACCGCGTCCGCGAGTTCCGGTTCGGGATGGCTGGTGAAGTACAGGAACGGGGCGGTCTCTGCGTATTCCTCACCCATGAACAGCATCGGCGTGGATGGCGCGGCGCACAGCAGCAGCACGGCGACGCGGGTGGCGTCACCGCCGGCGACGGTCTCCAGGCGTTCGCCGAGCGCGCGGTTGCCGACCTGATCGTGGTTCTGGATGCAGGTCACCAGCCGGTGGCCTGCGACGTCGGCGGGGACCCGGGCGCCCACGGTGCGCTCGCGCGCGGACGACCAGCGGCCGTCCAGAACGAAGCCGCGCCGATAGGCGCGGGCGACGTCGGGCAGGCCCTCGTAGTCGGCGTAGTAGCCCTCGTCCTCGGTGGTGACGGCGGTGTGGATGGCGTGGTGCAGGTCGTCGGCCCACTGCCCGTCCAGCCCCAGCCCGCCGACGACGGCGGGCCGCACCGTCTGCGGGTCCTGACGGTCGGACTCGGCCACGAGGATGCGCCCCCGTCCGGTGGCACGGCCGAGCATGGCGACGGCTTCGGCCAGCTCCGCCAGGACGTGCACCGCCGAGGTGTCGATCAGGCCGTGGACGGCGTCCAGGCGCAGCCCGTCGACGTGGAAGGACGAGAGCCAATGGCGCGCGTTGCCCACGATGAAGTCGCGCACCCAGTCCGCGCCGGGACCGTCCAGGTTGAGGGCCTGCCCCCATGGGGTGCCGTAGCGCTCGGTCAGGTAAGGGCCGAACTCGGCCAGGTAGTTGCCCGACGGGCCCAGGTGGTTGTAGACGACGTCGAGGAGCACCCCGAGTCCGGCGGCGTGGCAGGCGTCCACGAAGGCCGCGAGGCCCGCGGGCCCGCCGTAGGGCTCGTGGACGGCGTACCATCCGACCCCGTCGTAGCCCCATCCGCGTGGTCCGTTGAAGGCATTGACGGGCATGACCTCGACGTGCGTGACGCCGAGCGCGGCCAGGCGCGGCAGCGACGCGACGGCCGCCGCGAACGTGCCCTCCGGGGTGAACGTGCCCGCGTGCAGCTCGTAGATGGCCGCACCTGCAAGGGGTGCGGGCTGCCAGTGCTCGTCGGTCCAGGAGAACCGCGACGGGTCCACGACGGCCGAGCGGCCGTGGACGCCGTCCGGCTGGCGCCAGGAGGCTGGGTCCGGTCGCTCCTCGCCCCGGTCGAGGCGGAAGCCGTAGCGATCGCCGTGCGCGGCCGCGGTGCGCAGCGTGTGCCAGCCGTGCTCCTCCCGGGTCAGCGGCTCGCTGCGATCGTCGATGACCAGCTCCACGCGTGCGGCCGCGGGGGCCCACAGTCGGAAGGTGGTCGACCCGTCGGGGTGCACGAGCGGTCCGTGGGCGCGATGCCGGCGGCCGGGTCGGTCGGGTGCGCGGATGGCTGCGTCCTCCTGTGGCGCTGCGGCTGTGGCGCTGCGGCTGTGGCACTGCGGGCTGTGGCACTGCGGGCTGTGGCACTGCGGGCTGTGGCACTGCGGGCCCGGGCTCGCGCTCGCCTCAGCGCTCGGGGATCAGCCAGACCGTGCCCAGTGGCGGCAGCACGATCTGCGCGGACGCGGGCCGCCCGTGCCAACTGACCTCCTCCGCCACGACCGCCCCCATGTTGCCGACGTTGCCGCCGCCGTAGTCGGCAGCGTCGGTGTTGAGCACCTCGCGCCATCTGCCGGCGTGCGGCAGCCCAACCCGGTGCTCCGTGAGCGGGACCGGTGAGAAGTTGACCACGCACACCAGCGGGGGACCGGGCTCGCCGCCCGCGTCGGGGCGGCCACGGCGCAGGAACGCAAGGACGTTCTGGTCACCGGCGTTGGCGTCGATCCACTCGAAGCCCTCAGGGTCGACGTCGAGCTCCCACAGCGCACCCAGCTCCCGGTACTTGGCGTTGAGCTCGGCCACCATGCGTTGCAGCCCTTGGTGGTCCTCCTCCTGAAGCAGGTACCAGTCGAGCTCGCGCTGCTCGCTCCACTCACGCCACTGGCCGAACTCCGAGCCCATGAACAGCAGCTGCTTGCCGGGGTGCGCCCACATGTAGCCGTAGAAGGCGCGCAGGTTGGCGAACTTCTGCCAGCGGTCGCCGGGCATCTTGTCGATGATGCTGCGCTTGCCGTGCACCACCTCGTCGTGGGACACCGGCAGGATGAAGTTCTCACTCCAGGCGTACATCAGCGCGAAGGTCAGCTCGTTGTGGTGGAAGCGCCGATAGATGGGGTCCTTGGCGATGTAGGACAGCGAGTCGTGCATCCAGCCCATGTTCCACTTGAAGCCGAAGCCCAGCCCGCCGAGGTGGACGGGACGCGACACCCCCGGCCAGGACGTCGACTCCTCCGCGATCATCATCACGTCGGGGTTGCGGCCGTAGACGACCGCGTTGAGCTCGCGCAGGAACTCCACCGCCTCGAGGTTCTCCCGACCGCCGTAGCGGTTGGGGACCCACTGGCCCTCCTCCCGCGAGTAGTCGAGGTAGAGCATGGAGGCCACCGCGTCGACCCTGAGACCGTCGACGTGCAGCTGCTCCAGCCAGAACAGGGCGTTGGCCACGAGGAAGTTGCGCACCTCGTTGCGCCCGAAGTTGAACACCAGCGTGCCCCAGTCCGGGTGTTCGCCCTGGCGGGGGTCGGCGTGCTCGTACAGCGCGGTCCCGTCGAAGCGGGCCAGCGCCCATTCGTCCTTGGGGAAGTGCGCGGGCACCCAGTCCACGATCACGCCGATGCCGCGCTGGTGCAGCGTGTCCACCAGGTAGCGGAAGTCGTCGGGGTCGCCGAAGCGGGCGGTGGGGGCGTAGTAGCCGGTGACCTGGTAGCCCCACGAACCGCCGAAGGGGTGCTCGGCGGGCGGGAGCAGCTCGACGTGGGTGAAACCGAGGTAGGAGACGTGCCCGGCGAGATCCTCGGCCATCTCCCGGTAGGACAGCGGGCGGCCGTCGCGGTAGCGCCACGAGCCCAGGTGCACCTCATAGATCGACATGGGGCTGTCGTGGCGCGTCGACTGGCGACGGGCCTGGAGCCAATCGCCGTCGCCCCACTCGTAGCGGGAGGTGAAGATGCGGCTGGCGCGGCCGGGGGGCACCTCCGCCCACGACGCGTAGGGATCGGCGCGCTCGACGCGCTCGCCCTGGGCGGTGACGAGCTCGTACTTGTAGAGGTCGCCGCTGCCGATCTCCGGGATGAACAGCTCCCAGATGCCGGAGGAGCCCAGCATGCGCATGGGGTTGAGGCGACCGTCCCAGGAGTTGAAGTTGCCGACCACGCGGACGCTGCGGGCGTTGGGCGCCCACACCACGAAGGCGGTGCCGTTGACACCATCGTTGACCGTCTCGTGCGCGCCCATCCGCCGCCACAGCTCCTCGTGGCGGCCCTCCCCGGCCAGGTGCAGGTCGACCTCACCGAGCGTGGGCCAGAAGGCATAGGCGTCGAACAGGTTGAACTGGACCCCACCGCCGTAGGCCACCTGCAGGCGGTAGTCCGCCGCTGCCGGGACGGTGTCGAGGCGGGCCTCGAAGAAGCCGGCGCCATGGGTGCGCTCGGCCGCGACGGGAGCGGCGTCGCCGAGGACGATGTGCACTGATTCCGCGTCGGGTCGATAGGCTCGGATGACCGCCCCGCCCGCTTCGTCGGCAAGCGCGTGCACGCCGAGCAGCCGGTGCGGGTCGCGGTGGCGGCCCTGCACGAAGTCGGCCACCTCCTGCGGCGAGGCATGCCAGCTGGAGGCGCGCGCCGCGTCTCCGGCCGCCGGTCCGGCGCCACGCGTGCCGTCGGCTGTGCCACGCGTGCCGTCGGCTGTGCCCGGGGCTGCGTCAGATGGTCGCGAACGGCGTGCTGCCATGGCGTTGTCTCCCGAATCCTGGGCTGCCGTGCTCGTGGGGCTCGCGGGGCTCGTGG
>Ga0209587_1000490_pt1 | contig 19496 bp, 18 predicted proteins | sample NGEPerD_2_FD_184512 | JGI IMG/M metagenome (GOLD analysis project Ga0209587, IMG submission 184512) | Arctic peat soil microbial communities from the Barrow Environmental Observatory site, Barrow, Alaska, USA - NGEE PermafrostL1-D... | ecosystem: Environmental > Terrestrial > Soil > Wetlands >... | reverse complement strand
GATTTATTCAAATAAGTCAGCTTTTTATTTTATCCAAACTAATCTTAACAGGAGGGAAGATATTGAATAGTTCTAAAAATATGTAATCTGCGTAGCAATGAAAAGGCGAGCATAAAAGCTCGTTTTTTCTTTTGTTTAAGATAAAAAAACAAGTTCTCTTTTATCGAAATTTTGAAACCTCCAATTTTAATTGTGACGTTATTATTATTTAAAGTTGATAAAAACTGCTAACTTTTGATTGCATTAGACGAGTATGTCTTTAATTATTTTGTAAGATTATGGCGGGAGTTGGGATTAATATTGTATTAAAAACATATTTTAAAAATTGGCATTATAAAATGGTGCTTTTATATTCTCTAAGTGTTTGGACTTTTGCTAATTTTTACTCATTCATACTATACTGATACTATTATGAAACAGAAAGATGCTTTAGCGATATTAGAAGCAGGACATAACATACTCTTAACCGGCCCAGCTGGGAGTGGTAAGACTTTTTTATTGAATAAATATATTGCTCACTTAAAAAAGAAAAGTGTGGGTGTAGCTGTGACGGCGTCAACTGGTATTGCGGCTACTCATCTTGGTGGCCGTACTATTCATTCTTGGGCAGGAATTGGAATTAAAGATCATTTAAGCGCAAAAGAGATTCATGCTCTTACCAAAAGATCATATTTAAAGAAACAATTTGAGAAAACTAGCGTTTTAGTGATTGATGAAGTTTCTATGTTACATGCACATCGATTAGATATGATTGACTCTGTTTGTCAGGCTTTTAAGAAAAACAGTTTGCCCTTTGGTGGAATGCAGATTGTCATGTCTGGAGACTTTTTTCAACTTCCTCCGATATCCTCCGGCCAAGACGAGGCTGAGTTTGTTTATAAAGCTAAGGTTTGGCAAGAGATGGATTTAAGAGTTTGCTATTTAGACGAACAGCATCGTCAGAATGATAAAAAGATGAGTTCTATTTTAAAAAGTTTAAGACGGGGTGAGGTTGATGCTGAGACAATTAAAATGCTTACTAGTCGCTTAAACCAGACACCGAAAACTAAAGTTAGGCCAGTAAAATTGTTTACTCACAACGTTGATGTTGATTTAATTAATGACGCTGAACTAAGAAAAATTACATCTTTAGAGTTTACCTATAAAATGACCGGTGAGGGCGAAAATAAATTAGTCGAGTCGCTTAAGAAAAATTGTTTAGTTCCCGAAGATTTAATTCTTAAACTGGGAGCCCAAGTAATGTTTGTTAAGAATAAGTTTAAAGAAGAAAAAATTGTTTATGTTAATGGAACAACTGGGGTAGTTGTTAATTTTAATGAAAGTGGTTATCCTGTGGTTCGTCTCAGTTCTGGCGAGGAAATTGTCGCTTTACCCGATAGCTGGACGATTGACGATGAACAGAAAATCTTGGCTAAAATTATTCAGGTGCCACTTCGTCTGGCCTGGGCAATCACCGTTCACAAGAGCCAGGGAATGACGCTAGAAGCCGCTGAGATCGATTTAAGTCGCTCTTTCGGTTATGGCATGGGTTATGTGGCCTTGTCGCGATTAACAAGCTTAAATGGGTTATATTTACTGGGAATTAATGAGATGGCCTATAAGCTTGATCCTCAGGTATTTTCCTATGATAAGGAGCTTTTAGCCCTTTCTAAGAAAGCTAAAGGAGATACAAAGCCTAAGACTTTTAGGAAGCAGGATAGTTTGTTGTAGTTAATTACGGCTTCTTTAATTTTTTATAAATTAGAAGTATGGACTGTGTTTAAACTCATGACAGTTGTATGCAGATGTGAAAACTAAGAGTATAATTATTATATATGAATAAGAAATTACAATTTGTTTTACTGATAGTTATTTTACTATTTGTTAGTTTGGGAATTTATTTAATTTTTTTAAACATTAATAAGGTTTCTAGACAGCAAATAACCCCGATAGCTATTGTAAATAATTTTGAAGAGTGCGTTGGTGCGGGTAATCCCGTTATGGAGTCTTATCCTCGTCAATGTCGGTCTGGTGATAAAACTTTTGTTGAAGAAGTTGGAAATGTGCTTGAGAAAGCAGATTTAATTAATCTCGATAATCCTCGTCCTGGTCAAATAATTAGTAGCCCGCTCGTTATTAGTGGGCAAGCGCGTGGTACTTGGTTTTTTGAGGCCAGCTTTCCTGTAGTGTTAACTGATTGGGATGGTAGAATAATTGCGCAAGGTATTGCTCAGGCAAAAAGTGATTGGATGACGATGGATTTTGTTCCGTTTGAAGCTACGCTTATATTTGAGGTAGATATGAATACATACAGCAACAAGGGTTCGCTGATATTACAAAAAGATAATCCTTCCGGATTATCGCAAAATGATGATGCGCTGGAAATTCCAATAGTCTTTGATATAAATACAAATACGAGCACGACGACTCCTCTGGACTCTCCGGTCGTTTGTACCATGGAGGCTAAGCTTTGCCCTGATGGTTCAGCTGTAGGGCGTAGTGGCCCTAATTGTGAATTTACACCCTGTTCACAAAATAGCATCTTACCATATGATTCTGGAGTAGAAGGGGTAGTCACTCTTGGTCCCACTTGTCCAGTAATGCGTGTCGGGGACACAACTTGTAATGACAATCCTTATGCCACAACTATTCAAATATTTTTATCTGGTAGTGCAAAGAGTTCACCCTTTACCACGGTAAATAGCGACAAAAATGGTGCTTATAAAGTAATGCTGCCACCAGGTGAATATGCTTTTCAGCCAGTGGGTGGTTCAACGTTGCCATATTGTGAAACAAAGAACATAACTGTAAATGCAGAAAAAATTACTAAAGTTGACCTAACTTGTGATACCGGAATTAGATAAATAGTGTCACGCACAAGCAGTTAAATTTAATCCGAGTTATTAAATTCGAAATATATATAGACTCCGCTTAGATCTGATAAATAGTTCTAACATCCTTTATAATGCGAAGCGAATGTAAGGCGGTTTAATATCAGTTTATTTTTTAAAATATGGGCGCGATAAATTACGCTTGTATATATTTGAGGCACTAAAAGAGACATATACTAATTTGATGGTTTATCTTCTAAATGTTATTATTAAAGTATAATAAACTAAAAGTAAACAAAATGAATTTAATACCATGGGAAGATAAATATTCAATAGGCATTGTAGAAATAGATGATCAGCATAAAAAGATGCTATCAATTATCAATAGACTGCATAGTCTTTTAGAAGAAAAAAAGAATGATAACCCTAATGAAATTGAAGCTATTATTCAGGAAATGGTAGATTATGCCATTTATCATTTTCAAACAGAAGAAAGATACTTTAAACTTTTTTCTTACGAAAAATCAGAAGCTCACATTGAAATCCATAATCAGTATAAGGCTAAAATAGAGGATTGGCATAAGCGTTATAGCGAGACAAAGGATGGAGCTATATTTTTTGAAATTTCTACATATCTACACGATTGGTGGACCTGGCATATTAATAATTCTGATCGTGATTATGCACCGTTATTAATAGAGAACGGTGTAAAATAATTTTTTATCGAGCTTGGATTTCTTTTAGGAATTCCATGTCTCTTTCGGGTTCTGTTCTCGGGAGTATCGATATTTTGGTGTTGGAGATTAAGATGTTTCTCGTAAAACTAGCAAAAAACAAAAAAACATGATTTAAGTCATGTTTTTTGTTGGTGTAAACTAACAAAAAGAGGCGTAAACAAATAAGATTAATAATTCTAATCCGAGTTTTGTCATAAGTACGTTATTTTTGGTATACTTTAATTGTATGAGGGATGATTAAATTAATTATTAAAATTATGCAAAAAGTTAATAAAACAACGGTCTCGAAAATTATTAGAGGTTTTTTAAAATTTCTAGCAATAGTAGCTTCTTTCTTAGCAATTTTTGTTATTATTATTCCTTCATTTTTAAGCATCGTCAAAGGGAGGGATATTCCACCTGTTGATGACTCTAAATTACAATTACAAACAATAAACATTCCCGATGAAGAAAATGCTTTTTATGATTTAAGCTATGATTTAGACAAAGTGCAAAATCTAATTGATACAAAAAATTTACCCAAAGACAAACAATTAGTTTCTGATTATTTAGAAAGCGATGAATGGAGTCAAGAAGTTGTCCAACAACTTTTAGCTGACAATGAAGGGATTTTACAGGATTTTAGTTCTGCTGCAGCTAAAGGAAAATTTCAATTACCCTATACAGACGACCCTTCTAAAATATCAAGAGACATCCCCGTAACACCATTAAGTGTTTATCGAGAAATAGGTCGTTTAAGTGGTGTTAAAGCTATTTGGTTGGCTAAAAATGGTCAAGACAAAGAAGCGCTTGATGAGGCTTTCAAAGCAATCATTATTGGAAATGCTATTGAAAACTCACAAGGCCTTCTAATTACCCATTTAGTTGGCATTTATATAAAGGATAGCGGTTTAGATGTCTTGCAAAAAGTCATTTCAATAATTCCCGAAGACTCTTTGGCTTTATTAGAATATCAATCTAAATTAGAAAACTATAAAGCAAAAGGGAACTCAGCTCCTTTTGCAATAGAATATCTTGTCTGGAAACAATCGTGGGATAATTTTGGACAATATGGTATTCCTGAGTTAAAGTTTGGGGTAAAAATTTTAATAAAGAATAAATTTTATTTTAAAAAAAATCTGACCACTAGTTATTATTTTGATTTTTTTAATAAACTAGCTATAGAATCAAAGAAGGATTGCTCGGAGGTAAAAGAAGTTGAAGAATCAGTAATACAATCAGAAGAAGGTAACCTGATAAAAATGTATTTTACGGAAAATGTAATAGGAAAATATTTTGTGGAATTTCCCGGGGTAGCTCTAAATAATATTTTGGAAAAAAAATGCGCTACTGAAAACAAGCTCAATGAAACAATCTTAATTATTGATAGTAGAAAATAATGGCTTTTCTAAAATTGACAAAAAACAAAACCAGGCTATTTTTATCCATGATTATTTCGGCGTTTATAGCTGGTGCTCTATTTATTTTGATAAACCGGTTTTTAATAGTTTACTATTACCACGAATGGCAGACGTTCTATCACCAACTCGTTTATTTTTTTATTGGTATTTTTCAGTATATTATTATCGCCTATTTGACAATCTCTTTTTATAAGAAGAAGATTTCACCTCGAGGGGAGTATTATACTATCTTTAAGGTCGCCATACTTTTAGTTGTTTTTAGTTTTTTGTATAGGTTATTTTTGAGTTATATTGGTCGGCAATGGCCAGACATGGCTTTTTCTAATTGGGTAAATGCGGGATTTGTAGTTATTAATCTGGCTCGGTATTATTTACTGGTTTGCGTTGTTTACAACTTTAATGAAATAAGAAGTAAAAATTATGAAAAATAAAATAGTCTCAGCTATTAGTATGGGGGTATTACTTTATTAATAAAAAACGATGTTAAAAACAAATAAAAAAAGATTACTTATTTGCTTAGGGGTATTGATAATAGTTTTCGTCTTTTTGTTGTATACTCCTGTTATTTTTCAAGAAGGTAATCCCTTGCCCCAGTTAAAGGGAATAGTCCAATTAAATTTTGGTAATGAGAATATTGTAGAATTGTCTAGTGCAGATCATTTATATATGACCAAGAGCAAGGGCGGTAAGGATATAGTAGTGAATCTTATGAATGATAAAGGCTATAAGTCCATCGAACAAATGGGGTCTGGATATTTTTTTGAAACAGAAAACGGAGAAAGCACTATTGCAACTCATAGATACTATAGTCGATATTATTCTCTTTGGAATATTACTGAGAACGCCAAACAGACACAAAATAGCATCATGGAAGAATTACAGGAATGTCTCCCTAAAAGTGATATAGTTAGTCATGAAAGATGCAATGAACTTTTAGAAACTATCAGAAACTTTGATGATTGTGTTAATGCTGGTTTTTCTATCATGGAATCCAACCCGCCACAATGTGCTTCGCCAGATGGCAGAACTTTTATTGACGAAACCGACAGTACTTGGGGCGTGGTTTTAGAAGCTGTTAATAACTGTGAAGTTGAGAGTATATTCCAAACCCATAGTAAGCTGGTAACCTTGAAACTTAAAAATGGAAATAAAGTAACTGCCTATGAACCGCAAATTGATGACGTAATGAGGATTGTTGATGATTTAAAAGGCAAATGCGGGAATATTAGAATAGGTACTGAATAGAAAGCCTTCTTCCGGGAGATAATACCCATACAGGGAGCCATTAGTTATGGCTTCAAATTAACAAGGAGAGGCGTAAACAAAGAAGATTTCTAATTCTAATCCGAGCTCCAGTTTTTTTCTTTAAAATTAAAAAAATATGTTATATACTAATAATATATGAAAACATTGTTATTATTATCAAGTGGAAGATTTTTAAATAATGATTTATCCGAATATATCGGAAAATCTTTAAAGGATTTAAAAATAGCTCACATTATTACTGCTTCGAAAGGGAAAGGAGTTAGCAACTTGTCATATTTAGATAGGGTCAGGGAAGTATTTAATCAGAATAAATGTTATTTTGAAGATTTGGATTTGGATGGAAAAAATGAAGATGAGTTAAGAGGTATTCTTAAAAAATTTGATGGAGTCTTTGTTAATGGTGGAAGCACTTTTTATTTATTGAAATCTATCAGAGAAAGTGGGTTTGATAAAGTAATAAACGATTTATTGCCACAAGGCTTTATATACATGGGGGCTAGCGCTGGTTCTTATGTTGCTTGCCCTACTATTGAGATGGCTTCATGGAAACATCAGGATAAATATGACCATTACGGACTATCCGATTTAACCGCCATGAATCTAGTCCCATTTCTCATGAGTGTTCATTATATTCCAGAATTTCATGATTTATTAAAAGATAAAACTGCTCATTCTAATTTCTTAACAAGAATTTTAACAGATGATCAGGCTATTTTAGTAAAAGATAATGAAATCAAGTTTTTGGGAGGAGAAGAAATTAAATTATAACAGTATGTCTAATCGCATTGTGATAAAAGTAGCCGTTGGATCCAAAAATCCAGTTAAAGTAAGTGCTGTTGAATCAGCCTTCAATAAAATGATGGGTGAATGTGAGATTATTGGAATATCTGTTCCTTCTGGCGTGTCTGATATGCCGATGTCTTTTGATCAAATAGTAAAAGGCGCAAAGAATAGAGCGGAAGCAGCGCTTAAAGAGATTGGAGCGGATTATGGTGTTGGTCTTGAAGGTGGCATGGATGACACTGATCTGGGAACTTTCTTAATGGGCTTTGTGGCGATTGTTGATAAACAGGGAACTTGGGGATATTCAACCGGGGGAGGTTTATATATGCCTGAGAAAATTGTGAAAATAGTAAAAGATAGTGGACGTGAATTGGGGGATGTGATGGATGAACTGCGTGGTATGCATAATACTAAACAACATAAAGGTTGTGTTGGCTATTTTACTGATAACTTGATAGACAGAAAAGAATCATTTGAAAAGCCGACTATCAGCGCCCTATCAAGATTTAAGAAAAAAGAATTGTTTGAATAATATGATGAATATCCTCAATCTTAAACAATTTTTAATCAAAGCTAAAAAATCTACTTATGCCAGCGGAGATACAGCACAAAAGATAAAAGAAGATGATAAGTCGACTACTTTAATTTTTAAAGAAGGCGATTATAAATATCATGATAATTATTTTGGTGGTGAGCCATATGGCGGCAGAGAAGTTGTATTTTTTCAAGGTAAGCCAATTTACCTGATGGTATACTATGGTTTTGTAGATGAGAATGCTAAAGATGTAGGCGAGGTTTATAAAGTACTGCAACAAGCTTTATCATTAATACCCGAACACGCCCCATATCGTGGACCGGCAGAATATGTTTTAGGGGAATATAAATATACAAATATTTACATCGGAGAACTTGGTAATTTTTCTGGTGAAGAAATTATTAAATATAATGGCAATGAAGTGTATAGAGCTAAGTATATTGGCGGTTTAGTTGATCAAAGATAGGAACCGGATTTAAATACAGACTATAGTTATGTAAAGATAATAATTTGCCTAATATTAAACAACTTGAAGGGAAGCCGTATTTCAAGAATGGCCACCATTTAAATCCCTTTAAAGAAGTGTTGATACATTTATTGTAAAACTAGCTAAAAATAAAAGAAACTCAGTTTATGCTGATTTTTTTGTTGGCGTCAAATTTAGAAATAATATCGTAAACAAAGGAGATTATTAGTTCGAATTTGATTTCTGTTTTTTTGTTAAGATTAAAAAAACATGGTATTATTCTTGTGAAAAATATATTTATGTTAAAAAAAGAAGTTATAATTAATGGTTTGAAAGTAAATTACTTAATAAGTAGTAATTTTCAAGAGGAGCAAGCCATTGTTTTTCTTCCGGGTTGGAATTCGCCTGCTGAGGTTTTTAGTAATCAAGTTAAGATTGATAATTTATTGGCCATTAATTTGCCAGGATTTTTTGGTAGTGAGAAACCGCAAGCAGTATGGGGCACCTCTGAGTATTCATTATTTTTAGTTGAGTTACTAAATAAGCTTGATATTAAAAACCCTATTTTGGTTGGGCATAGTTTTGGTGGAGCTATAGCTCTTCGTTATGCTAGTGATCAGCCGGTCAACAAATTAATTTTAATTGCAGCGGCTATTGTTAGAACTAAAATGTTAAAGATTAAAATTTATTATGTAGGGGCTAAAATTTTAAAAAAATTACTACCTACATTAGTTAAAAAACTCAGAAAATCTTTTTATGAAAAAATAGGCTCCTTAGATTATTTAGAGAGTGGGCAGATGTCTGATATCTATCAAAAGGTTATCAGTGAAGATTCTCAAGAATATTTGAAATATATTCAAAATATTCCAACTACATTAATTTGGGGTGAAGATGATTTGGATACGCCCTTGGCTCAAGCCCATCTAATAAAAAAACAATTACCAAATAGCCATCTGTTTGTTTTGTCTAATGCTGCCCATTATTGTTTTTTGGATAATAAAGAGGAGTTTGATAGAGTTTTTCAAGAAGAACTTCTATGATTATTAGAAATTTAATCTATATTTTGCAAAGCGAGGCTTATAATTTAAGACGTTTTTTGTCTTTTGTTTATAATAACTATAAATGGTGGAGTTTAGTACAGAGACAAAAAATTGATTGGACGATTAAAGCTAAGTTAATTTATGCTATAAATTTAACTTTTGTAGTTTTATTAATTTTTATTTTGTTTATAAATTGGCATTTTTGGTCATTCCTTCTATGGCCAATAATTTATATTTTACTGCCCATTATAATCTCTATTTTAGTTTGGTTGATTTGGCCACTTGATTACTTAATAAAGTTTCTGTTATTTAATAAGGCTGGTCAGATATTGAAGGGGTGCTCTAACTTACAGGTCATTGGCGTCACCGGTAGTTATGGAAAGACAAGCACTAAAGAAATTTTGTTTACAGTTTTATTGTCTAAATTTAAAGTTATTAAGACTCCTGATAATATTAATACTGACTTAGGTATTTCTCGTTATATTATTGATCATAAAGATCAACTAGCTAAGGCAGATTTCTTTATCGTTGAAATGGGTGCTTATAAAAGAGGTGACATTTCTAAAATTTGTAATTTAGTCTCACCAGATTTTTCAATTTTAACAGGTATAAGCGAATCACATTTAGAAAGATTTGGTAGTTTAGATAATACGGTATTAACTAAATTTGAATTAACTGAGCGCACCAAAAAACTGTCAGTTCTAAATTTTAATGATGAGAATATAAAAAATAACTATAGTCGTTTTTCTATTTTAGATCCCGTTGGTTGTGATAAAACAATGGTATCTGATATTAATATATTATCGGATTTTACCGGGTTATCATTTATTTTTGATTTTTGCCGATTTACCACCAGATTGCTCGCTAAGCATAATATTGATTTAATTATTTTAGTTTTAATTCTAGCTAAAAGATTGGGTATAGACACTAAAGATGCAGTTTCTCCTATAGCTAATTTAAAGCACATTAAACACCGTTTAGAACCAATTTTTAATAATTTAAGCCAAGTTTTAGTGATTGATGATAGTTATAATGGTAATTTCCTAGGTTTTATTAGTGGTTTAGAGGTTTTGAGCAGATCGACTGGCCGCAAACTTATTATTACCCCAGGGTTGGTTGAGTTAGGAGAAAGCACAGAAAATTATCATCGGAAAATAGCAGTTTTGTATATTCAATATAAGATAGATTTAATTTTATTAATAAAAAATAGTTCTACCGAATTTATTATTGATGAATTTCAAAAAAAAGGTTTTACTAATTATCAAGTTTACACGAGCACTCAAGAAGCACATAATAATCTTAAAGATATTTTGAAAGCGGGTGATACAATTATTTTTCAAAATGATTGGCCCGATAATTATAAATAATATGTCTAAAATAAAAAATATTGGAGTTTTCTTTGGAGGAAAAAGTCCGGAGCATGAAATTTCTATTATAACCGGTCAGCTTATCATTTCTGAATTAAAAAAGAATCCAGCCTATAAAGTTATTCCTGTTTATGTTGATAAACGAGAAAGATTTTTTATTGATGATTCTTTGGGTAAACTATCTTTTTTTACTGATGGTGATTATGAAAAGAGTGTTATGAGTTTGCCCAACTATGATTTATCTTTGAAGAAATCGGTTAATAAAATAGTTTTTAAAAGTGATTCAATATTTCCTAAAAAAATAGAAATTGATTTAGCCTTTCCGGCCTTCCATGGTAATTTAGGTGAAGATGGTTCAATGCAGGGGTTATTTAATATTTTTAATATTCCTTATGTCGGTTGTGATGTCGCGGCTTCCGCTGTAGCTATGGATAAGGTGCTGACTAAGATTTTCTATAAAGGGCTAGGCATTAAAACTACAAAGTTTCTAAGTTATAATGTGTCGGATTGGAATAATAATAAAAAAAATATTATAGAGAAGATTAAAAATGATTTACAATTGCCAGTCTTTGTCAAGCCACCGCACCTTGGATCATCCATTGGTATTACTAAAGTTAAAGATATCAAAGACCTTGAAAATGCTATTGAAGTGGCTCTTCACTATGATAATAAAGTTATTATTGAAAAGTCGGTGGAAAATTTAATGGATATCACTTGTGCTGTTATTGGGGATCAATTGCCAATCGCTTCTTTAATTCAAGAGTCTGGTTGTGATGAAATGTTTAGTTATGATGATAAGTATTTAGATGATGGTGGTGCTCAGTTAGGGAGAGCTGATAGTAAAATTTTTATCCCAGCTCGTTTAGATGCTAACATTACTAAAGAAATTCAAGAAACTTCTAAAAAGATATTTACCGCTCTAGGCTGTTCTGGTATCGCTCGTTTTGATTTCCTGTATAATAAAGCAACTAAAGAATTTTTTGCTAACGAAATCAATCCTTTGCCTGGCACCCTTTATCATCATTTATGGCAAAAGAGTGGTATAGAAATTTCAGAGTTGATTAAAATATTAATAGATTCAGCATTAGAAAAACAACAGGAGAAAGAAAAGACGGTATTTATCTTTTCGACCCAGGTGTTAAATAAGTTAAAAAATAGTAAATTAAAGTTTAGTAAATAAGCCTAGCTAGCTGTTTAGAATGCACTTGATGACAATCGGATTCGAATTTGAATTATAGTTATTGTACTGAAAATAATTTGGCTAAAATTAAAGAATATGAAAAAAGGACCATTTTAATTTAATGGTCCTTTGTTTGTGGTTTATAAGTGATAGACTATACCTAATTTAAATAGGTAATCGCCATCAGCATAAAAATTGTATCCAGTTGAAACAAAAGTGGAAATTTTTTCCGTTAAGGGTTGTTTATATTTGAACTCAAACAAATAGCCCCATTCTTTGTACCAGAGAGCAGCTCCGGAGAAAGAAAGTCTTTTGTAACTCGCGTTTATGGATTGATAAAAAAATAATAATTGCCAATTGCTAAAGTCGGCTCTTTGTCCCGGAATACCAGCTGACACACCATACCAATTTAGTAGTGATAAAGAAAAGTTTCCTTTATTTACAACTGGCACATTGGTCATTTGGCCGATAGTGGGAACATTGTGATAGAATTCAACACTAGGTCCGACGTAAAATTTGGCGACCTTTTTTAAGTAAAGAAAATAGATATCTCTTTCGCCTAGGGTGATGTTTATTAAGTCATCACCTTTGTTGAAATCGGCTGTAAATAATAGACCGGAAGATAGAGATCCTTTTCCACTGGAAAGTGAAGCAGAGTTAAATTTAATACTTTTTGTTTCTTGGGCAAAAGTAACTGCTCCTAAAAGGCTTAAAACTATTATTGCAACTAAATTTTTCATTTTTTTTCTATATTTAAATTAATAACGAATATAAATCAACATTCAATTATTAATAAATATAGGGATAGGTTTTAGTTGCTTTCGATGTCCGTTTAAACACTTTTCAGTATAGTCAACTAGATAGTTAATCATTTTTTCAATAATAAACGGAGATGTGTCCGCTTTAACTATTATTAAATCAAAATTTGCAAAGTCATAGTCAGCACTAAAATTAACTGAAGTGCTAGGCGGAGCATTTTGTAAAAGCTTAATTTGTTTGCAATTTGAATCACTGCCTGTGTTCTGTCTCGATATACTTTTGTTAGGCAGGGAAATAAGTAATAAGCTAACAACTAAAGCGGGGAGGAGCGCGTGGTTTATTGTTAAACCGCGTTGCTCAAGGGATAAGCGGAAGTCAGTTAAACTAATTTTAGTTTTAACTGCTGACTTTAACTCAGTTAGCTCATTGTCAGAGAATAGAGCAAATAAATTTTTGCTTCGACGTCGATATTCTATCGTCATAACGAGATACTTAGTATTCTCATTAAGACGCATTGCCCAGGTTCTGATGATTACAATTGGATAGAGTAATAAACAAACCAGGAAACTTAAAGGATTGTTAATTTTTACAACTTCTTGTTCCTGATACCACCAAATCCAAAGAAGAATAAAGGCGCTTAGGAAATTTTTTAGATATTGTTTAAATATCCAAGCAAGAAAAGTGAAAAATATGTTTAACCAATATCCTTTGGCGTTTACCCTTTCTCTTTGTGCCGCTTGTTTGGCAGTAGAGCCAGGATTTACCAATTCATCATACTTAGCCTGAGAATTTCTGATACGACTAAGGTAGGCATTTACTTCGTAATCATGACTTATCATTCTAATTCTATAAAAATTATCACTAAACCGAGTGTTTAGATTTGAGATAAAGCCTTGAAGTGAAATGCTAACATTGTAATCAAAATCATTTTGATTTTGTTTTAAGTGTATTTCCGCTAAATCCGCGAAATATTGTTCTGGACCATATTGCGCTCCTAATTGTAGGGCGCGTTCATATTTTTCGTTTAGCCAATCGATATCCGCTCTTCCTCTGTCCGTTTTACGGGGCGGGGGAGGAGTTTTTTCCATATTTGATAAATATGAAAATATACCGGTATTGTAAACAAAAAAAATAAACAGCCCTGTTTTTAAGACAAATAAGAGTGCTTTTTTCATCGTTTATTATTTTTTTTAATTGTTAAAGAAGATTTAGTGTTATCGGTTAATTTAGATAACGGTTTATTATATGATAAAAGTTAGATTATGTCAATAGGCCCAGCGGGCATTATTGGTCATAGTTTAATTTTTTATTTACCAAGCTGGCCTCTTGAAAATTTTGTTATTATAACATTTTTCAATATACTTTGTTTTGCCGCCGGATCCGCTTGGGTAAGATTTTTATCGTAAAATGAGCCCTGCAGCTAACAAAGTTTCAGGGTTTTTAATTTATCCAAACTAATCTTGGTCACCGGATAAATATTATCCAGTTAGGAAAACAGATAATATGATAAGTCACGTATAGAAAACAATAAAGACAGCTAAAACTGTTTTTATTGTATTTCCGCGATCACGCTTGCTGTAATTATACTTTTTTATATTTTTTGCTATAATAATAGTAAATTAATAAATTATTAATAATATGTCTAATAAGAAACTTAATTTTATTAAAAAATTATTAAATAAAGCCGATATTCAAATTAACGGTCATCGTCCTTGGGATATCCAAGTACATAATGAAGCCTTGTATGATCGGATTTTGCAAGATGGTTCTATGGGTTTAGGTGAAGCCTATCTTGACGCTTGGTGGGATGTGCAAAAATTGGATGAATTTTTTTTCCGTGTACTTAATGCTGATTTGGATAATAAAATTAAACAAAACTTACAACTGATGTTGTTTATTATATTTAATAGTTTATTTAACCGCCAAAGAAAAAGTCGGGCATTTATTATTGGCCAACATCACTATGATTTGGGTAATGATTTATATCAAGCAATGCTTGACCCACGCTTAACTTACACGGGGGCTTATTGGGATAAAGCGACTAATTTAGCCGAGGCACAAGAAGCTAAGTTAGATTTAGTTTGTCGTAAGTTAAAATTACAAGCCGGTCAAAATATTTTAGATATTGGTGGCGGCTGGGGAAGTTGGGCTAAATATGCAGCTGAAAAATATGATGTCAAAGTTACAGTGCTCACTGTTTCCAAGGAACAAGTAGCACTTGGTCAAGAACTGTGTGCAGGATTACCGGTTACTTTTTTATTACAAGATTATCGGGAGGTTCAAGGTCAATTTGATCATGTTGTTTCACTAGGAATGGTGGAGCATGTTGGGTATAAAAATTATCGGACTTATATGGAGGTAGCCTCAAGATGTCTTAAAGATAGTGGACTTTTTTTATTGCACACAATTGGTGGCAATACTTCGGTTAAACGCAACGACCCTTGGATTGAAAAATATATTTTTCCCAACTCAATGCTGCCTTCTGTTAAACAATTAGGTCAAGCTTTTGAAGATATATTTGTGATGGAGGACTGGCATAATTTTAGTGCTTACTACGACCCAACTTTAATGGCTTGGTTTAAGAATTTTGATGATCACTGGCTAGAACTAAAAGATAAATATGGTGATCGTTTTTATCGAATGTGGAAATATTATTTATTATCATCAGCTGCTTCTTTTCGGTCTAGAAAAAATCAATTATGGCAGATAGTCTTATCTAAAAAAGGTATACCAGGCAGATATAAATCAGTGAGATAAGCAGGGAATATATTATAAAGTTCGGAAAATATGTAATCTGGGGAGCACACATTTTTACAAAAAACACCGCTAATATTAAACAATATATTAGGTGTTTTTTGTTGGAGAGGGTGGGACGCACTTGGAATGGTGATAAATTTAAAGTCTGTCAAATTTGTTTAATATTCCTTTGTGTGGAAATTATTTATCTAGACAATACTTGCAAAATTCCTTTACAAAAATCACCCAAATCTTTTGGTGTTCGAGATGATACTAGATTTTTATCGATAACCACAGAGGAATCTTCCCAGAGAGCACCAGCATTGACCATATCGTCCTTGATTGCATAAAAGCTTGTTGCTTTGCGACCACGAAGTATATCTGCAGAAATAGGCACCCATCCCGCATGACAGATAAATGCTATCAACTTACTTTCTTTATTATATTTTTTTAAAAGATTTAATACCCAATCATATCTACGCAGATAATCAGGAGCGAAACCTCCTGGTATAATGACCCCATCGTATTCATCAATATTAACTTCACTATAAATTATTTCCGGCTCTACGGGTAAACCCTTTTTACCGTGGTATATTTTTTTCTCTAATCCCACAATAACAACCGAAATGCTTTCTTCCTCTTCGAGTCGTATTTTGGGATAGTTAAGTTCTAAATCTTCATATAATTCATCTACAAGCATTAATATCTTTTTCATATTTTTAATTATAGTTTAAATTTAAAAAATTTAACACCTAGGTTTACACGATAAAAAATTGTGTTGGCGGGGTGTTAGGGACTATATCCGAACTAAAATGAGGGGAAATGCCAACAAAATTTAATAAAATTATTTAAATTACTAAATACCACTATAAATCCTCTTTTAGGCTGGGTTTGACCGACTCAATCTTTAAAGTCACAAAAAATGAGTGTATTTGGTTAAGTAATAATTTTAATAATTCAATATTCGGTTTAGTTGTCGGCCTAGGAAACACTAAAACGCACTTTAAGCCCCCAAAATCAAAGTCGCTACTAATAATCATACAGGAATCAGGTGCAGCATCGCTTTGGTTTTTGATTATTTTACCATTAGATAAATTTATCTTTAATTGATTATTATTTCTAGAGAAAAAATATTCTGTTATCGTCCGACCAGATGTTATATTAACAAACCTAATGATACCCCTATCCCCCTTAACCACCGACACAACAAGAAGGGCTAGAATTTCCGTAAAAAAATTTTTATTATTTGGCGCATTCTTATTGAATCTCTGCAAATAACCGAAAAAAATATCTAACACCTCGACTTCACCGTGCGCTTTACCGATATACTTATAAGATTCGGCCAATCGATTTTCAAACAATCTCTTTTCTTTATTTATTTTATTTAATTTTTTGCTGTATCTTTGAAACAAAAAATATCCGATTATTAAATCCAGTAAAATAACCAACGACTGGGCGTATTTAGCACTAATTAAGCCATCCCAGTGTATGATGTGCGGTGCGGTGGTGGCTAAAATTAAAATTATCGCGAAAGCGGCATAAAACAATAGTATCCGAGACTTCTCTTTTTTATTAGTATTTTTCATTTATTTTTTAATCTTTAAGGTCTTAGCATTAATGGCAACAATAATAGTACTTAGTGACATTAAAGCGGCGCCTAAAGCCGGGGAAAGCAGGAGCCCACTATTATACAATATTCCGGCTGCCAAGGGAATAGCAACAACATTATAACCGGTGGCCCAGGCCAAATTTTGCATCATTTTTCGATAAGTGGCTTTGCCGAACATAATAAGGGCGACGATATCTTCGGGATTGCTATTCACTAAGATAATATCCGCAGTCTCCGCTGCGATATCCGTGCCTGACCCGATGGCGATGCCGACGTTAGCCTGTGCTAAAGCCGGAGCATCATTAATTCCATCGCCCACCATAGCCACGTATTCACCTTTAATTTGCAGCTCTTTAATCTTATCCTGTTTTTGATCGGGTAAGACTTCGGCAAAATAGCCATCAAGGCCTAACTCCGAAGAAACTTCCTTAGCGACTTGCTCATTATCGCCGGTCAACATCCAGGTTTTTATTCCTTCTTTTTTTAATAAATTAATAGCTTTAAACGATTCTGGTCTAACCACATCTGATAAAGATAGGGCTCCAATTAATTTATTCTCATCTTGTTTAATTAAATAAACGACTGTAGCCGATGTCTGTTTTAATTCAGAAGTAGCCTTTAGACCTAGTTCTTCTAGATATGCAGGACTAGCTATTATATAAGTCTTCCCTTTTATTTTGCCACTAACGCCTTTGCCTTTGAGAGCCTGAAAATTTATAGTCTCAAAAGATTCCTCTTTTCTAATGGCCGCTTCTTTAATAATCGCCTTAGCAATTGGATGTTCGGAGTTTTTTTCTAAAGATGCCGCGATATTCAAAACATCATCTTCTTTATAAACATCATCAAAAATATAAATTTTTGTTATACTAAATGTCCCTTTAGTCAGAGTTCCAGTCTTATCAAATACTATAGTAGAAATCAACCGGCTATTTTCAAAGGCGGTACGGTTTCTAATCAATAATCCATTTTTGGCGGACAAGGCCGTAGAAATCGCCACCACGAGAGGGACTGCCAGCCCAAGCGCATGTGGGCAAGCAATTATTAATACTGTGGCCGCCCGCTCAATGGCAAAAGCCAGGTCTTTACCGAGCAACAACCAAACAATAAGTGTCGTTAATCCGGAGGTTATCGCAATAATTGTCAGCCACAAGGCGGCTCTGTCCGCCAATACTTGGTTTTTAGATTTAGAGGCTTGAGCCGACTTAACCAAATTTATCACTTTTGATAAATAAGTTGCTTCACCGATTCCTTCAACTTTAATTTGGAGTGCACCATCTTCGTTGATTGAACCACCAATAACTTTATCACCAATTTTCTTGGAGACCGGTTTCGATTCACCAGTTAACATAGACTCGTTAACAAAACTTTCTCCTTGTATAATTACCCCATCTGAAGGAATTTTCTCACCGGGCTTAATTAGAATAACATCTCCGGTTTTTAATTCCTTAGTATCAATATCTATAGTTTGCTTATCTTTTAATAAGTGAGCTTTATCCGGTATAAGTTGCGATAATTTTTCCAACGCTTTCGAGGCACCCATGACTGAGCGCATCTCCATCCAATGACCAAAAAGCATAATATCTATCAGCGTTGCCAGTTCCCAAAAAAATATCTCTCCTTTAAGCCCAAAAATCACAGCGGTACTATAAATATAAGCAACCGCAATAGCCAAAGATATTAAAATCATCATTCCCGGAGCTTTATGTCTTAGTTCATTTAGCGCCCCCCGTAGAAAAGGCCATCCGCCATAAAAAAATACCGTCGAAGCTAGAACAAAAAGAACAATTTCGTCTCCGGAAAATCTTAATGATAGACCTAAAATGCGCTGGATAAGCGGCGACAAAATCAGAACGGGAATTGTCAAAATAAGAGAAAGATAAAATTTTCTTTTGAACATTTCTACGGAATGCCCCTCGTGTTTGGAATGTCCCTCGTCTGGAGTATGCCCCATTGAGGAATGATTCATATCGTGATCCTTATGCTCTGAATGGTTATCATGTACCATCATAGGTTGATTATTGTAATCCATATTATCATAAATAATACTTATAATTAGCTTAATTTAAGTATACTATTTCGTGACAAAAAAATATACCAAATTTCTGCCGATAAAAAATCATTTTCGATAAGGTTCGAACTAAATAATTTTTATCAAAAATTAGCTGAAAAATATCAATTTTCTTTAGAATAATCCCTTACTCCCTCCGCCAACTCGAACTACTTTGGAACTCAAAATAATACCTTATATTAAAGCAAAAACAGAGCTTCAGTCTCTGTTTTTATCAAACTGCGGAGAGGGTGGGATTCGAACCCACGGTCGGCTTGCACCAACGACAGTTTTCAAGACTGTTCCATTCGACCACTCTGGCACCTCTCCTCCTTATTTTTTGGCCTAACGACTACTGGCTTTATTTTACTGATTTCTTAAAAAAATGCAAACAAAAGCCATAAATGAACGCTAATCTAATTATTCAACAGTCACGGATTTAGCTAAATTTCTAGGTTTATCAACATTAATTCCATTAGCGTGTGCCACATAATAAGACATCAACTGTAAAGGAATAATATTTATAAGCGGTGATAATTCTTCAGAAACGCTAGGGACAGTAATAATAAATTCGGATAACTTTTCAATCACAGCGTCTTTGGTGTCGGTAATTGCAATAATACGACCACCGCGAGCTCTTACCTCCTGCATATTGCTAATAATCTTCTCAAAAATTGGACCATGATTAACAATAAATACTACAAACATATTTTTATCAATCAAGGCTATCGGTCCGTGCTTCATTTCGGCCGCCGGATAAC
>Ga0209587_1000487_pt1 | contig 19557 bp, 17 predicted proteins | sample NGEPerD_2_FD_184512 | JGI IMG/M metagenome (GOLD analysis project Ga0209587, IMG submission 184512) | Arctic peat soil microbial communities from the Barrow Environmental Observatory site, Barrow, Alaska, USA - NGEE PermafrostL1-D... | ecosystem: Environmental > Terrestrial > Soil > Wetlands >... | reverse complement strand
TCCGTGGGCCTGCGCAGCTGCAGCAGCAATGGCCGCGGCAATGGTCGTGGACCTGCTGTCAGGCCGGCAGCAGTACCCGCCGAGTATCGCTCAAGTCCTTGTGGCCGACGACGTGATCCCTGAGCTCGGCGCCTTCCCGTGAGGGATCAGCTCCTCATCGACCTGCGGGCGTGGGACGCCGCGACCGGCGCCGCTGACGTGGACCCGATGTGCGAGACCGGTGGAGTCCTGTTGGGATGGCGACACGATACCGGCGTATACGTCAGCGACATCCTCGTCGTTCCCGACAGCCGCGCGAAGCACACCTTCTATCGACGTCGGCACAAGCCGGCGACACGCCTTCTCGGCGCGGCGCTGGCGGATCTCCCGGACGGGTCGCCGATCGGCTACGTCGGCGAATGGCACACGCACCCTGCTCCCACGGGTCCAAGCTGGATCGACCGGCGCGAAATTCGGCGCATCTCGAAACGCACGAAGGAGGCCATCGGCCTGCTCGTCTGCGCCTACGACGCTGGCTCGAGATCGTGGCTACCGACCGGTTTGGTCGCGCGAAATGGCCGGTCGACCCGAGCCGCCGTGCAACTTCGAAACAACGACGGGAACCAGCAACCCGGCGACGGAGGAGACAGCCGATGAACAAGAGCACGAGCCTCGCGACGCTGATGGGCGGACTCCAACAGCAGCTCGTCCAGGCCCTCACACACGGCCGCGAGGTCCTGCCGCATCCAACGGAGGTGGGCGACAACGCTGAGCTGCATTGGATCGGGATGCTCGAGGGCTTCCTCCCCAAGCGGTACGCCGTAGCGAAAGCATTCGTCATCGACGTGAACGGGACAACGAGCGAACAGCTCGACGTCGTCGTCTATGACCAGCAGTACTCACCGCAGATCTTCAAGAACCCGAACGGAACGGTGTACGTGCCCGCAGAAAGCGTCTACGCCGTCTTCGACGCGAAGCAGGACCTCAACAGGGACAGCGTCCTCTACGCAGCCGACAAGGTCGAGTCCGTACGCCAGATGGAACGCACCTCCGCGCCGATCCCACACGCGGGTGGCACCTACGAGCCGAAGCAGCCGCCCCGCATCGTTGGTGGGATCCTGACGCTCGGCAGCGAGTGGAAGCCACCTTTGGGCGAGCCACTCCTTACTGCGGTGCGCGATCGCGGGGATGAGCTCACGCGTCTCGACATCGGTTGCGCCGCGAGCGTCGGCGCGTTCCGGGTCATCGCCGACGGCGAGATCACCCTTGACAAGTGGGAGAACCCTGCCGGAACGCTGGTGTGGTTCGTAACCCGCTTCCTTGCGATGCTCCAGGCAATGGCGACTGTCCCCGCGATCGACATTGCCCGATGGGCGGACGTGGCACTCGATGAAGGCTTGTCGACCCCGTCCAGCAGCGCCCATGAGTGAACTGAACCGCGTCGAGTCTCGTCTGGTTAGCCGTGAGTTCGCTGGCTAAGCCGGCCCCGCGTTGAGCCGATACTGACGGTATGCCGCGTCGACGACGAGGGCCTCCGCGTGCGACTCCAACGCAGATCGACGGACTGCGCCTGATGCTGTCGGGCTTGCTCGGTGAGCTGGCGCGTGCGGGGACTCAGGACGAGATTTGGGACGCGACCGTGGAGCGTGTCAGCCAGGCGGCTCGGACTTGCGACGGGATGCCCACCCCGGGCACCTACACGGGACCGGTCGCACACAAGGGGTTGCTCCGCTACCACGAGGAGGCTGTCCGGTGGGCGACGCGGATGGCGCAACGCTTTAGCCCTCCTGAGTGGTTGTTCTACCTTCGTCGGTCGAGTGGCGTGTTCGAGGCCAATGACCACCCGACGACGGCGGGCTACTGCCAAGTTGTCGCCGAGGCATTGTCGTTGCGATCGCGCGCCCGGCCCCCGACGCTGCACCTTGGTGACCCTTCCCACGCGTACGGGATTAGCGAGGAGGTCGCGCATGCAATCCTGCGCTTCGCCGAAGCGGTTGTACTTGTCTACGAACTGCACGGAACGCTCCGCTGGGCCGGCAAGGGTGCGCCAGTCGAGTTCAGGATCGATGCCCAACCCGTGGTTCACCCAAGCACCGATCTCGAAGCCGCGGTCCGCCTCTGCGACCGAAGACTCGGTGGGAACTTGTTGGCCTCGCTTGGCGTCCTCTCAGAGCCGTTCCCTGATCAGAGGAGCCTTGGGACTGATGCGTTCCTACCGCTGTGGTTTGGGGTTCCCGAACCGGTGCCACTCCCACTCCTCGATGGCAGCGGAGAGGTCATCGAGGCCTGGTTCATCTTTCGCGTCCTGCACCTGGATCGAGCACCCCACCTCGCCTACGGCAGCGCCCGCCTGGACGAAACAGATGTGGCCCTCATCGCAGTGCTGCTAGGCGCCTACTTCGAGAAGTTCATCTTCGGTCCAGAGCTCGGCCAGGCAGCCCGGGTCGGATACATGCACCTGAAGCCACCGGCCTTGCGAGGTTGGCTCGCCTACGGACTCGACGTGGTCAGCACAGGGATGTTCGGCGATTTGATCAACGCTGAAATGATCCCAGGTAGCCCTGAACGGGCAATCGAAGTCCTCAACGCGATCCCACCAGAGGTGTTCCCACCCAAGCCAGGGAGTCCGGTACGACGGACTGGTCTCGGCTACACGCTCGACCTCGAAGGTGCGAGTTGGTCGCTGATCACCAGATTCAGACGGCTTGCTGTCGTCGGTGGCCCGGTCGCCAACGTCCGCGCCCACACCTTCGAAGAACAGGTCCAGGAGATGATCGATCAGACGCCGATTAGACCGCGTCGCGAGTGGCGGCCGTACCGAGGGCGGATCGTTCGGATCGCCGGCGAGCAGATCACGGACATCGACGCGCTGTTCGAGCATGACGGGCACCTGGTCCTCGTGAACTGCAAGAGCGTTCCTGACAGTGACGATCTCGAACGCGGCGACTGGCGCGCGATTCGCAACACCGTTTCCCGGATCCACGACGACGTCGCAGCATGGGAACTCAAGGTCGACCAGCTTCGCCAACATCCGACCGGCGACAACTACGACTTCACCGGCGCCTCAACTATTGATGCGCTAGTCGTGTACCCGAAGGCCTACTTCGTTCCGTTGGGACGGGCGACACGCGAGGTCCTGGCAGGGCTTCCCGTCGTCGTCGGAGCCAGCGAACTGTCACGCTGGGCGGAGGAGCCGTACGACATCCTCAGATCCGAGCGGCACTGAGGAGCGCTCGTTGCCGAGAGCGGACGTTCGCCCAATCCAACAAACGAGCAAGGCGAAGGTCACCAGCAGTAGTGCAACCCTCATATAGGCACGCCAGTCCTGGAGCAGAGGCACCGATCCGCCACGCGGGCAAAGGAACTCGGTTGCCACTGCCGAAGCTACGAGCTGATGCCCCGCACCACATCGGCTTCGAGCGCTCGTGGCTGTCTCCTTGTGCTCTCGAACGCCTCGGCAACGATCCTCGGGCCAGCAAACGCTGCTAGCTCGCTTAGACAGTTCTGCACATCCTCATGCGCTCGATCCAGCATGACGTTGCGGCGACCGCGATCGCTCACAACCGCGTACCGATCGAGCAACTGATGGAGCATCGACCAAACGGTCGGTACACGAAAGGCGCACATCAGGTGGGCACTGGGGCCGTCCCCCAAGTTTGCCCCGTGGATCCATCCGCGCGGCACAGCAAGGACGTCGCCCGGCTCAACCTCGAACTCAACATCCGGCGCGGTCATTGGCGGTCTGTTGTCGGCCATGACCGCCACAGGCCATTTGGGATCTGGCTCCCAGAAGCTCCATCGTCGTTCGCCGGCGAGTTGCCACACTGTGACGTCGTTGTCGTCCCAGTGTGCGTGGATACCATCCTCACCCCGAGTGATGAAGAGGTTGACCCAGACGGCTTCGGCGGCGCCTCGCCCTACCGCGTCCACGAACCATTGCGTACCGCGAAGGGCTGTACCAATTTCCTCGAGGACCAAGGTCCCGCCGTCTAGGAGCCACGCGTCAATCAAGTCCCACCTGATCTTCGACGCTGGACTGCCAAACCTGTCTACAGCGGGGGCCCAGAGATGCTCGGCAGAATTTGATCTGAACAGACGAGCGCGAAGGGGATCGATGCTCTCAAGAAAGGGCAGCGCACCCAGACCCAGGTCGGGACGCTGCTCAGAACGAGCATTGATGAGAGTCGGACCATTGAGAGAACCGACCCTCATCAACTCTGCACATTCGACAACTCGCTCGACGGAGTCAACCGCCTCCTCCATTGCCCACGGCCCTCACCTCCTCTTCGCTGGCGAGCGCTTCCAGCAGCTCCGCCGACGTATCGTACCGCACGCCGCCGACCTGGCTGTAGAACGGTACGGCGTTGAATCGCAGTGCATCTTGATGCGCCACCGCCATGAAGACACGCTCCTGCAACTCACTGGCAACGTCCTCCACGGAGCTCAGCGGCACAGAGAACCTCGCTGCGAGCGACTCAAGCGATTCATCCTCGCGAGCCTCCCGACCGATAAGAAACGCGAGTGGCGATATGACGGAGTCCGGTGAGTGAGCGAGAACCTCTTGTGAGAATCGACTGGCGGCCCCGGGTACCGCCTCGTACGATCCTGCAAGCAAGCGCTCTTCAGCTTCGCGAATGATTTGGCGTCCTTGCCGATTTGACGACTTCACGAGTTCCTTCACCTCGGACTCACCTGCGATCAATGTGAGGCCAGCGACCGTCACAAGAGCGTCGCGATAGAGCCTCCACGGTTGCTCACGCCCGTATCGAAGCCGGGATGAAAGGACGATCCTCTCGGCAAGTTCCCGACCAAGCAATTCGCCAGCCAGGAACACGCCTCCGTACATATCAGCAATCCCCTCTTCAAAGCCTCGTGCGAGTAGCGACGTTGGAACACGACCAATGGCCGCATGGACGAACTCGTGGGCAAGAAGCGAAATCGAGTACAGAGGTCGTAGCTCACTCGCCAACAGCGCCACACCGGGCTTGATTCCCAGCTCCTCCTCATCAACACTGTCGTATGTCATTGCGGCAAAAGACGCCGACGCGTGCGGGGGTGGGAATGACTCGACAACGCGAAGCTCTGCATGGGACACGTCCAAGCCTTCCTGCTCTGCAAGTCCAACGAGCTTGGCTGCTGCATTCTCGATGCTGTCGGGCACAAGCAGTCGCGGGTCAAGAGACTCAGCGAGGGTCGACATCTGGCCGAGGTCTTCGAGCGCCAACTGTAGCCAGAAGAGTACCTGCGGCGTAGCAGCTGACGTAGCTCGTCGACGGAGTGCATCCATGGCGTGCTCGAGGTACGCCAAAGGATCCTCGGCCCCAATTTCCTTGCCCGCATCAGAGTTCACTACGCGAACAACCCCGTCGGCAAAATGCACAGGATCTGCCAGGTTTCCTCGGACACCGTATGCAAGACCAGAAACAAGAGCTTGTGCAGTGAATCTTGACATTGTCACTCCTAGAGGTCAGCGCGTCCGTTGCTAAATCCAGAGCCCGTAGTCTCACATGCGTGAACAGACATAGATCGATTCACCAAAGTAATCGTAAGAACGGATTCTGTACTCGAGCTGCGTGAGCGCACTCCGCACTCGAAACTGATGATGCTCCAATACGGAGCGTCCGCCATTGAGCACCAACTTCTCAGGTATGTTCTCAAGCCCTGACAATACGCGAATGAAGCCCAAAGCGCGACCGTAGTAGGGATCGGCTACCACGATTCCGAGAGCGGATTGGAGACGCGACAGAGCCTCGCCGACGTCCGAGCGCACGTAGTTGAAATCCTCTGACCAAGATGAGGCGGCATCTAGTTGCGTCTCGGGCAATACGTCGATCGCGGTGACAGGTCGCGCGCCGTGATTGAGAGCGACCCGCGATAGCGCACAGCTGCCGGCGAACAAATCGAACACCGCGCTACCACTAGCCTGTGAATCCAGCTCTTCGGCGAGCACATTGATCATCCCGACTGAGGGGCCTGACACCACACCACCAGAGACCAGTATGCGGTCGATTCCTTCGCGCTTGCAGGCTTCAGCGAGTGGCGAATCCCGCTGCACCAAGTTCGCGTCAAAGGCGTCCAGCAGTGCGATATCGCGTGATGGGTTCTGCGCCAGGCCGGGCGGGCTATCTTGGCCAACATCGAGGTGGACTTCGAACGGCGAGACGTCTGCACCCTGCCTCTCCAGGTACCCGCACAGCCATCCGCGAATAAACGGAAGTGAGAATCCGACCTCGCTCTCCGTAGAGAACGGATCGAAGAGGCCGAGGGCGAGAGTTGGATGGCTCGAGTCCAAACGAATTATCAGATGGCTGACCTCTTCTCCCGTCAATGCATCAAGTACTCGGGTCGTTCGTATCTCAAGTTGCTCGATCGACGCTTCAGGAGAAACAATCGCTCGAAGCCCACTCCTCACCGACTCATTTAGATCTTGCTCGCTGGCTGTCATTGCGCGGCTACCTCACCTGTCGGAGTGTGCTGCACAAGAAAGATCACTTGGAGCATTGCGTCTAGTTGAAGCGGACCGAAATCGATCCGCAGGGTGTCGAAGGGTGGCAAGAGCGCTATTCCATCGCGGACGCGGTAGCACGTGCCATCTTGGTGGTGAAGGACAATATGATTGGTAATCGCGAAGCCGCTCGGCACGACCATCTCGACACGAACGGCCACCTTCGGCCGTCTACCGACGGCAACGTAATGTCGTAATCCTTCAAGCGGCTGCGGTGTCGGCCAGTCGAACTCGAAGGAGTAGTCGAACGGTCGAAGAGTTAAAGCGGGTTCGCTCAGATAAAGGTCGACCAGCTTTTCGTTCCCGGTATCGAATGGAATCTGAACAGCGCTGTCTAGATTATCATTGAGCCCGACGCTCGTAAGATTTAGCGCCGCGTTATCAAGAACAGGAATATCGGCGAACAGGCGGAACCTGTCAAATACGACCGGGAATGGACTTACGGAGATTGCTTTCACTTGATAGGTAGTCCTACTCATCGCATTGGCGTCGTACTCGACTCGGTGGAGCTCGGTAACGGAGACTGTCCCCGCCCCAGGAGGAAGGTTGTCGCCCGCGACGCGGAAGTCCTCGATAAGGCCCGCGTCTTCGAGCGCCTGTGCGACAACGACCGGGTCCGGGTCAACATGGTCACCGGCTATCGCATCGGATAGACGCGACGTCAGCTCGAGGCGACCGCCTTGAACATCGCCGAACTGTTTCTGAAGGCAAAAATTGTAATGCGGAACGAACGACCTCCGCATAAGCGCTTCGAGGTCGGGCCCCTCAAGGATCTGGATCCTCAGATGACGGCTCGTTTCGATACCGGTCAGCCAGTCCTTCGTGTTGGGTGTCAGCCAACTCGTGGTCATGATCATGAAGACATCGGGACGATGTATCTCAGCCCAATCGAGTGAGCGTCGTAGATCGTCTGGCGTGACGGCTCCCGCAGTGATCCTCTTGCACTCGACAACGCAAGTCTCCAATCGGGTTTGCCCGGGGATGTCCTTTCGCTCCAGCGAAGCCGTGATGTCGCGACCGCGATCGCCAGGCCCGCGGTACCAGAGTCTGTTGACGTACCCGAGGGCACCTAGCAGCTCGTGACACATCTCTTCGAAGTCGTCGGGTGTGACCGACGTCCAGTCGATGAACGGTTGCATTCTGCCCCTCGCTGCCCGTGTGCCCGTGCGTGGGTATCCACGTGCACCTTGGAGACCTCGAACGGAGTTGCGGGAAAACGTTAGCGACACATTGTCCTGTCGGACCCGACACCTGCCCACGGCTCAGCTCGCCGAGCATTCGGACACAAACGCAGTCGTAATCTACCAACGAGGCCGACGATACGCGATTGCCATCAGGTTGGTACACAAGATCGCGCCCTCAGCGCTCTCCCGCCCAAGAGTTGCCTCGGTCCCGCGTTGCTCGCCCTCCGCGCGCGCTCGATCTCGGAGCGACAAGGACCCCGACTTGATCAGAGGTCGGCCAGGTACTGCGGGCCTGATTCTGAAGTGATCGGACCATGCGTAAGGAAGCGCGACCGGTTTCGACCTTGCGCTACACGGGGTGTGCCCGTCCGAGCGGTGGGCCCGGTTCGCCGTCTCGCCCAAGTTAGGTAGAGATAATCGGTGGCACGGGTCATCGCCACATAGAGCAGGCGTCGCTCTTCTCCGAGATCGCGATCGGCAAGCGGGACCACTCCCTCCTCGACTCCCACCACTATGGCGGCACGGACGGTCAACCCCTTTGATGCCGTGGTCGTCATCAGTCGAACCGCGCCGGCAGCACGCCCGGACCGCAGATCAGTACCAACCGGCTGCAGCTGCGCGAGGAAACGGCCGAGCCCCTCCGTCGGGTCGATCAGTTGGTCGAGTTCCACGAGGAGTTCGCACAGAGCCTGATCGCATCCACCGAAATGCTGAGCATTGGTTACAAGCCACGTTCCCCAGCCGGCCCCCGCTAGGTCAGCGCCCTCGACGTTGACGCCCGCGACGGTTTTTGCCGCTGGCGCAACGACACTTTCGATCCGCGTCCGGACGGCAGGAGACAGTGCCGGGTAGTCGTCCGACCGATCAGCGAGAAGCTGATGGGCGAAAGTTCGTCCAGCAGCTTCCGCGCGAGCGTAGAAGTGATCGCGCACTGCGGGCCCGATCTGCGGCGTCAGATACAACAGCGTCCACCACGCTAGGGAGTCGTCGGCGTTCACGACGAGGCGCGCGAGCGTGAGCAGGCGCCGGTTTGTTGGTTCTGCCAGCAAGGCCGGGACCTCACCGGTATCCACAACTGGGAGCCCGCGGTCAGACAACGCCTCAGCGATTGGTGCAGACCACGCGTTGTTGTGATTGGTCCGGTACATCACGGCAATGTCTTCTGGAGCAACGTCCTGATTCCTAACGAGCCACTCGGCGATTCCCGCAACACCTGTGACTTCATCGTCCCAGTTTGGGAACTGCAAGTAGTGCGCTTCGCCAACTCCGCAATGCCCAGCAGGAGTGAGCGCCGGTCGATTTGGCCGTCCAGGGAGGCCCTCGATCACGTGCCGGGCGCAAGCCAGGATGCGCGTGCCGCAACGCTGGCTAATTGACAGCGGATAGTCGTATGCGTCGGGGTAGTCGTCGTTGATGAATCGGCGTATGCCGATGGGATGAGCCTTCCGGAACGAGTAGATCGACTGGTCGTCGTCACCCGCAGCAACGAGCGGACGACCTCGAAGCGTGATCTGTTTGAGCATGGAGAGGTCGCATTGATTTAGGTCCTGGTACTCGTCGACTACGAGGTAGTCCCACGAACCCAGTTGAAGATCGGGATGATCTTCAAGCGCACGTAGGAGGCGGTACGGCAATTCTGCCAACAGCGAGTAGCCGAAGACGAGCCGGTGCTGCTCCCAAGCACCAGCGAACCGATTGCGAATGTCCTCAGGGAGCTCGGTGTCCTCAGTTGGTTCCAGGGACTCCCAATTTGATGCCATCTCTCGTCGCGCGCGGTCCACCAGTCTGACGCCGCAGCCGATGATGTCCTTCAGGTGCTCGCGGATGAGGTTCTTCCATTCCCAATCGTCAGCGATCCGAATCGGTTCAGGTAGCCCGGTCAGACCCGGATTCGCGAGGAGTGTGGAGATGGAGAACGAGTGGACAGTGTTGGGAGTTCCGAGCACCTGGGCGTGCTCAGCCACTTTTTCTCGCAACTCATTCGTGGCCGCACGCGTGAATGTCAGCAGACGACCATGTAGGTCATGCTCGGCCGCCGCTCCAAGAACGAGGCGAATGAGCGTTGCGCTCTTACCCGTTCCGGGGCCCGCGAGAACGCGTCCGTGATGACGGGCGTCGTGGCCGATTATCGCTTCTTGTTCGGCGGTGGGAATCCAGGTCATTGGCCACGTCCTTCATTCTCCACGCCCGAGTCGCGCACGAGTCCGGTAGGCCTTTGGATCGAGTTCTGTCGAGAACCCTGCTTGTTGTGTCTCTCGCGGTGATGGGACACGACTGAACGACCTCGAGTCATTGCCTGGACGAAGCGCGTTGCCGACTCCAGCGCTGAACCTCGGACCGCAGCCATAGCTTGCATCGTCCGCGTCCCATGTCCACAACGGGACGTGGCATGTCTGGATAACGGCGCTGATACCCGCTCACAGTGTTTGCCTGCGCGAGACCCAGCATCTCTGCCACAACGTGCGAATCGATCAGCTCGTCAACATCGACACGGCGGCCCATCGATGTCAGCCTACAAGTGTTGACAGGGGTGAGAGCTAAGCCTATACTTGTAGGCAACACAAGTACGGCCCCGGCGGGTGCGCTAACACCCCCGGGGCCTTGGACGGAACCTGATGAGAGGTCCCGACATGGGTCAGCCTAGGCAGAGGCCGCGACAGCCTCGTGATGCGTCGACGCTGCGCGCCGACCTAGACGCAGTGGTAGCTGACCTGTGCGACTCGTCGGTGCTCTCGGAACAGTCGTTGCGCCGGCTCCAGCCATTGTTGGAGCGGTTCGGGTGGTTCGCTGAGAGCTCGGCGGGCGTGGACTCCCTCGCGGCCATCACGTCAGATGTGGTCGACCGGTTCGTGCGAGCCCGAACGCGTGAGCGCACGGCCCCAAGTCCGGCGACCATGCACGCTCGGCGCTCGGCAGTTCGCCTCATGTTCCGCGCTGGCCGCCAATTGGGACTGTGTGATGCGGACCCAACGGTCGACATCGTCCTGCCTCCTCGGTCGATCCTGCGCGCGAGGCCCCTGACCGAGGAGGAAGTCAGACTTTGTCGGTCAGCATCGCTGCATTCGCTTGACGCGACTCGCCTGCCGGCGGCGTGGGCGCTCGCCGAAGCGACCGTGCGGTCAGGCGAACTCGCCAGTGTCAACGTCGCCGACGTCGACCTCGACCAGGCGCGGGTCTGGATCGCCGGATCAGCGAGAACCGAGCCTCGGTGGGGAGCGCTGTCGGCCTGGGGATGCAAGCAGCTGCGTCGGAGGCTCGATGCGATCGGCGACGCGTCGCTCGTCATCTACGCCGGTAGCGGCTCGGCGGAAAGCCGGCAGGCTTCGTCGTGCCAGGCCATCCACGAGACCCTCCTCCGAGCTGGGCTCTCTCGAGAAGCCGATGTCCGACCGGTCTCAGTCGCGGCGTGGGCGGGCCGTCTTGCGTTCGAACGCACTCGACGGATCGACGACGCCGCGCGCGTGCTCGGCATGCGGAGTCTCGATCGTGCGGCCGCGGTCATCGGGTGGGACTGGTCGACCGGCGAGACCCCGTGAGCTCCACCGCCGTCGCCGCGCTCGAGCGGGTCGAGGCGATCCTGGGCAACGCGGCGGTTTACGAGCTCGCCAACGAGATCGCGCTTCCCGACGACGCCAAGGGTGGCCGGCCACGTCACTACCCCGTCTTCATGTGGCTGGCCTACGCCGCGCTTCTCTCGGTGTACGGCAGCGCACGCCGGGTCGAAGCAGAGCTCGCGCATCCGCTCGTGTGGGGCCTTGTCCGTCGACTCGTTCGGGAGTGCTACCCGCGTGACCCATCTCAGTGGTTGCCCGAGCAACCGATGCGCCGCCACCACTACCGGTACGGACGCGACCGTTATTTCGCCGACCCGGAGACACTTGGCCGGCTCGTCGCCCAGCACTCGTTGATCGCGAGCAACCAGGCCAGGGAACTCGGTCTGCTCGACGCGGATGGGCCCGGCTCCTGGACCCACCCCGACCCGTCGCGACTCCTGCATGCCGATGGGAAGGTGATCACTCCCCTCTACCGCGCCCAGCCCCGCACCACACGACTCGACAAGACCACCGGCGAGCTCCACACCGTGCGCGCCGAACCCGACGCCGGCCTCCACTTCGAAGGCACCGGCGAATCCGCATGGGGTGTCAAATTCGTCCTTGTCGCAGCCCGCAGCTCCGATCCGCACGGCCGCATCATCCTTGACGTCGAGTGGGTTCCTACGCCTGGTGGCGAAGCGCGCACTGCTATGGACTGCTTCACGCGACTCGCACCGAACGTCGAAGGCGCGCAAGGCATCGTCTACGACACCGCACTCCGCGGCGTCCACCACCAGGCCGTCCTGCACGACCTCGGGCTCATCCCGATCAACCGAGTCACCGCCGCGAAAGCAGCCGTCAAGACGCCGCGCCGCAAGGGCGGCCGCCGCGCCCCGAAGAGCACCTACCTCGAGGACAAGACCATCGACACGCCGAACGGCAAGGAGACCATCTCCCTGTACGCACGCGACGGCGCACTCGGCATCGCTGAGCTCACCGACACCGGCGAGATGCACTTCGTCCCACTGCGGCGAGTCCGCACCCACCGCAATCCCGGTCGCAAGGGCACATTCCGCTGGTACAACGACTACCGACTCCCCGACATCTATGGCGGCGGAACCATCACCGTCCGGCTGCACGGCACACCGGCGGACGCCGACCGGAAGCTCAACCGCACCGAGAACCTCCGGCCGATCCCGCCTGACGACCCGGACTTCAAGCGGCTCTACCCGCGCCGCAACGACGCCGAGAGCATCAACCGCGGCCTCGACGACAGCCTCTGGCTCGGCCGGGCCCACAGCCTCGGCCACGCTCGCCAGCACGTCGACCTCCTCGGCTACGCCCTCATGGTCAACGGCATCGCGCTGCACCGACACGCGAAGCGCCGACCAGCGCTCGCCGCCTGACGGCCAGCGCGAGCCCGACCCACACTGACCGCCACTTCGGCGCGCCCTCACACCGTCCGAGCCGATGGCGCGAGCGCGGAAACGCATTCGCCGGCCGATAGACCGGCCGTCCACCGGCACTGGCGTAGGTTTTGTCCCAGGTTTTCACCATCCCCCGCCCTCGTAGCTCAGGGGATAGAGCATCGGTTTCCTAATTTTTTGTCACCCGATGCGACGGTGCAGGTCACAGGGTCGGGCCGCAGGTCACGGTGCGTTTCGAGTTACCGCCAGTGACCACGAGTGACCACAAGTACCCGTGATGACGGGCACGCAACGGGCACGGGTTCCAAGGGCACGAACGGGCATGCCGCTCGCGCTCCGCGGTTGCGTCGTACTGCGAATCATTCGCGCGTGCGTCGTTGCAACCGGGACCGAGCGGCGGTCGGCGAGACGTTCCTGGGCGCGCACGGTACCCGCGGCTCGCTGGCGGGCAATGTCCAGTTCCCATTCGGGGATCGTCGCGTCGCCCCCTTCACGCGCGGCTGACACAGGCGTCTGACCGCGCTCGCTTCAGCCACCGTGCCGCACACCCCCGAGGGGGACAACGCGCCACCGACCCGGCGTTCTGGGATACCCATGACGGGGCTTCGCTGCGGGCGTTCTGGGGTACTCGGGTTCCGAGATTGAGAGCCGGGTGCGGTTGGGTCGGCTCTGTTGCATTAGCGCAAGGTCGCGTCGGCCGGCGAGCGTGGTGCGATGAGGCCTTACCGCTCACGTCCGATCCGCGTAGTTCCCAGCTCAGCTTTCAAGGGCTTTCGGTTCCCTCCTGAGATCATCGTCTTGGCGGTGCGGTGGTATCTGCGGTACGGGCTCTCCTATCGCGATGTCGAGGAGCTGCTCGGTGAGCGTGGATCGAGGTCGACCACGTCACCATCTACCGGTGGGTGCAGCGCTTCACGCCACTTCTGGCCGATGCAGCCGGGCCGTGTCGGCACACAGTCGGCGACCGTTGGTTCGTCGACGAGACCTACGTGAAGGTCGCCGGCAAATGGCGGTACGTCTACCGGGCCGTCGACCAGTACGAGCCAGATCATCGACGTGCTCGTATCAGTCCGACGCGATCTCCGAGCAGCACGACGATTCTTCGCTCAGGCACTCCGCGCTCATGGCGAACCAGCCGAGGTCGTAACCGATCGGGCACCCGCGTTACGGACCGCGATCGAAGGACTCCTACCGGCCGCGTTTCACAACACCGAGCACTATGCGAACAACCGTGTGGAGTGCGACCACGGACGGCTAAGCGCGGCTACGTCCGATGCGCGGACTCAAACGCGACCACTCGGCACGGGTGATCATGCGCGGCCACGCGCTCATGCAGAACATCCGCCGCGGCCACTACGAACTCGACATCGACGCGCGCACCCACCGCCGGTGTGTCGAGGCCGCCTTCACCGAACTCGCCCGCACCATCTGAACCCGAACAGGTACGGAACTCGGCCCTACGCGGCCCGATCCGGAATCAACGCAACAGCGCCTTCGATCTCACGCACCCGTTTGTTCACGGCGAGACTCTGACACAGGAGGGAGAGTCGAAGCGCTCCGGCCGCGCTGCTCACTCCGGCCGTGGGCGATCCGGCTACTCGGGTGGCTGCTTGGGATAGCGGGTGAGTTGGATCGGGCCGTCGGGGCTCACCCACATAGTGTCCTCGGCTCGCACGCCGAAGTCCTCCCGATAGATCCCACAGTTGCCGATCGCGAGAATCATGCCGGCCTCGACGTGCTCGACCTTCTCTTCACCGTGGATCACCGCGTGACCCCCCGGGATCGGCGCTTCTTCGTGTTCCATGCCGACACCATGGAACACGGGTCGTAGAAATGCATCGCTATAGCCGCGCGCCGAGAGCACGTTCGTCATGGCCTCGTCGATTCCCATCAGCGGTGCACCTGGTGTGGCCGCGGCGATGCCAGCCTCTTGAGACCCCAGATAGGCGTCGAGCGCCTCGCGTGCCTCCCCGGGCACCCCTCCGACGAACACGGTGCGGCACAGATCAACCGAGTACCCCCCGACGACTGGGGCGAGGTGTACCTGAACGACGTCCCCCTCGTCGATCACCTTCGAGGAAGCTGGCCCATGCGCCATGGCGGACCGCCAACCGGACGCCACGTAGACCGGTGTCGCCCAGCCCTCTGCGCCCTCCTTGCGCATCGCATACTCGGCCTCTCCCGCAACCAACGTCTCGACGGTTCCCTCCCGGGCCGCTCGAACCGCGGCGTCCATCCCCACATCCGCGACCCGCGCCGCTTCCCGCAGGAGCGCCACTTCCTGCGCGTCCTTGAGCATGCGCAGCCGGGACAGTACCGGTGTCGCGGACACGACGGTGGCCTGACCGAGAATGTGTTCGGTAAACACCTCGTGCAGCGCCGCATCAAAGAAGTTCTTCTCGAGCGCAATCGTCGCTTCGCTCAACCCCAACTCCGCGAGCACATCCCGGAAACCATGAAACATCTCCTCTTCGCTCCTGAAGCTACGAATGTCGGTCGCATGCGACAACGCACGAACGCTCGGCACATCGCACTCCGGCACTGCGACAACGAACTCGCCGGATGACGTCAGCAGGCCGAGCGCGCAAGGTCTGCCGTCACCCGTGAGGTACGCCAAGTTGGTCGGCTTCATCACGAACAGAGCGTCGATTCCCCCCACCTCCATCAGAGCGGCTGCACCGCTCCACCGCGCCTCGAAATCGAACGCCATCAGAGCACTCCTCTCGATGCTGCAGTAGAGAGCCCCGGGCGGCGGAGAGCGCTGATCCCGATCACGGACTCCGACGGCCGGCTTAGGCCGCGATTCTAGGTCCGGCCGAGCAAGGGACTTCCGAGCTTCCCTGGTCGTTCGGTGCAGGTGCGGTCACGATCCGGGTACGCGCGTCCTGGTAGTCAGCCATCCGCGTAGCCCGACACGCAGCCGGCTCATCTCCGCACTGACCCGCTACCGGGAGACGGCAAGACGGAGGCAGCGCTGCAGCGTGCGGTACCCGGGCAGGGAGAGGCGTTCCGATTGTGGGTTTCGACTGTGGGCGCTGCTCGACGCTCGAACCGGTCTCGCGACCGATCGCCTATGTCTTGCGGGGCGCGGAGACCGAACCGATGAAGGCACGTTTCTAGCCTCTCAGCTCTCGGCGAGCCCTCGCTGTGGCGCGACCTGGTTGGACGATGCCGATGGCGTCGTGAGGAAGTGGCAGCCCGGCCAGGTAGATGCGAAGGAGCCCCGAATCCCTGTCCAAGCCCTACGTTTCGAGACTCACTTGGACTTTCCGATTCGTCAACTGCGAGCAGGCACGCGGTGGCTTCGAGGATGCGAACTGGGAGTTCTTCCCGAGTCCGAGGCAGCTCTCCCTCGACAAGATGGCCGGCGATCAGCTGCTGCGCGACGTTCCGGCCCATCGTGCTACCCGGTTCCGGTGCTTTGGCGCACGACGTGAGCAGCCTCGACGAGGTTGCGCAGTGCGGGCTCGACTTCGGCCCAGTTGCGGGTCTTGAGGCCGCAGTCGGGATTGACCCAGAGCTGCTCGGGTGCGATCTTCTCGAGTGCACGGCCGAGGAGCGCGACGATCTCCGCGACGTCGGGGACCCGCGGTGAGTGGATATCCCAGATGCCAGGGCCGACCTCGTTTGGGTAGCTGAAGTCGCTGAACGTGCGGAGCAGCTCCATCTGCGAGCGGGCGGTCTCGATGGAGATCACGTCGGCGTCAAACGCAGCGATCGCGCCGATGATGTCCTGGAGCTCGGCGTAACACATATGGGTGTGGATTTGGGTCTCGTCGGCCGCGCCTGAGGACATGAGACGGAATGCCGCCACTGCCCACGAGAGATACTCGGGCCAGTCTTCGCGGTGAAGCGGGAGTCCCTCTCGCAGCGCGGGTTCGTCGATCTGCACGATCGCGATGCCGGCAGCCTCCAGATCGGCGACCTCCTCGCGAATTGCGAGTGCGATCTGGCGGCAGGTCTGCTCGCGCGGCTGATCGTCGCGCACGAACGACCACTGCAGGATCGTGACCGGTCCCGTCAACATCCCCTTCACCGGCCGGCCGGTCCGCGACTGCGCGTAACTGGTCCATGCAACCGTCATCGGGGCGGGTCGACTCACGTCGCCGTAGATCATCGGTGGCTTGACGCAGCGCGACCCGTAGCTCTGGACCCAGCCCTGTTCGGAGACGGCGAAGCCGCGCAGCTGCTCGCCGAAGTACTCAACCATGTCGTTGCGTTCGAACTCGCCGTGGACTAGCACGTCCAGGCCCACTGACTCCTGGAACCGCACGACATGCTCGACCAATTCGCGCATGGCGACCTCGTAGCCCTGGTCGTCGAGATCGCCGCGCCGATGACGGGCCCTCAGCGATCGGACATCGACGGTTTGCGGAAACGAACCGATGGTCGTGGTCGGCAACAGAGGCAATGCGAGTCGCTTGGCCTGCTGGACCCGACGCTCGGGGTAGGGGCTCAGCCGCGCTTCGAGATCCGGTCCGGAGACGGTGAGACGTTCTTGTACCGCGGGGTCGTGAACTCGCGGTGAGGTCGCTCGTTCCGAACGCGCGTGCGTACTCGAGGAGAGCTGATCCTCGACGGCTTCGCGGCCGTCGTTCAGCGCGTGTGTGAGCACCACGACCTCTTCGAGCCGCTGGACCGCGAAGGCAAGCCACCCTCGGAGCTCGGGATCGAAGCCGGTCTCGAGATCGAGATCGAGAGGCATATGCAACACGGAGCACGACGGTGCCACTAGCACCCGGTCGGCACCAATACGGTCGCGAGCGTGCTCAAGACGCGCCAGCTCCGCTTCGAGATCGCCACGCCAGACGTCTCGCCCGTCGACGACACCGAGCGAGAGCGAGAGGGTGTCAGGCGCTTGATCGAGTGCGACAGCGAGCTGATCCGGATCACGGACCAAGTCAAGATGGAGGGCGGCCACCGGGAGGGCCAAAGCGACGCGAAGGTTGTCTCGAAGCCCGGAGAAGTAGGTCGCGACCAGCAGCTGTACCTTGGGCGCGGCGCGCGCCAGACGCTGGTATGTCGCATTGTAGGCGTCAACAATCTCGACATCGAGGTCGAGGCACAATGCCGGTTCGTCGACCTGCACCCATCGCGCTCCCGCCGCTGCGAGGTCGGCGAGCACCGCTTCATAGACGTCGACAAGCGCGGAGACTAGTGCCGCGACAGACGGTGTCTGCGCGCCTCGTTGCTTGGCGAGCATGAGAAACGAGATCGGACCGAGCAGAACGGGGCGGGTCAAAATTCCGAGCTCGGCGGCTTCGCGGAACTCGTCGACCGCCTTGCTGCCCGTGTACGCGAACCGCTGACCGGGAGTCAGCTCGGGAACGATGTAGTGGTAGTTGGTGTCGAACCACTTGGTCATCTCGAGCGCCTGCACGGGCCGACCCTGCACCTCGCCGCCGCGGGCCATCGCGAAGTAAGCATCCAGATCGTCGCCGTCGCCGACCCCTCGGTACCGTTCGGGGACGGCACCGACCATCACCGCGGAGTCGAGCACGTGGTCGTAGAGGGAGAAGTCGTTTGAGGGGATGTGGTCGAGACCCAGGTCGCGTTGGCGGGTCCAGCGCTCCCTACGCAGTGCTGCAGCTTGATGCTCGAGCTCATCACCCGTGCTGCTTCCGGCCCAGTAGCCCTCGAGGGCATGCTTGAGCTCACGGTGGGGACCGATGCGTGGAAAGCCCAGGTTCGTGGCTCGGACGCTGGAACTCATTCGTCGTTCGCCGGCTCGAGATGCATCCGAAGTCGGCAGTTGGCGCGGCGGGGATCGTGCGCAACGAGCTCGTCGACGACGAGGCGCTCACCCGCGAGTGCGGCGGCACCCTCCGCGATGCCCAGATGGAGGTCACAGACCGTGTCCGGGTCGGCGAGCACGGCGGACTCGAACGGGCAATTGCGCAGGACGACGTCGATTCGGTTCCCGCGAGCATTGCGGACCTCAGGCTGAAATCCCTGGCGCTCCATCGCCTCCAAGACCACCTCAACGGGATCATCGGTGGCTTCTGCACCCCGGCGCGGATGAGGGACGGACCGTTTGCCCACGTCGAAAGCGGAGTCACCCGTTCGGAGAATCTCGGCGAGCAGCACGCTCAGACGTTCGTACGGGCCGGTGACTCCCCAACGACTTTCCACCGCCGGGTCCAGTCGGTACAGGAGCCTCGGCCGCCCGCGTCCGGAGCTTGCCGCGTGCTCCTCGGTCACCAGGCCTGCGCTCACGAGCTTCGCCAAATGCTGGCGAATCGCGTTGTGGTTCAGGCCAAAGTGATCAGTGAGCTCCGCGATGTCCACCGGCTGCGCCGCATCGGCCACGTACCGGAAGATGCCATGTCGAGTCGGGTCGCCGAGAGCCCGGGCCTGTTCTTGAAGTGTCCTCATTCATCACCCTCGTGATGTCATCATCAATCACGCCGACTTCGCAGCATTTCCTCCACCTTACCCTAGAGAAAACAACGCGCTCAACCGCGGACCACGCATCCTGGAACCCCACGAGCGCAGCGGAAGGACCATCCAATGATGCGGACGTGACCTCAACCACACGGCCCGGCGGGGCGTGGTCCCCACTTCTTTGCTAGTTTCTCTAGATATCACTAGACAAACTAGGAGGGACGACGGAACCGCTACATCTGCGCTGGATGCGTCGGGCCCGGTCCGATCCTTCGCGGCCACCTCGGCGACATCTTCACGATCACCCTCGTGAACGATGGCAAGAACGGCCACTCCATCGACTTCCACGCCTCAGAGGTCGCGCCGGACGTCCAGATGCGAACGATCGGTCCCGGCCAGTCACTCGTGTACCAGTTCGAGGCCACGCACACCGGCGTCTGGATGTACCACTGCGGCACCCCACCCGTGCTTCACCATGTGGGCAACGGCATGTACGGCGCGGTGATCATCGACCCTGCGGATCTCCCACCCGTCGACTACGAATT